>Ga0181612_167983_pt1 | contig 10974 bp, 2 predicted proteins | sample HoacroProtozoa21_FD_119630 | JGI IMG/M metagenome (GOLD analysis project Ga0181612, IMG submission 119630) | Hoatzin crop microbial communities from Cojedes, Venezuel. Combined Assembly of Gp0051906, Gp0051904, Gp0051908 | reverse complement strand
CCCCCCCGTCTGGGCCGCGGCAGAGGGCTGGCAGCAGGGGCTCGTCGGATCAGGAGAGCAAGGGTGATGGGAGAAACTTTCTGGGCAAAAGGGATTTTGAGTAGGTTGGGTGTTGTAGCTGGGTGGCGGGCGTCGGTGCTGTGTCTGAGCCGCTGCGAGCAGTGCGATACGCTTCCCTCGGATTAACAGCCTTGCTTTGGACGGAAACAAAACCTAAACTAACAGCACAGAAGTGAATTTCTCGGAAAAAAAGGATTTGCTCTGAAAGTGGCTGATCTGCGTTGCTCTGCTGAGGAGCATCACCCCATCTCGGGTTGCACAGCTCCTGCTGCCGGACTTTGCCTGAATCAATGGAGGGACACCGCTGTACAGTCCCCAACGCGAGAAGGGGCACTGGCGTGACAGGGGCCACCGGCTGACCGTGGGTACGGAGATTGGGAATGTGCGGAGACCGGGACTTAACGCTGCAGACAGGGCACTTACAAAGCCATTGCCTTAGCAGCTCTGATGGTCGAGTCTGTTCGAGGAGCCAAACGGCTGGAGCTTTTTGCTAGATTGTATGAAGAAGTTAAATGCGGGGTTTTCAGGGGTGTAGCAGTTGATTTAACAAAGCCAGTAAATAAGAAGAAATTGTGAAGCTGGGCTGCTGTTGTGTCCCTGTCATTCTTGGGGCTTACAAATAAAGACTTTGTATTGTGCCCTGCTTTTACTGTCGTTTTTGATTCATAACCTCCTCCCCCTGCCATTTACAGCAGCAGCACTCGGTGATAAGACCACTCCCAGTGCTGTCAGAGCACCAGAGAAGCAGAGGCAGAGCAGCCATCCAGGCAGAGGGCTGGCTTTGGAGCATCAGAAGAGAGCCTTCCAAGTAAAGGGGGCTCGTGGGTAAACCTCCAGCCTCAGTACCTCCACGCTGATGTATCACTCAGTGCTGTGGGGTTGCGTGGTCTTTTTCATCTGCCTCAGCAGCCTGATAAGCCTGTGAATACAGCAGTGGAACTTAGCCTACACTGTACTTGCAGCGTGCAGAGTGATCTAGTGAGCACTGCTTTGGTCTTAAGTGCATGCGTCTTGTTGTCGCCTTGTTTGCATTGTTGAGATTTAGGGCCCAGTCCATTAACTGCTATCTGTATATGTCTACTTGTGATGTTGGTGTGAGTTCCCTTTATGGGCTATATGTAAGACTAGATCCTTTAAATCAACTAACGGAAGAGACCTCTTTTTGCAGTTGATGATGTTTGTTTTTCACACTCAGAAGGAAATTATAGTGCTTATCGTTCTCTTAGGAACTTTATAAATGTTCTACAGTCCCTGTGATGCCCCCTTTTTGTTGTACTTGAAAAGAATAGCAAGGAACAGAAAAACAGTGATTTGCTTAAGGTTTTAGAATTTACCCGTGCCAAAGCCTTAACTTAGAATCTAAGATTTTCTTGGCTTTATCTCTGTGCTCCAGCCATGAGAAATTGTGCCTTCCTTCCAAATTTGAAGTACAAAATTGTGTTTAGGTATGTTCCAGTAATTATGCAAGGCATCAAGAGAAAAATGTTAGGTTGTACGAAACTTCCTTCTCCTCTCTCAACTCAGCTCTCCATTTTTGAATTCTTTTTTAGTGAAATGCAACTATAATTGTGCATTTGTATCTATTTCTTTCAGATTTGCAACCAACATAATGCTGAAGCTCCCAACTTGGAACAAACATTTCACAGAATGGCACAAACGGAACCTAATCTGGACCATGATGTATCATGGTTCCTCCTTCCGCCATACTGGGCAAAAGCGATTGTGGCATTAATTTCCTTCCTCTGTTTTGCTAACAGCTATGATGGAGATTTTGTCTTTGATGATTCTGAAGCCATCATCAATAATAAGGTTTGTCTCTCTTCTTTGCCCCCCCCCGCGCTCTTTGACATGAATGGTAATAGAAGAAATAGTGACAACAATTGATCTCAGTAGGCCCAAAATATTCATCATAGCAAGAGCTTCCTTCTGGTACTCTTTCTTTGAACTTCATTTTTCAGTTTTGTTTTATTGGGGTTTTTTTTTTAAGTGAGCCTTATTGAAGGTTGACAAACAAGCTGTACAGCAGTGCTCTACTGAAAAGCTAGAAGCATGTGTGCTTAACAAAATCTTATTCCTAAAGCTATTTGAAGAACATGACTTGGGTTCTAATGCATAAATAAAAGAGTGAACAAATTAAACAGCTTTTTTTTTTTTTTCCATCAGAATGTGTCCCCTCTGATTCTTTTGCAAGCAAGATGCTCTGCTTACAAGTGTTGATATCTGGTCAAGGGGAAGGGATCTCTTTTTGCCATACCAAATGGGCTTTGTCTGCTTGCCATGTAAGAAAGCATTAACTAGGGTTGCAGCAAATTTGGATGTGATGTTTAGTAACACTTATTCACAGGGTACCTGTACATCAAGACTGCATATAGATCTAATTTTATGCTTTGTTTCCCAGTCAGTGAGAGTATGCAGTAGACTTTTCTAATACCTGCTGATGTTAACAGGATATTTTTTTTCATTATCTTCTCAGGGTGACAGATGAATAAGCCCAATGAATAAACTTACTCTGTTTGCAGGATACACGATGCATCACTAAGTGAGGGTGCAGGCGTTCTCCAGCTGTGGTTTATACCATAAAAATGTTATAGGAGCAAGGAAAGCTTCCTTTTCCTATGCGCCTTCCCCAGCTAAAGTTCCTGTGATAACAGTATATTTTTTTAAATAGAGGCAGAGTGTTCTTGTGCTCTGTTTTAAAATGATCATACGTGCAATGAACAGTCCTTGAAATGCTTGGAAATTAACATGTGACTCAAACCTCTAGCTAAGATTCTTTTGATTTTGAGTTGAGTGTCTTCAGTTGCTGAGACACTGCATAGAATCACGTGTGGCAGTGAGTGAGTGAGTTAGTGAGCCTGTGCTCATAGGTGAGTCCTGGTGTGACAGCTCTTAAGCTGTTCTGAAAGGTACTTGTTAAATGCTTGGAAAGAGAAGCACAGGGTAAAAAGAGCCACCCTCATCTGTTGGTTCTGTTTTCCTGAAGCCATGGGGTTACAGGGAGGATAATCGGGAGACTCAAACTGCTAGAAGAACACAGTTCACTTTTTTTTTGGCCTTGCATGAGATTTAGAGGCAGCTTACCGCAATGTGCCTTTTAGAATCCCGCAGAATTACTGTTTCCTTAGACAAATTTGTATTATGCTTATGTAAGTCATCATACCTTGAGTTATAGATGTATGGGCGGAAAATACATCTGCCAAATCAGAAATAAATTTCAACACTTCTAAGAGAATACTATAGACAAATTAAAAACTACAGCAATTTTTTTTTTTTTTTTGAGAAGCATTATATTTTAAATTACACAGCTCTTGGCAATGTTTCATTCTGCAAAGTTTTATTTGGGGCACAGTTATAATATTTCAATTTCCTGAAAGAATGAACAGAAGACTGATGTTGAAACAAGGCAGGTTGTTTTGTTCATGCGCAATTTCCACACTTGTAATCTTTCTCCATTTCTTGTGGTCTTCACTTTTGAAGTGTTTCAATTTATCTGTGCAACACAGCAGCCTGCACCAGGATTATAGCTGTTGGCAATGCTGAGAAATTCAACCAATGCTTACATAGATTACTTCATACCTAGTCTGTAGGTTTGAAAAACTGTGAGGCTTATTCTGTTTTTCACATCAAAATCGTGTATTATTCCCTAGAAATCAAATGAGATTTTTGTGACGATATCATTTTAACACAGGGGTCATATGAATAAAAAAATGGAATATGGTAATACAAAATCCACAAGAAAAATGCAGAGACGATGAGTTTACCATTTTAATGGGAAGAGAGAGTTTCTAGCAAAGGCACAGTTTATTAAACAAAGTATAGCATATTTTATACCCATTCAATAGGAGAGACAGCAGGTGAAGTAATTTTGTAGATTTACTGAGCATTACTATACCAGTATTTTCTTGGGTACCACACAGTGACCTTTTTGTTAAGCTACTAGTTCCCACCACCACACCAATCTTTCAGGATTTTCTTTTAGCAAAAGATACAGTGTTAATTGACCCCATGCTTGCTGTATTGTGGAACATTCTGGTATTAGATTTTGTTGGGGCTCAAGGCTGTTTTCCAGATGCTTTCTTGTCATTTTAAGCAGCATTTTGACTGATATACAACAGTAACTTTAATCTTTGTTTATTTACTAGCTTGGCAAGACGGAACAGTTGAATTAGGAGGAGCTTCAGACACAATGTGTCATTTCCGTAAGCCTTTATATAGAAAAACTGACCTTTCTTCAAGTATTGAACTCTGCTGTCTGTAAGCTGCTGCTAATCAAATATTTAGAGATTCTTTGATATCTGCTTGCAGTTCTTAAAGAGAAAATCATATGTAACTTTTAAACAGCTGTGTCTCTTAGAGCTAACCATTCCTGGTTTAGGGTAAGTTCACTGAGAGGGGAAAATTAATGTAAGAAACTTTTTCTCACAGAACTGGGATACAAGGGCAAGATACATGACTGAAGATTTTTAGGTCATATGGAAGTATAATCTAATCACTAAGTAATTCCATGTATTCAGCTTTTCCTGCGTTCTTCCTATGGAGTACAAAAGAAGACTGATTTTGATGAAAGGGGAAATCTAGCCTTGCACATCTGAAATACATTTCCCATCTCAAGTTATTGAAGACCATCTGTGTCATAGAAGACATACTTTTAAAATTTTAATATTAGAATAAAAGTCTCTCTTTCACAGTCCCTTTCTTTGGCATATGTACTTAAGGGGCAGTGCTGTTGGTTGCAAAAACCATCTGAGTGCCACAACGCCCACTAACACTGTCTCCTGCAGAGCATAGAGACTTCAGCAGATGCTGGTGTACAACCCAGTCCCAGCTTGCCCCTGGGAAAGCAGGGTGTGTTGATTGATTTAGTGGGCTGCTGGTTGAGTGCAATTCTGCTCTGAGAGTCAGATTAAGACCCTTAGGGCTTGTGCATACCAGGGAGGAATGGAACAGGAATTTAGGTGCCCAAGGCCAAAATTGCAGTGCTGGAAGGAGAAAGAAATTTGTAGCTCTTGCATGGTAGTAGAAACATCTGTGAGAAAGTGAAGAAATTTTGCACCTTCCTAATTCTTAAGCCCAAATATGATCCCCTGTGAGTCTTGGTTTCTTAAGATTTCTTCCTGAGAATGCCTTAATTCACAGCTGCAGTACAGGACTTTTCCAAGACTACAGTGCTACCTGCTTTGTTTTCTTCCTGTAGATTAGTAAACTATTAGAGAATTCTTCACTTCATTTGACAGTGTGCTGGGATTTTTAGCCTACTTCCTTGTTCTAATTTTTTTTTTGAGTGGTTGTCTAATACTGGCCAAATATGGTCAAGTGATAAAAATAAATCTCTTCCTGGATATTTTTTTTATTTTTGGATGGATGAAAAGTAGAATGTGTGAAGAGAGAAGCAAGAAAAATTGGGTTATTTTAAGTTCAGTTTAGCAGCAGCCGGTGAGCATGGCCCAGACATTTGGCTGTACCTTGGGACTAGCAGTGGCGTGTGTTCTCTCTTGCCTTGGCAGACCAGAAATGCTAGCTAAGGATGGGATGGAAGGTGCTGGAGACCACAGGAGGTACTCAAGGTAGTATAGAAGCAAGTGAGATGGTAGCACCATTTGAGAGGAACTGGAGTTAGTGAACCAAGGGTATTGTGATGTGAGAAGCTTGTAAGTAGATGAAGATGTAGGAGGAATAAGACATGGGACACCTGGCTTTGTAAGACCTTTCATGGGTTTAGCAACCCGGTTTGTCTGCTTACTTATGTTTGTATTGGCTTACTAATCTGCTTTGGTTTGTTGGTCTCTTGAACAATTTCAAGGGAGAAGGTAGGGGTAGAGTAACTTGTGGTTGATTGCAGGTATAGTACCAGCACTCGTACGAAAGCTGTTCATTCACTAGTACAATTTTGTTCTTAGGTTCTGTCTTAAATGTATTGAACCTGCACATTTTCTATAGCATAAATTGGTATTTAATTGCCTCAGGGAATCAGGAGAAGAGGCTCAAATAGAAGATGAATGTATTAGTTTGAGCTTCCTAGCTTGTCCTTGCAGAACACTGAGGCAGGTGTTACCAAGGTCCTTATTTTTTCCTCTCCGAAGTGTATGTTTTTCATTCAGTAGTCTAGGTTATTTGGATTTTTTCCATTATCAGCTTGTCTTTAAGATAAAAGGTAAGCGTAGACTTTGCAGTGTTTTTTTTAATAGTCTCCTACTCCACCCCAAATTAAAATAATTCATTACTTTTCTGTCTTCCACTATCAGTCTTCTAGAGCAGTATATAGAGATATTGATACTTGATTTCATGTATTAATTTTTTTTTTTTTTTTAAAAAAGCTATTTGAGTAGTGCCCTGTGCAAAGTAAGGCTTCAAAAAGAGCTAGTTGTTGTTTTCTATCTTTAGTCTGCTTGCTTTCATGCTTTTGTTAGTAGTTGTGCTACTGACACTGGTAAAAAAACGGCTATTTGTAGCAGTGTGTAGTTGACCTTCTTCACAAGATAACCTAGACCTAAAATTAAAGACTTTTTACAAAACTGTAAGATAAAGGGGGTTTTTTATGTGTTTCATATCTCGGCTATTGACCAGATCATCAAGTGATATGAATACACGTAGCTCTACTAAGTTTCATGTGGTTACACCTACTTACAGAGCCCAAGCATCTTGGCCCTTATGATGACGTGCATCCAAGATGTGATCTTTGTTGCCGACTTGGATACCTTGTCCAATGTCAGTAGTGGGCCAACAGAACACCTTCTGTGTCTGTGTTAGCATGAGCTTGTATTAGTTAGAACTTGTTTGTATGTTAGCTGCTCTGAACAAAACAGAAATGTTAAGAATCTGGTAATTTATGATGTTTCCTTTCAGGACCTCAGGGCAGAAACCCCACTTGGTGACCTGTGGCATCATGACTTTTGGGGTAGCAAACTCAGCAGCAATACCAGTCATAAGTCATATAGACCACTAACTGTCCTAACTTTCAGGTAAGACCTGTCTTTTTGCTCAAGCTCTGAATTTTTTTAACATATATTGGCTCAACTGATTATTGGGAGGAGGCAACAGGAAAGGAGAGAGACAAAGTATCTGAAAGGTACCTCTGCTGAATACAGTTTTCCTGTTCACTGCCTTAACCTCAAATTGAGTTTTAATTTTCAGATTGTTTCTTTTCCAAAGTATACATTATTTTGACATTCTGTATTTCAGTGTACCTTTCAGAGATTCCATCTTATACTCTTATATACCTTGGTTCTAGGGGCAGTATGGTTCAGTATGTAGGTCACAACATCAAAGAACTAGGAGGTGTACATTCCTTTCACTTCACCATGCTGCCACATACACTGCTATTGTAGTTTCTGTTCTCTGTTTTCCTCGTGACCTGTCAAATGATTTTTTATAAATAGCATCCATCTGCTGCAGCCTTTTGCCGCTAGGTCACTGAATAGTCTTCCCATCTCTTCCCCCCTGATATTCTAACTTCAAGTGAGTGTTTGTGTCAGAGAATCCTAGTGAGAGAGATGTCTGCCTGTATATATAGCTTGCTGGTTTTCTCAGATAACTAACGGTTTGAGGATTACTTCTGTAGATACTTAGCTCATGTTTTTTGCACAAAGATTTGAGCAAGCAGTAAACTGTGTAGAAATTTGCCACAGTAATGCAGAGAATCTTTGCAGACTCAGTCTTAAGCTTCTTTATTTTCCCCATGTGACTCAGTGTTGTGGATGGGGACCTGACACTGGTTCTGCAGTTGTCTGGTCTAAGCCAGGGACTAAGTGATGGTGGAAGAAGTATTCCCACTCTTAGTCCTCATATTCAAGCAAAAACTTTGACTCTTGAGTGCAGTGTCAGTGTTTTAAGTACTTAGCACTGTGGGTTTCACTGTCTGTTGGGCTTTCTTCACATTTTCATAAAGGAAAATACACAACTGAATAGAATGTGTCAGTCTTAAACCTATTAACGCTTTCAGTACATTACATAGCACATGCTTTCCTTTCTTTTCAAGGTCTCAGTGGTATATTCCATCTCTAGTAACATCTTGGTTAGTTTAAAGAGTGAACTAGGATACAGTCATTACTATATCTGAAAATGTAGATGAACATGTGGAGATGGTCCATAAAATGCTATTTTCACAAGTAAGAAATTGTTTTTCTTAATTTCCCTAAGCTCCAACTTTTATGTGTATCACATTTATAGTAGGTTAGGGTTTTTTAATAGATTTCACTTAAGCTAGGTACAGGCTGACCAAATGAAGTATATAAAATCCCCTATCCAAACTAAGTTTCTCTATATGTCACGTACTGATAGAAGTATACAGATAATAGCAAGGTGTTTCTCCCTTTTCTTCTCCCTCTCCATTTTACCACAGAGTTCCTATCTTGAATAGGATTTTAGACTAAATTTTCACTTACACTTCCTTCTGGTTCTAATACTTGCATGAAACCTCTCTAACCAGTCTCACAAATTAGTTACTAAGATGTGCTAAGTAATTACTTTCTGGATTGATACTGGATTTTACACAGGTGGTTTCTGTATCGTCAGTGCAAATGCTAGGATGTTTTTCAGCTAGAATGTCAGTGGAAATCATAGTCTCAGTACGTATTACTTTCCTCACTGTGTGGATTTTAATTAAAATGATTTCATCGGATTGTTTTTGGACATAGTTTCTCTTAAACCCAAGGGTATCCCTCCGGTAGGCTGGGTTGTTTACCTGTAGGACATGCCTGCATTGCAGTATTGAAGTTATGTTGCTGACCAAAAGCCAGTTCTAAGTAACCATAAGTATGATTAACATAATAGCATTAATGTATGTCTTTGGAGAGGGCAGATATTATGCTGAATATGGTATCCCAGACGAATACCTTTGAGTACAGATCAAGACATTGTTTCTAGCCTGCTGTGGTGGCTAAGTGGTAATACTATGCGTGCTGGGGTTTGCTGGTATTTTTCAGCCTTTTTGTGTGTGTGTGTCTAACATGATCTTCTTATGGGGTTGTTCAGGCGTTCTGTTTGCATGTCTTAAGCTGTTGATGTAATTCCTAGCCTTACCTTTTTTGTTCCTAGATAGAATTAATTACCTTTTTGCTGGAGGCTTCTACCCAGCTGATTTCCATGTCATCAATATAATACTGCATTGTACTATCTCAGTGTTGATGGTTGATGTGTTCTCGATTTTACTGGGTGGACTGCAATTCAGTAATAAAGGAAGAAGGCTAAACCTGGCTCCAAAGACATCTCTTCTAGCTGCTTTGCTGTTTGCTGCACATCCAGTGCACACCGAATGTGTAAGTACCGAATAATGAGCTCCAATGATTTATGTCTTAGAAGTTCTTGACCATCTTGACTAATTAGTTCTGACATAGCCTTACTCTCTATACATTGCTTTTATATTCTTAACGCTTCTCTTGGTATGTGTCTTATGAGAACAGTCAAATATTATGGTTAGTATGTCCAAAAGCTTGTAATTCCACAGGGCTGGACCTTATTAAGGAAGATAAATTAAATCATTTAAGTACAAAAACTAAAGAAGGATAGCCCTAAACTACAGAGTTTCCCTAATTACTGGATTAAGAATTCATTACTAGAAACATTAGCTTGTGAGCAGCAAAGGAGAATGGAAGATAAACTGAATGCAAATGCATAACCACTTTTCATTTCCATTTGCTTTGATAAAAAAGCAAGGAGATAGAAAATTGGAGTAGGCACATTACGTGAACTCTGTGTGTGACTGTGTTAGAATACTGCATCCAGTTTTGAATCCATGCTGCAAGGAGGACGTTGGGAAAAATGGAGAGGGCTCAGAAGAACCATGAAAATGATTAAAGGACTGGAAATTGTCCCGTGTCATGAGAGACTGAACTCCATGGGTGTATATTTTTAATATGAAGGAGAAGATTAAAGGATTTTTTTTTTTAATCAGAATCTGTAATTATGTACATGGGGAACACATGTTTGATAGTAGTGGGCACTTTAGTAGTACAGACAAAAGCGTAACAGTGGCTGGAAGTTGAAGCTGTAAAGATGCAGAATAGAAACATGGCATATGCATAGCTACCAATTAAAATACCTCATCAAAGATCAAAGTCCTTGTGTGGAAATTCTAGTGAATAGGAAGTGGTTCTCTTAAAAAAACTCTTTTGCACTCCAAGCTAAGAAAATCTTATGACCTTCTGCAGGTGGGCTTGCTGGATGTGGTCCCTGATTGCTTGATCTTGTAATAATGAATAAATGAAATATAAAATAATCACAATGCAGGAATCTTTTCTGGTTTTTTAGAGCGTGGAAGGACTGAGCTACTGAAAAAGTTCTAATTTTGATCTTCCTGCTAGTAATGAACACTGAATCCTCAGTGCACCTTATTCTATATATATGGCACTGATTTTTCATTTATTTGCAATATGCCATGGGTTTGGCTTATTTTCATTTGCTTTGCACATGATTGATGGGAAAGAGCTTACGGAAAGCTATGCCTCTCAGCTGACTGGGGACCCTGCATGTATTGGAAACCTAGAGATGGTGCAAAGTTATGTATTAGCAATTTGGCACCTTATTTGACACTGCGGCTAAAACATTCTGCCAATCATTATCTGGTGTTTGCTTGCCTGCAGAATAGCTTCTTAGGGAGAGCACATTGTCCTAGTGTCGGAAAGGCCCCTAGTATTTGTTGTTCAAAACCAGTTCTAGATGCCAAAGTGAAGTAAAACAGGTCTTCAGTGCTTTTGATGTTCTGACGTGTGAAGAGAAATCTCACTTGAGTCTTAACTTTGTAGTAGACTTACTATTGACTCTATCAATATGCATAATTTTATTCTTCATTCCATTTGACTCCAAAAAATATATTTAAATCAGCAGGCAAATGTTAGTAAGACCTTGGTCATGTCAAATAAATCACAAGTGATGCGGTCTGCTTGCACATGCGAGGTTTGAATACTTGTGTATGCTTTG
>Ga0181612_123280_pt1 | contig 10974 bp, 3 predicted proteins | sample HoacroProtozoa21_FD_119630 | JGI IMG/M metagenome (GOLD analysis project Ga0181612, IMG submission 119630) | Hoatzin crop microbial communities from Cojedes, Venezuel. Combined Assembly of Gp0051906, Gp0051904, Gp0051908 | reverse complement strand
GGAGATATTCAAGACCCGCCTGGACAAGATCCTGTGCAGCCTGCTGTAGGTGACCCTGCTTCGGCAGGGGGGTTGGACTAGATGACCCACAGAGGTCCCTTCCAACCCCTACTATTCTGTGATTCTGTGATTCTGTGATTCGAGATTGACTGTGGAAAATAGCAGAAGGGACATACAGGTATATTCATACTACTAAATGAAACAGAATCAGGAACTGTTTTCCAGCCCTGACCCAAATGGTACACATTATATAGTGCTTTGCATTTAATCTCCCTAAAACATGTGAGCTGTTTTGTTTCTTTTTTTAATTTATATTCAAAGTGAATACAAAAATATGAGGGCAGTGTTACTCTCATTAAGAGTAACATGTCTCCAGCAAGAAACTGGATACTTGTTGTACACCCTGCATCTGGCTTGAAGGTAGATATGGATGTTGCAGAGTAAAAAGTCTGCATTATATACTCCTGGAAAAGTATGTGGAATAGAGGGAGTCAAAACTAGAGCATTCTCACCCAGCACATGCAGTCTCCAAACCATGAAAGAGCATTGGTTTAGAGACTACTATTTGCACTAGTTGGCAGGGACCAAAATCATATCAGAAGACATGCTGGCAGTTAATTTGTCAGTGTGGTGCTCCCTGACACTCTCCCAGACAATACCTGGTTATAATTTGGAAGGGAAAGCAATAGATCAGGGATGCCATGTGCTATCAACCAGAAAACATATGCTCTGAAGACTGTAAGGAGAAGGCCACCCTGTTTGGGTTTTGTTTGTTTGTTTGTTTGTTTGTTTTTCATTTGTTTTTTTAATTTGTTTGTTTGTTTTGTAGAAAAAGACCTTTGTCCTATTTTCACAAGCAATGCCACTTGCCTTCAGGGACAAGTGGTCATATTTGAACTAGTGCGTGTTCTAGCACAGATGCTAATCCTAGTGGCACAAGTTCTTGAAAGCATTTTGTAGCCCTGATTCGTTTATTAGGACAAATCCAGAAGGGCTAAGTGACTAGGCAAAGAAATAGTGAAATGCAGTATCAGCAAATTTAAAGGGAGGAGCACGGGAGAAGGAAAGGTCCTAACTTTATGTACAGAAGAATGAGCAGTGAACTGACTAATAATTACGAAGTTATGAGAACCTGATCTTACAGACCCAGGGCAAACTCACTGTAGTGTTCAGTAGTAGTTGGGGGGAAGAAAAAAAAAAGGAAAATTAGGAATTTTTAGAAAGGCTCTGAGCAGCATGAATAGCACTTTCAAAGACAAGGAGCAGCTTCTATACAGGGCTGGAAAAGAGACTAAGATATGACATGAGTCTGTAAAACCACAAGTGATAGAGGAGGATGTATAGGATAGGCACAGCTAGCTCTTCTAGTACCAAATTTACAGGTCATCAAATGAAACTAGCAGTTGGTAACTTCAAAACAAATGAAACAAAATGATTCTACATGCACTGTGGTTTTAAACTGCCAAAAAACCCTTGCTCCACAGCCCTCACTGTAGATAGGTTCAGGGAGCAGCTGGGCGACTTCACAGAAGAGAAATCTCCAAAGTAAATCTTGGCTCTGAGCCACCAATTACTGGTTGGTAGGAGAGTACACAGGGAGGTATCAAATACACTTGTTCTGTTCTTAATCTCTTTTGCAGGCCTCTGGTTCTGGCCACCATCAGACACTGTGGCAGATGGACCTCTGGTCCAGCTTGGAACAACTATCACTACGTTCTTGTGCTCTGACTGGTTTTTCCTGCTGTGTTCAGAGGAACAGGATTTTCCCCAGATTCTTTTCAAATAAATAGGACTGGTTTGCATAAACACCAAAGGCTGATGTTTACAATTGGTTTCAGAGCATCCTGTCAAAGCTTAAAATGTTCACCAACTCCTTGCAGCCAAGCAATTGCACAACCTTACCTTACACATACACACAGATATACATAGGCATGCACAAACTAACACACCGTAAGCCATGTATCTTTGCTACTATGCAGGTCAGCTAACACAAAACCCAAATACTGGCATAGACTTTCTACCAATAAGTTTCAAAACATTTCACTGGTTTAAGTATCCTATGAACTTTTCCACAAATATCAAAGCAAGGGGGTTTAGCTAAAGGGACTGTGTTTTTATCAGAGGTAGTGCTTCAAACCAGAACATCTGCCAGTATGGCAATCTGATAGTTGGACAATTTTCATCAACTGAATGTGTGTGAAGTGAATTCGAAATGTACAAATTCAGACCCTGGCTAGAGTTTGAAGTCATGTAACTGTCACCACTTCCAGTAAAACCTGAGCTGCTTCACACTTGGTTGCTAGACCCTTTGAAGCAGCCACTGCCAGACAACCAGCTATCTATCTCAGACAGCTTTCCATGCAAACACTGGATCAGAGATTGCTAAAACAACAGGATAATTCCTGAGTCTCAGCAACTTCAAGATAAGAAATATGGAACAAAACATCTATCACATCAGAAATAAAGCAGCTCCAGATAGCAATGATGGCAGAAGAAGCTAACACCTTGCATTAGATTCAGCTCTGATTTAACGCCTCTTAGGCGTGTTGTAATACTGTCTGTCTGGAGGCAGAGTTCACTTGCTTGTTTATTTATGATACCTTTCAGTTCAAAGCTTGTTTGCTAAAGATGTTTTCACTACTTCTCATGTATTGTAGATATGAGAAAAACTCACTGAGAAATAAAAAGGGAGTTCAGACAGTGCCAGTAACAGCCAGTAGCTGGTAGGTACCACAGCTCAGCATTCTAAGTGTATCTTCAAAAGACCTCCATGCTTGAGCGGGTGGAAGAAAGAATTTCAGGAATACTGAATACTTCATGTTTTACCACAATATCATGACGACATAAAGACCTGTGACAAATAACTTCGTGCTCTTCTAATGTAGAGTCACTGGGATTAACAGCCTTTAAAACCTTTCATTTCTCTTACATTTGATAGGGTTACCCTAAGGGGTTGGTATTAGGTTAAACCATAGAGTGACACTGACTCATTCAAGGTCTCTTAATGCCTGTCTAGGAACTGTTAGGTCTGGAGCACCTGCTGCTAATGCTTAATGTGCTTTGCGTTAGCACATCATGTCAGGAGAACCTGACATGGACAAATAAATGGTAGTTTTACAGTGCAATGTTCCTTTCTGCTTCTTAACTAATCAGCAATAGCAGAAAAGCAATAGAGGGGATTTGATGAGGTTTAACCACAATTTTATTTTGAAACAAAGAAGTATAACTTGAAACCTCGCTGGTATCTTTTTTACAATAACTTCTAAGCCTCCTAGCCTATGGAAAGCAAAACAAGGCAATTCATAACAAATAAACTGTAATAATGATAGACTAGCTGGCATGTGAAGATTACAGAACACTTCACAACATTACTGACAATATTTTGTTGAAGTGGGAGTCATCTCTGCTTTAGATATAAGGAAACTGAGGCATTGTGAAAGTGGAATCATGTTTTGAAAGGAGCCTTTCAGTGCTAAAGTGCATAAAATCATGCACAACTGTAGCGGGTAAGTAGCATACTGAAGGTAAAATTGTCTCTTGTCCGCTTTGCCTGTTCTCAACTGAGTAAAACTTAGAAGGTTTTCTTACAGTTTTTCTTTGGTCTACTGGCTATGTGCTTTGCTGATTACAGCCTAGAGAGACTGATGTCCTAAAAATGCATAAAGGGAAAGCATACAAAATGGTGTGTCACCTTCAGGGCACTCTAACATCACTGCCAAGCTGGGCGGCCCAGGTACTGGCTGGCAGAACCAAACTATGATTTGTTCAGAAGGTCATTTACGGATTGGATAGGGCTTTTAGGCTGTGTCCATTTTGGGATAGTTGCAGTGTTCAAACCTAGTGCTGTGACTTACATCAAGTCTCAACACAGTTTCTTGCTATAGAATTCTAATTTTCTGAGTATTACTTTTCCCCTTTGTCCTGTAGAATGACTTCCCATCCTTTGCCCTAGTCTAACAGAGGAAACAACTACAACAGAACGCGTAGCTTTAATGACAAGTGATTTTACTACTGGGGCACCACAGCTTTATCCACATTCAAAGACATACCAATGTCATACAAAAACTGTGACAAATAAGGTTATTGAGGTGGTATTACATATAAGTCAGGAAATAATGCTCTTATGGAGCTTTAATGTGATTCCTTTTGGTGTTGTAATTAGGATACAGCATTTACAAATGCAGTACAAAACCCTTTGCTTGCAATTTGTAGCAAGAGTGCTTGAGTGTACTTACATGAGTAACCTGAGACTATTTTCTAACTTTCAAGTATTTAACATCGTATTAAACTCTTATGGAGAAAATTACATTAAAATATTAATCAGTCAATTAATATGTTTTTCTGGCATTCTTGAAAGACAAAGGTAAAGAGTAAACTTGATAATGCACAACTTCAACCATCCACATACATATACAACATGGTTTTACCTCTGGGCTTGCAACACAGCAGCACAGACCATTCTTGTGTTAAATTACTAGATGGCAGCTACAGAACTGTATTATCCCAAAGGAGTGATGGAGAGATGGTTCACACACTGGATTAAAGAAGTAGTCATGGGGAAGAAGTCAGTCCAGCTCTTTCTCTCTCCTTTTGTACTCCACGAACCCAGAGAGCTTGGCTGTTATGTAAACAGTGTGTTTACCTTCAGACAGCAACAGAAGTACTCTTCTAAGTTCATGTGCATGGACCAAAGGGTACCTGCAAGGAGCAAAAGTTGAACGGAATTTCTTGCAACAGATAAAAGATATTTCTGTTGCCCTGAAGCATTCATTCCTCCTGCAAAATATTAAAGGTTTGTTGCAAACAAGGGAAACTTCTCAAGGAATTTTTCAATAACTTTATGTAATAGAAAGTATTGTACAGGCTAATTACAGTCAAAAACTACCAGTTTTCCCTATAGGGTAAGGCTGTTAGGATATTCCTTCTTATAGAGTTTCAGCTCCTCTTCAGCAAAGGAAAAAAGCCTCACCCAACTCAGTGTGGGAGTTTTAACTTATTACTAGTGACGCTTCTTGCATCTCCTCACAGGTTACAAATTTTTTCAGAAAGTTCAGAAAGCTGATGAAGTATGAAAATACCCAAATCAGCTTTTTGGAGACTGCTCTTCTCCCAGAAATGAACACATATATCAGGAGTTTTTATGAATAAACTGCCAGTTAGGGAGGTGTAAGGGGGAGAGGGAATTTCAGTTTGGTGGACTGTAGAACCATTTTCTAACTGAGGAGTTATGTGGTTTGCACTGCCTCCATCTCATTAAAAGTGAAATCAGTTTTGCAGGGGACAAGTTGACTAGACTAGTCATAATGGCATTAAACTTACAACAAAAGGGGAGATTAAAAAGGGGCAGAAAATAAACACTCATTTAGCACAGTGAAGTTGTCAAGAACAAAATTAATCAAGACAGCGAATGACACAAGGAAAATAAATTCTTTAATTGCCTGTTCATGAATGGCAGGAGCTTGTGTGGCAAACAGGAAGAATAGGAACTGCGTGTACTATGAGAATAAATTTGACCTGCTTGATATTACTGGAACTTAAAGGAAGATTTCTGTGATAGGAATGTTAAGCTCGCTTTTAAATAAACAATTTAGAAAAAAAACACAGTGGCAAGAGAAGAACACGACAGGCAGCATGTGGCAATAACTGATTTCAACCCACTGACAACTATAGTAAATGCTTTCAATGTTTACAGATCAACCTCCCAACACGGAGAGTATGACAAGGGCAATTAGTTGCAGGCAGCTATATGCCATCAAACTACACTACGGAGCAGGATGACCGGTCCCTTCAACCCCTACTTTCGATTATGGAGAGGAAGAAGAGAAAAGAGTTTCTGTACTGTATGAGCTTTCAAAAAAAGGCTTTTTCACTGGTGAATATCAGATTAAAAGACATAGCTCTCCAGGATTGACATTTTCAGTAATAAAGTACCTTTGAAATTCTGAACAATGATTGACAAAAATTTCCTAAATCAAAAAGTTTTGTGTCTCTCCTTAGAGAACTTTGTACTAGATGTCATCCTGACAGCTAAATCGAAATTATTTCCAGGGTTAAAAGTTAGCAGTTCCTTAAGTGAAAGTGAGAACTTGATTATATTCTTTACATTAAAGTAGAGTGTAACTCAACCGGTAATTCTTACACCTGCTACTTTAAAATGGCCACTTTCAAAAAGATAAATACAAGTTTGTGCCTGATCAATAAAAGTAAGAAGTTAAAAGGGAAAAAATACATAAACAATAATAAAGGTATTTAAAAGCATTTTAGGGGATGTTCTAAGAACTGCGATCAAAACAAAGTCTATTCTAGATCAGTCTAGCTTAAAAAAGAAACAAAAAGTAATGTAAAACTTCGGGTATAAACAGATTGAGCAGGTAAACAAGGAAAAATTGAATAGATTAGATCACTTTAATTTAGAATACAAATGGATATAACAGAAAATTGCTACTGAAGACTAAAAGATATGGAAGGAATTCTGTGGATATCTGATTTTAGTACACTGAGAACAGTATTAAATATATCTGGAGCAAAAGAAGCCTTTAAGTAGTGTTTGTCCATAGTTAAATGGAAAGGATATATTTGTCAAAAATAATGCAGAAGAGACTGAAACATTGAAAAAAATTTTCAGCTCTGGGACTGGGAAAAAGGCAGATGTAGTCATATCATACGAAGACAGTGATGAAGTGCTACACTTAAAACAACGAAGACAGTATAGGCCAAATAACAGCTATTAAGGCTAAGTGCCTTTTATTAAAAAATGCTCCTAGGAATGTTAGAAGAAAAGCCTGATAAATTTTACTAGACCATTTATTAAAATTTGTAATAAAACTTGGATTGCTGAGCTAGATCCTGAGCATTGGCAGGAAGTAAGAGTTATGTCAGTACTTTCCTTTCAAAGTAAATGCTGTCGTCTAGGTAAATATAAGCCTGTCCACCTGATTTCAATCTTAGGAAATATAATCAAACATTAGATAGGGAAACTGATTAATAAAGAATAGAGGGTAGCATATTTAATGTCATCTAACATGGTTTATGGACAAAAGAATTTGTCAAATTAATGAGATATCCATTTTTTATAACAGAGGTGTGAGGTTAGTCGTAAGCTGCTAGATTTCAGTAGAGAATTTGATTTCATTCTCCATACCATTGAGATTAAGAAGTCAAACAACACAAAATCATGATGTCAGACATTAAATGAATTAAAAATTAGAAAATAGACAAGTCTCAAATATAACTTTAAACTGGGAAACATTAAGAGTATGTGTATTTTAGTTGATAGTTTTCCAAGGTTTAGTTTCAGATTCCATACTAGTATTTGTTGACAACAGCTGAGAAAAAAAATAAAATCAAAACTGATCAATTGTGCACACGAAAAATGCTGAGGAACTAATAAATAATAAAGGGAAAGACCACTCAAGCAAATCGGTTCTGAACAGCTTGGTAAACTTGGCAAGGATATTTTTACCTGGTAGTTAACAAGACAGGCTCTACTGAAGGCATATGACACTATTCCTCAAAGCCATTGCTGTGCATGAGACTTTGTAGTCAGCTGACTTTGGAATGTCTGTACAGTAATGGATAAAAGTGTATTTACTACTTGTAAGAAAATGAATCTGCTGGAGGTGGACTATATTAAAGATGTAAAAAAGCTGAAATTCCAGTTCACTAAACAGCTGAATTTAAATCCTTGCTCTTCTGCTGCTGAACATGTAGCCCAGACCTCCCAATATAATTCTTGGAGCAAGAGGAGAAAGGCTGCATCTACAATTAAATGGTTAATTTATTTCACTTCTTGGCCTACCATCATCCAAGCTGGGCACAAGTTAGAACATGCGCTGGTTTCCCTATGGATTTCTTTGTATAAATGTCCTCCCTGTGGAAACTCAGCAAAGGTCAGGGAAATGAAGAATGCAGGGAGAAGGAGAAAGACTGGGGAAGGGAAGGCTGTGCAGCTGTGCAGCAACCCCACATTTCCAGCACAGCCAGTGATACAGTGGTTAAGACCTTCCTCTGTAGTGAAGTGAATCTGTCTCAAATCCCTAATTTATTACAATTTTACCTACTTGGATTATTTATTTATTCATTGCATAGTTTATTGCAAATATTTAAATCTTGCTTTTCCACGTCTTCCCTGATTGTTGCTATCTATCTTTGCATTATGGTTGGCTCAAGTACAACAGCTGCATGAGGAAGAACTGAGGCAAAGAAAACATAATATTAAACTTTCAGGTTGATTAATAAAAAGTAAATTAATCATCTGGAGTTTTGCAGTTCTCTAGCACATGTAAAATTGGACGTTAAGTACGTCAGAATGTTCCTGCTATCATTAACTTAACTTGATTCTTCACTGTGGGTGTGGGTGTATTTATGTTTCTTTAATCCTCCCAAAATATGTATTTCCACAACAGAACTATGTTAGCATGCACAAGAAATGCAGGTAGTTTGTGGATCATTAATGGAACAGTCCTCAGAACCACCTCGGTGTATAGCACTATACATCCTTTTGTTATTACCATGAACAATTCACTTGTGATGCACTAGGTCATGTTGAATTACAGAGAACTCAGTGAACTATTTTCAGAAGTATATCTCTCCCACAAAAAAAAAGAAAATATCAGTATATTGCCTCTTTTCGTTTTTCCCTGTAAGTTCTCATCTGACTCCCCTTCTCTGCAGTAAAAATCTCTTAAATGTCTTCTGATCTTGGTCATACACAGCCACCACCTTGCACACACATAGGACCGAGGGGAACATGCTGGGCCTGTATGTCCAATTTTCTACTATTGAAAATCAGACATGACAGCTTGTAACTATAATATTATCAAATTTTATATTAAAATACTTCTGTTTTCTTTGTTTTCTCCCTGTAACTGCTGTTGAAAACCTGGTTTTGAACCTCGTGTATCAATTTTCTCTAACTTTTCTTTATCTGCCAGGATAAATGTATTCATGGTTATTTTATATCCATCTGTTCTTCTTCTTGCAGCATTCCCTGAGTTCAATAATGCTTATAGTCTGGAGTTTTACCTTGTGATATATTTATTGACAGGAACATGTCCTTTCTTCCCGGTCAGTTCACTACAGTCAGAAGGCTAAACAAACCTAGCTCCATTCATCTCCTTCCTTAAAACAAAGCCCCTACTTTAAATATATTCCTAGGATGTGTATGTTTCTGTGCCACTCTAAATGCACCTTTCTTGAAGGCAGGTGGTCAGAACTCTACACTGCTTTCCAAATGCTTACGTCCCCTAAGCACACAGCACCACGGCATTAGGTCTCTCTGGTCTCCGTTTCACTTACGTATCCCAGAACAGATTAAACTGTTTTAAAAAATACAGCAGACTAACAGCTCATATTTATACTGTTCAGCTAGTACACAAATATTTTTCTCATCTTATTCTACTTCTGACTTATGACATACTCCCCCCTTTCTTATTATTCCCTAAAATCAGGAGTTCATACTTTGTTCTATTAAATTTAATCTCATTTCTATTATTCCTGTTCTCAAGACATTGCAATTTTTCATTGCATAATATCCTAGTCCTTCGCTGTACTGAAAATGCCTCCCAACTTTGAGTTATCATTAAATTTTGTTAGAAAACTGCAACTTTATGTGACACCCACTCTTCCACAATAATTAAAGTGTTCTACTTTCTTTACAGCTAGTGTTGTTGTGTACTGAACTACAGCCTGTATGCCTTTCTGTAAGAAAAAGCACACTAACCAAAAAAATATCCAGGTACTTATTAACTCACATTTGGGTGAAATTCCTAGTTCCAGTGCATGAGCACAACTTAACCTTGCACTAGCATATTACTGCAAGTGTAAAACACACAATATAGTCTTGTTTCATTTCAGTTTCAGCACAAAAAATAGGTTTACAATGTTATAAATGTTGAACCTTTGAATGTTTTCATCCTACCCATGCATTGAAGCAAAAAATAGCCTTTTCAATAGCTTTCCTCACTGAAGGATACTGACTGCTCCAGGGAATTAACCCATCTAATGCATTCAGAAACTGTAGTTTCAAATTTTGTGTCATATAGTTTGCTTACATTTTGGACAATGCAAGTGAAGGAAAGATGGGGGAAGAATGGGAAGACATTTCCACCTGGGTGTCACGTGTAAGTTGCCTCTTTCTTTTCTCACTATGAGTTCACTTATCTCCCTCTTGAGGTTTAATACTTCTTATGAAATTTGTTGTGAATTTCCAAATGCATGTGACATCTGATTTAAGCTTGTTCTTTCTGCTGATAAAGAAAACACCCTTGAAGTTAGGGATGAATAGGATTTGAAGACCTTGTGCTATAGAACAAAACCTAAATAAAGGGATAGCTGTGGTGCAGCTTGACAGTGTGATACTGGGATCTAATCCTTATTCATCATAAGACAAAACATCTTTTAGTTATTCTTGTCTTTGACGCTACCTCTTGGACTATCTTATAATGGATGAAACATATCCTCCTCTTTATACTCAGCTATACAATAGGTGTCCTAGTTTAAAAGTGAACAGACAATGAACCAAGACAACTGGGAGGCTGACAGCACAAAAGCCCATCACCCTGAAGGCAAAACACACTGCTTTTTTATTAAAGTATGCCATGGACATGCTCAAAGGTATTTACAGCCCTTGGTCACAGTGTTTTAGAAACACCTGCTGTGTCAATTTTTCTGAAGAGACATGGACTACACTAAGACATGGAAAATCGATCTTCTGTTCCTCTTCCCTTTGTCTGTTCCTGTCAACCATAGGTTTCAGAAAGCAATTATGCTTATGATAGTAGAATAGATTTAACATTGCGGTCTTTGTGGGCATATGTTGTGACTGACAGTCACTGATGTGGGACTTCATATGCACAGATTTAAATATCTGAGTCATGTAGTACAATTTTTGTCTGCTGTTGCCACATTTCTAGATTGTCTTAGCATAACCAAGTAAAAATGGGGGGGGGGGGGGGTGGGGAAAATGTTCATTTT
>Ga0181612_180824_pt1 | contig 10975 bp, 7 predicted proteins | sample HoacroProtozoa21_FD_119630 | JGI IMG/M metagenome (GOLD analysis project Ga0181612, IMG submission 119630) | Hoatzin crop microbial communities from Cojedes, Venezuel. Combined Assembly of Gp0051906, Gp0051904, Gp0051908 | reverse complement strand
GCATTGTTCAGTCACTGCCAGATCAAAAACTTTTCCCAAAGACAGACCACTTTACAGAAAATACAACAGTGAAAGACCTATGTCCTTGGTTTTTAGCAAAACACTGCAGCACACAATGGAGAGAAAACTACTCTGCTTTCCCTGTCTTGTAGATGCTTGTACACCTGTCAGAAAAAAATACTCTTGCCCAGCCTGGAGGGAGAAGAACGTTGGGCCTCAATCCTGACTGGTAATCAGGGAGGCCCTACATCAGTTCAGGAGATTCTTCACACTGACCCAGCTGTCAGACTTGGTGCCTGAATAAACAAAAACCGGCAAAGATACGCTGCCAGTGTCTTGGTCTGTTTTACCTGCAGCTCTCCCTTCATAAAGCTACCATGCAATTCTTTAAGTAAAGTAACTTTACTGGGTCTTTTACGAAGCCCCACAAGGAAAGAAAGTATTTTTGTTCCTAATGCCAAAATGAGCAAAATAATCTATTTGTGATCATCAGCAACTCAATTACAATATGCTTAGCATCATGTGATGATCTAAGAAGGACAATAAGACAGTATCAGAAGACACTCCTTCAGGAGGAGAAAGACACAAACACAGAGCCTTCTGCACCTAACACTCTAACCCTTATGGGACACACTGATTCTGAAAACAGAGAAAGCAGACACTATAGGAAATGTAGAAAATAAATAGGATACGTTGGCAATAAATATCATCAACACTTGACAGTAATGTTAAGCACTATGTATCAGAATGTAATTCTTGCTGTTTTGAAGATGCTATACAGGCACGGTAAAGGAGATCTGTCAGCTACAATGTAGTATCTTGACTGAGCATGACAGCGCTCTTCCACAGACTGCTGTTGACCACTGCTGATATGGGATCTGGAGCTGCATGGACCTTGACTCTCCTCCAGTATAGCCACTGCTTCGTTCACACTTTCACAGAAGTGTGTCTGCCACCTGTCCAGTTTAAAACAAAAGCAGCACTCCCAGGCTGTGCCCCAAGCAAGCAATCCATGCAGACACCGTGGAGTGCCGCGTGCTCTGGCATCGGCTACCGGGAATAGACCCAGCAGCTGGACATTCCTCTCCCTCCCCTGCACGGCAAGCTCTGCACACCCAGGACAGGAACGCTGCTGCACATACACAGCTCAGTTCCCATCTGAGCAAGCAGTAGCTTAAGACAAGGCCAAGATCAGAGCTGCTGCTCGTAAAACTACTGTCTTAGTAAAGAGTACAAGAAAGCAGCAGAACAGCCAGGCCAACTGCTGGCAATCCTTCACACCATGTCTATACCACTGTAGCTTTCTGCTCCAGGGTAAACTACTACTTTAATCAGATACATCCAGTCTAAGACTGTTTAAAAACCAAAAACCTACAACCTGCAGTGAAGGAAGATTATTCCTCCCCCTGTTGTGAGAGCAGCACAACTAAGTTCTCTTTTCCAACACAAACCTAAAAGGTCACCGCTGCTGATCTAATAAAGGCAACATGCAGCGCTCAACATCTTTCACAGCTGGCATCTCATTATGTGCAAAGGTCTTATGCACTATTGAAATCTGTGTAGAGGCTTTATTTCCCAGTCTTTGCAGGAGAGATGAGAATGAATTCTACCCATAAACAGTGAAGATCTACTCAAGAAGTTGCTGTTTCAAGTGTGTAGAAGGGGATGATAGGTGCATGTGCAGTAAGAAGTACAACACAGTTAAATACAAAGAGGAGTTGGATTGCATTCAGTGATCAAAATTTATTTTTAAACATTACTGCAGATCGGCTAAGAGATAAAAGCAAAACAAGAATAAGGATTTTCTAGCTGTTCCGAAACCATTTCATCCTCTTGTATCTTCAAAGAGGGCCAATATTTCCTTGTAAAACAACAGAGAAGCCAAAAACTTCTAGAGGCATTCATTCCAGCAGTAACTAAGAAATGTCACAAACAACTGCCCCACCAGATACTCTTTATTTTTTCGTATTGAAGTACATCTTCAAAGAAGCAAATCCTGTTTACACTGAGGACTTTCTTTATCCTTATTGCTGGGAATGAAATAAAGACACTCATTTACATTACAATCATGAACATAAGGAGCTTACCTCTCAGCACGAAGGACGCCACTGTAGTAAGGGTGATCCCACGGCATCAGCTTCTGAAAGAGAATTCCAGCTTATAATTGCAATAATGGACAAGTGAACCCAAAGTAAAAGCTTTGTTTCCTTTGAATATTTCTGCAGTTTCAACGAGTTGCAGAACTTTAAAACATAATGGGAAACATTCAGTGCTAAAAACATCATCAGAAATAGCATCACATATCATACGAAACTTTTTTTTTAACATTTGCTTGAAGATGGTACTTCTTATTCAAATATATAATGGGACTTCATATCAGATTTCAAGAAATACACAATTCAAATAAAAGGATAAACCTAGTTATGTACAAAATTAGGATACATACAATACAGGAATGCAAATTGGACATGCATCTAACCTAAAGTACAGCCTTTATTTTTCAAATGAGTCATTTAATCCAAAACAAAGTAATATTCACTTTCACCACTTTATGTTTTGGTTATTCCAGTGTCGTTTTGTATAAACCAACAGCTACCTCACCCTCAGTGCTTGATTTTAATACAAATAGCAGCTAAGCAGTCAAAAAGCATTTGAAGCCAGAAGACAGAAAGTTTCTCTTTCTAATTATACTACATGTTGTATAAAATAGAGTTCATTTTTCTTGTAGAACAAGGTTAGCCTATGCTGTACTTTTAAAAAGAAACAAAACAGAAAAACACCTACGAAAATTTAACTTACTGAATTCTGGGGGTTGAGCTTCATTTTCATCTTTGTCATCATTTCAAAATCTTCTTGAGTTCTGAAAAACATTTTTACGATGAAAGTGTTAATGAAAGATTTTTTGAGCAACGGAATACAGTACACAATAAGACTCCATCCTAAGAAAATGCCCATCATCAGAGATTGACAGCACTCTATAAAATGGCAGGCCCACATACTGCAGTAGAAGAACTTATCCATTCTGCTTCTGTCATTCAGGTGCCTTCAAATCAAGTCCCTCTCACTCTGGTTGTACACCTCCAAAGCATTTTCTTTCTTACAATACACCCCATTTATACTGAGTGATGAAACTGTTTTGTGCTGTGTGGAACTAAGGGAGGCAAGAAGGACTAACAGGGGAATTTGCTTGTAGATGGTAAAATACATGGAGTTGTGCATATGGTGAGAAGACCAGGAGAGGTGTTCTTCGACACTTAAAACTTGGTCACCTTGTTTGCAGCTGCCTGCATTTCTTGGCATATAACCTGTTGCATTCAGTTCTTGGTGTTCTCTGATCATAGACACAGAATTTATTCTAAGCTGCTAGCTCCCCTCAAAACTCTGAGAAACTCTTGCTTTTTGTTTCATCAGAGCGTATAATAAGCCACGCTGACTGACTTAATACTGCACTCTATTCTTGAAATAAAGAGTATGGTTTAAAAAAATAACTTGACGAAAAAGACATACCTTTTAGACAACTGGTCAGAAAGCTTCTCCAGAAACTGTCTTACTGTCTCTAGAAGTAAAATGGAGCGGAAAAAAAAAAAAAGTGATTTCTTCCTTAGAAGATGTTAAGTTTACATCAAAACATTCCAAACAAAACAAGCTCCCTCAGAACAACAAAGTTCTTTTTAGAACAACGAACTACTCCTTTGACCACTGTGCCATCAAAATTCAAGAGAATCTGGTACCACATTTACTTTGTTACATGCTGGGACAATGGCAACTTCATAACCTAAGGAATAAGCATTGATTCTGAACAAAAACACTGGTTCATACTCTGTGAGTACTGCCATTTATAGAAAGCATGAGTATCGCACACAGCAAAACGTAACTGCAGTGAGTTATTTCACTGGAAGAAGTAGGTGTAAGCAAAAGAAACTGGTAACTTTTGGCTTCATACCTAACACAGCGCATCTGATTTCTCAGCATGTCCTTTCACACATGCCTTATACCTGGATTTTTGGCCATTGTTCCCTGAAGAGCCCGGTGGGCAAAGGTGTCGTACCCAACCAACTGCGCCAGACTGTTTCGACTAGCAAGCAATTCTTCTAAACGGCTCAGCTGCTCAGCATTTGGGTAAAGAAAAATCTTGTAAGCAGCTTCTCGCACCTAACATAAAAAAAAAATAAAAAGGTCTCATTACTACAGTGCAGTTTTTAAAGGAAACAAGTTATGCAATTGAATATCTGGCATTAGAGCTATATTTCATTGATATTGTTGGGAAAAGGCCTAAAGCCTTTTAACAACAGTAATCACAACTGCCTGACAGCTATGGCTCTCTTATCCATTAAAGATGGAATGAGGAAATGCAATGAGACAACCTAACAGATCAAGACTGCTAGACAGGGCCCTGTTCTCTGCTTCTGTCAACAGTCCCCTCTGCTCACTGCCTCCCTCCTCTGCCAACATCTGTGCTTCTCTCAGACTACTCTGGGGACTGTCTTAACTCACTAAAACTTCTGAAAATAAACCCAAAAGAAAGCCAAATTGTTCTCTGCATGTCAGTTAAGCTGGCTTATGGAAGGATCTGATAATAACCAGAGACAGGGTCAGGGGACAGAAAAAAGAGGAACAGAAAAGCCTTCTTTCTTTTGAAGTAGGAAGCTATTAGTCTGCCCATCTGCCCACAGACAATCAGTCTTTCTCCTGTTTCTGGGTTGTTTGGGTTTTTTCATAAGCCCCTCTCTCAAAAAAATAAAAATCACCTCAAGCCTCAGAAAACTTGGTAAAATGCTTTTTATGTTTCACAAGCCATTTGAAGATAATCTTTATTTTGCACATATGCAATAGGCTTAAGAAATCCAGCAACAACTTATGCTTGTCTTCGTTGAAATAAGCTTCTCTCTTGGATAATATATTCAACAAGAATGCAGGTCCTGGGTTTATAAAAAATACAACTATAGTAATTCACAAGTCATTTTCTATCTGTTCTGAACCATCAGGCTTCCATTTTAAAAAAAAGCACATGAAGTAAGTGAGATGCTTCCCCTTCCTTGAACACGGTTCAGCAGCATGTCTTCGCAGCAACGGCCAACAGCACACTGAGCTCCATTAGAAAGAGCACAGCCATCTGGTCCACGGACACGACTGCCTCCCTCTACCTGGTACTGTCCAGACTACATTTGGAGTACAGTGGCCAGATTTGGGTTCCGCAGGACAAGAAGGACACTGACATACTGGAGTGGGTCCAGCATATGTCCACCAAGATGTTTTGGGGCTGGAGCATGTGACATAGAATGAAGGCCGAGAGAGCCGCAAAGGAGATCTCAAAGGAGATCTTAATCTTTTTCTGCTTAGCAGCAGGGCATAGAGAACATGAGGTCAGACTTTTCTTGGAGGTGCAGAGCAAGGGGAGATGTAACGGACATAAGCTGGGAGATGAAAAGCTCCAATTTGATATCAGGAAAAAAAAAATAATAGCAAGGGTGGTCAAATAGGCTGCCCAGAGAAGTAACAGAACCTCCATCCTTGGAACGTGTTCAAAACTCAACTGGACATGTCACTGAGAAATCTCATCTACTTGATTCTGCTCTGAACAGGACCAGACTCAAACTGACAAGCTCCAGAGGTCCCTTCCAACCTAAATTATATGATTTCCACAAAGCCTCTCCAAAGATCTGACCCAGAGAACTGCATTCTTTAATTGATGTATTACTCCTAGCTTCAGTAGCTATTCTACAGATGACACTATTTGCAGGACAAGAGGTTATAGATGACATGCTGTGAGTATTATTACTTTATTCACACCATATCAGTGCCATCATTTAATTGATTTTTAATTTCTTACAGAAAATAAACATTACAGCGTGGGTTCTACCACAGTAAGCTTTTCTCTTTTGTGTGACAAACAAAATTTCAAAGTCACGTCGATTATTTAACTACATAGTAAGTGAAAACAGAACACTTGAGTGTTGCGATACACTCCTGATCCTAGAGTCACAGCTAAAAGACTAAGGAACCACTGTCACATTTCAAAGAGACTAATTTTCAATTTATAAACAAACTTTAAACAAATTATTTTCAGAAAAGCATCATTAGCAATAACTAAAACAAGATTATTCAGAATAATTCAGGTTGCATGGGACCTCAGGAGGTCTCTAATCTAACCTCTTGCACAAAGCAGGGTCAGCTATGAGGTAAGATCAAGTTGCACAAAGCTTTTTCCAGTCAGGTCCTGAAACCCTACGCAGATGGGAGAGACAGCATGACCTCTCTGTTTCAGTGCCTGGGTATCCTCATTGGGAAAAACTTCTCTAACTGGCATTTCTCACTTCAGCTTGTGCCTGTTGTCACTTGTTCTCATGTCATGCACTGCTCTGAAGAGCCTGGCTCTATCTTCTCCATGATATCCTCCTAGGTACTGGCAGACTGGTGCCAGGATCCCCCCCAGAGACACCTCTGCTACAGCTTGAACAAGCTCAGATCCCTCAGCCTCTCCTCACAGTGGAAGCATTCCAGCTCCTGGCTGTCTTGGTGGCCTCTACTGAAGTCACTCGTAAAGTGTGATGAGTCAAGGGCTATAGTCTCTTCCCTCAGTCTCTGGCTCTGCCCCTGTTCATGCAGTCCAGGATGCTGTCGGCCTTCTTTGCTGCCAGGGTCACTACTGGCTCATTCTCAGCTTCTGCTCACCAGCTCTCTGGGCCTTTTCCGCAGATCAGTCCCAGTGTGTCCTACCGCCAGGAATTCTCCCTTTCCAGAGGAAGTACTTAACATTTGTTCTTCTTGAATTATAGGTTCCCAGTGGACCATTCCCTCAGCTTCTAGGCCACTCTGAATGTTCGCCCTGCCTTTCAGAGTATCGATTGTTCCTTCCAATTTAGTATCACCTGAAAATCTGGTAGGCAAGCACTCTGTCACTTCCTCTAGGTCATTGATAAAGATGTTAAACAGGGCAGATCCCTGTAACACTTCTTTCATTACCAGTCTTCCTGTAGATTACAACACTTCAATCACTATTCTCTGAGCCTTATCATGAAATGAGGTTTTTTACCTATCTGGTGGTCCACCAATCCAGACTGCAGTCTCCTAACTTGGATTACTCCATAACCTTCCTACAGATCAAGGTGAAGCTAAGTTGCCTGTATTTGCGGTTTTGGGGCCTTTCTGAAGGTGTGTGGGACTTAGTATTTCCATCAGTCGTTGGGGTTCTTCCCTGATCTTCACAGCCCTTCACAGCCTACCAAAGACAGCAAGACTGTCAAGGACAATAGCCAGTTCTCTCTGGACCCTTGGATGCAGCCCGTCTGCTCCCAGGGACTTGTACAGGTTGAGTTCTCTCAAGTAATCCCAAACTGGATCCTCACCTACTGCTGGTTCTCCTCTTTGACCCCTTCCCTAAGCACAGTGGGCTGGGAGAACTCACTGATGAACACTGCGGCAAAGAAAGCAATCAGCATCTCAGCCTCGTCTGTGTCTGCTGCCACTAAGTCACACACCTTACTCAGCACTGAATCCAGCTTTCCTTGTCCAGCCTTGTAGTACTAAAGCAGCAGTAGTTGCTCTTCTTGCTGCCTTTGATGTCCCTTGCAAGTCTCAGCTGTAGCTGAGCTTTGGCCTGACACCATCCCTACAGGTACAGGCAATATTTCTATATTCTTCCCTTGTATCTTGCACCTGCTTCCACCTCCTCTCTGCTACCTTTTGGAGATGAAGCTTTATCATGAGTGCCCTGCTTCCCAAGCTTGGCTCCCGACTACGTCTGCTTGGCTTTCTAAGCACCAGCATGTCCCGCTACTGAGTATCTCAGTATCCCCATGTGCTTAGAGGATGCCATCTTTAAAGAATTGCCAGCTTTCTTGAGCTCGTTTACACTTCAGGCCTGCATCCCATGCGATCCCATCTCCCAGTTTTCTGAATAAGCTGAAGTCTGCTCGCCTGAAATCCAGGGTCTGTATTCTGCCCCTCTTCTTCCTCAACCCAATCATGATCTTCACCTCCATTACTTCATAGCTGCTACTGTTTTATGTTCTAAAACAGTTCTTCCATGTTAATTACAACATCATAATCATAAACTACATTTGCCTCAATAACAATTAAAATAACTGATATGCACTTTTGCTATAGAGTATACCAAAGCAAACTCGGCGAATACACACCAGATCATGAGGACAATCAGCATGCAGACCAGCAACTTGTAAATAATTGCCTTCAGCTGTAAAATTGTGCTGAATATGCTCTGGTAAAACATGTTTGCCAATCTTGTTGGGAAGGTGAGTTCCTATCAGAAATTCATTACATAAATCCAATATTCTGACGTTGAGGTTGACTGCCTTTTTACGCTGTAAGAAAAATAAAGTACAAAATACATAATATAGTCAGACATAGTACAGCAGAATTCAAAGTTTCTAAAACCTAAAGGGCTTTTCCAGAAATGAAGCAGAAAATGTAACATTTAAGGTTAGGCCTACAGCATCAACAAAATCCTAATGTAGGGCTGAAGTCAACAAGATCAGATGCTCACACAGATCTATAATTTCATACAGGATTGAAATTTGAAACAAAATGCCTATGTTTCTGCAGTAAGAAAATGTGTAGTGGGGTTTAGGTAGAATTTACATAAGCTTTGCTAGTTGCTCGGAAAGCATTTACAGAACTATGCCTAATATGATTGCTATGTAAAACACAGAGGAGAAAAAAAGGAAGCAGAATTGAGATGGATAAATCCTACCAGCATCCTGAAATACATATGGAATTACAGTTCTCTTGTTACTGTTTGTATTCCAGTATTTTCTGGAGACCACAAGGCATTTATGGTATTTCAACCTTTCCCTGAAGAATATGTGATTTAGGTTTTCATCACCATCATTACAGTATTTCACACATTTAACCTTACTGTAAGGTTTGCTTCAGTGAACTTCAGAGTACGCTCCCTATTGCCTGTCAGTTCATAGCTCAAAAGAAAAGGCTGAGGGTATAGATACAACAAACTTGTAAAGTCCAAGAAATGGCAAAACCTGCAGATCTCTGTCCTCCCATTCCACCCTTACTCTTTAAAACACATCTTTTGAGTTTTATTTTAAAAAGCAGAAATTCTTTGTAGGAGAAGTAAATTTCAACTTATGATACTGAAGAATTTCTACATTCTGAAATGACAATTGAAAAGAAACACTGAGTACAAAGCAATAGAAGAAAAGTGGAACAGGCAGGGGAGGAAGAGGAAAATGTGCATAAAACAAGGAGCAAGTGAAATTGTAACTGAAAGTGGATGAAGCACCGTAGAACCAATAGCCAAATCAGAAACAAAACCCAGAGTCCAAGTTTCAGAGATGTTCTTTAAACAAAGTAATTGTAAAAATATACTCTAGAAGCATTTTCCAGGTCATAAAACACCCTCATAACCATGATCTTCAGAGAAACTTCACCACATAAATCTGGTAAAAGAGCCTTTGTACAGATCTTTTTGGAGGGAATGTCTCAAATAAATAAAATATTAACTTTATACAGGGATGTGAGCTATGAACAGACATCCAACAGAGCATCCATACCACCGAGCATGGTGAAAGCTCGTGATTTTAGCAAATCCATCACCAACTACTGCAAAGTTAAAGCATATAAGCTCAAAGAGATGTAATCAGACCATGTCCAGACATTCAGCTGTGCACAAAATTTACAACTTCTGGTTATGTGAGCACCAAAGGAGAGCCTGGACACACACCTGATCCCTTCTGAAACATTCTACTTGATTTACCTGTCATCACAGTGCACAGGGTGTTGCTTTCCCCCTCTCTGTAAATAAGCCGCTCAGACAGCTAAGCACTTATTTAAAATATCTGATGCAGACACCAATCAAAGCAAGCAGGATCCCAGGTCTTGCTTAGAACTCTTCAGAAAGGACAAAGCAATGATGAGGGTCAAACTGGGAACAACAGTCAACTAATATCTAAAACAACATTAACAAGCACACTTTAGAAGTGATTTAAAACAGGCAAAGTTAACCACTTCTGAGAAGACAAAATCCCACAGAGGACACTGGGAATCTCGGAGGACAAACTGGCCCAGAATCACATGATTCATGTCCTGCGTGTTCTGTTATCTGGTCTTTGGTAGTCAGACAAATTTCTGTTCATATATTGTAGCCAAAAATTACCTTTTCTTCATCCAAATGAATGCCACTGATCTCAAAATCAAACATAAAAAGTTCTGCCACTCGCCTAAAAATACAGTAAATCCCCGTTAAAACAGCCTCATTTGATAGCAAGCATAATTTCTTAACAGATTTTGCCCATAGTAGTCATTTAGGTTTGATGTCTTTTACAGAGAATAACAACACAGTTATATGAGTATTGCTAGTGCGGACACAGACTCCTGTGTTCTAAGTCCTTAACTGTTTACTCAGTGAACTAGGATTTTCCCTTTGTTGTTATTTTAATCATCTGCATTGAAAATACCCTTCAAAATAATTCCACTTTATTAATCACAATGTTTAACCAAATAACCAATTTGTGCAAATTACCATTTTAATTTGACACTTCATTTATTCTAACAGAACAGAAAAAGACCTCTTCAAATCTCACATCCTTGATTGTGGCGAAAGAAGGAAGAAGGAAGTAACTTACTCAAACATTAAGCTTGTCTAACCATATCAGCAAAGAAACAATTCAAAACTATAACTGAATAAGCAGCTTATAAAACATTCTACAGCAATCAAATTTAGCTTTAAATAAATACACTGATAATCTCATTTTGAAAGATGTAAGTAAGTTTCTATAAACTTAAATCAAGTTAGCAGTGGTGTTCCCCAGGGCAGTCTTGTTTAACATCTTTATCGATGATCTGGATGAGGGGATTGAGTGCTCCCTCAGCAAGTTTGCAGATGACACTAAGTTGGGTGGCAGTGTCAATCTGCTTGAGGGTAGGAAGGCTCTGCAGAGGGATCTGGACAGACTGGATCGATGGGCTGAGGTCAACTGAATGAGTTTCAACAAGGCCAAGT
>Ga0181612_155887_pt1 | contig 10975 bp, 11 predicted proteins | sample HoacroProtozoa21_FD_119630 | JGI IMG/M metagenome (GOLD analysis project Ga0181612, IMG submission 119630) | Hoatzin crop microbial communities from Cojedes, Venezuel. Combined Assembly of Gp0051906, Gp0051904, Gp0051908 | reverse complement strand
GCAACTTCCAAACTACTTCTGCATAGGACTGAATCTTCTGGAACACCTTTCTCCAAAGGTTTTTCCCCTGTTTAGGGGATTTGCGATATTATCGCCTAGTGACCCCGTTGGGATTCAAACCCAAGACCTTCAGAACCGGAATCTGACGCTCTATTCAGCTAAGCTACGGGGCCTTTTGTGAGGTGCAAAGGTAACTATTTTCCTTGAAATCAAGGTGGAAGAAGAGGACTTTCACGCGCAAATTAACTTTTTTTTGCGATGGTGGGCAGGTGGCGTTGCGGAACATTTGCGGGACTTTTATGGGCGCGGAGTAGTTGAGCTATGGTGGTGTGCTTTGGTCAAAAGGTAAGCAAAAACGAATTTTCACGAGCATATTGCGATATTTTCTCCGCTTTTTGTTTGCAGTTTAACAATAAATGCGTATCTTTGCAGCGCTTTTTTGAAACGCTGGTTTCGGCGGGCGTCAAGAATAGGAACGGTTATAATAATAAGGTATATACATTATATATAATATAGATGAGCAAACTGATTAAGCCTACGGGATATAAGGCTCTGCTCGACATGAAGCAGACGGAGCAGGGCATCAAGATGATAAAAGAGTTCTTCCAGCAGAACCTTTCCACTGAACTTCGGTTGCGAAGGGTTACGGCTCCGCTCTTCGTACTGAAGGGGCTCGGCATAAACGACGACCTCAACGGGGTGGAGCGCCCAGTAACGTTCCCGATAAAAGACCTTGGCGAGGCCGAAGCTGAGGTGGTTCACTCGCTGGCGAAGTGGAAACGGCTCTCGCTGGCTGAGTATAAGGTGGAGCCTGGCTATGGCATCTACACGGACATGAACGCCATTCGCGCCGACGAAGAGTTGGACAACTTGCACTCGCTCTACGTTGACCAGTGGGACTGGGAGGCTGTGATTACGCGCGAGGAACGCACGCTGGCCTACCTGAAGAATGTGGTGGAACGCATATACGCGGCCATACTGCGCACGGAGTATCTGACGTGCGAGAACTATCCATCGCTGAAGCCGTTTCTGCCGAGAAAGATTCACTTCATACATAGTGAGGAGTTGCTCGCTATGTATCCCGACCTCTCACCGCACGAGCGCGAGGATGCCATCTGCAAAGCCTACGGTGCGGTCTTCGTCATTGGCATCGGCGGACAGTTGTCGAACGGGGAGAAGCACGACGGACGTGCGCCCGACTACGACGACTGGTCAACGGTGGCAGAGAACGGGCGTGCCGGACTGAACGGTGATATTCTGATTTGGTATCCCGTGTTGGGTCGTTCTTTCGAGCTCTCGTCTATGGGTATCCGCGTTGACAAGGATGCGTTGCTTAGGCAGTTGCAGATAGAGGGCAAGGAGGAGCGCGAGCGTCTCTACTTCCATCAGCAGTTGTTAAATGGGCGCTTACCATTGAGCATCGGCGGTGGTATTGGGCAGAGCCGTCTGTGCATGGTGTTGCTTCACAAGGCGCACATCGGCGAGATTCAGGCAAGCATCTGGCCAGAGGATATGCGGCAGGAGTGCGAGCGACTGGGCATGAAGCTGATTTGACGTCGGCGAGAGAAAAGAATATAATGGGGCATCGAAAGCGTTGCGGCTATGGCTGAAGGCGTTTTCGATGCTCTGTTTTTGTGCGGGGTAGGGTGGTGGAGATGGTTTTTTATTGTGGTTATGCGAGTTCGAGTCCGAGACGTTGGCGTAGTTTCTCGATGGACGGGTTCTCCTGTACCATCTCTTTGAATTGCTCGGCACGGGAGAGAACTTTCACGTGCTCGGTGGGAGCGGCGAGACGGATGGTGAATGTGATGTCGGGATTGTAGAGATATTTCTTCAGCGTGTTGCGGATGCTTCCGGCGATGCGCTGCATATCGTTGTTGGTGAACTCGTTATCGACGGTTACTTCTACGGCGGGATATTGGGTTATCACGGGTCGTAGGTTTTTCATTCGAGAGGCGATGCCAGTGTATTGTTGGGGCATCCTTAGGCACATGGCCGTCCATTCGCGTTCGAGGTCGGCTTGGGTGAAGTCGGCTTTCTTCTGCGTGGCGGCGTTGTGGTTGTCGGATGGAATGTCGATGGGTTGGTCGGTGGACTGTTTGGCTTGTTCCGACGTTCTGAGTTGATGCCATGAATGTCCCAGGCTTCCGAGCTTTACTTTCGGTCGAGACGTGGCGGCGGGTTGTGGTTGCGATGGTTGTGTCGCTGGCTTTGTGGTGCTGGCGACGTTTGTTGTTTGCCCAGCCGCGGCCACCTGCGAAGCCGACTGTTGTGGCTGAGTCTTACGTAAGTGCTGAAACAGGATTTTCAATCTTCCGGGGCGGCGCCCCGCGGCAGGTTCGTCGTCAGGCTGGGTGATTTGCGCTATCTCTATGAGTGTCAACTCTGTGAGTAGCCGTTTGTCGCCCGCTTGTTTGTAGTTGACGTCGCACTGGTTTAGTAGTCGGAGCGCCTTGTAAAGGAATTTGGTAGGGCATCGTTTCGCTTGTTCGGCGTACTTCTGTCGCTGTTGTTGGCTCACTTCGAGCAGGGGAAGTGTGGCTTCGTCTTTCGCCATCATCACGTTTCTGACGTGCTTTGCCAATCCGAGCATCATGTTTCCTGGGTCGAATCCCTTTGCTATGATTTCGTTGAGCAGGAGCATGGTGTCGCTCACTTTGTTGGTGAGTGCTTGGTCGAGTATTCGGAAGTAGTATTCGGAATCGAGCACGTTGAGGTCTTCTATCACCTTTTGATAGGTGATTTTTCCTTGGCAGAAGCTGGCACACTGGTCGAAGATGGATAGTGCGTCGCGCATACCTCCGTCGGCTTTCTCTGCTATTACGCTGAGTGCCTCGTCTTCGTATTCTATTCCCTCTTGTTCTGCGACGTGCTTCAGATGGTCGATGGTCTCTGGCACCGTCATACGGTCGAAGTCGTATATCTGGCATCGCGAGAGGATGGTGGGCAGGATTTTGTGTTTCTCTGTCGTGGCGAGAATGAATATCACGTGGGCGGGCGGTTCCTCAAGAGTCTTGAGAAAAGCGTTGAATGCTTGTGATGATAGCATGTGCACCTCGTCGATGATAAACACTTTGTACTTGCCTATCTGTGGCGGGATTCGCGTCTGCTCCATGAGAGCCTTTATGTGTTCCACTCCGTTGTTCGATGCTGCGTCGAGCTCGAAGATATTGTAGGAACGTTGTTCGTTGAACGCTTGGCAACTCTCGCAATGGTTGCAGGCTTCTCCGTCTTCGGTGGGCGACTGGCAATTGATTGCCTTTGCGAATATGCGTGCGCAGGTGGTCTTTCCCACTCCTCGCGGCCCGCAGAAGAGGTAGGCATGGGCGAGCTTACCGCTTTTGACGGCGTTTTTAAGGGTAGTAGTAAGAGCCTTTTGTCCGACGACTGTGTCGAAGGAGTTAGGCCTGTACTTTCTTGCCGATACGATGTATTCTTCCATTGTTTTTCTTCAATTATTGGGCAAAGTTAGCAAAAAAAATGGAAACGTGGCGTTTGTTTCGGAATTATTTTATAAATTTGCAGTCGAAAGAGAGAAAAAGAGATGAAGCAGTTGAACAGATTGTGGGGCGTGATACGCCGTTTCAAGTATGTCATCGTGGTTGTGCTTGGCATAGTCGTGGTGGGCTTTGTCGATGAGAACAGCGTGTTGCGCCACGTGCAGAACGTGCATCGCATCAGCGAACTGAACGACGAGATAGAGCGTTATCGTGGCAGCTACGAGCGGGACAACGAACAGCTCAGGATGCTCGACCGCAATCCGAAGGCTATCGAGAAGATTGCCCGCGAGCGATACTTCATGAAGGCCGACGACGAGGACATCTTCGTGCTCAGCGACGATTTGTAGGCACGAGGAGCGTGGGCTTGCCTCGGCGTTTAACGTTTAAGGAATAAAGTTTAAAGTAGAAAGATTTTGCGACAACTAAACAAGATACAGACCATCGCGAATGGAGTTGGCATTGTGCTGATGTTCGTCGGTGCCACATTGGTGCGGCTTCAGTATGGTGTGGCTGCCTACGTGTATTGCGTGGGGGCGGTGCTCTTCGTGGCTACCAACCTGCTGCAACGCTACGAAGGCAACAACGTTACCATCCGTCGCCTGCGCCGCATAATGATTGCGAGCGACGTGTTGCTCTTGCTCACTGGTCTGCTGATGATTGCCAACGTGTCGAATTTCTTTCAGATGCCCTACCTTTCTTATATACATTACGTGAAAAACAATTGGGTAGTGCTATTGCTCATCGCGGCCATGCTGCTGCTATATTCTACGACAAGAATAGAGCAAGAACTGGGCAAAGAGGCAAAAAAACGCTAAAACCACCCCCGATTGTTTTAAAAAGCATAAATCTTTTTCCGTAGTTCGATTCCTTTGTGTACTTTTGCAGAAAAGAAGAATCAAAGGAAGATATGATGCGAATTCTATACTTGCTGTGTGCGGCCTTGGCAGTAGTCTCGTGTTCAGAGACCTATTCCATACAGGGCACGTCGTCGGTAGCTACACTCGATGGCAGCAAACTCTACCTGCGTATTATCAAGAACAACGAGCTGAAGGCGATAGATTCGTGCGACGTGGTGCACGGTCAGTTCCATTTCAATGGCAGCATCGACACTACGCGAATGTGCAACCTATGCATGGACGACAAGTCGATGCTCCCCGTTGTGCTTGAGCCTGGCGACATCACGATAAAGATAGACAACTTGCGTCAGAGCGTGAGCGGCACTCCTCTCAACGAGGCCCTCTATCGCTTCCTCGACCATCACACGCAATTGATGAACCAGCGCGCCGAACTATCGACGAAGCAGAGCCAGATGATACTCGAAGGAATCGACGAGATGACGATTAACAAGAGCCTTAACATCGAGGCGGCACAGATAGCGCACGAGGAAGACTCGCTCGTAACCAACTTCATCGTGGATAACTTCGACAACGTGCTTGGGCCAGGCGTCTTCATGATGCTCACCAGCGCAATGGAGTTCCCAGTATTGACGCCACAGATAGAATACATCATGAGCAAGGCCACAAATAAGTTCAAGAACGACCCATACGTGAAGGACTACTACGAGACGGCCACCGAAAACGAACGACGCATGCAGGGATTCGACACACCGGCAGACGTGGCAAACGCCCAGAACGAGCACCAAAATGCGGACACTATACAGTAACGCGACAATAGTAAACGAAGGCATCTCACGACGAGGTGCCATTGTTGTAACCGACGACCATATAGACGAAGTGGCCTTCGGAAGGGCGGCAAGTGGGTCGTTCGACGATGAGATTGATTGCGAGGGATGCACCATCATCCCAGGAGTAATCGACGAGCATGTGCACTTCCGCGAGCCCGGTATGACCCACAAAGCCGACATAGAGAGCGAGAGCCGCGCCGCCGCAAGGGGAGGAGTAACGTCGTACTTCGATATGCCCAACTGCATACCGCAGACCACCACGCTCGACGCTCTGGAGGAGAAGTTTCGGTTGGCAAGCCAGAAGAGCCACGTGAACTATTCCTTCTTCTTCGGCGCAACAAACAATAACATCGACCTGTTCGCCCAGCTTCCCAAGCATCGCATTCCGGGAATAAAGTTGTTCATGGGTTCGTCCACGGGCAATATGCTCGTTGACCGGCGCGAGACGCTCGAACGAATATTCCGAGAGGCAGAGCTTCCCGTCATGGCGCATTGCGAAGACACCGCCATCATTTCCGAGAACATGAGGCAGATGAAGCAACGCTTGGGCGAAGACCCGGAAATATGGGCTCACCAGCTGATAAGAAGCGAAGAGGCGTGCCTCGAATCCACGACCCTCGCGATAGAACTTGCCACCCTCAACGCCACCCGACTCCACGTGGCGCACGTAAGCACGAAGAGCGAGCTCGACCTGTTCGGGGACAATCCTCGCATCACATCCGAAGCCTGCGTGGGACATCTCGTTTTCTCTACGATAGACTATCAGCGCCTCGGTTCGCTCATCAAGGTGAACCCCTCGATAAAGAGCGCCACCGACATGGAGGCACTAAGGGAAGGGCTATCTGATGGGCGCATCACCACCGTGGCCACCGACCACGCTCCCCATCTGATTGAGGAGAAACAGGGTGGGGCGGTTCGTGCCGTTTCGGGCATGCCGATGATTCAGTTCGCCCTGCCCCAGATGCTACAACTGACCGACGAGGGCGTGCTCACCATAGAGAGAATGGTCGAGCTGATGTGCCATAATCCCGCACGACTATTCGGGGTGCATAGCAGGGGGTTCATTCGCGAAGGCTACAAGGCCGACCTTGCCATCGTGCGTCGGGGCGAGCCGTGGACCGTAAGCAAGGAGTGCATCGAAAGCAAGTGCGGGTGGAGCCCGTTGGAAGGGAAACGGTTCGACTGGACGGTGGAGCGCACCATCTGCAATGGCCATCCTATATATATAAATAAGGTGGGAATAGACCGAGACTACATCGGCAAGGAGATAGAATTTCGCTTATAAGAATTTCTCGACGTCGTGGTAAGGAAAAATAGGCTCGGTGAGAGGGAAAGTTGCTACGGTGGAAATGAGCGCTTACTACGGTGGAAACAAGCGGACACTACGGTGGAAACAAGCGCTAATTACGGTGGAAACAAGAAACTCCCACCACGGTGATAAAAAGTTTGAGGTTCAAGAATAAAAAAATAAAGTAGAAGGATTGAGGATTGACTATCGCATAGCCGACGTTGCCCCATACGTGAATTGGATTTACTATTACCACGCTTGGGGCGTCAAGCAATCCGACGAGCAACGACGTCTGCGCGCCGAAGCAGAGCAATGGCTTGAGCGTCTCGACGAGCGATACTCTACGCACGCCCTGTTCAGCATCCTCGATGCGAATGGCGATGGCGACGACATCATAATCGGTTCCACGCGCCTGCCTATGCTTCGCCAACAGCACCTGCGCGAGGGCGAACCGTGCCTTTGCTTGGCCGACTTCGTGATGCCACGAGAGAGTGGTCGAACGGATAAGGTGGGAGTGTTTGCCACTACGGTTGACATTGGCATGGAGACCGACTACGATGGCGATGCTTACGAGAAGATGCTCGTGCAACTATTGGCCGACCGACTGGCAGAGGCCACGGCAGAGAAGATGCACGAGGAGGTGCGACGCTCCTACTGGGGATATGCGCCCGACGAGCGTCTCTCGATAGAGGAACAACACCAGGAACGCTTTCAGGGCATACGTCCAGCGGTGGGCTATCCATCGTTGCCCGACGCAAGCATCAACTTCCTGTTGAGCGACATCCTCGACATGAAACAGATAGGAATACGGTTGACCGAGAGCGGTGCCATGAAGCCTCACGCAAGTGTGAGCGGGCTGATGATAGCCCATCCCTCGGCGCGATACTTCGACGTGGGCACGGTGGGCGACGACCAGTTGCGCGACTACGCCCGACGACGCGGATTGCCCCTGCAACTGATGAGAAGATTTCTCGCGCCAATAGCCCCGCGCACCAAGACGGGTTGACCTAAGGACAAAACGACAAGCAATGATTGCAAGAATAATTATACCCATCGTCATCTTGATTCTCTTGCCCGACCTCTGGGCGGAATGGAGACACAAGTGGCACAGGCCCACGTGGAAACGAATTCTCTGGGCTCTTTTCGACGTGGCCATGATAGCCGTGGGCATCGGGCTCGCCTTCACGCTCGACTTTGTGCCAGAGCAGATGACCGTGCTCAACTGGTTTCTCTTCTTCGTGGGGCTCGTGGTCATCCCGCGCGCTCTCTATTGCACGTGTGCCGCCATTGGCTACGTGGCTCGCAAGATGCGCCATAGCAAGAAGAACTGGGGAAAACTGGTGGGATGGGCGCTCGTGCTCGTGTGCTGGTTTGTGCTCATCGTGGGAAGCACGTCGGGGGTGCGACAACTACGCGTGGAGCACATAGACTTCTACTCCGAACAATTGCCCGCGGCCTTCGACGGATATCGCATAGCCCATCTTTCCGACCTACATCTTGGCACCTACGTGGGCGACGAAGACGAGTTGGCTCGTATCGTGGATAGCGTCAGGGCACAGCAATGCGATGCCGTATGCTTCACGGGCGACATTCAGAACGTCAAGCCCCAAGAGATTTATCCGTTCATCGACCTCATGAGCCGCATTACCGCAAAAGATGGCGTTTTCAGCATTCTTGGCAATCACGACTACTCGAAATATCAGGGTGGCGACGAGATAGAAAAGGTGGCCAACGAGCGCGAGACGCAGAGCCTGATACGACAATTCGGGTGGACTCTGCTGATGAACGAGAATGCCAAGATACGCAGAGGCGACGACTTGTTAGTGATTGCGGGAATGGAGAACTGGAGGCCATACGGAGAGCCTAAGCGTGGCGACATTCAGAAGACCGTAGAGGGAATAGACTCCACCGCATTCACCGTGATGCTTGCCCACGAGCCTACCACGTGGCAATGGGAAATCCTCCCAAAGAGCCACGCCCAACTGACGCTCTCCGGCCATACCCATGGTGGTCAGCTACGCTTCTTCGGATGGTCGCCAATGCAAATCTTTGCCGACGAGTGGCAGGGACGCTACGACCTTCAGGGGCGCACGCTCTACGTCTCCATCGGTCTCGGCGGGGTAGTACCATTCCGCTTCGATTGCCCACGCACCATCTACGTAATCACCCTAAGAAAGGGTAGGGGGGACTTAACACAATAGAGACAAACAAAATGCTAAAGACACTTTACCGAATCTATCAACTATGCATAGTGCTACCCTGCGTGGTGGTGCTCACTATTCTCACCTGCATCGTAATCACCATCGGGTGCGCACTTGGAGGAGGCCACTTCTTTGGCTATTGGCCCGGACACGTGTGGGCATGGTGCATCACCCGCCTGCTTCTCTTGCCCGTCCACGTGGAAGGTCGCTCTCGACTTGCCAAAGGCCAGTCTTACGTCTTCGTGGCCAATCATCAGGGAGCGCCCGACATATTCCTCATTTACGGTTTCCTTCGTCGTAACTTCAAGTGGATGATGAAATACCAATTATTGAAGATACCCTTCGTAGGCTTCGCGTGCAAGCGTTCCCACCAGATAGCCGTTGACAAGCGAGGACCACGACGCATAAAAGCCTCCTACGACAAGGCGCGCGACACCCTGCGCGATGGCATCTCCGTATGCGTGTTCCCCGAAGGCTCGCGCACCTTCACCGGGCACATGGGCTTCTTTCGTCGGGGAGCGTTCGTGCTGGCCGACGAGTTGCAATTGCCCGTGGTTCCGCTCACCATCAACGGCTCGTTTCGCGTGCTACCACGAATGCGCGACGGGAAGTTCGTAGAGTGGCATCCGCTCTCGCTCACCATCCACGACCCAATAATGCCCATCGGAAAGGGCGACGACAACATAAAGCACGCCATGGAGCAGAGCTACGACGCCATACAAAGCGCCCTCGAACCAGAGTTCAAGGGCTACGTGGAAAATCCCGACCAATAGTCTTTTCGTACCAATAAGCTCATTGCTTCCCGCGTCGATAGTCGCTCGGAGTGGTGCCCACGACGCGCTTGAAGAATCGGGTGAACGTCGTTTGTTCGTCGAAACAGAGGTCGCGCGATATTTCGGCCATCGACTTGTCGGTGTAGCGCAAGGCAATCTTAGCCTTGTTAGCCACGCTAAGGTCAACCCAGTGCATCAGGCTCTTCCCGCTCACGCTCTTGATTACCGTACCAAGATAGCGGGGCGAAAGAAACAATCGGTTGGCATAGAATGTGGTGCTACGCTCACTCTGCGAATATTGGCTCACGAGCGAGAGAAAGCGGTTGAACAAGTCTTGGTTCCTGTTGCTTGCCGTGCTGATGGTCGTCGCCTGCTTCCTGTAAAGCGCCATCAGCTCTTCGCGCAAGGCACTCGTCAGATGGTCTATCGTCTTGTCGTTGAACCCCCTGCCGAGCGACGACTCTATCACGTGGAAATATTCGTCGGCCATGCGCGTGCCCTCCTCGCTCCCTTTTATCAGCAAGCAATAGGGCGCCGCGTCGGGCTCGCTCCTAAGCGATGCAGCACGTATGCGATAGTCGGGCGTGAAATCGTTCATTTCCAATATCGAGTTCTCGCTGATGATGGCAAGGTCGCCCCGTCGGAAGTCATAGTGGCGCAGGTTAATCTCGTAGCTCGCCGACCCCTCAATCACCTGTATCGCGTGCGTCCTGCCATATAGATAAGGTATGCCTCGGCGTATCCACGACGTCGTTGCTATGAGCAAGTCCATCGAGAACGAGAAGTCGTCGGCCATCGTCATGCTCTCGTGCCTCACCACTTCGCTTTGGTCAATGCTTAGAATCGTCTTTGCCATGCGCCTGCAAAGATAATCATTTTTCCCGAACAATCGCCCTCAATCGCCCCATTTCTTACTTCTTTGCCAAAAATACAGCCCGCATCGTCAACGCATAAACGCAAACCACACCGCGACCACGAGGCACAGGAACGACGCAAAATGGTTCCAATGGAGACTCTCGCCACTAAAGAACACCACGGTGAACACCGTGAACACCGATAGCGACACAATCTCCTGTATCACTTTCAGTTGCACCAACGAGTAAGGCCCGCCGTTCCCCGCATAGCCAAGTCGGTTGGCCGGCACCTGAAACGAGTATTCGGCCAACGCTATCAGCCAACTGATAAGCACCACGGCATAGAGCGGCGTCGCGTCGGTGACGACTTTCATCTGTTGCAACTTCAAGTGCCCATACCAAGCGAACGTCATAAACACGTTCGACACCACGAGCAGCAAAATGGGTAATATCCAATTCATTTTCCTTGTCGTTTTATTTTTTTTCGCGCAAACGTTTTTCCCTCCTTCTCCCGATTTCGGGTGCAAAGTTAGCAAATAATTCCCATAAAAACAAATCGCGCTCACTCACCCCGTCGCACCCTCGAACCTACTAACGCAACATGTTGCAATGTTGCAATGTTGCATTTTAGTCGTAATATGTAATAAAAGTTTCAATTAATGTAAAGCAAAATGT
>Ga0181612_140995_pt1 | contig 10975 bp, 4 predicted proteins | sample HoacroProtozoa21_FD_119630 | JGI IMG/M metagenome (GOLD analysis project Ga0181612, IMG submission 119630) | Hoatzin crop microbial communities from Cojedes, Venezuel. Combined Assembly of Gp0051906, Gp0051904, Gp0051908 | reverse complement strand
TCTTGTAGTGAGGGGCCCAAAACTGCACACAGTACTTGAGGTGCGGCCTCACCAGTGCCGAGTACAGGGGCACGATCACCTACCTACTCCTGCTGGCCACACTATTCCTGATACAAGCCAGGATGCCGTTGGCCTTCTTGGCCACCTGGGCACACTGCTGGCTCATGTTCAGCTGGCTGTCGACCAGTACCCCCCCCCAGGTACCTTTCTGCTGGGCAGCTTTCCAGCCACCCTTCTCCAAGCCTGTAGTGTTGCATGGGGTTGTTGTGACGCAAGTGCAGAACCCGGCACTTGGCCTTGTTAAACCTCACACAATTGACCTTGGTCTATCAATCCAGCCTTCTTACTGTGTATAGGCCATACCAACATTATGGACAGCCTTTCTGGCAAGTGCAGAACTCACAGCATGTGCATTACAGAACAGCTTGCACAGAACTAAGGTGGTCCTTTATTGAGAAGACCAAGGTTCTGCCTCTAGTACTTCCAGCTTTATTTGCTTGTAGCTCACATTGATACACTTGTGCAAGAAAAGTCACTTTCACGGACTTGCTCTGCCAGAGTTGGATTCTGAAGCTACACAACATGACCAGTTTTCTCCAGCCAGAGAAAGTCACCCACAAGAAAGCTGGTAAGCATGGCACAGAGCTACGTTGCCACGTGACAGATGTTACAAGTGGTTTCAGAGCACAAATGACCTGAGGTGTTCCCACAACCTGTGGAAATCACCTGTTCTATTTCCTTTTTCTGTTGCGTCACATCAAGTTAAAGTTAACCTTAGTAACTCATTTTGTAGCTAAGAAAACATAGTGGAGAGCTCTTGACTGCACCTGGTCACAAGTTCCCTGCTAACAAGATGTCATCCATTCTCTTCTCCGCTCCACAAAGCTTTTTTTGCTTTGTGCTGCACTGCAACTTTTACTGCCTTTGACTCAGAGGAACAATGAAAAATGTCTACTGGACCCACAAAGCAGAGTTGTTGGCTTTAAAAACCAAAAAGCCTAAGTGGTAAGTCATCTTGGGACGGTCACATTCTTTTAAGGTACAAGTGCTACAACTAGAGAATCTCATACTTGGAAACTGCTGGAAACTGTTTTGCATTTTATTCAGTTCACATACCAACTTGTTTTGTGTTGCATTCTTGAGTACTCAAAGTAAGCTGCTGTGTTTGGTGCCCTTATATACTCTCCTGGTTTTTATGGAACCAAACGCATACAAAATAACCCCCAAAAAAGTATGGTCCCAAAGCTGCTCTCCTTACTACCAAAAGCAAGTCACATTAGCCCTATGTAGCCAGCTTCACGGCATCACCTTACTGACCCAGCCACACCAAGAGGAGCCAGCCCACAAGGAGTTAAGATATTTCAAGGTTCTGTGATTCACATGACATGCTGTTGGCACTACCTAATCATTCATCAGGTTACAGTTTGACCAAAATAACCTTTAAGAAAAAACACTGCTGTCAAGATAACAGAAGGAGCAAGCAAGAAACCTCACCTGCCTCAAGGAAAGCAAGTTGTTTCCCTAAGCTGGTGAAATTCTCTAGGCGTTTGCACTTGAGGCTGTTCTTCACCATAAGGTAAAAGAGCCACTGCGTGTTCTAAGACTGCAAACACACACTTTACCTGGTGAATGATTCCCGACCCAGGTTTCCAGAATCCCACTCCATACTTTGCACCAGCCGTTGCCAGAAAGTTGTACACCTCCTGGTTTATGTCCTATTCACACAGGGAAACGCACAGTGTTAGTAACACATTTTGTTCTTCCACACATCAAGAGTGCATTCAAATACATTCCTTTCCCTCCCATGGGAGGTCTGTAGGTTGCTCCACAGTTTTGCAGCAGTTTGAGGGAGGTGCACATCACTTTTAAAACGAAAAAGGATCAAGACTGTTTGCCAGTCAGTTACAACAGCCCATTTAATTTCATCTAACTTGTAGCTCTACTAAAGCATCTTTTTTAGTTTCCAATTCCAACTAGCACAAGGGAAACAGCACAATTGAAGGAAAACCCTGCCAATAAGGCATTTAAAAACACTCTGCTCGTTACTTGCATTCTCAGAGTTTGGTTTTTTGTAACCTGTTTCCCTCTCTTCTTCTAACTCCTCCTTCCTTCTCTACCAGCTGTTCCTTTTTCTTTACAGATGCTTTTCAAACCCCTTAGATAAGCCTTTCAGCTTTATTTTTACAGATTGAGAAATGGAAGTTGCTGATGCCAGGGGAGTTGGTGGGTGTCACTTCTCATTCTACCAAGTCCCCTGTTTAAGATTCACATAATGCTGCCTTTCTTGCTGCACTATCACCACTATTGGTGGAGGTCACACCGTGAAAATTGCTTGTGAGAATAACCAGGTTGCCAAGGAAGTATGACACTATTATGTCCTGATAGTTCTTGGCAGAGGAGTGGCAGAGTAGATAAGATAAGTACTAGGAGGAGGGAGTTTCTTAAAGACTGTTCTCACGCAGCTATGCTTCAGAATAAAGAACAAGGGGAAACTGGAGATAATGGAAGAATTGTCTCAGCACACATTTGCTGAAGTTTCCCATGAGGCAGCAGCAGTTCTTTAAGCCTCATTTTCCACCAGGAGTCGGGTCACTTCACTCTGTTTGTGCATCCGTCCCCCCGTAAAGCATGCTGATGTGCCAGGAGCAGATCCAAACTACCCTCTGGCCTGCCAGCATTCATTGTGTGCCAACTGGCAGCAGCAGAAGCAGAACCCAGTCAGAAGAAGGCAGGACCTTTACTTGCTCTGCTCAGAGCGGATGGCAAAGGAGGGACTCGGCCCAGCTCAGGGCTGCAGTGAATATAATTGCACTACAGAGAACAAACGCAGGAACAGGGGGAAGGGGAAGACTTGAGGTGAAGGGAAGAAAAGAAACTGTCTTAGTACGTCCCAAATTTTTAATTACACAAATTAGAACTGAGACAAGTGGAGCAAGAACTCCCCAAATTCACTCCCGATTGGTATAAGTTGCTTTACGGTGGCCTGAAGGAAGAAGCCAGAAGCACTTACTTCAACATCAGGGGTTTCTGAGAATAGACATGAACTAAAATCTTAAAATGCAGCTGAGCCCCCACAAACTGTTTACTGTTTGTAAATGTTGGTATCATCATCCAAGGCACAATTCCTCCTGGCTCTGACAGTGGACTTAGCCTAGGTCCACTGGGAGTAACAAGATTTCCCCCACGTCCCTGCTATGCTAAGAGCATGTTTTTCCTTGGCAGGTGCACTGTGGTATGTAGGACAGAGGTGAATGTGTCTATATTTAACAGAAGCCCCTATAGAGAAATAAGCAGTAAAGCAGTGAACGGGAAATTTAAAAAAGGCAGTGAATCAGCAGTTGGACAAACACCACATCAAAATTCCCAAATAAAAACCAACAACCTCCATGCTTCTACATACATTTATACCTACCCTCACTAGCCCTGAAAGATGCACATGCTTCAATTAGGGTTCTTCAGCAGCAAATGGTTTGGGAAACAAAAGAGGTTATTTGCTCCCCCCTCAAAGGATACACCAGTGCAATGCAGACACATGTTTAGGAAGTTTTTCACACTGCCATACTGTGACATAAAAAGCATAACTTTCTAGAGTAATCTGTCTTCCCTTTTTTCCCTTTGAAATAGATTTTTCTTCTCCCTTAGCTGAAATATCTTCTCATTCTACAGAACACACGTATGACCTGGGCTTCCATCATTAACAGATTAAGACTAGCTTTTTCTACATTCATGGTCATTTAAACCATATAATGGATGAGTCTCAGCTGAAAAACTCCCAAAGATCCATTTACTCTGTTTCTTTGTTGCATCTGACCTATCTACAGAGCTGACCACCACCGGCAAGCTGTTACCACATCTGATTCATGGCTGTCCTTCTGGGGGGAAGGGGCAAAAAAAAAAAATCTGTTCCCTAAACTAGAAAGAGGCTTTCAAAACAGACAGAATTTAAGTCTCTGCAACAGTGACCTTGGCTCTTCGAAGATCCTTTTCACCACCTAACTGGGCTTCGATGAGGTGATCACAGTGGATGGTGGAAGGCACAGCCACTTTTGGCAGCCCGCTGCTGATGAACTGTAGCATTGCCATCTGAGCAGTGGCATCCTGCATGGCCACGCGGTCTGGCCGTAAGCGCAGATAGGTCTTGCCTCGCTCAATCTCCTGTTTTGCTGGGTCATCCAGGTGTCCATATACAATCTTCTCAGACAAGGTCAATGGACGGTCAAGCCTGGGGAGAAGAATTTTAGTGTCTGCATCTTGAGTACTTCAACATTTGCCCTTTTAAGCATGTAACACAACGCTTCCCTGTATTACTCAGACTGCTGAGAGCTATTAACACACAGAAACCTGCATGCTCTTCTTACAGCACTAAAATACCAACTGGCAGTCAGCTAAAACAAGGGCAAAAGTACATGGATTGTCGTCACTTCACACTTTCTATTATAATCTTCCTATACAGTAAAAGAAACATTGACTTTGCTCATTTCTTGAGTCACACCTCAGGACAGCAAATGTGGAGGTGAGACAGAGGTCAGACTCAAATCACAAATACCAGATCCCACAGCAAGGAACTACAACTAAGTGGAGTTTCATGACCTCAGACCTTTCATGTTGCAGCTGTATCGGCTGAGGAACCTATTTATGCCAGAGGTGAGATCTTCTGAGAAGTAACTAAGTAGATACAATGACTTGAAATGAGAGCTACTGCATTTAACAAAGGACACAAAGACTGAAGGACACTTCGTACAAACCACTGCCGAGGTCAGTGGAGCAGGAATGACAACTTAGCAGGCACACAAGCCTCTATCAGCAGATTAAGGTCACTATGTTTACATATGCTACGAACTCCTAGCCCTCCTTTCCATGCTTAATGCCCACAGTGGAACACAGGAGAATGTTCGCTGTTGAAACACAGTGCAGAGGAGCATTAGCCTACGATGACCACAACCCACACACTGCTTCCCCGGAAAGGAGCAAGGGCCAATATGAAGGCTCCTCAAAGAGGGCGTTAAATAAAGAGGACAGAGCCATTTCTAGAACCTCCTCTGCACTGGCCTAGTTCTCTGCTTGTCACCGTGCTTCATCATAATCTTCACCCCTTCCCACAGTGCCCCACCGCTACCTGGAGACACTACAACTCACGCTGCACTGCATTTGTGACTGCCACTGCTCAAAGCTGCTCTCCCTAGTAAACAGTCCCTATGCCAAGGCCCCATGACATTTTTTTCCTCCTCTCCCATCACTGCAGAGCAAAGTTCTGCACATTGACCCCTCCCCTCTTCTCTCCTCCACTCTTACCTCTTACGGACAATGTTGATGTTCTTCTCCAGCTTTTCATAATTTATGTATTCATTAGGCTCAAAATGGCTCATGGCCACCTTGGCCCGTTGGCACAGGACAGGAGCAACATGGTAGCGTCTTATCCCACTGTTCAAGGCATGCTGGAAAAAGGAGAGTGTTAGCACTAGAACCTTGCAGAGTGAATTCCTATAACACATGGATAAATAAATTGTTTGTCAGTTGTTACTCCTGGGATTTTACAGGCTGAGGAATAGAGAAATTGTGAATGTTTTTAAAAGCACACAATGAACATTTGATCTTACAATACTGCATATTATGTTAAACAGTGAGACACCAACTTACCCAGAACAAGTAGCACTGACCAAATCATTTTACATTTCTATTTATAGCAGCAGATGCCTTACGCTTTCAGTGAGAAATCTGCTTTCAGGCAATGCTGAAATAATTCTTAAGCAAAGAACAGTCTGCTATACTCCTGACATATTATAGCCATGGTGGAGAGCAACACAGTTTCCAAAGCAAGCTAACCCTAGGTTTGTATTTGCTCACTGGTATTGAGTTTATACCGAAGGACTGCAAGGTGACACGGTATGGGACTGAGTAGATACCTGCCTATTCCACCACCACATACTAAGTTCCCTGTATAGGGTCCTTGCATACCATTACAAAGCTTATTATCTTTTCACATAAGGTGAGCCACATTTCAATGCTAGCTAGAGTGACGTCAATGTATGTGCCTGGTCTACGATGTAACGCAGAGCAGGAGAGGCAAGATGTGGAACAAACACATCAGCTTCACCAACCTGGCTGCGCAGATCCGTGTGCTATTTACCTTCATTCTCACAAAGGCATCCTCACCTTTCCTGTAAGAAAAGCCTTGCACTTGCCCTACAGGTGACTTAACAGCAGGACAGATGAACTATACTGCTGGCTGAACACATCAGCAAAAAAATGCAATTAAAAAAAATAAAGGCCCAAATTTTGCTTGGCAGCCTCCACAGTGAAACAGTTCCCTTGAACATGGGAGAAGGGCAGGCTATGGCAAGACACCTTTGCAGCACCTGACCTAGAAGAGACAGGTCAATGCCCAGGGTTAAAATGCTCTCACACAGCTTTGAAAACTGAGTCAGAGGGCAGCCTCCATAAAAACTTCCAAGGATTTGGCACATGCATTTCTTACATCCTTTGAAAGTCTCAGTCATCAGCACTAGAAGTCTGGAAACAGACTGAAGACAAGAGTTCAGAGTTCCTCCTCCTCCAGTATTACACTTTAATCTTCATCCCTTTTTTTCACCCCCCATTCATCCTCTACTTCAGCTTTACAAGGTTTAAGTACAGGTTAATAAACATAGTAATATCACACTAAATTATCCCTTTCATATGTATGACTGCAAATCAGCAAATGCTCCTTGTGCAGAACACACAGTACCAGCCACTGTTTTTGCATTATCAAAAATTCTAGTCAATTCTTTAGATCTGTTCAAGCATTTTTCATTTTTCCCTGTGAATATTTTTTCCAGTTTTCTTGTTACCAGCATTGAAAACATTGCCTGAAATAATCACAATCAATGAGACATCACCAATTTTCACCCAAATCTCTTGCTTTATTGTCCTTTTGATAACACTTGTTTACATCTTAGACAATAAAAAGTTCAGGAAATCTAAGTGAGATCATAATAGCCAGCACACTAACAATAAGGGTGTAGTTTGCTTTCTTACCAAACAATCCTAAGATATTAGATACACAGCTTGTGGTAGAAGCAATATGGACCCACAGCAGGGGCATACCACCTTCGTTAAAGAAAACATGAAGTAAGTGAACATGGCAGTACAAGAGAGGGCACTTCTCCTCCAGGAGTGCAAATGAAACCCAGTCATCAAATTTCACTGTGCTGCACTTTCAGCTTAGAGCTTCCAGAAAGTATCACAGGTGTCAGAGTTGAGACTTTTCCTTCTTTCACCAGAAAACAAAAAAAACCAAACACCACCCAGCTTCTCATTGTTTAACACACATAAGCTGCTCTTTACTAGCCACCTAACTTCTGCATTTGTTTTGTTCTGCCCTTTCTTTAACCAAAAAAAAACCCCAAAACACTTAAGCATTTACCTAGCACAATTAATGCTGTGGAAATATCTTCACCTTACAAGATACCATTATCTTGTGAAAGTCTCCAAATGCTGGAGTGGCTGGAAAAAACACTGAGGGATTTCACCAGTGTTCAAAGAAAAATAAATCTCTTCCCCATACTAGGACAGGTATTTTGGTTTGCACAGTAATTCCTTCTTTCCCCTCCAGCTGCTGCAATTAACCCTGTAACTCAACTGATCAATGGAGTTCCTCATTGTCACCCAGTAAACTGAACACTAAATTTCACCATAATTCAGCATACAGAACAGATTTGCAAATTAAAGTAATGGCAGAGGCTTCATAGCATCCTAGTCTTCCCTGGGACCAAAGTCGATTCTAAAAAAAATTTGAAGCAGGGCTCTCCACAGAGAGATGCAAAGAAACTTTCAGATAAAATCTTTTCAGTTTGACCACCTCTATGTAACTTTTTACTTCATGAAATGGCTCGACGAAATGCAGTGTTTAATCAAATACTATATAAACATTAAATTGGTAATTGCAGAAGTAGCAATACAAAGTAGTTGACTCCTGCTTTACCACAACTTAAGGCTACCAGAAGTGGGAAGGGAGCATGTTTGAGTTGAAGGATCCTGGCTGGACATCTCCATGCCTCCATTGATAAGAGAAGTCTGTAAAACGGAAGCTCTGTTTCTGTGATCGCCAGTAAGACTGGGGAAAAATAATCACCTAGACTTATCAGTTTCAGAAGACTAGAGAATCATTTCTGTCTACACAAGACTTTTAAAAGTCACCTTTTAAAAAGAGTGGTATCTTCATTTTACTGGGATCTAAATCTTATCTCACATCTCTACTCTGTTGGGGATTAATTTGATTCAATATGGCTGTTCCCATGATGGTGCCCAGCAAGCCTAAGGATCCACCACCACCAAGGAGCAACAGCATACACTGCCTAGTTCAAAAATCTGATCTCTCCTCATAAAGAATCTACAATATATCACCATCACGCTTGTTGATTCTCTGTGCCTGTCCTTTTTCCACTGCATCCTCAGAAATGGGGTGGCAGAACTACAAGATTAAGGAAAAGCCACAAGCCTATCAGCTTGCGGCTTCATTCCCTCTCTCTCTTCCCTGAAATAGCAGGTGGTCTGGGGGGCTTCTGTGGTGTTTCTTTACCGAGTAGCAAGAAGTGCTTGAGAACAATAGCCAAGGGAAGTAGGCAGCCAGGAATTTATACATTTTCTCTTTTATCCAGGAACTGTTAATTTCCAGACTGACCACCCAGCAAACAGCTGCCAAGTGGTCTCCTCTCATCTGGCACTGAATTTGTTATCCCAGCACCTGAGTGTCCTTATTCAGATCTCAGCAAAAGAAATGGCAGTAACCATTACAAGGCTCCTAAGTCTATCGGTATTTTGGCAGGTGAAAACCTTCCTTAAAAGACACAAAAGAAGCCAGCCCATTAAATGGGTCATTATTTTTGAAATCTCTGTAAGGAAGCCAACACCTACCTTCATAGATTTTAAAAGCTCATCTTGAAAAGCTCGCTGTCTTGCATTTAGCTCACCACAGTGAATGGTCCAGATGCAAGGGGAGCCTGAATTCAGAAACTAACTTACATTTTGGCAGTAGATATGGTAGAAAAGTCCAGTAAGCAAAAGCTCACGTTCAAAAGAGTAGCAACTGTGCTACATGCATTCCTATCTGGAAGATCAGTCCTAGAAATCCTAGCTGAAACACAAAATACCATCTTCTCATCCTCCCTGATCTAAGAACACTGGCCAAGTTTCCAATGTTCACCACGATTCAGCTTAAAAAAAAACAGTGGGGTATAATCAAATTGTAAATGCGGTCTAATTTTCTAGACCCACCTCCAACGAGTAACCAAAATTAGGGTTCTGAAGATCAGTTTAGCTTTAGCCCACACTGCTTTTTTTGCGAGCATACACAAAGCTTCCCATACATAATTTCAGTCCTTACCTACAAGGCCTTGCCTTCAAGGCCCTGATACTTCAGATGATTTAGAGTTTTACAGCACTACTCTTTTGGTCAATCCTCAGCCAACATGGCTCAAGAAATGGGATGCTACTAAAAGCATCTCTCAGATAGGCATGAAAAACATCTTGACCCTTTGAGGCTATTAGAAGAATTGTACTTTAAATAGGACAGCCAGCCTGAACCAGGCTAATTCCAATTTATTTATTTCCCTCAGAAGTAAGCTTCCTATGGAGTTCCAATACAAAAACAGTTCTAGGACAGGAGATGAGTAGAACCGATGTTAATAATATGTGCCGTGGTCAATGCTGGCATTATCATAGTGATTGGCAAGGTAAGTCTCATATTCATTAATCTTTAGGCTGCTACACAGGGACAAATAAAATTGCCTCCTAAAGACATCACCTAGAAGCAGTCTGATTACCATCACAGATTTAGCCCTTCACAGCGGAAAAAAACCCATGCACCCTGAGTCCGATAATAGAAGACATCCTCCTAGAATACTAAATTCACCATATTGATTGTGCTAGCACAGCCTTTGGTTTACATTATACAATATTATTTTAGCAAATAACTGCTTGCTCTCATGCAATGACACACCATAAAACAAGAGCCAATTCATCATTCTAATAAAAAGATTTGCCTTCATTTTATGAGTAGTCATTTCTGTTCAAAGTACAAATTAAAAACTACTTAACAATTAAGAATGAATATACCAAGTTAACTGAAACAGTGTTGTTCTGTAACAGTTGCTTAAATTAAAGGAGCTATACTTCACTAAAAAAACTACCTCTAAAGTAAGGAAGTAATGGAAAACACGGATTAAGCTTCACAAAGTACTTTCAGAATACTAGAAGCCAAGTTCTTACTTCGTCTCCGTAAGAAACGGGAACAAGTTGGCCAAGGTCACAAATGGCAAAGTTAAGAAGAAGTTAAATTGCCTGACTTCACACGCTTTATTAAGCGGAGCACAAGCTTCCCTAACCCTGTTAGCAGGGTGCAAAACTGCACCCTGATATTTGCCTTCCAGGCTTTAAAGGATCACAAAATCTTTATTATCGAGTACACATTAAATACAAGAAAATCTCTGCAGCGAGCTCATTCTGCAGGCAGACATAATGTTTTAGAGGTCACGACAGACAAAAAAAAAAGGAAAAAAAAAGAAAAAGCAGGTTAAGTGCCTGTCCAGGCTGCTTTTTCAGTCTTCCTAAGCCTCATTTATACAGAGACCCTGGCATTTTTTTTTGCCCAGGAGCCTCTGTTCATACCAAGAGTAGGATTTCTGAAGCAAAGTAGCCCAGCCAGCCTTCACTCCTCTCACTGGCGCAACGAGGAGTCACCTTGTGCTTACGCACGCCGGTAAGGGCAAGAAAAAGACGAGAGAAGAAAAAAGCGCGGCCCCGGGACAGGCTTTTTACCTCGCCGTTAGAGCCCGGGCCCGAGGCTTGACAGCGGCCCCGGCCCGCAGAGGCGGGGTCCGGCCGGGGCCAGGCCGCCTCCGCCGTCCCGTTCACCTTGCGCTCACCTTGAGGGCCGGCCGGGCCCGGCGGCGGGAGGCTCCCTGCCCCGGGACCCAGGGCCTGGGAGGCGGCCGCGCTG
>Ga0181612_116505_pt1 | contig 10975 bp, 6 predicted proteins | sample HoacroProtozoa21_FD_119630 | JGI IMG/M metagenome (GOLD analysis project Ga0181612, IMG submission 119630) | Hoatzin crop microbial communities from Cojedes, Venezuel. Combined Assembly of Gp0051906, Gp0051904, Gp0051908 | reverse complement strand
GGGCTGGGGAGCTGGGGATGGGCTGGGGAGCAGGCGATGGGCTGGGGAGCTGGCGGGGCTTTGCTTTCAGAGGACAAGGGTTATTCAAGGGAAATTTTCATTACACGCCTCAAACTACAGCAAGATGATCCATAACACCAAGATCCCGTTAAAAATAATGGGTAGGAACTGGCTCTACAAGGACATTACTCGTCGGGGGTGACCTTGTCTCAGGAAAAAAAGAAAAAGAGTAACAACCCGCTGCTGATGATGGGTAGGTGGTGAGCAGCGCGGTGCTGCGTGTATGCTGGGGGGAACCCTCGCTGTGGTTAGGGTGGGAACTTGTAAGCACATACTGGAGCTTAAAGGGGTCTCCTGCCATGGAGGTGGGATGCGAGGAACTCACGCGTCTGCCATGGCATGAAAATTGCTGTTTCATGACTCCTCCGGATCCCTAGCATTATCATTTATCAAAAGGGCTGATTCTCTGGCTTCCTTAGCCAGGTGTTGAATACACAATGATGCTGCACTGATCATCCCAGGGTGACAGCACTGAGCCGGACGTCCGCTGCTTGTTTGGAAATACAGCTTAGTGCCTCTGCCCTAAATGATGTGCAGCCCTAACACTTCATGCAGTGGGATGCCCTGGGTCAGAACGCCCTTTCCCACAGGACAACCTGGGGGAAGGAATGGGAGCAGAGGCAGTGTCCAGGGCTGCTTCCAACTCTTCTTGCCAATGGAAAAGCCCTCTTCCACCCTCCATCACACAGAAGAGGGGAACACAACCCACCCCTGCAGCAGATCTGCCACAGGCAGCAGTCACCTATATGAGGGCCCTGGGTCTCCAGAGACCCGTGAGGTCCTAGTTATCTCCTGGTGTCTCTGCTCTTCAGGGCCCTGCTGGGGGAGGCATGTCCATCGGTACTAGATGAACTCAGCTGGAGATCAGATCTGCAACGACACCTTTGGTTTTCCTGACACTATTTTGCGAATGCGTAATGCGGGTGCTGGCGGAACTCTCCTGGAGCATCAATGCCAGACCCACAGAGCAGCCGACAGGAGACTGCCTTCCCGTTCAGCTTGCCCAGCTGTGGGAGGTCTGTCCCATGAGGTAGCCATGCTGTTTGCACCCATTGACATTCTGGAACATCTCTGAATGAAAGTCCCTGGCACCTGACAAGGACTGACTGAGGGAGCTGAGGCGGGGGTGGAAGTCCAGCTTTCACGCCTCCTTGTGCCAGGCTTTGATGCAGCCCCCGACCTGCAAGTGCATAGCTGGGTGCTCCCCAAAAGTCAGCCTTGTGCATGCAGGTGATCTCTGCCACTCTGGCTGCTTATCTGTAGGTAGGGTGTGGGCACCAGCTTTCGGAAGTACAGTTCAAAGTGAATGTGAAATATCCCATGATGAGAGTAAGAGCAGGTGAGCTGGTGTTTGGAACAGGGGGTGTGTGAGTTTAGTTTCAAGCCAGGACTTGATCCAGCCCGTACCCGCAGGGAACAGGCAGGATGTTGAAAACGCATCCCTCTCTGGTTTGTAATAGCCTCTGAGCTGGGAGCACTGCTGTCGGTGAAATGAAGCGGGAAAGATGAAGAAGGCAGAAAAATCCTCCGTGATCCATGGTGATACTGTCCCGCCTGCACAACACACTGCAGGACAAAACTCACTGAGGCAGGTCTAGGTTTTGAGGCTCAGCCTTGATGCCGCCTGAGCCCGGCTCCCTTCCTCGCCTGCACTGAGTGCCAGCCCCCAGGTCCTCCCTCCTCTGCTCAGAGCTGTTGTGGGTCTAGCCTGGCCACAGAACCCCAGGGTTGGTGGGGAAGCCAAAGCCGGCCTCGAAAATCCTCTTCCTGCACTGTCAAGTTGGCAAATTGATTTTCCAGATCATGAGCTGAACCGCTGAAATTGTTCTCTTCAGAACAGATTATGGAATTACTCCCGTGCTAATGAACGCTTTAATGTTACAGTGACTAGAAGTCCCATAAGGACTTTCACAGCCAAAAAAAGACACTGTAGGAAAGGGGAGCCTGGGTTGGCTGTGTCAAACCTTACTTCACCATCTGGGGCAGAGGGGAGGAGGAAGATGACTGAAGTTGGTCAATGAGAGAAGGGAGGGGAGAGACGTATGGTCTCCTGGGAGCTGCCGAATCCGTCAGAGATACCTTCCACAGCTCCCAACTTTATCCCTCTTTCTGCAAGGGCAAGCAGGGAAGGTGACACGGTACCCATTGCTTTTCCTTTTCAGCAGCCCTCTGGCACATACCCGTCCCCTCCAGCAGCAGGGACAACTCAGCTCCTGGTGACCGGCCGAGAGAGCCCCCAGGGTGGGTGGCAGAGCCAGGTCACCATCCCGGCTCCCCAGGGCAGGCTGCTGCAACCTGCCGCGGGGTTATCCGGGTTTAGCACTTACCCTTCTACCCTCCTGACTCGTTGCTGTCAGGCTCTGGTTTTATTGCCCCGTAACACCATGGGTGACAACCGCGTTGTCCCGGGTTTGAGCGAGAGCAGAGCTAACCCCTTAAGACGGATGGGGAGGCAATGCGGGGAAGATGTCTCCATGCCACGCGAGCTGCAATGCAAGGGGAAGGCTGGTCTGTGTTTAGGTAAAGGCTTTGCATGGAATGGGTAATCCTCTTTCCGTGAATTATCCAGCCTGGGGATTAGACGGATTTATTCTCCCCCTCGGCCTGCCCTGCTGCAGCCGGGCTGGGTGGGAGCTGGGGGGGCGATGGCCGGAGGGAGGGAGGTGTGGGCAGGTTGCTGATGACTCATTTGGCTGCTGCCAGCTTTGCCGAGCACCCTGGGAGGTCACCGCGGGCCCAGACGCAGAGTGACACGCGAGTGACGTGCAAGGCGAAAGGGAACATTATGGCATTCCGATTTGGAAAGAACACGGCGCTTCATAAAGAATAGCGGAGATGAGGGAGTGCGGCAGCAGGTAGGAGGAGGGACAAGAGACCCAAAGCAGCAGTTTTCCGAAGTGTAATATCCTCGCTAGACTTTTTCAAGCTGTTTCTCTAACCAGAAAAAACGATGCTTTCTGAACTGCAGCCGATGTATCCGGGAAGTTCCTCCTAATCCACCTGCTTGGGCTGGCTCTGCAAATGAGATACTGGGGATGCAAGTCAGGTTCGTCTGTTTGGAGTGCGAATGGATCACTGTCAATACTCCATTAAAAAGTTGAAGCGGGGCCAATAACACAGCTCAGGGACAGTGAGGGTGTGGGGGGGAATGGGATGTGAGGAGGGAGGCAGGCTGGATTGCACCAAAACCTGACTGTTTCGCTCACAGGATGAGTGCCCTGTGCATACAGAAGACAGGTTTCTGTCCTTCACCTAGTGCCCAGCTGCTAGAATAAAGGAATCTTCTCACTAATCTTGCCCTGGGGACTTGTACGTCCCATAGAGGAGATGTTCTCATCACCCCTACGTGTGAGTTTTGGGACAAAGCTTTGGGGGGGAGGGGAATGGGAAAGGCTGGGCTGTGCCATGCCAGGCTGAGACCCAGCTCTGCAGGGATGCCGAAGGGGCTCTTTCTCCTGGCTCTTCCTCTGCTTCTGAGGCGGGAACAGAATCGTTGTCTGGGAGACTGAGATAGCCGGCACCATTGATTTGCTGTATCTGGGTTTGTGGTGGGGCCATCTTTTTACTCCCCTGATCTCTAGGAGCTGAGCTTTATGTTAAAGCTAGCATGGTTTGTCTTCCTTCACTCTGCTTTCCAGGCTTTTATTAAGAAATCAGTGCAGGGTTTTGATTTCCCCAATTCCCTTTCCATTTTACTGCTGTCTGGAGGTCTTGTCACCTTGGCCTGGAGTTACGTCCCCCTGGATGCTAACCCTGTGGACCCCCACAGTAAAGCTGCCATCCCCCAGACTCACCCTCGCCACCCTTCTCTGAACTGCTGATAAGTTGGGCTTATTCATGGGGAAGTCAAGTGCACCAAGGCACTTTATTTTTCCTGCATTTAAATCAATTTATTCTACCCTCTGCTGCTTATCCTACATAACCTAAATAAGGATTTCGACCCTATCGTATTTTCCCCTGCCCAGAACTAGGACAAAGTGAAAGCCTCATCCTGCTGTTCAGCATTCCTGCTTTTACTCACATCATCCAGAGGATGCCATTTAAATAATTTCAGGGGAGTTTGAGTTGAACAGGGCATAAATGACAGGGCTCCCAACTCACTGCTGGGATGGGGAATACCTTGGCTGGCCTTGCACCTCCTGCCTTGCCCAGACACACAGAGTCAGTGCAAACCCCGGCTTGTTTCTGCATGCGAGGTTAGTGCTAGAAATCACCGGAGAAAGCCTGACAGAAAAGGGAAAGCAAAGAAGGCAAAGACCAGGGAAAGCCTTTGCCTTTAACGTGCGCTGGTGTGTCTTTCCTGCCTGTGCCGAACATCCTCAATTTCCTGTTTAACTTCAAGTCATCACATCTGTCATGTTAGCATCTCCCTCTGCCTGGTTCCCCAAGCCACCCCCCTCCCATCTGCTCTCCCTCCTGCCTCCAGCCTCGCTCGCTCCTCTTGCTTTGTGGCTGGGGGGGGCTGTGGGTGCGTGCGCCTGTGTTTCCTGCTGCCTGATGGACTTTTCCACTGCTCGTGCTTCAGTACCTGGATGCGGTCGCAGCGGGATGATCGGCTTGGCTTGCAGAGCATTTACTTCTAATCTCCGGCTTGTGACATCCTAGCAGAAAGGGGGGACCCTTTCAGGAGCAGCTCCACGGGCTAGAAAGAGGGCAAATGGCTGGTGAACGGCTGCAGTGAGATATTTCCTAGTTCTGGTAAGCGATGCTTTTCTCTTTGGTCCCTTTCCGGGCAATCAGTCCGGATGCAAAAGTAATAAGATTTAATGGGGTAAAAGGCAAAGGGAGGGGAGCTGAAAAAGAGGCAGAAAAAAAAAAAAATGAAGCCCTTTCGGTTTGTACTGAAGCTTTTCCGGGGGTCAGTGCTCACTGAAGCAATTTAATTACTATTTGTGAGAGGCTGGGAGCCGAGCAGCTCAGACAATGTGTGTGCCCAGGCAGTCGGAGCAGCTCTCACTTGCATGCAGTTCCATCACCCGCTCTGTATCTTTTTTCCTGCGTGATTTCCAGCTTGGTCTGGGGCACATTTGGAGCTCTCGGCCAAGCACCGGTGGTGATCTCCATGGGGCAGTCCTAGGTGAGCCGCTACCTGAATGCTGCTTTTTCTGCCTGTGCTCTTTACTGCAGGAGTTTAGGAAGGTCGTTCATGAATTGTTGCCCCTAAGTTGATGCATAAAGCCCCTCAACTTTTCTAGCTGATAAACTATCTCCGTTGTGAAGTCTAACTGCGTTTTCCCCTGAAACCAGTTCCCTAGGTGCTGCGAATAGCTGATGTGTAGGGAGGTGCAGATAAAGATGTTTGGAAGGAAGAGGGTCTAGCTGGACTACACCCTGCTGGGACTGGGAGCTCTCTGATGGCCTGGACGTTGGCTCACTCTAAATGAGAGGTTTGCAAGTCAGTTTATCTCACAAGGCTCTCAAAACGGGCGTCCTGCCTCTAAGTTGAGTGACAGCAGAGCTCTTGCACTAGGGCTGAATTTAGGGCCCTTGTTTAAAGAGGATCAGGGAATAATAAAGATAAGAGCAGCCTTTGCAATCTGGCTGTACTGAATCTGCAAAGGCTGGTACATAATGTACCTCTGTTGACAAAAAACAAAGGAAAAATACCATGGCAAAGCCTTGGCAATTTTGCTGACAGGTACAAAGCTATGACCTTCTTGACAGACCTGTGTTCCGCCCAAAAGCTGGTGCGAAATTTGTTTTAGGGATACCAAAACAAATTCTTGCTGATTTTATTTGCAGCAGGCAGAGTTAAAAACTGCTCCTGGAGAGCACTGCAGAGATGATTTGTTTATAAAAATATTCCTCTCATGAAGTATTCATACAGAAACCTCCACTTGCTAAAACCTCATGCTTTTCCTACTCTTTGATGTTAGATACTGTGGAACGTAGTGGAGCACTCAGGTTGTTCTGCTTATTCTACAGCAGCCTTGAGGATTCAACCACCAGTCACATTAAATCGAAAGAAAGAGGTCCTCCTCTCCTAAGCAGCAAGCTATGTCTTGGATTTCTGTTTCACCTGTGTTTCAGGGTGACAATATTTTGTACCAAATCTCTGTCTGGTGAACAGCAAGAGAAATGAACACGGGAAAGTGGAAGGGGCTTTGCATAACTTTGAATCCCAGTACTGTGCAAGCAGGAGATAGTGTAGGAATTGCCAAATCTGTTGTCTTTTGAGGAGGGTTGATGGTTGTATCTGTGAGGAAATCTGCTTAGAGAGGACAGCTTTTGCTTCCTCTGGCCGGAACACCATGGTTTGTTTCAAAAGTTTGAAAATTCTTCATTCCGTGTTTCCTGGAAAATCACTTCGAAGCACCAGAAATTTCTAAAACATGTTTTTCTTGTTGAATTATCTTCTAAAACCTGCAGGAATGTTGATGTCAGGGTATCTTTGCTGTCAGTTTTGTGCTGGTGTGCACCTGACCTTCCTCCGACGTTCAGTCTGAGGTGTTGGCCAATGGTGACTGTGCTTTCCTGGTCCCTGCTGCAGTGCTGCCTGTAAGGGTTAATTTCCCCGGTGTAATTGGTGGCTCTGTAATATTTATAAAGAGAAAATCCTCGTACCCATCTGTGGTAATTTTGGTACAACTGCCAAGATGAAATTCTAGGGCCAAATGAATATTACAATATGCTAGATGTACAGGTTTTTATAGCATCCCAAAGATATTTCCTGAGACGTGCTGATTTGATGTTGCAGAACTGAAGAACAGATCCTAAAGCCTTTGTTTCTGGATGGAAACGGAATTGAAAGTGGTACTGAATTAATGAATGTTATGACATCTAATTGAATTTTAGTCTTTTCTCATGGACTTTTGGGCTATAAAGGATGGATTTCCCTTGTGAAAAAATCCATTCGGTAAGGGCAGGGAGTCCTATGGGAACCTAAATGAAGAATACTCCAGATCATTCTTGTGAAGACACTTGGCGTCAGTGTCATTATCTCTTCAAGACAAAGTAATCAAGGAGATGGAAGATGAAACTTTTCCTTGCCAGGGAAACTTCCGCATTATTTGATTGAAATTGGAATCCAGTCACCTAATGCTTGTCTCTCCAGATTTTTCTTACCACATCTGCTAAATTACCACCAGCTATTTGCGTTTTAAATGAGGGCTTCCTCCCGCACAACCCATCTGCTCAGCCTGTTTGTTCTTCCTATGCAGTCACGACTTTGTGATCAAGTTTATGTCAGTAGAGACACACTGATGTTGGGGGGAGAAGGAAGAGGGGGAACAAGGTGGCCTTGCAGACTACCTTGGCTGGGTTGAATTTGAAAGAGGGGCTGGGTTAAAAGAGGGGGAAGAACCTCTTATGAAAGAGAATTGAGCCAGGGTGAGGGAGCCAGGAAGTTCAAGGCACTCTGAGGACAAATCTCTTTTTCTAGTACTATCCCAAGAGATCCTTCCGATTAGATATAGACTTTTCCATGTCTAAGGTGACATAGCTCACCTGGGAATGTTCTGGGTTGTCTTAATGCCAGGAAGGAAGAAGAAATCAAGGCTTTTCTTGCTTGCAGGTGGCCAAAATATGAGAGAACTTTATGGTATTTTAATCTGTCTCATTTAAGTGGAGAGGCTACAGGTTTTCAGAGGTGTTTTCTGCTCACCTTGATGTGACAGACCTGGGGATACAATTATAGATGTGGAGGGATATGGTAGAGAGCTACACAGTTGTGAGTGACGTGGAGACAGTGAGTAGGGCTGTTGACTATCTCTTCCCATCCAAGACCTAGGCAACATCAGAACCAGCTAATAGAAGGCAGGTACAGATCCAAGATGCCTCTACCTGACAATGCAAATCCTGGCCCATAATCTAAATAACTGCCTCCAAATAATAAGCGCTGCTCTGGTCAATGTGACTTCCAGACCAGAACTGTGCTATGTCAAACCACCATGATGCTATCTGTACCGTCCATGTAGATCAGATATAGATACTGACAGTGCTTTGTACGACACCCCAGAGAAAAGAAGAGCTGGACATACTGAGATGTACTCAGCTGTGTTTTCTTCTCCTGACTCTTTTGGGAGGGTGAGAGCAGGATAGCTCCCACACCCCACAGCTATGAGGACCCTGTAGACTGTGTGCCAGAGATTTGGGGTGTCATGACCTGGCTTAGCTCAGTTTACGTGGCAGTCACTTGTGTAATCTATGATGAGTATCTATGATGAGTGAGATAAACCATGGCTGAAAGCAGTTGTATCTTTGGTGGAGCAGAGCAGCTAGGAGAGCAGAATATGTTATATTCAACAGTGGAGATGCTGGCAAAGAATGGGAAATGGTATGTGAGCCCTAAAGCAGTACTTTTGACTGAAGAAATTGCTCATGGTGGCCCATGCATGGACAAAGCCACCTGAGCGATGCCCTCTCCCTTCTCCTGTTTCATGGTTGCTGTTGTCCTACCAAGGAGAGAGACCTAGCGCTTTCTTGAGGACTGTGGCAGGCCCGATGCTGGGCAGGCTGCTACAGGAGATGCTGCAGGACTGTGCAGCAGCTGGTTCTCAATGATTCAGCGTTTCCAGTTAAACTTGGTGTTTTGCTGTGATTCACAACAGGTCTTGTGGGAGATGAGTTTGGAGGAAGCTGGAATTCATCCGCTCGCAGTTGGGTGATGGATTGATTTGTTCAAGCTCTGGTTCCCACAATTTTGCCAGCATAGAGGCTGCCTCCCTGGCCTCCCATCCTCCCAAGCTGACAGTGAGTGAGAAGAATGGTGTCCTCAGGACAAGGCAGCCCTAGTATTTCTGCCCAGCAGGGCCCTGGGCACCATTGCAACACGGAGAGTGTCCCAGTCCTGGCCTGAAGATGATCCCTGTGGCCTGTTTTGTAAAATGTGAGAGGGTGAATAAAGTCCTTGAAGATTTTTGACCATGGAGAAAGTGCTAATGGAGCCAGCTTGCTCCTGCATGTGGTATCTATGTTTTAGAGCCCTCTGACTCTCGGGGACTGAGCTCTGGTACTGCAGTGGTGAGCTGAAGACAGGCCCTTTGCCAAATCACGAGTGGTCACAGCCAGGTCTAGGAGACTGCTCCCACCACATCCCACGAGGCAGCAGGTAAAACCTGCCTCTTCCGTGGGACATTTCTCTTGCCCTTACAGCAGGTGATCAGGCTGCTGCAGATTTGCCAGCTTTAACTGCTCGAATTGTTGCAGCTTAGATGTTCCTGACCTCCTGAGCTCATACCCATGCCCTTCTTGGGCATGTTCCTGGTGTCTCCCCTCTGCATTGGCACTCAGAGGAAACCCCCGTAGAGGTGGTGGTGGTGGCTTCTTTGAGGAACCTCATTTATGTAGCAATCCTACAGGTAGTGATGGTCCTCAAACAAGTCCAGTGACATCTAGTTTTGCAGCTACCATGCTCCTCTGAGGCACTTTCCCAGGGGGATTAGCACAGCCAGAATATGAGGTTAGAGGCAAATTGAATTGGATGCCTCCATGATGATGACTGAGGGATTGGTGAGGTTTTGGGGACAAGAATGGAAGTACACAAAAATACTTCTCCAGCTGTACTTGGCACAGAGGATTTATTGCAGTGGATACTCATACTGATGGGTAAAAGCTCCTTTAGATTTATGAGATATCCCTGGGTGGGTGGATCCTGGTTTTAGTCTCAGGCCTGTAAATCCAGTAAAATAAGCAAAATTCCTCTGGACTTATACCAGAATAACAGATACATGGGCTGTTATGAGGGATATGGCACCTCATAATGTAATAAACACAAAAAGTGATTATTCTGCTCTCTGTACACAGGGCTCAGGGCTCTCTCTGCCTCTTAGATGGGAGAGAGGAGAAGACGGGGTGACTCGGGCTCATGGCTGCTTGGGGCCACAAGAATTATGGGCTATTTCCAAAGCCCTACAAGACCTGGGTCTCAAATGCTTTCAGCCCACTGCAGGGAAGGGAATCTGACCCTAATTCTGCTCACCTACTTCCACTGAAGCTCAGAGTGGGCACTAGCAAGATCAGCCATATCTTGGGGTGGTACATTTGTCCTTCTGCACCCCCATGCCACATGCACTCAGACCAAACTCGCAGATATTTTAGCAGGGCTGCCTCATTGCAGAGATCTAGCGTGTATTAATTATGAGCTTGTGTAGATGAGGTGTTAAATGATTTATACACAGACCCAGATTGAGAAATCCCAGTGGTTTCTTCTCCTGATGTGTAGCCACTGTTGGCAATTAGTCAAGCTTTCCTGGCATTCAGAAGGAGCCGAGGAACCTTTTCACTTGTGATGTAGACCCAAAGTTGTGGGGCTTGATGGAGGCTGAACCTGCTCGGTGAGCCAAGGCTGGCTGTGACCAGCATGAAAGGAGCGTGGAGCCCATTTCCAGCGGGGCAGGTGCACGCATGATGAGGCCTGCTGTCACTGCTGCCATTTATTAGCCCTTCTGGGGACTGGGGGGATGCTCTGACAGCATGCTGCCCTTGTGAGCACGGGGAATGCCTTTTGCATTCTCAGAGACAGAGAAAGGCAAATCAAAGCTGTGTAATTTTAATTAATTTTGTATTTATTATTTATCACTAATTGAATGTGCTTTTGGTGCTGTTTTCCTTTTTTTAGATAAGGGTGTTTAGGTTGGTTATTAGTATCTTTTTTATAATGCTAGCAAGATAGGATCCTTTGTTGTTGGAGCACAGGCACTGCAAATCATCAGAGACGCTGCCTTTGCTGCAGCCATGTGTGGCATGGTGCCCACGGGTGCCGGGCAGCGTCAGCACCTCCAGCCTAGAATCCTAAAATCCTAGAATCATCAAGGTTGGAAAAGACCTTTAAGATCATGAAGTCCAACCATCAACCCATCACCGCCATGCCTACCAAACCATGTCCTGAAGTGCCACGTCTACACCATTTTTGAACACCTCCAGGGATGGGGACTCCCCCACTGCCCTGGGCAGCCTGGGCCAAGGCCTGACCACT
>Ga0181612_114983_pt1 | contig 10975 bp, 8 predicted proteins | sample HoacroProtozoa21_FD_119630 | JGI IMG/M metagenome (GOLD analysis project Ga0181612, IMG submission 119630) | Hoatzin crop microbial communities from Cojedes, Venezuel. Combined Assembly of Gp0051906, Gp0051904, Gp0051908 | reverse complement strand
GACCTATGTCGATGCCGCCTATTCCGAGGGGGATGCCTATCTTGAGCTAGGGTTCGAAAAAGAGGGACTCGTTTCCAAGCCCCTCTTTACCTGTATAAAGTTTAGGAAGAAAATCAGCTATTAATTGCCAAAATGGAAGCCAGGGCTGGATGAGCTAGAGCTGCTACTGGAGCTTGTTCCAGGTCTGGTATAGCCATCTGCTGTTGCCTTCTTTGCTACCCTCTGCACGCGGGATTCGGTGTCGGGGTGCGAAGAGAACATCTGGGCTGCAGCACTGCTGGACCCACTTCCTGAGGAGCCTGACATCAGTTTTTCAAATGCCATTCCCATGTACCAAGGGTTCTTGCCCTGGGCCTTGAGGAAGTTGTAGCCGTAGTCGTCGGCATCGGTTTCCTGTTTGCGGGAGAAGCTGGCGTTTACCATGCTCTCGCCGAGCTGGCCAAGAATGGAGTTAGAAAGCACGGCTGCAACGCTGCCGGTGGAGGCAATTGCGTCAACTGCCGCTGAGGTCATCAGGGCTTTCTTGTAGGCCTTGAGGCTGTGCTTGTGGGCTACATGGCCGATTTCGTGACCGATTACACCCAGCACCTCATCGTCGCTCATTAGGTCCATAAGACCTGTATACACGCGTACGCTACCGTCTGCGCAAGCAAAAGCGTTGATTTCGCTGGTCTTGTATACCTTGAAGTTAAGGGGAATTCCATCAACCGAAGTGATTCCCTTGGTGATTTTGGCAAGCCTCTGAACATAAGGGTCGGAGCTGGGAAGCACGGTGTTCTTGGCATCCAACTGAGCTACCGAAGCGCTCACATAGGATTGGATCTGTTCATTGCTGAGTGAGGCTGCCTGGGCGGCCTTCATGCCTCCTGAAATAAGGTAATTGGGGTTCATAGTGCCACATGAAACCAAACCTAGGGCTAGCATGGCAGAAATTATCAGTTTTCTCATCGTGTTAAAAATTTTGTCAAATATAGGTAAAATTATGCAATTTGCGGTTTTCCCTTGTATTCTTCCTTGGAAACCTTCACTTCCATCTTCTCATCTTGCAGCCTTTCCCAGTCCTGGCGGTGGCGGTAGATGTCGATAGCGGTAAAGATTGCTGCCCTCATCGAGCGGGAATCGGCCTCGTCGCGGCCTGCCAGCTCGTAGGCTGTACCGTGGTCGGGGGAGGTGCGCACTACGGGCAGACCTGCGGTGTAGTTGACTCCATCCTCGAAAATCATGGCCTTGAAGGGGATCAGGCCCTGGTCGTGGTACATTGCAAGGGTGGCATCGAACTTCTCGTACTGACCCATTCCGAAGTAGCCGTCGGGGGAGAAGGGTCCTAGGGCCATTATACCCTCGGCATTAGCCTGCTTGATAGCGGGGATGATGGTTTCCTGCTCCTCATTTCCCAGCAGGCCGTGGTCGCCGCTGTGGGGATTGAGGCTGAGCACGCCGATTTTGGGATTGTCGATGCCGAAGTCCTGCTCCAACGAGGACTTCATCAGGCGGAGTTTGCTCAGGATTTTCTCCTCTGTAATGGCCGCAGGCACATCCTTGAGGGGGATATGGCCGGTTACAACTCCAACCTTGAGTCTGTCGGATACCATGAACATTGTAACATCCTTCACTCCAAACTGCTGCTGGAGGTATTCGGTGTGACCGGGGAAGCCGAAGCCGGCATCCACGATAGCCCTTTTGTTGATAGGGGCGGTTACCAGCACATCGATTTCACCCTTTTTAAGGTCGGCTACTGCCTTGTCCAGCACGGTGATGGCAGCCTTGGCTGCATCGGGGGTAGACCCACCCGGTTCGGCATAAACGCTATCTGGCAGGCAGTTGAGGATGTTTATCCGCTTGGGATGGGCCTCAGAGGCATGTGAAATCACATTTGTGTCCAGCTGGTCTACCTCATGAACCGTCTTTTTATAAAAGCCAAAAATCTTTGAAGACCCGTAGATAACGGGGGTGAACATATCCAGGATGCGAGGGTCGGCAAGGGCCTTGATGATAACTTCGTAGCCGATGCCGTTGCTGTCGCCTTGGGTTATTCCAACTATAATTTTTCCGTTCTGCATATCTAGAATATTAGGTTTTCGTCTGTTTGATAGCCTTCGTCGGCGGGAAGTCCGGCTTGGTTGTAGGCCGCCACTGCGAGCCTGTCGCAACGCTCGTTTTCGGGGTGCCCGGCATGGCCCTTGAGCCAGTGAAAGCTCACTCTGTGCTTCTTGTAGAGGGGTAGGAACCTCATCCAAAGGTCTTGATTCTTTTTCTTCTTGAAGCCAGTTGCCACCCAGTTGTCCAGCCATTTTTCCTCCACCGCCTTCACTACATAGGAGCTGTCGCTGTAAACTTCGACCTTAGCATTTTCCCATTTTATGGCCTCCAAGCCCTTAATTACGGCCATCAGCTCCATGCGGTTGTTGGTGGTGAGGGCATATCCGCCGCTCATTTCCTTGCGAAGCGACCCACAAACCAGCACGGCGCCCCATCCACCCGGACCGGGGTTCCCGCTGGCTGCACCATCGGTGTAGAGGTATATTGTAGGCCTTTGTTCCAAGGTTTTTACATTTATTCAACAAAAATAGTTAATTTTGTGGAATTATGGAAATAGAACACACCGGTATCCCGGGAGTAGAGATTATTCATCCCCGGATTTTTGAAGATGCACGCGGATATTTCTTCGAGTCTTTCAGCCAGAGGGACTTCGATGCGCAGGTGCGTCCAATCAAGTTTGTACAGGATAATGAGAGCAAATCCTCCTACGGAGTGCTCCGAGGGCTGCATTTCCAGAAGGGAAAGTTCGCCCAGAGCAAGCTGGTAAGGGTTATCAAGGGCACTGTGCTTGATGTAGCAGTGGATATCAGGGTGGGCAGTCCCACCTTCGGAAAGTATGTTGCAGTTGAGCTCAGTGGCGAAAACCACCTCCAGTTCTTCATCCCTCGCGGCTTTGCCCACGGCTTCAGCGTGCTATCGCAGGAGGCCCTTTTCCAGTACAAGTGCGACAATTTTTATGCACCCCAAAACGAGGGTGCGCTGGCCTGGAACGACCCTGAAATCGGCATAGATTGGAAAATCCCCGCAGCTGATGTGCTGCTATCGGCAAAGGATGCAAACCATCCCTTCCTCAAGGATTGCCCCAAGGAGGACCTGTTCGATTATAGCATAGATTTGTATGCCGAATAAGCAGGTTGCCATCCAAGGCTATAGCGGTTGTTTCCACGAGCAGGCTGCAAGGCTCTTCTATGGTTCCGAGATTGGAATCGTGGAGTGCGATACTTTCGACGCCCTCTATTCCAGAATGGATGAGGGAACTGCAGATTCTGCCGTTATGGCCATTGAAAACACCGTTTCGGGCGGTCTAATCCCCAATTTTGACCTGCTGCGCAAGCATCCTCGCAAGATAAAAGGGGAGGTTTTCCTGCGCATCGAGCAGAACCTGATGGCTCTGCCGGGGCAGAAAATTGAGGATATCAAGGAGGTGCGCACGCACTATATGGCCATCAACCAGACTCGCGAATTTTTTAAGTCCTGCCCCTGGATTAGGCTGGTGGAATCGGAGGATACTGCCAAGTCCGCTGCCGATGTTGCCAAGGGCGGAATGAAGGGGGTTGGTGCCGTAGCTTCTGCGCTGGCAGCCGAGCTCTACGGGCTGGAAATTCTTGCACCCGGAATCGAGACCTACAAGCAGAATTTCACCCGCTTCCTTATAATAGATGATGGCTTGCAGGTGCCTACAGACCAGATTGACAAGGCTTCGCTCTGTTTCACCCTGCCCCATACCCCTGGGTCTCTGGCCCATATCCTCACCATCCTCTCGTTCTACGAGATGAACCTTACCCGTATCCAGTCGCTGCCCATCCCGGGCCGCGAGTGGCAGTACTTTTTTTATGCAGATATCAAGTTTGCCTCCTACGAGCGATATCAGCAGGCACTTTCCGCCGTCCGTCCGCTCATAGAGGAATTTCAGATACTTGGAGAATATAAAGCAGCAATATGATTATCAAACCGGCACATCGCACCGAGAGTGTAAAGGAGTACTACTTCTCGGTCAAGAACAAGCAGATTGCAGCCATGAATGCAGACGGCCGCACAGAACCTATCATCAACCTTGGAATCGGTTCCCCCAACGGGCGCCCGCCGCAGAGTGCAATTGACGAGCTTTGCAAGGTAGCTCAGATGGATGGAGTGCATGGCTATCAGAGCTATACCGGCATCCCCGAATTGCGCAAGGCATACGCCGATTGGTACAAGCACTGGTATAATGTAGAATTGGACTATAAGACTGAGATTCAGCCACTTACAGGTTCAAAAGAGGGGATACTCATCACCTCGCTGGCCTTTTTGAACAAGGGCGACAAGGTGCTGGTACCAGACCCTGGCTATCCCACCTACAGCTCATCAGCAAGGCTCTGCGAGGCCGAAATCCTTTATTATGATTTAAAAGAAGAAAACTCTTGGTATCCCGATTTTGATGCTCTTGAGGCAATGGATTTGAGCGGGGTGAAGATGATGTGGACCAACTATCCGGGCATGCCTACGGGCGCTCCCGCTTCCCCCGAGGTCTACAAAAAGCTGGTGGCTTTTGCCAAGAAGCACGGCATAATGATTTGCAACGACAATCCCTATAGCTTTATCCTCACCGACGAACACTATTCTATCCTTGAGGTGCCGGGTGCCAAGGACTGCTGCATCGAGCTCAACTCGCTAAGTAAGGCTCACAATATGGCAGGCTGGCGTTTGGGCATGGTTGCCGGTTCAGCCGAGGTGATTTCCGAGATACTCAAGGTTAAGAGTCAGTTGGATTCAGGTATCTTCCGCGGTTTGCAACTCGCTGGTGTTGAGGCACTTGCGCAAGGGCAGGAATGGTTCGACGAACTCAACGCCGAATACCGCGAGCGCCGCAAATGGGCTTGCGCCATTATGGATTTGCTGGGTGCTCACTACGACCCCAAGGGGCAGGGCCTCTTTGTTTGGGCAAGGGTAGAGGGCAATCCCGTTGAGATTTCCGACAAACTGCTTCAGCAGGCCGGTGTGTTCATCACTCCTGGTTTTGTATTCGGCAAAAACGGCGAGCATTATCTGCGTATCTCCCTCTGTGCCAATGTTCCAGTGCTTCAGAAGGCTTATGAAAAAGTAAAGGCAGTGCTATGCAAGTAGGTGTAATTGGACTCGGTTTGATTGGCGGTTCAATGGCCATCGACCTAAAGCGCCGCGGCTTTGCCGATGGCATTGTGGGTGTGGAAAATGACCGTCTGAATGGGGAGGCTGCGCTCAAAATAGGGCTGGCCGATTCCCTGACTTCGGTGGAGGATTGTGTTGCCCAGTCCGATATAATTGTGCTGGCAACTCCGGTGAATGCAGCGGTGGAACTTCTGCCGAAAGTGCTTGATTTAGTGGTAGATACGGATAAGATTGTGATAGATGTCTGCTCCGTAAAAGAGGCTATGTGCCAAGTTGCGAAGGGGCATAAGGCTCGCAAGCAGTATGTAGCGACCCACCCTATGGCTGGCACCGAGTATAGCGGACCTTGGGCTGCCCAACCCAATCTTTTCGATGGCAGGGCCTGCATCATCTGCGATGTTGAGGAGTCTTCTCCTAAGGCGGTTCGCATCATTGAAAGTCTCTACGATGCCCTGAATATGAGGGTGACTTATATGCGCAGCGACGCCCATGATATGCATGTGGCCTATGTGTCGCACATTTCCCATGTTACCTCATTTGCGCTGGCGCTTACCGTGCTGGACAAGGAAAAGGACGAAAAGCACATCTTTGATCTGGCTTCCGGCGGTTTTTCCTCCACTGTGCGCCTTGCAAAGAGTAGCGCCGATATGTGGGTGCCGATTCTTGACCTGAATCACGACAATGTGTTGCGCGTAATCGATACCTATATCGACAAGATGAAGGCCTTCCGCGAGGCCATTGCCGACTTCGACGACGATAAAATCCGCGAACTCATCGAGGATTCAAACAAGATAAAGAGGATTATCCGCTAAAATCTCTGCAGGAAATCGGTCAGGTTTTCCCCTTGTTGCAGGCCAAGCTTTTTGCGCAGCCTGTAGCGGGTCATTTCTACGCTGCGGATGGTCATGTTCAGCAGGGGAGCTATCTCCTTGGAACTCAGGTCCATTTTAAGGTAGGCGCAGATTTTCTTGTCGCTGACGCTCAGCCCCGGATACTGCTCGCCGAGCCGCTTTAGGAAGTCGCTGTACACCACATCGAAGTTGCTCTGGAACTTCTTCCAGTTGTCGTCGTGCTCGATATTTTCGTCGATTAAAGAGCTTACCTGGCGCAATCTGCGCAGCTGAGCATCCTTTTCATCCCCATTTTTCACACCCTCGATAGCTTTGTCGATTTGCGCTGAAATATTCTGGAGCAGCTCGTTTTTGCGCATCAGGTCCATTGTGGAAGCGGCCAGGTCATCTGCCTTGCTCTCAACATCCAGCCTCATCTGCTCTTTTTGCATCTCCTCGCTCTTTTTCTGGGCAAGAATTTCAGCCTTGCGGTTGTAGTGGCGGCGGGTAAGGTAGATTATAAGGTAGAGCAGCCCCAAACCCAGCAGGATGTAAAGGATGATTGCTGCGATGGAAAGATACCAGGGCCTGGCAATTACGATTTCCATTTGGCAATTCTGCTCCTGACCCCCCCATAATTGATTTTTTGACCTTACAACGAAGTTGTAGCGACCGTGCGGAAGCCGGGAATATTCCTTGGTGGCAACGGGGGAGTAGGGAGAGAAGCCCTTGTCGAAGCCCTCCAGCATACATGAATATTCAACCTGCTTGTCACCCTGGAAATAGGGCTCGATGAACTCGAATCCCAGTGAATTATCGGAGTGCTTGAGCCTAAGAACCGGTGTGCCTTCGCGCCTTGTCCTTGCGCAGAAAATGGTGTGGCCGTCGTCCTTCAGCACTACCTCCTTTATAAAGAGATTGTTGCGCACGGCGGCTTCGCGCTGGCTAATACTATTGGCATCCACAATGCTGAATCCATCCTCGGTATTGAGGATAAGTCGCTGAGGACCAAGGGAATAGTAGCACTCAAAGCCCAGCGGGCGCTTGCCTACCAAGGGCCTTAGGCTAAGACTGTCGATGATGCTGCGATCCTCTGAACCCTCATATTCAATGGCCTCAATCGCCCCAGAGGAGTAATAGCGCAGAGTCCTTTCGGGATTCTCGTAGATGCCAACCGAAATGGTGGTGCCGTTGAATCGGCTGTTGAGCTCGTCAATGGCAACTGCCCTTTGCAGATGATTGTCGTAGCGCCAATAGCCACCTTCGGTCGAAAAGATGATTTCCCCGCGGTAGCGATGGGGAACATTGTTATGGTCGGTAGGGAAGCCGTTTCCTGCGCCAAAATGCTCTAGGTCAATGACTTTGGTGTAATCTTCGTTGATACGGAAGCGGTATAGCCCCTGCACATGGTGCGAGAACCAGATGCGCCCGTCATAGTCCTGCTCGAATACCTTACTGCTCAGGTCCAAGCCCTCCAGATACCCCTTTAGGTCCCAGTTGCTCCCGTTTCGGCTGAGGATGAACATCCTTTCGTAGCTACAGCCTAAAAGGTGATTATCATCTATCTGCGCCACCTTCCAGGCACCATTCATCTTGATTGATTTCAGGATTCTCCCATCCTTTATTATATATAAGCCCTTGTCCTGGCAGCAGAAAACTAGGTCGCCAATCTTGTCCAGACTCCAAACCTGCCCGTCTATTCCCTGGATTTTGCTGAAATCGCTATCGCTGTAATTGCCCTGAAGTTTGTCGGCATTGATGCTGAAAAGCCCCATATTGGTGCCTACATAGGCTGTTTTGCCGCTGATGGTAAAGGCATAGCCGGTGCCGAAACTGTCGGAATCCCCGAACAGGCGGTAGAGGGGATGGTCGAGCACAATATAGTCTATACCCTTGTTCAGCCCTAGCCAGAGGTTGCCTCCGGAATCAAAGAACATCGATAGCACAGTGTTGTTCTGCAAGCCGCAATGGGTATCGATGTGCATGGTGCTTCCATCTCGCTTGCTATGGATGTAGATGCCCTGGGAGGCGGTACCTTCGGCATAATATTCCTCATTTTCTGCGGTGCAGGTGAGGGTGCCGCCCCCAAGTGGAGGAAAACTCCATTTCTCAATCTTTCCGGGGGAGATGCAGTAGCGGGTGTCCTTTTCCTCAAAGAAAAGCTTGCCTTCAGGGGTCTTGCCGATTTTCCAGATTTCGGTGAGCGAAAGCCCCAGCGAATCCAGGAGGGGAGTGTAGACCATCCCGCTTTCGGTGCAGGAATAATAGCCCATTTCGTTGGTTCCGCCGACATAAATTCGCTCGTTGTCGTAAAAGACGGAACGGGCGCTGGAGTAGTTGCGCAAGCGGTACAAATTCCACTGTCCGCCATCAAATTCCAGCAGTCCATCGTTGTTTGCAAAGTACATTATGCCGCTCGGACTCTGGGTAATCGACCAAGTTTGGGTGCCTCCACCATACATTTCCTTGGTGAAGTTTTTTACCGTTGGATAAAAGGCATGTGTGAGTTGCCCAAAGCTCGTAAACAATAGTATTATTATGCCGATTTTCTTCATTCTAGCGTTATTTGGGGGCAATTTACAAAATATTTGTTGAACTGCAAATTTTTCGCTTGTTGAGTTTTTGTGAGTTGAGTTTTTGCGCGTATGTAGAATATTGTGCCGTTCTTTGTAACAGTAACAACGACGAATAGCCAATATGAGAAAATTTATTCTCCTTATTTCAGCATTGCTTTTGGGCACAAGCGTTTTTGCCCAGAGTGTCAAGGTCAACGGTAATGTCATCGCCAAGGACGATGGCCTGCCTCTCCCCGGTGTTGCAGTTATGCAGAAGGGTTCCCTTCATGGGGTAATGACCGACCTTGATGGTAATTATGAGATTTCTGTACCGGTTGGCGAAACCCTGGTTTTCACCTATATGAGCTTCAAGGACTATGAGGTTGTGGTTAAAAATGGCGGTACCATCAATGTCTCGATGGAAACCGACGCCCTTATGCTCGATGAGGTGGTTGCAATTGGTTATGGTGTAATGAAAAAGAGCGACTTGACCGGCTCTGTGTCATCTGTAAAGGGAGAACAGCTTCAAAAAACTCCCGCCGCCGGTCTTGACCAAGCTCTCCAGGGTGTAGCCGCTGGCGTAACTGTCAATTCCAATTCCGGTCAGCCGGGTGCAGCCGCCGAGGTTCGCATCCGCGGTATCGGTACCGTGAACGACAGTGCACCTATATATGTAGTGGATGGGGTAATCGTAGATAATATTAACTACTTGAGTCCCAATGATATAGCTTCCACAGAAATCCTTAAGGATGCATCCGCAACCGCCATCTATGGTAGCCGAGGCGCCAACGGCGTTATCCTCGTTACCACCAAGAAAGGCAGCAACGACGGTCGCACCAGCATTAGCTTCGATGCCTACGCAGGTATCCAGCGCCGCTGGAGGACCCTCGACCTGATGGGAGCTGACGAATTCGCAGCCACCCTTGCATCCCTCACCAGCGCCAGCCAGCTCAACTATCTTAACGAGAACGGCCGCGACGCTTGGGTACGCAAGTACCTCATCGGTAGCTCCAATTGGTATCCCGAAAATATGGACTACAGCAGCACCGATACCGATTGGCAGGACGAGGTATTCCGCAATGCCATTATCCAGAACTACCACCTTGGAATGGACTATGGCAACGAAAAGGGCTATTGGGCAATGAGCGCATCTTGGTTCAACCAGGAAGGTACCATCATCGGTTCCGACTATTCCCGTCTTTCTCTTCGTATCAACTCCGCATACAATATCAAGAAGTGGCTCAAGGTTGGAGAGAACCTCTCCTTTATGTATTCCTATGGCCGCAACGCGATGAACAATAACTCCTCTCCTTCGGCATCAGTGCTTTCCGCAGCTATCGCAATGGCCCCTTGGGACCCTGCAAGATATCCTAGCGGAGCTACTAGCCGCACCGGCGAGGATATGAGCGGGCAGATCAGTGCCGCTTCCAACTTCAAGAATGTCACCAACCCCCTTTCAATGGTAGAGCACAGCCATCCTTCCGACAAGACCGAGCGCTGGGTAGGCGATGTATTTGTTGAAATCAACCCTCTCAAGGGCCTGATTTGGAAGACCGATGTCAGCCTCGACCTCACCAACTACCGCTCTCAGGTATTCAAGGACGCATACCAGTACTCCGAGTACGACAAGATGGACAAGAACTTCTTCAGCAAGTCCGTTTCCCGCTACCAGACCATCATCCTTGAAAATACTCTCAATTACACCAAGGACTTTGGCAAGCATACAATCAACCTCATGGGAGGTCAGACCACAGAGCAGTACACCTATGATTATTTAGGTGGTTCTGGCTCCAGTATCCTGATTCCCACCGAGACCAACTGGTATCTTTCCCAGACCACCGAGGACCGCACCGAGGCAGGTGACGGAGCATCCCGCAACCGCCGCTTCTCGTTGCTGGGTCGCGCCCACTACTCCTACGATGGCAAATATATGGCAACCCTGAACTTCCGCGCCGATGGTTCCAGCAAGTTCCCCGAGAACACCTGGGGCTTCTTCCCCAGCCTTGCACTGGCCTGGCGTGTGACTAGGGAGCCTTTCATGGCATCCACCGCTGGCTGGCTCGACGAGCTTAAGCTCCGTGCCGGTTGGGGTCGTATCGGTAACGACAAGATTGGCGACAACGCCTTCCTGCTCACAATGTTCAACTCCGGCCCTACCTTCGTGGACTATCCCCTCGGAACCGGCGAGCAGGCCCTTGCAACCGGTGCAACCATTCTTACCTATGTAAATAATGGTGGTAAGTGGGAAACCACTGAGCAGCTCAACTTCGGTGTTGACTTTGGCCTCTGGGGCAACAAGCTCACAGGTACCCTCGAAGCCTTCCAGCGTAACACCAGCGATATGCTGCTGAGCGTTCCCCCCCCTGCATATGTGGGCACCCGCTACTCCGCAACCGCCAATGTCGGTACCGTCAGCAACAAGGG
>Ga0181612_110069_pt1 | contig 10975 bp, 6 predicted proteins | sample HoacroProtozoa21_FD_119630 | JGI IMG/M metagenome (GOLD analysis project Ga0181612, IMG submission 119630) | Hoatzin crop microbial communities from Cojedes, Venezuel. Combined Assembly of Gp0051906, Gp0051904, Gp0051908 | reverse complement strand
TTTTGCAAAAAAAACCATAGATTTCTGAGCTACCCACAAGAGCTAACAATTAGCCTTGTCACAAGATAGGACCACCCAGCAAAATAATTTCTCTGACAGTGTATCACTACTGCAAATGCACTATTAAATAGCTTGCACCATCCTCCCCGTTCTCTTCTGGGACTTTCGACTGCTCCAAGACATACTTCTGAATCTATCTGATGATGAAGAAAAAACTTCTGGAAATGTGAACCTCCAAATCACTTCAGCAGAACTGTTCCACGTCAGCCATATCACTGACTGCACAGCTTCCAAAAAGCCACGCAAAAAAGACAAAGGGCTGGGAACAAAACCCCTGCCTTGCCTTCGCTCCTTAAAGGGGCTAACAACAAATAGAGCAGTGAAATATGTAAAAAGTTTGGATTAAATTCTCCATGAATTTACATAATCCAAGGCCTTTTATAGAGATTTAAATCCACAGATCTGCGACTGTGCCAGAGCCATGATGTGGAACGACAAGGAATAATTCTAGCATATTAAGGGAAAAAATAAGAAGCAGAGTTTCACTGCTAGCACTGCTTCCAGTGCTAGCTACTATCATTGTGTACAGTGAAGTGCCACAAACACTTGCACAGTAGATAAACTAGCAGTAAGCAGATCTCACTAGCCCACTGAATAGATTAACTATCTATTTAACTGGCATTTTTAACTTTTCCAGAATAGCTGGTTCAATTCTTTAAGTAAAATATGAAATTATAGCACATGCCATCTTCCAGGCAATTAAACAAGCTAAGTAACAATTTATTGGTTAAGGGAATTCAGCCTGTGGTTTGATCGTCCAGTAAGTGCCTTATGTCATGCATCTTGCCCTCTTCCCTTAAAGCTGACTCCACCAAGTGGTGAACTGGATGAAGTGCACAGGAGGCCATAAGCAGCCTTCAGATACCTTCCAAATTAGACACTTTTGTTAGCCTATTTGGCAACAAGAACTGTAGGAAGTAGCACACAAAGGAAAAGAAAGAGTCAAGTTTAGGGTTTAACCTCCTACTTAACAGTTTTGAAAAAAACAAGTGACAGTCATTTAACCGAACAACTTTAACAGAAGCAACCGGAGTTACATGAGCATGCCTGACCTTGGATGACAGTACAACAAAGGAGGCTTCTTTCTGCCAAAAGCAGCCTGTCATATCTTTTGTATGTCTGTCTCTGCAGATTATTTCAAGGTCTGCTAGCATGCCAGCTTCAAGAAAAGACAATGCTAGTGGGAAAGTTTCATCCTGCAGTAAGACAGAGGAAAAATATGCTCCTCTGAAAAGTGAATCGTGAGCAGAACAGTGGGGGAATACTGTTCCTGAACATACTTATCTGAATCTAAAGGTCTATTGTCAGGAAAGCTGCAAGAGGGTTCAATTCAATAATGTGAACCTTCAAAATAAGAGAAGACATGTTAATTTACCTACAGCCATCTAATCCACCTCTCAATGTTTAACACCGATTCTTCCCCTTCTTGTTCCCCTTCCCTACTAAGCTGGCCTACATGGACTCCAAAATGCTTTTCAACTTTGCCAAAGCAGGAATGCGCTATTGCACCTTTTGTTGCAATGCAAGTGACAGCAGAAGACCTCCACAGTGCTTTCACTCTGCCTGCTGCAGTAGTCCCTCTCCTGTGAGGTTAGCAGCCCACCCAGCACTGCACACTGCTGCATGCGGTGTGGGAGCAGACACGCTCGCCAAGTTATTTGCAAATTTGTTTGCAAGTCCTTCCACTGTTCAGAAAATACTGAAGCAAGTGCAAAGAGGAAAGAAAGAGACTAGACAGAGCGAAGTTGATCTGTCACTGATAGTAAAACTAACCAGGGCAGGATTCCTTTCCCCTGCTCACTTGTAAATGTATATTTAAATGTTTGGATCTGTTCAGTCAAAACAAAGAGCAGCTAGTGGACACATATGGGGACAGTGTGTCACAGCACTGCACTTTAAGTTACTGGACAGCATACAGTTTACCTTGATAAGCTGATTGTTCTTCACATAGTGCAAAGTGTTTGATCTGTTGCCACCAGCAACAACAGGGGGGTACGCCAAGATGTCAGCACCACGCGCCCGGCACTCGAATTCAAACTGGAATACCAATTCAGAGAGGAGACTGTTAGTGCTGATTCAGGTGATTAACTTCCTTGGGGCTATTACAATTCATGTCCTACAGCCGTTTTCTTAATTTATACAACACAAAGTGAAAGTGTAAAGTGAGTTCACTAAACGAAAGCAGCCTTGAAGGTTTTCTAAGAACACCAAAGGAAAAAAAAAATACAGAACCATCCACTTTCCAAGAGAGTAAGTATGCTTCTGTTCTCATGGAAGCTCTTTCTGGTGCTAGCTGTTCAACGCCATATCAAAAATTCATTATGTTGCCATAAATCCAGGTGAGGATTTGTTCTTATAGAAAGTAATGCTCTTAGTTGCCATACAACTTTGCAGACCTTCAAAGATCCTAACGGCCAGCATGACAACAGTCGTGTTTTGCTGTTGTCTTTTAAAATTACAATGTACCAGCATATTTACAGCAGTATCTATTTTTGTGACTCTGTTGAACTAAGAAGGTTTGAAAGCACGCAGTACCTTGATGTCTGAGAGGTGGGAAAAAAAATAAAAAAGGCAATGTAAGCCTCAAGATCTTTACCCTTCTTGAGTGACTAAGCTGATGAAAGCATGGAAATTAATAAATTTCCACCTATAAAGACCCTCTATATCCTTAATACATTAATAACTTGTAACTACCAAAAACGCATGGGACAGAACACTCCAGGATGCCTACATGTAGTAAAGTAGGTTTTACAATCCTGAACTGGAATGAAAAGATGATCTGTAAAATACACTTTAATTAAAATAATTTTCTTTATAAGTCAGTACTGCTGCTCAGTGCTAGGTCAGCACAGGACCATCTATGTCATAACAGAGGGTCAAATCCTGCTGATGTTTCTCAAACAGGCGTCTTGCTGCAATTCCTTACAAAATTCCTTACCAAATGTGCAGGCCAATTAGTCCTTATTTTGCAACTGAGAGGTGTCTACACTGCTTCAAGATAGCTGTGGTAATCTGATACAGGCTAGAGTCAAGAGAAGCAGGCTTTACAAATAGGTGTTATAACTACTTAAATTCTGTACAATAGGACTGTATTATAGAATAAGATAATAACTATATCTCTGATTATTTAGCAGGTTTTGTATTTAAATACAGTAGAAAAAGACATCAATAGCAGGTAAACTTAGACAACCACTATGTTCCTTCAATAATAAAGGTATGGGAATTAGAGCTGAAGAATTCCCCACAGTGACTTTTCTGCACACCCTAGGAACCAGAAGCATTGGGTGAAGGAGAAATGCGCTAAAGTGGGAGGCACATTATAGAGAGATTTGGCATTTCTAGTTTCCTGGAAGGATAACCAACATCTAGCCCTTCTATCTGACATCCACCCACGAAGCACTCACCTTTGCGTACAGAAAGGCTTCATCCACTGGGGATCTGCTGGCAAACATTGTCTCTATGAAAGCCTATGAAAAAGAAGGGCCTTTGGTTAGCAAAGGAGCCTGAACTCTGGAGTTCTTTTTTTCACCTGCTCAAGACTTGAACTGATTAAACTCTGTTTCCCATGCAATTGTATTTAGGGTCTGATTGACTCTGGTTTTCGAGAAAAGATTAGATGACTGAAGCTGATCCCACGGGTTGGCGCTTTACAAGTTGTTTCACCTATGGAACTCCCCGTGTATAACAGGAGTGCCCTATGCAGCTTTTCCTTCAGAGAAGGACAAGCTGTGCCTCTCTTTTCTACTTGGCTATCTATTTTAATAATAGTTACAAAAACATAATTGCATTTGATGTTATCTGTCAGATTTGTTTAAAATTGGGCAATGAGTTCAAAAGGTATTTGAGGGATAAGGGGGAATTCAGAGACATGCACAGGCAACGTGTTCGCAGAAATCCAGTTTCCTCAAAAACAACAGGATAACTGGGAAAGAAAACGGTGTGGGGAAGAAGAGGGGAAGCTGGGAAGAGAGTAAAGAGGCTGCCTCTGTTCCTGAATAGATATTTCTTTTAAACAAATCCAACTGCTGCTGGCCTTTCTTTGTTGGAGTTACACTAATTAGGAGAAGCTGGTAGTCCAAGCAGTCTTCCTGTTTCTCCCTGTCTTGCAGAGGGAGCTGAGCCCAGCCAAGGGTTGAGACACAGCAATTCAGTAACAGATTAGACCAAAGCTATCCCTCCAGCCCACCTCACTCCATTAACAACCTCCTCCCTTTTCTTCTTTCAAGGAATGCACTGGTTCACTTGGAGAGCACACAATCCCATACCTCCGCTGTCACCCGTCCAGCTATCTTCATCCTTTCGATCTCTGCAGGAGATTTGACCAGCCGAAGGTTTTGCACTAGATGTCGGATGCCCTGGATGTGGTTTTTGTTTCGAGCTTTTATCTCAGCCAGCGGCTGCATGTAGTCAGAGTGCAGCTCTGCATGCACTGGTTTCGTCAAGTCGTACCAAACAATGTTTGACTCACCTGGAATACAAAATAAAAGCTGACATGGATGAAGACAAACCTACTGAACAAACTCGCTCCTCCTAAAGTAGACCTGTTGCTGAATTTGAGAAATTAATTTCCTCTGAATCTGCATTTACAGACCACATAGACACTTTAAAACGTCACAGGATACTAGCAGTATCTTAAAAATCTGTAGGATTACCAATACATAGCATGCAGATTTGACATATCCCCACTTCCATGCAAATATTGGGTTTTACGATCACCACTGAATGTATCACAGATACATTCAGCATTTGTGTATCAAAGATGCACTTGTGTAAGCTAACGAGCCGTTATTGCACAGCAGTGGTGCATGGTCTCAATCACAAGAGATGTCAATCACGTAGCCTGTCCCCTCTGATGCTGGAAGGCAATTTACCTTTTACCCATCACACGGAATCAGGGTCGTTATCAATGACACTTCAGATTATCTCTGGGGAACAACTGCTTATTTCAGCCATTCAGAGAAGATGAACTTACTGAGGACAAACATATGTGGAAATTTATTTAGAACATCAGTTAGCACCCACATTCTCCCCACAGGAACGTTTTAAACAGGCATAAGTAGAAAAGCCATGCTGACTCCCAGCTAAGGTTTACCTAGGACCTCCTTCTTTGGTTACAGTAGCCATTAGCAGGTGCTTTCAAAAGCTCTCTAGGAATCTGGGCATTCATGAAAGAGTATTTCCCCTAGCACATCCTCCCCACGTCTGGTTTCTTCATTTCAAGGCTGCATCTTCATAACGGTGATTAACTGCCTCTCATGGATCTTTCCCCCATGGTAACTTTTGAATCTATTTATACTTTTGACATTCCAAACTTTCCATCAATGATCTACAATTTAAACTTACAAGGTGTCAAAACCTGCCATCTGATCATTTTATTCAGCATTTCATTTGTTTGTAAATTATGAAAAATAGCAACTAATCATTCCTACTCATCCTCTGTGCACTTGCCATAACAATACACATCTCTCATGCCCTACCTTCCGTTTTCTCTTTTTCAAATGGAGCAGGTTTGTCCAGCATGTATCTCGTACACAGTCCATACTTTTGACCACCCTTGTTGCCCTTTCTGTGACTTTCTATTTTCAATGTATCCTTTTTTGAAACAAAATACCTAGAATCTGAGATGGTGTTTAAGACTTCAGCATTCACTGTGTTTACTTCTGTAACACCCCAAGCACTTGCCTTTTTTATACTGCCATAAGTCTTCAGCTTCATTTTATGATGCATTTAAGTTCACCCTGGATTATAAGTATTTAGGCTACATCGTGATGTTAGATGCAAAAGAACACATCTGAAGGACAGCAATGTTTGTATTTCAAAAGTTAACATGTAGCTAAAAAAAGGTGAGTGGACTAACAACCTCACTGTATGGATAATTTTCCAAGTCTATAATGAATAAAATACATTCAAGTTTCCTATGCTTCATCTGGTTCTGGGTCTGCTAGCAAAAAGATGTTACTAACACGGTTTGTGATGCTCTCTTGCTTATCCTGTCCCTTACATTTCACAGATGTGCACACTGGCATTCACATTGGCACGCAAGAAAGAGAAGAGGAAAAAAGCTTATTTCAAAACTATTGTTTCCATTGGTGACCCTCAAGAAGCTAACAAGAATTTCCAACTGCCTTTATCACACTGTCATACCCCCTGCACCTCCCCAAGTTCATGATAGACTTGCATCGGTGTCGCAGAGCCCCTTCCAAACCTACACCACTCAGACCCTGCAAACTATGTCTCATCTCATTCTCCCTCCATTTTTGGTTACCTTTCAACTTGGCTGCCAAGTGCCTGAACTCCTCGATGGTGTAAGCTTCATCTACTCCTGTGAGAGCAATTGCCCCATCTGTGCCGGATCTGGGTCCGTCCCACAGCTCTCGGCTTGGATCTCTCTGGGGCACAAAAAGTATGGCCTTGTGGGAGGGCAGCGCTTTGCCAGGGATGCTCTGCAGCACCAGGATGCTGTCAGGCTCCTGGAACCCACAGAGGTACAGGAAGTTAGTGTCCTGATGGAAAATGTAGGGGATGTCATTGCTCATGTAGTACTTGGGGTTGGACAGCAGAATCACTGTGTGGTCCAATCCATCCCAGCCACAGGCTTCTTTCTGGATCAGTGCCATCAGTTTGTGTCGGCGAAGAGCATATTCCACCTGTGACAATCCTGGGGTTACCTCTCCTATGAACAAAAAACAAATCAGACCGAGAAATTCAAGGCACTCGTGATATTCTACTAGTTGCATGCCTGATTCCTGCCTAGTCCCTAACGCCTTTCAAATGTGTGGCTTCGTTGTGGTCCCTCATCGGCCTTTCCATTGCTCTCATGCATCTCTTCAGCTTCCATCCCTACAGCACATCCTCAGTCTGCTCCTCCACCATGCAAAGACAGAAATCTATTTCAACAAACCGGGTTTTCTGTTATGTATTTCCATGCAAAGGAAGAAACCACAAAACCCAATAGATTTAGACAAATATCCAAAATGGACGGATGTTTTCAGAAAGACATGTAAAAAAAGGGGAAGGGGCAAGGCAAACTGGACTTTGCTGAAAACTGATGAGTTTTATAGCACCTGGACATTGAACAGAAGATTACCTTCTGAGGCTGAGCATTAATTCCTCAGATAAAGTTAGAATGTCTATCCAAACACACACCAAGTCAATTCATGAAATAACTAGTTCTAAACCGCAAGGGGCGGACTGAGTGTTACAGATACTGGGAGATCAGGCAGAAACACAGAGGTTGCAGAGTCTAACCAGTCACAAGATTCCAGGCAGAAAGAAACCACAAACTTCAGGCTGGCAGCAGACTCCACTTAAGAGGAGAAATCTTCTCCAGGGCAGATGTAGCTTTTCTCAATAATTACTAATTTGGATTTTTCCAAAGTTAAATACTATATTCCTAATGACTCTAACTAAACAAATGATCTCTTAGATGAAAGTACGTTTTAAACTGCTCCAGTCACAAGGATACAAAGCACAGCGATCAAGGTACTCACCAAGACCAGACTGAAGTTGAAAGAATGACCAACAACAGCTTAAGTATGTATTTCTTAAAATGTGAGACTCTTCAGCTATGATTTAAATTAACACATAAGCCTTAATCAGTACTTTGGCTGATACCCTATTTTAACACAGGTTGCGTTTTCATACTGTTAACTTTCTACTCTCATAATCTTTTCTTCCTCTTTTATATATGATGCGGTGATAATTGTAGAATAAAAACTGAAATTTGACTTGTACTGTAAGTGGATTCGTGCATGGGTGGGGTAGAAAGTAGAAACTCTATCAGAACTTGACAAAGTCCTTGACAAAAGAGAGTTTAAGGAAATCATGTATGTTGTACTTGTATTAAACTTCAAATTTTTGCAACAACATACATCCCCAACACCTATTTGGTGTAAGTCTTTAAAAAAACAACAACCAAAAAACACAAAAACTAAAAAAACCCAAACAAAACAAAGCCACCAGATTTGTTTTACTCTGTAGATCTACAAATGACAGAGAACACAGAAACTGATTTAATGCAACCTGACCCCACATTTCTGCAATATTATACTGTAAATTTCCTATGCTCTGCTGCATTCCAGCCAGCTTTCTACCTGCCACAGACAGTCCAGTGAAGTTTAGAAGCTGCATTAAGGGGGAATATGGGAATCCCTTTTATCTTCCAACTGTGAGGCATGGAAATTCTCTTTGCTTTAAAGGCATCTGCTTTTTAAAACAGTAATTGCAACGAAACGATGTTGTATTATTTTAAGGAAAACACCACTCCTTTATCAAATGGAAAATTACTAGAGGCAGGTAGAATTCATCTCCAGTGTTTCAGCTGTGAGCACTTTTACAGTGTCAGCCTCATTTACTCTGAACTGTTAATCAGTGCCCTGATCAATCTGATCTAATATTTAAGTTAGCCCAGATCTGAGCAGAGGGTTGTCCTGCTAATTTCCTGAGGTCCCTTCTGACCTGAATTATTCTACAGTTACACATGTAAGTGCATGGTTATATGTCATCTCTACTCCCTGTATATCTATCTATGGAAAAAGAACAGAGAATCAGAACGCTTTCCTGGGCATATTCCTGAATATATTTCACTTCCAATATTTTTTAGTTTTTATCACTGGCATCTCATACCTACATGCTCACTAATCTCATAAAAATGCACAACCTCAACTTCTGTTTCATCACTACCTTCTAACTTTATAGCCACAAGTCTCTTTTTCTTTTTTTTCCTCACAGGTTGAACACTCTTCTGAAGAGGGCATGTTCTTTAGACAAGTGGTGTCCAACTCTCAGTAAGTCTCTCCCCAGTCTCCTTTTCTGAATGACACCTTTATTTTGTGACTCACAGGATATCAAATATGCAGCACTCTGGCAGTTCAGCTTGCACAAATGACTCCTTCTTAATATAAATTGTATTGTATTTGCAGGACAATGAGCTTCCAAGATGCCACTGCCATGAAAGGTCTGCAGTATCGAAGTCATTGACACCAAGCACTCCATGAGAAAAAGGTAAAAAGCTAACGTGTGAAGCCTACTTTTGGCATCAGTATCATCATCTCAGACGAGGAAATTAACTACTAAATATAATTACTGCCTAATTAAGTTAATAATAAACAGCCAAAATGGACACCTGTATGATGCAGCAAATCAATACTCTGTCCTAGACATCTCAGAAAAATAGAGGCAATAAAGAATACCAATGATTGGCTCATACAGGGCCTGAACCTCACCTGGTTTGAGAAGGTGTGGGTGTGTGAAGGGGCTGGGCTGGCCCAAATAACGGTTTGGAATCTTCTTCTGCTGGGCAGGCTGGATGGAAAATCTTTGGAGAGCACATGACTTGGAAACTAGAGGAAAAGAAAGGCACCATGTCAAGGTAAAAGACACTTACAGTTAGAAAACTGCAGAATTATACTCCAATCATCTGACTCTTAGTAGCATTCATCCACCTTATATGACATAAATATCCCTCCTTAACTTCTCAACTTGTTGTGTACCATAATAGTTTATGAAACTGTGCAAACAACACAACTAATGATTAAATATTCATAAAACAGGTTGAAAGAAACTAACCTATGCTAAACCTGACAATCCAGCAAGAAAACCCAGAAAGCGGTGTCGGTTTCCACATGCCCAATTTCTACGCTTTGTTCCCTTGATCACGGAAGGGCGTGAAGCACAGCACCTGCATATCACCTCTTCCTGAGTCCGTCTTCAAAAATACCACTCATATGGAACAGTTACACAGTTTTCAAGGCCTTTCCAGTTCTTTTTTTACTAATAATTTCACAAAGAAACATCAAATAACAGAGGCTTATACAGAAATGCATTTACTTCCTGTATGAAAGATACACAAGAGTCCCTGTTTATATAACGTAACTTGACAGTAGCATTAGCCAAATTGCAAACAGTTCCTAGGAAGCATAGAGTTATGTATCCCACCTCCAAATCCACACACAGCAATAGCAGACAAGTTTTAAAGAGAATCACAAGCATGCATTTGGGAGCTGGGGGTGCGCGCAGTAAAATGAAAGCTAAAATTAAATAGCATTGTCACAGGCTTTACCAGCCTTGGAATCCTCAGTCACAGCCTTCTGCAGCTGAAGAACTGCTTGTTTGCCTCGATGCAAATTACCAGAGGCATGGAAGGAGATGGCAACCAGTTTCCCAACATAGAATCGTCAAATGGTAATGGTTGGAAGGGACCTTAAAGATCGTCTAGTTCCAACCTCCCTGCCATGAGCATCTACCGTTTTGGAACCTGGTTCTCTTTTATGTCGCTCACCACGTGCCTACTACAAGACCAACTCGTGCTGCCATAGCACGGCACTGGGTTCTTTGAACGAGGGGCAGTCAGCTCTATGCCAGCGGAGCAGCGGCCAGCCTTCCAGGGAGCTGGGGCGCAGTGGCCTGCAGCCGAACCCACGGACCGCGGGCTGTCAGCGGGAGCCAGCACCACCGGCCACGAACTGACGATCACCTACACATGACAGCTGACAGCCACAACGTAAAGCGTTCACTGCGGGATGACTGACTGGAGTAACGGTCTGGAGACCCCGGCAGCGAAACGTGACCACAGCTTTTCGGGCAGCTTGAGGGAAGAGCGCGTTTTCACCGTTTCTCTCCACCCGCGCTGCGTACGGACAGGGCAGGCAGCAAACACAGCGCCATTCGGCAGGGACAGCAAGGAGCTTCCCACGCCGCTGCTTTGTTTTCCAACCAACGAGCCGTCTCTCCCTCGGGTACGACCCTGCGCCCCCCTCCGCCAATCGGAAGAGCGGTTCAGCAGGAATGCCGAGACCGATATCGTATGCCGTCTTCTGCTTGAAAAAAAAAAAAAAAAAAACAGATCGAAGAGCAATGCAGTACTCGCGATACTCGTGGCGCTAGCTCAGGTCCAGCCACACTGTCCGTGATCCTG
>Ga0181612_106480_pt1 | contig 10975 bp, 8 predicted proteins | sample HoacroProtozoa21_FD_119630 | JGI IMG/M metagenome (GOLD analysis project Ga0181612, IMG submission 119630) | Hoatzin crop microbial communities from Cojedes, Venezuel. Combined Assembly of Gp0051906, Gp0051904, Gp0051908 | reverse complement strand
CGGCACAGTATGATCACGGATTAAACATTTTACAGTATTGGAGAGCCCTTTTTGACTTAGAAAAAAACCCTAACAGTGCAATCACATCTTGATTGTAAGACATCATCTGCTCTGAGTAAAGGCTGGCACCAGCTCTCCCAGCGAGCAGGACCCAGGGAACAAATTGTGGCACAAGCAGTTCCAGTTCCTTCAGTCCTGCCGGAGAAAAGCTGTATCCACTTCACTGCAAGAAACATCAAACATCAGGCTGTGTGCAGCCACCCTACAGGGAAAACAAGGGGCAGAACCAAGCTTTTTCCTTCCCCTTGCTCTGTCATGGTGAAATGAGTCAGAGAAGGAGGAAATGCTGCGTAGGGCACAGTGGGGGAGTAGACTCTACTCCCCCTGACACAGGGACAGGTCAGGCCAACCTAGCTCTTCCAGTTCGGCTCTTATGTGTATAGTACAAAAAAGTCCCTGGCAGAGCTCTCAGCCAGAAGATCTCTCCTTTCCTTGAGTGATTGCTCTGGGCAGTTAGGGGAGCGTCTCTCAGCTGGTGGTGCAGCAGCATCACAGTTGTCATCACCATTTCTGGAACAGGGACGCTCTGCAGCTGCTATGTTCTTGGTGAGCCCGTGAATCACTGCTCGCAAAGAGGCGACAAGGGAGGGTACAGCAGGTGAGGGCGATCTGTGGAAGGAAGGCAGGGGCACATTCCTGTCTTTAAATGAAAGATCAGCCCTCAGTCCAGACTTAGTCATTCACGCGTTGCCACACTGACCAGTCTTTTCCTGGCCCACACATGCCAAAGGCATCTGCCTTAAGAAACGTAAATTCAGTGAGAATCATTGCCTTCTCCTTCATTATACTAATGCCTAGAGCACGAAAATGGGGGGGGGGGAAACCCCAGCAGAATCTTACTCTGATTTACATCAAATGCCATTTGTATTTTTCACTGGCTGCCTGAGGAGGGGAATCCACAGAATGAATATGGGGGATCTTTATCATCACCAAAGGGACAGAAACACAAGAAAAGAGCAGATAGGAGAGGATAAAAAGAGAGAAAGAAAGTATTGCAGAGAAGTGAGTTTATAGCTGTCTTTTGCTGGGCATTTCACAGGTTCATACCGAGCACATATGTTGAGGAAGGGGAGGAGGTTTCTACAGCTAACAGCGTTTTCTTCCAGAGGTTTCTACTGCTCCACAGCCGAGTCCCATGCACTGCTCCGTAACAGCCTTTTAGGCAAAGTGATGGCAAGACTCTCCTTTTAGCAGCATGGATTTTGCCAGCATTAGAGGGAAAGGACTCATTTTAATGGATCTCAGCCTGTTTGACATGCCTAGTCTTTTACTGAGGTTAGGGACAGAGCCCACACAGAGCTCAGACAAAGGCAGGGCATCCCCTATAGGCTCCTGCCCATATAGTTGTGTCAGTGAGAAACTGCAAGGAGCCTGCTGGTGCAGAAGCAGGAGCAACAATGCTGAGAAGAGCTGTATTAGCCGTATTCTCCATGGACAACCTGATGATGACTGCGCAGAGCACAGACTCCTCTTACTCGCCTCACGTGACGCCCTGGACACGCCACGCTGAGCTCTCACGGAGGAGGTGGCAATCAAGCAGAACAAAACAACATCCAGCCTGGTTGTATTGTCTCCCCAAGCAGTCTCAGTGGTAATCAGGCCTTTCATTCCTTTGTGCATGGTGACCGAGCAGGAGAAACCATAATTTTCAGCTCTCCATTTTATCCCAAGCCTTGCACTGGCCCGTCATTTCTTTAAAGCGCTGGTTCCTATAGTTACACAGAAATCAGTGCTGTTCCTGGTTCCTAAGGAAATGAGACCCAGAGTGCAGCCTGACTGTATCTTCTTCCTAATAACTTGGGAACTCATGGACTAGTTTCAATCCAGACCAGAGAAAAGTGGAGGTTTCCGGAGGAAATAAGTTCTTACAAACTTCATGAACACAAGCTCTGTAGAGGACATACATCTAGCAGCTCCATGAAAGGCTGAAATGTGAACTTCTGCCTTATTAAACTAAACCACATAGGAAATAGTCTTATATATGAGAGCTAACTACATTCATCAGGGTTCACAACCAACCACAAGACACAAATCTGCAGGAAACCAGGCTTAACTTCTTCCAGTATTCATTTGGAACTAAAGATGGAGAGAGAAGACTGAAAATCTGAACAATAAAAGATTAGCCTCCATCCTCATAAAATGTAGAAGTCAAAACAAAAAGACCCCCTAGTCACTTTTGCAGTTTTCAGGCTCTAAAAGACAAATCAAATCTCTCCAGGTCTGATCTCACAAGGTCTGAAAACCAGTCTGGCAATGTGACACTTGGGTCAATGTCTGCAGCTTAACTGTAATTAAAGCATGAGACATAAGAGTCCAAACCAGGGTAGAAACCTCTCTGCCTAGAGTACAGAAAGTAAAGCCAAAAAACCAAAATCAGCCAATTTAATTGCAGAGAAGCTCCCCTCCCCTAACATAAGGTTTTGAAAGCGTTTGTTTCTAAGGGTCGTTAAATTAATTATCATGAAAAACAATGATTTTTCCAAAAGCTATTTTACTGCCCATCATTAATTCAGCTTGTTTGAACTGCTGAAGAGATGTGGATAGATAGGAATGGTGAACCTCACACGTCCTACATGTGCCACGTCAAGGTGGTGCTATTGTAGAGCACCACAGCACCCTCCATCCCCTCACGAAACCTGCCTTGGGGACAAATCCATCCCATACTGTTGGGATTCAGCCAGAATCACCACTGCAGACCACGACTGTGACAAAGCTGGCATTTCTGGTACTGCATCAAGTAACATGGTTTAAGATGCTGGTATTTCAGGCTTCCTGAGCAGATCTATCATTTGGATCCCATTTACACTGTCACTGGTGGAGGGGGCACCCGCAGGGAATTAGAGCTCTGAAAATATCTCCATGCAGACAGGGCCAGTGAGGCCTCCTCCTCATGGTGATTTACTTCACTGCTGCAATGAAAATTCCTGTCTGGAACCAAGTGCCTGACTGCAAACTTACCACAGCTCCAGGGCTAGCAGAGTCAAAAGGTCACAGTATTTATTTGTTGCTCTTCTAAGATCACTTTCCCATGAACTTGATGGATTCTCAAATGCCTTCTATTGCACAGAAGACTGTGATTAATCTGAGGCTTGGTTCAGTTTGGGACCAGCAGTGTTTTCTTCGAAAAACTCATTCTTAAATTCACTCCTCAGATTCTTAGCAGTTTTAAAAGTGAACAATTAGTTTTAAACTAAAATATATAAAGGTCTTCTTTTTCTAAGCAATTATAATGACTGCAGAAAACAAATTACTGTAGTTCTTAACGTGATACTTTGCCCAGCAGAGGAAGAATTCCATGCTCAGAATCTTCAGCCGCTCTCTTTTTCCCCTCTCTGTGTGAAGACATGGAAGAAATCAGTTCTGCTTCCAGCCCTGCTAACTCACCTTCTGTGCTGTTGCATGTAAAACTTCAATCCCATGTGTATTTACTCAGCTAATAAAAGCATTTGTCTCTGTCTCTGAAGTATGGTATTATTTAATTTTTATGCAATAGAATAGAACATGGTGATTTTATACAGTCTCTCACATAACTTTCTCTTCTTTATGAAGCTGCAGTTCCTGAAGCCATGTTGTTACATAAAATTCTCATTACACACACACACATACAAAAGAGCTTTTAGTGCTCAGGGTAAGAAAGAGGAGATTGCAAAGGTGAATACTACAGGTTCAAAAACCAGATGAGCCCTAGCTAATCGTGTTACAGCAGTTTCAGGCATCCCCATCCCCAGATGTCTGCCTTAACCATTTGCCAGAGGTTACCACAGCTTGAAGCAATGGGCAGAGTAAAACATGTGTCTGCACTTAAACACAACAGCTTATAGCCAGAGAGCTCAGCTCATGCCCATCTTCCTCGAGCTAAAAGACTGCTTTTGCACAGGAGCTGGAGGCAGCACAGACTTATCTGCCCCTCTGCCTATTCTGCTGTGAAACAGGGGCCCCAGGAGACAGGGCAGGGCATACAGCTGGGGCCACATCTCTGGCCACAGGTTCATTAGACCTCATTTTGGACCCCAGCACTTCAAGCAAGCTGTTTTGGAAGCGGTAATGCTATTGCTGCCATCGGATCCAGGTCGGGTGTCCCTCCCCGTGCAGCCACCCCTGTCAGCCCAGTTCTCTTACGTCCCCTGTAATCCCATCCTGGCCTTCCAACATCCCTCTTCCAAACCTCCTGACATCCCCACATCATAAACTCTCTCCCACACCCCCAGCAAGGACTGTTACTTTCTCCCCATGTACCCTCACTAGCAGTCGGACGTGTGCCGAGCTGCATGCTGCCCCTCTGCCGTGCTGACAGCCCAGCCAGCAGCCAGCCACTGCGGGCCTAAGCTGACCGCTTCTCCATGGAGGCATTCACTTGGCTCTCTGTCCTCCACCCGTCCATCGTATCTTCATTTGCCAGTGGCAGTAATCCATTTCTGTCCCTTTTCATCTGTGCGTCAGGAGCCCCCGACAGCAACGACGCAGCGCGTCTCCCTTTGCTCTGCAGAAGGAGCCAGCGGATACAGACGTTCGCCACACATCACCCAGCCGCGGTCTCAACTCACCGCCTTTGGGTTTCACCTCCCCCTCCCCAAATACACCGCTTCACATCTAGTCCCAAGACTGCCTTTCCACCCCAAACGCTCATCAAAATTAATAAGGCATGAGGTCTTCTATGCTAAAACGGGCACACTCCCAGTGGGAAAACAGCCGTCCCAGAAGTCTCAAGCCTGGCAGGAAACTCCGGCTTTCCAAGAGCCCGCAGTTATGTGGGACAATGCTACTCAGCAACTGTTTCCCAGAGAAATACAGCGAGGGCCGTGACAAGGCCAACAAAGACTAAAAATATCCTAGAGTTTAGCCCACGCTCTACAAACTGTTTCATTTAACGTGCCATAATTAAGGCTTTTTGTACACACAGAGTGACGTACAGAGTACAACATGGTCACCCAACCGGGAACAGCGATGCCTAGGAGACACAGAGACAAGGTGACGGCAGTGCTGTTCAGCACGGAAGACAGACCGGAGTCTCGGGGATAAGAGTAAACTGAGAGGAATACCTCGAAAGGGAAAGATCTGCTCAAGGGGTGGTGGGAAGCTGGAGTAAAAATTCATCTGCTTAGCTGGATCCCAGCAATTTGGTGAATGTATCTGCCTTCAACATTTAAATTTCTCTCTCAGTTATGTGTACAAATTATACTTATTTGAGGCTGTAAAGCATCTGTTTAAAGCAAGCTCTAATTTGAGACATTTTTCCCTTTGATAAGATCTAATTCCAGGGTGCTAAAAACCAGACAAAAATCAAGAGCTGAGATGTGGCAAGATTTGACATTTTTCATGTAGCAGCAAGCCAGTCTGACACTCTCTCATGGATCCCAGTGTGCTGTTACTACGTGAAGCTCTAATGCCATTGATAATAGTTGAAGGATGGCAGTTATGTTTCAGGAGCCAAAAATGAAAAAAACTTGAAGTGCCTTTAAAGAAAATGTTATTGAAACCTCTCCTTTTGGTCCCTGAATTCCCATTGGGCAGACACCATACCCTTCAGCAACCCCTGGCTCCTGATTAATGAAACTTGGCAAAGGGTAGCAAAGCTATGCCAAAGGCAGCACAAAATCCCAAGTTTCTACAAATCCCAGAGGTGAAAATGCACAGACAACAACAGCACCCTGCAATCGTTTCCTGACTTCACTTGGCCACAACTTTGAGATAAGAACACTCAAATAGGCTACGCTTTTCCCTCTGTGCTCCTGACAATGGCTCCACATTCAAAGCAATCACAGCCATCTCTTGTGTACAATTACTGGCCTTTTACGGTCTCACCTTGTCTAACTTTCGACCACGGACCGCAGCTCTAGTCAGACACTACGTGCGTTTGCAGTAACTTTTCATGTAGTTGCCTGGATTTCTGGCTCCTCTACGAAACCTGCTGTCTGCAAAGTTAACAGGCATGAAAACATTGGATACAATTCTCACGTAAGCTAAAACTGAGCTTTTTGGATCATTAGTGTTCATAGCACCTAATCATGCTACGGCTAGAATAACTAAGCCTTTATGTTCTTGAGCTGTGAAAGCCAAACATCCAGACTTGCTGGGTGTTCGTGTTCAACATCACATCTCCGTTTTCATGCTTTGTTTTGTGCTTTGTTTCATTCGTGATTAAAAAGTAATAATCCACACGCCATATGATCAGAGAATCTATGCTCTGGATGGCTCCCAAACCAAAGCAGCGTCTCTCCCAGGGTCCAGACACACCCCTGAAGCAAGATTCAAAAGACAACACATACAGCAAGCAGCAGCATCCCGGCTTCTCGCCTACAAACCAGCAGCTTGGGACCATTGGCGCTCAGATAGGTCAGAGCAACACACTGCAGCAACAAGCAGAAATATCCCAGGTGACCTGAAACAGGCCAGCCTGGGTCCCAGGTCTCTCCCGGAGCAAGGAGGAACGCTTGTTCAGCCACGGCACCGCAGCGCTCGCGACACCCCACGCACGCCACGCAGCAGCGAAGAGAGGCGACCCGGTGTCGGGGAGGGAGCGCAACACGCTGCCCGCAGCCAAGGGCAGGGCCAGTCCTGGTTTGCTGCTGCGCTGTGGCGCTGGTTCCAGAGAGGCAAAGCCCAGGAAAGCTCGTCGAGATGGGTTTGCACTCCTGACAAGGGAGTCCTTAAAAATGACCCACACGGATTTCCCACCCCGTACAAAGCCACTCTTCTCCGTATCAACACGGGGGTGCCAGGGCAAATGGCTTGCTGACTGTGTTAAAGTAATTAACTTCTACGCTCTTTGGCTGTTTGCAAACAGAAAGCCTTTCAAGCAATAATCTTGAATGCAAGTAATTGACTTTTTAGTCAGCCAAAAGGGACATTTCACAAAATGTATCCTATGTGTCACGTATCATAATATGTACCACGTATCATAAGAAACCCATGCTTCTCCCAAACCCCTGCCTCAGTCCTGCTGCTCTTTCTGCATCAAATTTTGTTAGCTGTCCATGCCTGGTGGCAATTTCCATTGCATGTGATAGAGGGCAGGCGGTGTGCATGCACTGGGGCAGCAGAAGGCCTGTCGAAGACCTTTCAAGAACATGCCTGCAGGCACCAGTGCAAAAATCCCAATCCCAGTTCTGCTTTTGATTTCCTTCTCTGACCCTCGTGAAGTGACTTTGTGCCGGTTCCTACCTGTGCAGGACCCCAGTCCCCAGGGCTTTTGTGAAGATTAGCTTCTGTAAGGCTGTAGGATAAGAAAAATAAAGTATCTCCCTTGTGTTGCACAGCTGTCCATGTGGCAGAGTCCTGGGCTTCTCAACAGAAATGCAACCAACGGCCTCTGCAGCACTGCAACCGTGTTCTACAGAAGGGCCCCAAAAATAAGAAGAATGAAGGGCTTCTGGGAATATTTCTTAGCCAGCACCTAGAATGCTGCTGCTGGAGCTTGTGCTGTGCTCAGCTTTGCAGGATGATTTAGAAAGACTCCAAACTCCATTTTCCTGTATAAAAGAGTGAGACTGGGAAGCCAAAAAAACAGAAGACTGAGAAGACAAAATGCAGAGAGAAAATATCAGACAGGGACTATAAATGAAATGTAAAGTGTTAAGTGTCTAAGGAGGATAGGGCAAGAGGGGAAATAATATTCCAGGTATGAAAACCAAAGAAAGCCAGGGGATAGGAAATGCTTATATATCTGTGAGCGAGCAGTAGCTCCTCTGGGATGAGATCTGAAAGAATTAATTCAGCTATGAAGTGGGGAAAAAGGTAGTGAGGAAAGGGCTGGTGTGGCATTTACAGACTGCTCAGAAAAGCCGTGGCGGAAGTGCTAATGAAGTCTACATTGTTAATTACTGCTGAGCTAGCCCCCTGCCACGCCAAGGTGCAGGACCACAGAGCCTGAGCAGATGGGTTTGTTGACCATGGGTGAAGAGCAGAAATTCAGGCGGCTTGAAGGGCAGGTGGTGAAAAAGGCTCTTGGCTGGGTGATGGGGAAAAGAAAGAAGGATGTGTAAGCTGCTCGGAGGAGGTGATGAGATGCCCAGCCTCTTCTCCCCATGGAGCTACATGCTGTCTTTGCCACAACGGCTTGATGTGCCACCAATGCACCAAAAGACTAAAAAGTCACAGTGCAGATCCAGGTGTCACGTCCAGCACCAGACCCACAGCTTCTCGGCTGTCTCCTGTTCAGCACGTGGGCACAGCAGGCAGCTGGCCACGCGGCACCCCCCAGACCGAGCTCCAGGGCCTCCGGAAACACTGATCATTCGGATGGCGGGATAACAATGTATGGCACTGACGGAATACCTGTGGTGACCAAAGCACTTTGTAAGTGTGAGCGCAACCTCTCTCTGTCACTAGGAGACAAATTAATTTTTGTCCATGTTACATGGGAAGGAACTGAGATGCAGAAAGGTTATGGGATTTGTTCTACATAACAAATGCAAACAGCAGAGGAAGGCAGATGATGACTGACAGACAGTCAGCCGCTGATTTTCCTCCACACTCCGTTTTTCCTCTGCTGTTGGTTTTGCCAGACTGCAACGCACTCGTACTGGCAGCTGTGGGGAGAAAGTACAACACAAAGTTGGGACTGGGCATTCACACTGGTAACAAGTCCATCCAGCACTGTGATAGCAAACTGTAGTTGCTGAGAGGCAAAAGCTTTTGACAAAATACTACACATTTCAGAGCCTATCTCTGGCTATTAGGAGCCAGGACAAGACTTTCACAAAGGACAGCTTGTTGCACACTCAGATCCCACGGAGCAGCAGGTTTTGGCCAGTATCAGACGTAGCAGATCCACAGCCTGGGTAGGAATCCCAGTCGAGGTTGCTTTTCCCAAAATTCCCACCAAAATCAGAAAAGAGACAGAAGTGCAGAGTGGACTTGTTACTAGCTGATACATATGAACAGGCACCTTGAGACAATTCAGTTCCTGGCTGACATATCCTGCTTCGGGGCTATTTTCAAACCAGCAAGAAAAAGAGAATAAAAATATTTCCTCCATGGATCTTGACTTCTCTCCCTTCCTGTAATACTTTCATTGCGCTTGCCAGATTGGAAACTGCTTCTGGCCAAAATGTCCCCGCCAAGAACAGAGCAGAAAATGAGCTGTCTGCTAATAGATATCACCTAATAACAGGGAAAGGAGTTATTATTTCACTTACAGTCCATGCTGATATCTCTGAAGGACCAGGAGACCAATGCATTCAGAAGGTGAATTCACAAACCCTAAGTACTGGTTCGAACTTCTGACATCTCCTTCGCTGCTGAGCGCTAGCCTCACTGCTGGCTAACACTGGGTGCCCCATCCACCTTGGCCTTGCACCCTGTGATTCACTAAGCCTGTGGTGCCCACCAGCAGCTTTTTAGCTGCACGCTCATAACTAGTTCCAACGCAGCCCCCGTGCTGAGCTGGTTACATTACCAGCAGTGCAGCAGGTGTAGGTGTAAGTCACTGCCGTAGGGGAAGTGAGCTGATGAAGGTCATTAACTTCCCACCCTGAAAACCCACTGCATGCCCAGTCCAGCCTCGTCCCGCAGCAGAAACGGTCACTCCTTTGCAGACCTTGCCTCTTCTCCCATCTCTGAATTAGGCTCGGTTCCCCCTCCAGCTCCCCAAGGGATGCTGTACGTATTTCATGGCCTTCAGCCACACAGAGAGTTTAGACTGCCCAGAACTTGTAGGGTCAGGAATCTTGGCCATCTCTACGCGCAGCTAATGAAAAGGAAAGGAGCAAAGCTGGATCTGGAGACAGCTGCGCTGCTCTGGAAGGGAACTGCACAGCGGTGCAGCTGCTCCTTCCTCGCGTGACAGTGGCAGCAGGCAGGGACCTGCCATCCCCTCCGGCTGCCCACAAACCCCTGGGGCCCATTTTGATCCGCTCACACCTCATACCCTTTTAGCATTGGTATAATTCACTGCAGAAAGCAAGCAGCAAAAGAGGATCCTCCCCCAAGAGATAATAAAGCTTTCCACAAAAAAACCCTGAAAAAATGTCGGGATGCATATTAGGGGACAGCGAAGCACACACGGGTGGCTACTATTTTAAAAGTCAGCATTTGCAAACTCAGCGCTGCTGAGCTTATTTCATGGCTGTCTCTTCTCTTCCCCTCCACACACAGTGAATGCTGAAGGGGAAATCCACACGGCGCTTGCTGGGAGAGCCTGACAACCTATAAAACCAGTTCAATTCCCAAGAAACAGCAGTTTTGTAATCATTTGTGCAAGTCAGGTAGAAGCTTACAGCGCCGGACAGGAGGAACTCCCAGAGCACCCGAGAAGCAAAACCGATTCAACACTGGTGTCTAGAGCGAGCTCCATAAAACTCACACAAATTTCCCCTGCTGAACACCAGCCCCCATCGCCGGGCTGCCGCAGGGCAGCTGCTCCAGCCTCCAGCCCTCCCTGTGGTCACCCACAACAGGGGTGGAAGCCTTCGGGGAAATACCAGTGGGCCAGCTCAGAGCGTGGAGGCAGCCCCGTGAAAATTGGTGGGGAAGGAGCTGGGCCGCTGCCGGCGGGGTTTTGCTCGCCATGATCCCCAGGGCAGGGGGAGAGGCTGTGGGAAGCGCAAGCCCGAGGACTGGCTGGGGAGAAAAGGAAAGTTCCCCGATGGTTAATGTGTCTCCAAGCAGCGCAAAATCCACCTCCCTGCACGGGGTAAAGATGAGATGTGGCTCCACACGCGGCTCCATGCAGCCCAGCGCGGCGGTGAGAACGCTGCCTCAGCACGGACACTTCGACCTCTCCTCCGAGCATACGAAAACTGTTGCGCCTTATCAGCTCTCCTCCGCTGGAAACCTCCTGCAATCTCATGCTGGGGACTTAGGCAGAGGTCAGGGAGGGAGAGTTTTACATGCTGAATCATTCCCAGACAAATCGCTTCCTTATTATACATGGCAGCCTCCCTTGGATGGATTGCCAGAGGGCTCTCTGAAGGCG
>Ga0181612_105628_pt1 | contig 10975 bp, 6 predicted proteins | sample HoacroProtozoa21_FD_119630 | JGI IMG/M metagenome (GOLD analysis project Ga0181612, IMG submission 119630) | Hoatzin crop microbial communities from Cojedes, Venezuel. Combined Assembly of Gp0051906, Gp0051904, Gp0051908 | reverse complement strand
TGCCCAGAGAAGCTGTGGCTGCCCCCTCCCTGGCAGTGGTCAAGGCCAGGCTGGATGGAGCTCTGAGCACCCCGGGCTGGTGGAAGATGTCCCTGCTGATGGCAGGGGGGTTGGAACCAGGTGAGCTTCAAGGTCCCTTCCAACCCAAACCATTTAGCGATTCTATAATAGAGCTTTAAGGAATAGTAAGACTGTCTGGAGATGAGGTAGCAAGAGGGTGACCTGGACTTCCTTCGGGATTACAAATCTAAAACGTGCCTTAGGAAAGAGATGCACTAAAGCAGAAAGCAAGTTTTTCTTTACTCCTAGGTGTGCTGCACATCTCCTAAGCTTGGACTTCGTGAGGTGAGAAGGGCTTAGATGGTAAGCCACCTTCGTGTAAATGCCAACTAGGAGAAAGGTGTTTCTGAGTTACTGATGCAGTAGGTGAAGAGACAGTCACGTGGGCAGGAGCAAGCAATATGGAGCATGTAGAGCGCTGTGATAAAGAGGGCGATTTTCTGATTGTGGGTTGAGCACGGAGTGAAACTAGCTGTAGTTACTTCAGAAGTATTTCCTCGATGTGTTGTTTCCTGAGTGGGCTGTTTCAGTCTCTGTGCTGCTGTGTTACTGTCGTGCTGAGGACGTGCCCCGAGTGCTTCAGAATCTCGGTGGAAGATTGTTGAGCAAGCGCTGGGAAACCACACACACCGATTCTTATCTTGTGACGCTATCGCAGGATGGAAACAAACCCCTGGGTGAAAATTGTGTTGCAGGTTTTAGTAAGTCAAGTGTTTAAAGATGAGAGCGACGTCCTCTCTGTCAAAACCTTCCTGTATCTGTGGTTTGTAGAGGCCTTGAGTTAGTGGTACTTCATGGTGATTGCTGTCAGGAGGTTACTGACTTCCCTGGGCGAATTGCTGCTGTGACTGGCTCCTTATTTATATTCCAAAATGGATTTGGTTAAAGCCTGTGCTGACTTCTTCTCTCTGGAAGTGGTTTCCTTGGAGCAGAGTGCTGATATATTGCTTTGGGATGTTGTAGAAAACTGTTGCTGAGCTGCATTTCAAAAGAAAAGTTGTTTAATTCTTCTGTGGGGTTAGTTAAGGTAAAGTTGAAATACTCAACTAATTCTGTTTCTGTTTGGCTGGCCTGGGCAAACCAAAGCACGGCGCTGGCTGGCTCTCATGTAATCGCTGTGTACCTTTTGGGGAGGGAAGTTGGAGGGTTGTAGGGCTGTTCTGGTTTTCATGTTACTGTATTAACACTTTCTACCATCATCCTGCTGGCCCTCAACAGCTCAAGAGTGGTCCTCGAGTTTTTTTTTCCCCACTGTGAGTGTTTGTCTTTAATTTTGGGGGGTAAAATTAATTGGTATGCTGAAAGATTTTGCAAATACAACTCGGAACACGCTGTCTGTGTTTACTTTTTTTCTAAGAACTTAAGAAGATTATAATTACCCCCTCTCCCAGTGGCTATGCATCAAGGAAAACAACTTGCAAAACAGTGTGTTCCACGTCAGGAGTTGCCTGTTTTATATCTAGTTTTCTATTTCAGGGAGTTTTATCTTGGTGACCTTGTTTAGTGATGGCTACTTCATTATTGCCCAAAGGACTAAATGACAGTTTTATTATTGTTTGGGTTTTTTTTGTTTGAGTTCTGTAAGAGGCATGTAGGCAAACTTTACACTTCAGTGGACTCACATAGTCCAGAACATGGATATATAGTGTGCTCCCTCTGGCTTAGAGAGCTGGGAGCTTTTAGCAGTTTTTGTCTGTATTTAAGGCATAGCTTAACAGAAACCATAGGTGTCCTGCAAAAATAGTGTGAGAGGAAAGTGCTACACAGACAGATGAGTTATGGGAGTTACTGTGAGAAAAATAGGGGTAATAGTTCAGGGTTTGTGACCCCAGAAGTGTAGCTACTGGCCTGCCTTCCCTTCCCGGTAGGAAATGCTATGTGGTTGATCCGTCAGCGGGAGGGCAGCTGGCCTAGTGCACAGCCTGGCTGTGATTTACCGCTTGGTGCTGCTTCTGCATGCTCACACCCAAACAACTTTGAACTTCTATGACTTTTGTATCTGCAGTAATCCTCCCAGGAGTGACTGTGGGCTGGGGAAGAAGTGCTGCAGTGTTAGAAAGTTTTAGGATTCAGTGTTATGCTTGTCGAAAACCGAGTGAACTCCAGTAATAGATGTTAGCCAGACTGACTCAGCTGGGGTTGCTTCTGCCTTTTTTTTTTTCAATTGATTAAAACAGCAGTTCTTTCTACTATTTAGCTCACTTATCCTTGGTGTTTCACAGGTAATTCTCTGAGTATCTGTGCACTGCCATGTAGCTCTGTCTCTTCTAAGGCTTGTGTTGTCCTTCCTTCCCTCCCCTCCCCCAAAGCTGTTAAATCTCTAATTCCCTCTGACATGAACACCTCCCAGGAAGAGCAACAGAATACAGTCTGAGATAGCAAGTGTCCAATACTGGAAAGGAATAAATCCCCTCAAGCTAGCTGAACAGCAGCAGTGTCCGCTCTTGATGTGGCTTCAGTTTTGAGGGATTTTTGTGTTTATCCCTTGTTTTTTTCTAGTGATTTACGTTTGTGTGCAAAAATGGAAGAGGAATAAATATTGAAAAACAAACAAACTTCTAAAGTTGAGTTTGAGGTTCTCTGAAATGTCTAAATATTTTGTCTGACACAATGGCCTAGTGCCCAGGAGCTGTTACTGTAAGCTCTGGGGTTTTAACAGTTTGTTCTTTACATGGGTATTCTTGCCCTGGTCGATGTGGGCAATGTGAATTATTTTTTTGCTCTTAGTTATGATAGACAAAGCTGATCCACATGGAGTTTGTGCAGATCTCCGCATGGGAACACCTTTCGGTTGCTGTCCCAGCCGCTGCGTTAGCAGGTGGTCTGGGCTGGTGTAAGTCAACTGTACTTTTTCAGAGCAGGGGCTGGGTTAGTCTAACATAGCTGGCTTTTCAGCAGAGTCTGCAGCAGGAGGCTTGGGACTGTTGACACGCATGCTTTAGCGGTGCTGCTGGTCACTTTGGAGTTCGTGGGGTGACCTACTTTCTTCTTTCTCCTTGTTTTGCAGAAAATGGGAGAAGACTCCTGGCTTGGACCTTCTTCTCTCCTCTTTTCTTCTTCGATTCTTAACTGAAGTTACATGAGATGATGATAGTAATAAAAACAAGCTTTGTGTCTTTTCTCATCTAACTGTTGGAAGACTGTTTCAGAATTAAATAACTGATACTTGGGAGTATTTTTAACTTTCAGGTTGTATGCTAATAGCAGTTTGTCAGTGGCAGTTGTCAACATTATTTTTCAACTTAAATAGCGATTCTTCCTTTGTAATGTCTTTTTTCAATTACCTTCGGTGCATTTCTGGAGAGTAATAGTGTAATTTTGCTAAACCGACTCTCTCTTGTTCGGGTGAGATGTTTGCTGGTCACCTCATCATCCTGAAATCCCATTGTTGCCCTCTTTCAGATACGAATTAGTCTTTAGCATGCATTGCCCAGAGTTTTGTGATGCATTCCAGAGATGGTTTTGGTGGGACTTCATAGAGGTCTTTCAATGCTCCAGCAGAAATAGGTTGCTGGTAAAGCTTAGGATCCTGTTTTCTTTCCTCTGTCCTCTCAAGGTTTCTCTGCTCTGTCGTTGAAAGCTGCAACTTATAACAAAAATTTACTACTGAAGTATGTTATGTTAGATGGGAGGATAAGCTAGAGGCTAAATACAGCATTGATAAGTGTCACTGTTGCCAACAGTCCTTAGCCTACGGTAGTTCAGCTCATGGTGGGAGCGATGTTAGTCGTACTCGTGCCAAAAGTATCCAAGGAACTCTAAGATACCCCTAGCAATGGGCGAATAAACAAGGGAGAAGAGTGGGAAGAAAAACTGGCTACTGTTTTTAGAGGCAAGAATGTGCTGAAAAGATCCTTGTGAGACTGTGGGTAAGACCAAGACCTGCTCTGCAATACTCAAAGCTGCTTGTTTAGCCTTTCGGGGAAGACTTACAGCTGTCGGTCTTTCACTACTTGTCTCGGACAGCAATGGTGTGGGTTTTGCCAGCCCTGTGCAGTGAAGTTTATTTGTTTAGAGCAACTGAATATGATGTTGGATGTGTTTGTAAAATAAGAGCTGGGGAGAGTGGTGGAAACTCCAAATACAGATAATTTGTTGTACTTGGTCCAAAAGATAAGGCGCTAGTAATTCAATGTGGGAGACTGTTAAAAGAGAATAAAAGTGTAATTTGTTTTGGAAAAAAAAGTGAGGTAATGTCTATACCATAAAGCTTGAGAATGTTATGATAAAACCAAGTCTCGGGATTTAACATTTGAAGTTGATACTGCAAAGATTGACTTTATTTCTCCAGTGACATTGCCCAGTTTTGCAAAATGGGGACTTGGAATTAAAGTAGACCTGATCAAAGACTGATTCTCTCTGTAGACAAGTTACCATGAAAGACAGGTTGAAGTGTTGCTAGGCATTTTTGTGTGTCTTGCATGGGAATAGTCCTTATCAATGCCACTGCTGTTCTTATGCTAGGTCAGAAGGAACTGTTAGGGTTGTGTCTGTGGCAACTGAACACTTTGAAATTGGTTCCATTTAAGATCATGAAAATTCTGTCTAGGTAATCTGCCAGTAATGCTGATCATGTTAAAGATCGCTGTAAACAAAACTGATAACATTTCTAGCTCTGCAGACATCATCCAAAAAAGATGTCGTCCAACAAGCTGAAGAATTGTTGTCTGGTGCAGAACTTACTGCCTGTTTATTCCCTGGGGTAGGGCGATGAGTGATGGCTGGTGCTGTTGAGTGACCCAGGGAGCTCCTGGGTACCCCACCTCAGCTCGTGAAGAGAAAGGGGTTGGGAATGAGTGCCCTTGGTCTCAGGAGGAGTGGCCCTGACACCTTCACTCAGGTACAGCAAACCTGTTTCTCTGTTTCCTGTAGAGACAGAGACTGAGGAGATCCTGCCCCGTTCCCCCTGTTCCTTCAGATTAGACCTCACCTCTGCTGCCTCACTTGAACCTGCTTGGTGGTAGACGTTGCGTACAAAACCAGGAGTCAGAGATTTTTCTTCAGATGAAGTTGATACGTATGTTTGTGTGTGTATACATATATTTACATGTACCCACCTGCAGAATTAATGGGTGAATAGCTACAGAATAGCTGGTACAGGTGAGAAGTGGTGGATAGCAAGCGTGGGAACAGAAAGCTAGTAGATACAAGCATAAAATGAATAGAACAAGCTTTTGGGGGATGAATGTGAGGGTCTTCCTCCTGTTGTACACGTTTCTCTAACACCTTTGTATACTTCTGGACCTTCTCTGTACTAGGGTAAAAGTGAACCTGATTTAAAAATGTTTAAGAACTCTTCTCTTACTGTATGTCAGGATCAGCCTTTGATATTATAGTCTTGTTATTTAGCATCTGTAAAGAAGCCACCAGGTAGGCACAGATAATGCTTTTATTTCTGTGGTGGGGAGGGTAAATTGTGTGCAACTGATTTGATCCAGTTTGAAGCCCAACCTTGTATCTCCTGGGAGGATATCTAAAGAAGGTGCTGTGTAATGCGTCCTGTGTCATGCTGTAGTGCAGGTTATTGTTCTTTTGACAGGTATTTTTAATTTAAGAATAATAGTTCTGTTTTCAAGTATTTCCTAGCTCCTATAATTTTTTGTTAGCTTTTATTGCGTGCTCCCTTAAAACCATATCTAGTATATAAAGCTCTCAAATATAACTATATAGTTGAAAGGTATGAAATCTTTGTGACTCTAGTCAGAGTGGTACGGGTGTTCTAAGTTTAATTGGCATATGGTAGTGACACAAGTCCTCAAAAGATGTTTTGAATATGAAAACTAGTGTGCATTTGTTTGAGTACGATGCATGGTGCCTAGAAACAAGAAGAGTATTTCAACTGCTTGTCTGTTTGTCTTATTGTCCTGCTGGAGAATGCATACTGGCCTCCTTTGGGCTTCTGTGAAACAGCAAGTTCACATCTCGGCCTGTGTCAGTACGGACGCAATGAGCTCTTCAGGCTGAGTGCTCTTTAAGAAAAAAAAAAAATGGGGAGAGATGGCCTTCAAGTGCAACAAAGTCCTCACTCCGATCGCTGTTTCCGTTGGTACTACTGGCTTCCACGTAGTATTTGTATTGGGTTTCCAGAGGCCAGAGAGTATTGCTCTAGATTGGGATATATCAATTTAAGCATGTTTTTCTGCAACTGCTTGGGTGGGTAAGAAGTCTGCTGTTATACTTCAACATTGTCTGGTCAGCATATTTGGAGAATTGCTGGCATTTTATGTATAAGACCTGAGTTTAACCTCTTCTGCAGTTGCTTTGGGGGGAGGGAGTGGGGGAAAGCGGCTGCCTACTTTGTTCAAGGGAGTCAAGTGGCTTTTGTGTGGTTTTGTTTGTTTGTTGGGGTGGTTTTTAATTTAAATCCATACAGACTTTGGTATACTGAATGTGCATAAAGTTCATGTTGGTTCATCCTAATGGTATGTAATAGCTAAATAAAAATTTTATTGCCATGTATTTTTCTTTCCCTTTGCAGAAGCACAGTAATATCACTGGTCAGTGATTTAATAGTTTTAGGAACTTTTTAAGAAAGAGAATGTATTTTTAGCTTGAACAGTCTGTTAAGGGAGGAGAAGTAGTACATAAGCTGTTGATTTTTCATTCACTAGTTCCAAGTGCTTGACCCCTGCTGGATGTTGATCTACAAAAGCTCATTGAATCGAAAAGACTTGTTGGTTTTGGTTTGAGATACTTTCAAAAGTACGAAATTGCCAAAAGCAGTTTGAAGGTGTGATACCAGCTCTTGTTCTTTGGATTAAATTTAGCTTCATGCTTATAGACTGATCTTCAGCTTGCAATTTTTTTTGTAGAAAGGCAAAAAGGAGTTTAGTTTCTAGAGCCTTTGGGTGTTTTCTGCTTTTTCCCCATTGTTGCTAGAGTGGTGGCAGTGCAGAGGTCAGAACCAGAGGCTTCTTGCCTACTGCATGCTGATGCACGTTCTCGCTTTTTCCTGCTGCTGAAGCCTTGTTAATGTAGATACGGTCAAGGGTGGTGATCAGTGGCTGCGAGCAGGAGCCACTGCCATTCTGGGATGCCCTGTTCTGTTTTATGGGTGCAGGCAGCAGCGCGGCTGCTGCTGTCGGGGTCTGCTGTTTCCCCTCCCCAGCGCGTATGGAGTGCGATGGAACAAGTGGTGGTGAATGTCTAGGTGATGTAAGATTAGGCAAGCTGGAGTCTCCGCATTACTTCCCTTTGAAGTGCTCGTGTGTAATATTTAAAAACTTGTGCTGGCACGGACTTGGCTGTAGCTGTTTTCCTGGTGGAAGCAACATCTGTTTGAGGTGGTCTCAATGTACGGATTGCTTATAACCTCTGGTGCTAGCAGAGGAGGACTGTAATTTCTTGGTCTTCTGCAGATCGGACGCTCTTATCTTGCAGTTTCTTGAAAAGCAGCACAGAAATATGTCTCTCATAGCTAGTCCCAATTTATAGTTTGTATAGTAGAAAATAACGAAGTTCACTTCTTGGGCCCCAAAATAAAATCATTGGTTCTGTAGGACAGCTGAAGAAACAATCCTCTAAATCAAGAATCAGAAAACAGCAAGGGTAAAGATGGGAGGCAGAGGGCATTGACACCAAGGGCAAGTGTAGCTGAGCAAGTCGTGCATTGCTCTGGTTTCTGAAGGCAGTGGGTTCCTTGGGCTGTGGCACTAGTAAAGGCAATTTTTGTTAAGAGGCTGAGCTGAGAGACTGGAAAGGTCTTGTGCCTAGATGGAAATATGCACTGTGCTCTGCTAAAAACACGGTTTGAGTTCTTGCGTATTTCAAATACTCTGAAGTGAGATTCCAAAAGACAAAAGGTTATAACCAAAATTTAAAGAACAGGCAGATTTTGTGGCACTGGGCCAATGAACGTGATTGGTGATTCACGGACTCTTCCTTATTCCCTGTTCCTGCTACCTAAGGGAAGGAGAAGGCAAAAACACAATTTTAAATTTCAGTTATCATGGCTGAGTTCTTACACATTTGGCAGCAAGCCCTCCTCTGAAGTTTATCTTGCAAGTCCTTCCCAACTACGGAAGGGGATTATATGTGAGTCTTTTCGACTGAAGTTTGTCAGTTTGTAAATGGAGAGCTATTTATAATTCTTATGAAGAGAAAGTGTTGAACCAATGTAACAAACGTAGTTCTTGGGTGCGGAAGTTTGGCTGTGTTCCAAAGTTCTGGTATGACCAAGATGTGCATCCTTTTCTTCCTTTCTCATGATCCCCCGTAGGTGATCTTGATCTGCCTCATGAGTGTTAGCTCACTTCTGCATCAGTTACGTAGGAGCTGAACCTACCTCAGTTTCTTGCCTATGATCTGTACAGTTGCAATATCTGTATTTAACAAAGCCCCCAAAAGACTTGCTCTTTGCACTGGGGACCCATGCTTCTCTCCTGCTTGTGACTTTGTGCTTCCCAGTAGTTAATTCAGCAGCAGCCGCCCAGCCTCTCTGGCTGTGTGGATTGTGGCGTGGAATAAAGACTGTGTTTCAGTAAGGAGGTGGTTGGGGTGAAATTGGGCAAGCACTGCATGACCACCGTATTCTTGACAGCATTGAATAACACTCGGTTCATCACATAACAGTTTTTAGTTTGTGGTGTTGGTTATTGTTATAGATTTGTTAATTTATTGACACATCTAAATTTTTTACAAGGAGGAAAAGAACCACATTATTACAAAAAAATCTTCTGTTAAGACAAAGTGTGCCAAGCTTCAGTAGAGGGGAAGGGGACAGATTTGGATATTGGCAACCTGGAAAGTTTCATTCCCAGTTTTTATTCTTATAACACGCAGTCTCATGGGGTAGTTAGCTTAGGAATGGCTTCTGCAATAGTCAGGTGCTCTCAAACTCTTTGGTTTTTTTGGGTTTTTTTTGGTTTTTTTTTTTGTTTCCTGTCCTTTGTGGTACAGGCACTAATACTGCTCATTTGGGGGAAGGCAAGCATTAAGCTGGGCGCAGGCTGGCTGTACAGGCTGTTGCTGAAGATAAGGGTGGGAGAAGGGGGGAACTGGGCAGCCCCTGGCAATCTCAGCCCACCTGAAGCATCTCCCAGTGCTGTAGTGGAGAAATCGCTTAACTGGTGTGTAACAGGGAAGTCTTATATGTGGTCTATGTATGTATGGTCAATACATGTATAATGAATCTCAGTTATAGTCATCATGGGGTCTCTTTCTTTCCACCAGTGACCACGGTGCCATGCTGTAAATGTTTGCCCCTAAACTGGTTTATTAGCAGCTTCTTGTAATTTGTAAAATGATGTCGTAAAAACTAATAGAATTCATCTTTATCTTTATTCTCCCTTTGTAAAAGCCAACACATAGTGTATTGAAGCCTGCATAGGATTTATAGCATGGGAAAATGCTACTTCTAGCAGTTAGTTAAAACTGTTAGAATTTCTTTCTTCTGAACTGTCCTCCATTAAGTCTTTTGGGCCAGAAATTATAAAAAGGCCCGAATTTGGTGTGTTGTATGCATCTTCTTAACTGCAGATGCTGACACTTTGATTTCCTGCAACGTTAGTTTTAATCCCCCTTTCCTGAAGTTTCTGGAAGTGGTCTTCTGTGCCACCTCTCCCCTACTTAGCAATGGCAAAGTGCGCTGTGTTGGAGCATCGAATTGCTGCACAAAAGGTAGAGTTTAGTTCAGTCTTGCATAGCAGCCAATGTTATAGCAGCTACTCTGTGGATATAATACATCAACTTGAAAATAGCTGAGATAAAAATTCTCTTTTAAACACCCCCCAAAAGAAGGTTCACCAGGTAAGAGTTATATATGCTGTTACTTGGGCAGGTTTGAAGCTGGCTGGGTTTTTAGCTGTGTTTTCAAATTCAATATGTTAGAGGAGTTCTAAATCTTTTTTAGGTATGAAAACTTAGAAGTAGTAGCAGTGCCCTCTGAATTTTTTTTTTTTAAACCTTATGATAGCTAACCTCCTGTACTTTGGGGTTTATTATGTAGTTTTGTCATGTTCTGCTTCTTTGCTTTTTCATGATATTTCATAGGGGTGAATCCCAAACACCGCATCTCCTCCTGTGTGATACCTTTGACTTAAAATCTGATAAAGTATAGTTACATTTTAACTTGCAGTTGTAGGCTGCCGTTAGGAAATGAAGCCCAATGAACTTCCTTCCAGCAATACGCTGCAGTTACCGTAAGCCTTGGTCACATCCGTTGGAGACTTTCGACCTCACTGCTACCTGGACCGATACCTCTTTCCCCTGTAGTCAGGCTTAATCTGATCAGATTGATTCTGCAGGATACCTTAGGTTGTGTTAGGCTACAGGTCCAGTTATACCTGAAGCTCTGGGCAGCAGCTGCAGTCTGAAGTTTGTTATTGCTCAGTGTGTGCCACCGAAAAGCTTGAACACCTCAAATGAGATTTCCTGTGCCTCCTGCCCTCGGGGCTCTTTCCAGACGCTCTGCCAGCTGAACTGACACGTCAGTATCTCCTTGTGAAGCTTGGACAGTCAGGTTAGTTATCAGCTTACCAATACTTCCTTGGCTATTGGCTCTTGTCTCGGGGCGGGGAGCAGAGACTGAGTCTGGCGTGGTGAAGAGTGAAGATGAGTGAGCAGCACCGACTGGGTTTGGATGCGTTTGCTCTGGACGCAGGGAGAAGGGAAGCCTCGAAGCAGAACGAATTGTGTATCTGTGAACGGATGTTTCGCTTGAAAGGCAGCTAAAATGTCAGTATATGCCAAGGTGGATTTCTGTCTGGATATTCTTTCTGTTTTATGGAGACTAATATGGCATGGGCTTGATTTCCTGCAAGGGCTGTTCATGGTTTGTGTAACTGGGGAGGCGTTAAAGGACAGCCCACTTCCAAACTGGAGTGGACGGAAGGTTCACAGAATCACAGACTGGTTGGGGTTGGGGTTGACAGGGCCCTCTGTGGGTCACCCAGTCCAACCCCCTGCCCAACCAGGG
>Ga0181612_181925_pt1 | contig 10978 bp, 7 predicted proteins | sample HoacroProtozoa21_FD_119630 | JGI IMG/M metagenome (GOLD analysis project Ga0181612, IMG submission 119630) | Hoatzin crop microbial communities from Cojedes, Venezuel. Combined Assembly of Gp0051906, Gp0051904, Gp0051908 | reverse complement strand
TGTGATGTAACACCATCTGGCTCCTGCCAGCAAGAGCTTCCCTCAGACTGATCAAGAAGGCTTGTGTTCTGGTCCAGGCACTGTTTATTTATAAACACTCATAAATCACTTTGATTTCAAAGCATTTTTGTACAAATACCAGAATTTTTCATGGGATTTGGACATAATAAGAATCTGAATTTCATTTTAGATCACTTCAAAAGGAGGAGCTTTGTAACATATCTTGTTAGCTTTAGAGAGCTTGAGGTATGTGTGGATTTTTTTGTATTTGTAAAGTTGATTTATAGTTGGTTTTGTATTCAAACACAGGGGAAGGTGGAACATAATCAGGTTCCATCAGTGTAACCTATCGGTTTAAAATGGCATCTTTTCTCCCACTTAGAAAGAAATTGACATATTCATTTATACGTATTATTAATTATCTTCACTCCAGTGATCAAAGTATTTCTCACAGCTAAATGACTGCAGCATCTTGAATCATCCTGAATTAAAAAAAAAAAAAAAGAAAAGAAAAAAAGGCATATACAAAATTTAATGAGATTCCCATGGGTTTAAAAACATCTCTGTATATTCTGGGCTTCTATAAAGCCATTTAAATAAAAGAAGTATTAAAAAAGAAGAAAAACTCCTTGCCTTAAAGATGCACACAGACATAAAAACTTATTCCCCATGGAAATTGTGCCTTTAAATGACATTTCACTTTTATGAACATTTTTATTACAAAATAGATTTCCTGTAGTTAATTCCATCAGTTGTCCCACTCCGCTGCTACTTTCCACTGCCTCTCTAACTTCTTGTTATCTAAGTAAGGGTACATTAATTGCTATATGATGTAAGAGAGTTGGCTGCATGCCAGAGCCCTAAGCAGGGAGGCATAGTGCCTAGCAGGTCTCGCTGGAAGATGCCTGCACCCAGCTGACTGTGGTAGCAGTATTTAAGCAATATTTCCATGTGATGGATTAAGTGTCATTGATGGATGTGGGTAATGGTATCTCCTGAGTGTCATTTTAACAAGATGTATATGTTTTTGGACGTATTTCACAAGTCTTTGCAATAATGCATTAGTCTCACTGAGAAGGAATAAGTGATTAGTAGCACTAATTAGAAAGTTCTTGGAGACAGACTTTGGTTGATAAAGTACAGTGTGAGCTTTCAGTCATTAACAATAATACAATGAGTTCAAGGTAGAATCAATCTAGGAGGGTGATTGCACAGATGACATTAAAAATTATACATTCCTTATTAATAAATTGATTTGCATTCTAAATTAAATGATGGCATTTAATAAAGAAGAAAAAGAAGAAGGGAATTTTTTTTCCCATTATATTTGCTGTGTGAGGGATGTGTAGTTCTGTTTCAGAGTGAGGAGTTTAATCTTCTGTTATCTGCAGCAAGACCTGCATTTATGGAAAAAGAAAAAGAGAGAGCATGAGAGAGGGAATTACCTAGTGCTTGGGAAAGCTCATTATCTTGGCTCTGGGTGGGCTGGGAAGCCTTTCACAAACATTGCCAGTCATTTCTTTTCTTTCTGTGTGGCAAAAGTGAAGAAGAAATCAGTTTCTCATTCTGCGATTTTCACTTGCAATTACCAAAGCTGAGGGAATCTTGGAAATAGATGAGAAATGGATAATATTTATGGTTCCATTCAAAATGTTCACCCATCTGGACCAACCCTCACTGTGAAATAACCCTGAACCCAGCCATCAGGAGACCACATGTTGTCTTTGCAGAACAGGGCTAGAGGCAATAGCTAGATATCCCTACCTTCAATCCCACGTGTTAGTCTCGTGTGGCTCAACAACCACTTAATTCCATTAAATCACATCACAGCAGAGGCAGTAACTGGAGCCCCTGCATGGAAGGAAGGGACATCTGGATCTATGGAACCATTCAGCTACAAAGTCACTTTGTCTCGTTTAAATCCTTGCCCAATCTTGCTATACGACAGCCCTTAAACCTTTCTCATTGTAGGGTTGGTAACATCTGTATGTTGCCATTCTTCTCTTGCCACCCCAATGAACCGCTATTCTTGCACTGGAATTGGAGTTAGTAAGCAAGGTGGTATTATGGGTCAAAGCCTCTGCTGAGAAAAATGCTTCATTCAACCGAAAAAAAAAGTGTCAGGACCCTCAGGATGAAGATCTGTCACTGTCACAAGGGAACACTGCATGGTGGAGCTCCTCATTAGCATACGTGCTTAGGGTGCCTAAGTCAGTGACTGTCACCAGACAAGAGCTCTCACCCTGCATTCTTAAGGACTTGCACTGCTGATTGATGTATGCCATTGCAGAAACACAGATGAGTAGCATGCAGTTCTGATAGATTTTGCTTCATCTTCTTCACTGTTCAAAAAGATAGGGTTTGGGGCTGGTTTTGCCAAAAGACTGCCTCGGGGTGATCACTGCCAGAAAATCCCACCTGAAAATGGCTTAATGATTTCTGAAAGCAAAATTCAAGAAACGCATTCCCTTTAATATGCAAAAAAATAATGCTGTGGTTTTGCAGAGAGATGCTAGTGTCACAAGAGAGCTAACCATTACAGAGGGATGTGCTTACAAGGATGTGGCCATCGGCCTTTTCCTCACTGCATGAAATTCCTGCATCCTCTGGCCAAGCTGCAGGTCCCCCAAAATATCAGCTCAGAAAAAACATTGGTGTTTGCCCCTGGTTCCCCGAAGGTCTCACCCATAAACTGCTGCAAATGGGACTGGTGAGGTTCCTGGGGGGACCCAGCACCAGCAGGATGCGAGCAGGGAGCAAGATGCTGGCAGCTCCAGGAGGACAGCCAGCAACCGGTCAAACATGTGTCTCAGCAGGAACCAATGTGCACCTACACCTCTGCTTTTCCTTGCTGTCTAGGGAGCAGCTGTGAAGCAACCGGTCCGCAGTGTTTTTTGTCTCACCAGAAAGATGGCCAGTGCCACGGCAGGGCACAGAGTTCTTCATGGTAGCTGCGCTGGTGGCTGTCACTGGCGAGCATCACAGCTCTGAGGTGCCATGTATTCTTGCTCCTGCCTGCTGTCTTAAGCAGCATAAAAAGAAGAGGTGAGTAGCAAAAGCAACACCAAAAATGCCATGTTAGTGTTGCATTCCTAGTCTTCTAAATCAGGAGATGCCAACGTTAAAAACGCATGAAGTCAGCCCAGGTCAGCACAGAGGCACCACATGCAGGGGTGTGCGACAGCCTTTTGCTGGGGGATTGCTGACTGCGCTCTCCCCAAGACGGTGCCGCACTCGGCACCGCATAGGCAACGCTCTGTGGGTGAATCACTGTTATGGTGCGAACAGATTGCTGCCTTTGCTCTGCCCACACCAAGTCTAGGCAGCGATAGCCACGAAAGTTAGAGCTCGCTCTGATCACTGCTGGTAAGAGAGGCTTTTATCAAAGAAGGTTTTCACTAAGGAAGGTTTTTATTCCACAATGAGCTGGACCTACCTTCTCCCAAAAGCCATGGGACTCTGCAGGATCTGGGGCAGGGAAGGTGGAAAAGCACAGAGGTGCTGAGAGCTCAGTGCTGGTGCTACAGCCTGCTACAGTCACGCTTTGAGCAAGGAAAAATGAAATGCTCTGAAAAAGATTAGGTGTCAAGGTCTCCAGCCATTCACTGTTCACCGTGACTTCTCTGAGGTTTCTTTCCTCACAGTAAAGCAGAGACACCCCACTTATTTGCACTTAGTGCTGGGTAGATAAATCAGCAGAGGATGCTGAGGTGTTGAGGCGGGTTGAAAACTGGATGAATGGCTGGGCCCAGAGTGTGGTGATCAGCAGCACAAAGCCTAGTTGGAGGCCAGTAACCTGTGGAATACCCCAGGGGTCAATATTAGGTCCAATCCTGTCCAACATCTGTATTAATGATCTGGATGATGGGGCAGAATGTGCGCTCAGCAAGTTTGTTGATGACACCAAACTAAGAAGAGAGGCTGGTATGCCAGAGGGTCATGATGCCATCCAGAGGCACCTCGATAGGCTGGAGAAATAGGCTGCTAGGAATCTCATCAAGTTCCACAAGGGGAAGCACAAAATTCTGCACCTGGGGAGGAACAACCCCAGGCACAGGTACAGGCAGGGGGCTGACGGGCTATAAAGCAGCTAAACAGAAAAGGCTCCAGGGCTCCTGGTGGACACCAAGCTGATCGTCAGCCAGCAATGTGTCCTTGTGATAAAGAAGGCTGATGATACCCTGGACTGCATTAGGGGGAATGTTATCAGAGTGTCAAGGAAGATGATCCTTACTCCCTGATCAGAACTGGTGAGGCTGCAGCTGGAGTCCTGTATCCGGTTATGGGCTTTCCAGTACAACAGAGACACAGACATACTGCAGAGTCAAGCGAGAGGCTGCAAAGATGATGAAGGGACTGGAGCATCTCTCCTATAAGGAGAGGTTGGGAGGGCTGGGACTGTTCAGCCTGGAGAAAAGAAGGCTCAGAGGGATCTCATGAAAGTGCATAAATACCTGAAGGGAGGGTGCGAGGAGGACAGAGCCACGCTCTTTTCAGTGGTGCCCAGCGACAGGACCAGAGGCAACGGGCACAAACTGAAAAACAGGAGGCTGTGGCTGAACACAGGAAAACACTTTCGCAGTTTGAAGGTGACCAAGCACTGGCACCAGGTTGCCCAGGAAGGTGGTGTAGTCTACGTCCTTTGAGATGTTCAAACACTGCCTGGACACAGTCCTGGGCAGCTGACTCTAGGTGGCCCTGCTTGAGCACAGAAGCTGGACCAGATGTCCTCCAGAGACCCCCTCCAACCTCAACCATTCTGTGATTATGTTGCTGACAATTATGACAACAGAATGATCATATACTTTTTATGTACCTAATATTGCTCTGTGAGGGAAGTGAACAGCATAAATCAATAACTTATACACAGCCACGTAAAGAACTATTATACAGATGGCACATTTACAGGCTCCATAGGTTTAAATGTTACACCCATATAAACATGTAGCAGAGAGTATTAATAATTGGATACACATCTCCTTTTACAAAGAAAGACATTAATATAAGCTCTAAAATCAATCTAAAAACCTAAATTGTAAATCTAAACTAAAAAGCTAGCACTCCAGTCTAAGTATTTTTCAGGATTCTAACTTTGTTTTCATTTGAGATGTTGATGAAAGTTTACAGCAAGTTAGCTACTATAACAATGTGTCACAGATAAAAGAATATTTTGCCCACAATTTCTCAAGGTACAGGAAGATAACACAGCAAATACGTGCTGACACACAATTACTTACAGAGTACCAAAGGAAATAATGAAGGGATGATGCAGCCATCTACTGCTCTCATAGGACATTACAAGGAGATTTATAAGATTATGCAGAGATGGCAAGTTCTTCTTGCATTATCCCATGCAATTCTTAAAATACTTTACCTCTGTGTGCCTTGTTAGCAGAATAAATACTTCATTTAGCAATTAGTTCTGTGAATTGAGGCTTTGGGTTAAGCAAAAGTTCTCTTGAACTTTAAGTTTTTCACTCAACTGAAGTCTAAAGGATTAAGATGTTTTCAAAACGAACTGAGAAAGTAAATTCAAGTTCAAACTCAAATCGATACTCAATTTGTCATTTAAACTAGGAAAAAAAAAAGAAGGGGTGAAATGACACTTTAAGCATATGTAGAGGCACACACCTGTATTTAAACTTGGTTTCATGCTAAAAAACAACTGAGTTGTACTATGGTCTTTTGTCAGCTGCTTTTCTGCAAGCGGAGTTACAAATGACAGTTTAAAACTGCTTCATACAGGATGTAATATACCAGCAAAATGCCATTCCATTATATGTGATTGTGGTGAGGTCACAAAGGATCTCCAAAAGTGTAACATACACCAGAAGCATTGTATGTTGCAAGGCTCGCAAAACTGCAGACAAGAAACTGAGCAATGTCATCCCCAAACTAGGTCACAGAAGAACCACAGGTGTGTATGGTACAAGCTCCAAATAAAAGAGTATCAAAGGTGTTTTGTTAGTTTCTCATATGCTGAAGACCGAGCAGTGAAATATGTATTAGTGCACAGTCTGTCTGAAGAAAAATCTACAGCTCCTTTGTAGGGTCTCTTCAGAATTGCCTTCCATCCTGTACACATATGCTTTATTCTAAAATGTTAGGCTTACAACCTTCCGTGCTTTTACTCAGTTCTCAAGTTACTCACAGCCTTCAATGGACAGTCATACTTGTCTATATAGTCACTGTATTGCTGACCATTTAAACTCTGGGACTTGTATGCTTGACATTGGTAAATACTGTCTCAAAGAGACAGAAACCCAAAATGTCTTGTTCAATTCCAATATTTTTTGCATAATTACATAATCAGTCATTTACTTGGTTAGGTTCGTGAGTTACTGTAATTTCACACACGAAAATTCTACAAGTTTTGTGTCTACAATTACCCAGTTTGTATTACAAAGGATCAAGTTTTAATACTTTGGAAAAATTATCTGTGAGGCAACTCTGAATATCTTTAGTCTGGGCAACAGGCACATCTTGTCTTCTCAAAATGTGCATTTTACACCTAAATAAAATTCTGGGTTTACTGAGATGTAAACCTGCTGATATAAATTATGTTTTTCTATTTCTGTCAGTGTATCACGTGTACCTTGTACACAAAATTTACTTTCCATGTAGATTTTACTAACCAAATCATAAAGTAACAAACTGAACCTTATCCCAACAAGATATACATCAACGATAAAAATAAAGCGAGCATAATTGAGTCAGTAATCCACAAGTCTTTCAAACCACTTTATCCTGGCTGATACTGATGTTTTCTGTATACATCTTCTAATGCAGCTGAAGGCTTATGCATCAACAGAAGGATGTTACACCTTCTCATAGATGTAGACACTTATGCCTAAATACACAATGAGACTTCCACAGCATGTACCAAAGTTTTAACTGGTAACATGCACATAAATGAAGCAAGACTATTATGCCAGGGTAGAAAAGTACCTCAGAACTGCAGTAAGTATCTCAAAAATGCAGCATGCAACCAGCTTGCAAAATTAAAGAAGCCAGGAGCTCAGATACACTTTAAGTACAGAGAACAAACAGGCTGATGAACCAAACCCATGAGCTAGACCGCTACAAGAGTTCAGGAGCACATTTTACACTCGCCCTATTCTAAAGCACATTCACAGACATCTCCTAATGGTACGTAGGTTGCATTACTTCACACTGCTAACAGCGCACATACAGTCAGATTCCAACAATTACTGCAGCTCAGCTACCACGTAACATCTCTTTAAGACAATGGAACTCCACTGCTGCAATCACACTTGTATACTACCTAATAAGCACCCTTTTCAATTTTCCAGTACCTTGGCTTGTCACAAATTGTGTATCTTAAACTCCTTGCTTTAAAACAAACCTACACAGCTTTATTCTCTCTTAGAAACAAACATTACCTTCTGAGGGGTCAAAACCCTCTGCCTGAACTTTTCAATGGTATCTTGACCTGCAGCCGTCCACGCACTGGCAAATGCTTCAGCTTTGTCTTGATCCAGGTGAATGCTTTGCAGCTGCTGTTGCAAGGAAGCAGGCTTCAAATTATGATAGACAGCCTGTTAAAAGGAAAAATAACTGCTGTTGTCGAGTACTGCTCTACAAGTTGTGCCAGATATGTGCTAATCACAGATGGCCACCAAGTTCACACAATATTTCAACCAGCAACCCTACTGTGGGACTGCAAGCATCCTGTTCATCTTAGCCCTCTGACTGAGAAGATAGAAACGTGTAACTAATTCAATTGCATCTCATCATGCAATATTACAAATTACTTTTCTCAAGGCAGACAAACTATGAAAAAATGCATATAAAAGCCAGATCTGAGTATATCTGTACGTTTCTACTATGCATAATGCCAATGCAGCTATCATTGAAAAAAATCGGCCTTTGAAGTCAGTTGTGACTGAGAAGAAAGAACAACTTTTCCAAATTAACACTGTTCAATCAAGTGTGAACAAGGTAATAGTCTGAAAAGACAGGAACAGTTTGCCAAAAAAGAAGAGTTAGATATAACATCCCTATTAGCATCAATTTTTGCGGCAAACACTCTACGTTGTATGCTGGTATCCACTTGCAAAACAGGACTCCACAAGCACCAGGGCAGGGGAAAAAAAGCAAAAAGAAAGAACACATGCGGCAAAGACCATGCAGTAGTCTTCTTATCTATAATGTGTCCATACACCAAAGGGGTGTTTTAAAAGTTATGCTCTGATGGAACAAGCAGCTACTCTAAGAAGTGTAGCCATCAGCAGGAACACAAAAGAGTCCTCATGCAACACGCATTTCATGTGGGACTCTTCTTTAAACAGTTATGAATATCCTTCCTTTTCTTTTTTTTTTTGAACGCAAAAGAAGTAAGTCCTAGAGGAGACTGAATTGCTTTCTCTATTCATCTTCAATAATTGTCACATAAATGAAGCAGCCTGATGAAATTAGGACCAGGCAATAAAACAGGTAAGTTTGCTGTTTCATTGAGGTGAAAATTAAAAATTCCACTCTGGATGTGACCTCGGGTTTCTTTTTGATTTTTCGGCAGATAGGAGCCATGGGGAGGGTTGTTTGTTTTCTTTATCATGCTGTGAAATGTGTTAACGAAGCGAACTAATCATAAACTGACATGCGTGAGAAAGGACAAGATACAAGTCCCGCAACAGACCATCAGCATGCATGCCCTCTGCACACACTACACTTAACATACTTGCATGAAACGGGCGGACAACATCATGGCTGTGACAAATTCTAAGAAAGTTACCATATTTACCAGGTAATACACTGGCTGACCAGCCTCAGTAGTGGTAGACTGTAGAACCAGAAAACCTTCTCTGTTCACAAGATATTTAGCTCTGTATCATGCAAGTCACCCACTCATTCAGACCAGAGCTACACCAGGTATGCCTGTTCACTTAAGTACAGACTGTTTCTCTGCATGACAGTTTTCCACAACTGACACTTCACATAACTTCAGCACTGCTCAGTAACACCATGCAATATTTTCCTTACAGGAATTAAAAAAATGCATAGCTGGCTTGCTTACAATGAATAAGAGGAGAGACTGTATCTCATAATTATCAACACTTCTATCGGAGTCATGCAGAGCTCATTTCCACCACCTCTAGTTACATTAGCTCGAAACTCATTCCACAAATGCAAGGAGTCCGGTCCAAATCAGGACGGCATGCAAGAAAAGCAACAAAATCATGCCTCCAAAACATACATAATGTACTACAGATACATGTTTTCACTAATTCCTTTTTAACTTGACCTCTATGTTTTTGAAATCTACCATCTGATTAAAAAAGAAAAATTATCAATTCGTAAGGATAGAAACAAGGTAGGTACCTGTTCCAAAATGAATGATATCGTTTCAAGAACTAGATGAAGATCCTGCTTTTCCAATGAAAAAGCAATTTGAAGTTTCTCTTCCTCCTCTTCAGTGAAGCTACTTTCAGCCTGCAGCACAAAAATGGTTAGCCCAAACATTCCATTTAGTGACTGAGAACATAGCTGTCAAAACGAAAACTTTCTCCCTGTTTTTATAAATGCAGTGGCTGTCCAGTTGTTTCTAAACAGAAATAACAAAGTAAATCTCTTTTCCAACAGAAAAATACTATGCAATTTCCCTCAAGGAAAATCAAAACTAAAAGCCAGCAGTACCACGTAAGAATTTATTAGGATTACTTGAAATACATCACAAGGAAACGCTTTCTCTTTGCACATGAGAGACACTAAACAAATATTTTTCTTTTAACTACCCGATCACCTCCAACAACCTTTTATAAATGAAGAAAAGTATGAAGTGCGTAACTTGAATCAGACCCCAAAGAAAACAGAAGGCAAAACTGTAGTGAGGTTAGTTACATATGCTTCTTCCACTCCAGATGCTCTTCTGAAAACCACCCATGCTGTCATATAGGAAATAAAGGAAATAAAGGCCTAATGTATGCTTATTTTGAAAGTCAGGTTTGAATCTACAGCCTACTGCATTGCTGGAGATTACTGAGAATGTGCTGTACTTCTAAAGTACAGCAGTTTTATTTATTATACTACAGCAAATTAAATAGTAATTTAAATGCAGATATTGCCATCTTTTAAAAAGTAATTACTAACAAATCTATGCTACAGACATCAAAACACCATATTTAGACCACTTAGTAATCCAAAACTGGAAAGCTACACAAAAAAGCAACTGAGCTGTCAGAATAAACAAAATGAGGAAATTACACAAAAAACTTCCATGATTGCAATGCCGGTAACAAGAGTATCAAAACAGAAACATTTGAATCATTAGCTGTAAGAAGGAAATGCAGAGCTCCAAGTATCTGCTTTGTTAAGGCAAATAAGTTTGTTTAAAGTTTCCAGCAATTTAACACGCCCTAGAGTCAGATACTTTGGAAAGGCCAGCTGAACGATTTGTGAGATTGACTGTGCACTAAATTAAAAAGACTGCTCATGTAAACACCAAATAAAATTGTGAAGACCTACCAAACTACTATTTAGTAAATAAATAAATAAATAAAGGGGGGATTGGTGGCATTTGCCGGTTACCAGTGAGTTACTATCCATGCAAAACAACTAAGAAAACCCTCTGCAGTAACAGCAGCATCCGATCTAATAATTTTGGTAGAAACTAAATCTGAAATTGAATCAAATAATCAAAACAACCCTTACAGTCTCAGAATTATGACCTTTAATACATGTGTATTTTCTATCCACGCTGCTCCTAACCTGTAATAGTTTAATGTTTAGTTTGCATAGGCGTGTGGAGAAAACAAATTCTGTGTTTTATCTGTTCTAAACACGAAACAAAGGACTAAAATCTGACAGTGACAGCCAAAGAAACTCAACAAAACGCTTCCTGTTTCAGCACCTCTCCTACAGGTTCCCCTACAACATACAGTGCCGATTTAATCTCCGCTCGACACCTTCGCACCGCGTGACGACACTGACTACGGATTTTATTTCTCTTTTTCTCCTC
>Ga0181612_156544_pt1 | contig 10979 bp, 7 predicted proteins | sample HoacroProtozoa21_FD_119630 | JGI IMG/M metagenome (GOLD analysis project Ga0181612, IMG submission 119630) | Hoatzin crop microbial communities from Cojedes, Venezuel. Combined Assembly of Gp0051906, Gp0051904, Gp0051908 | reverse complement strand
TCAGCTCCTCTTGATCTGGCAGCCTGTAGTAGACACCAACCACTAGGTTCCCTTTGTTGCCTCTCTCTCCGATTCTTATCGGATCGATTTGACCAGGGGAGGTCCTGCCTCATACAGTGGTGCACGTTAGCACTTTCCTCATTATTTTAGGTACCATGCTACGACATTAAACATTGAGACTAAGGATGTTTGAAGGAAAAGAGTGGCTAGGAAAGAATTGAAGGAACAAGATTGCCATGACGAAGCTATGGCAGAAAATTATTCCAACTGTTGGAAACAATAAGGGAAGAAAACATGAGCAGTCACCTTTTCACAGCCAGCTCAACTACAATGATGGTGATGATGACGAGGGTAAGCTCTAGGTACATGGTGACTACTGAAAATTTCAATTGCACCCTGTTTCTGAGCTCCCTTGTAAGCTGGCTTCTCAGTTATTTACTGATTTTTTTTTCCCCATTTTGTCAAGCAGTTTCCAAGAACTGAATGCACAAAGGATTAAGTATAAAAATTTTTATAGCAATAATTTCCTTTTAGAATGTGTGTCTGGGCTAGCCTAAAAGTACAATTTGCTGATGAGTCGTTCTCAGCATTTCTATCTAGCTATTATCTGAATATGCTACTCAGGTCCTGGTAAGGGAATATCAAACTACAAAACTTTTTTTTAAAGAGTGAATTGACTGTAGTTCCTTCACATCCTCTTTCCGATTTTTTCTAGAATCATTTGATTTTGGAGAGGAAAATTGCTGTCTTTGTACAACGTAGTGGTCTGTTTTCAAAGATTACTGCAGAGAGCTTTCTCATTTAAATATTTCAGAGGTAGGTACAAAGTACTCTCAGTATTTGTCACTGGCTGTTTCCTCCTGTGCAGGAGATCGTGCCACAGAGCATATGAGAGGTCTGGTGTAACAAGGAGACAAACAAGAGCAAAAAAAAGATCACACTAACAAACCACGATCTTAGCAACTTTTCTACCTGGGATGGGGTTATGTTTATACTCAGAGCTGCAGCTGAGCTCTGAAGCACCGGTCACGCATGGCGGTGTCTATCCAGCCCAAAATGGCATTGTAAGTCATGCATGCCTGATGATGTAAAAAATAAAAACTGAAAGCAAGAGACAAGGTCACCAGGGGCTTTCATGACCTATCTTTTTTTGCAACATGATTTTATCCAGCAGACATGAGTTCATCCCTATATTTTCCTTTGATATGGGACATAGCACAGTGAAGAGCTAGACCGCAGTGCTGCTTTGTACCCAGCTGCCATCCTCAGCAGTTTCCCATCGCACACTCCACTCATGGGCAACTTTGAGTCCATTGCCTCAAAATAATTTTCTTTTTCTGTTTCTTACACCAGGTGTTGGAAAAAAAAAATTAAAAATAATCAGGGTGCTTTCTCTCATAGTTAAGTAACAGGATGCCTTTTGAGTTTGAGTAGTTATGCTGACACTGTTAATAACATGGTGTAAGAAAACCACAGCTGTGCCCCATCCCTTAACTCAGACAGTAGTTAGCACATAATGGACCGATACAGCTGGGGAAGAGAAAGTCCGTCTCAGCTTCTGTTTGAGAGGTCTTACACTCCTCCCACACATAAGCATCATTATGGACAAGTGGATTTTCTCATTCCTAGTGACATGCTGTGACCCACTGCTGGAGGAGTATTTCTGGACAAAGCTCCCCCTTGGAAGGACACTGTGCCTGCGATGCTCATCAGTAAAAAACACCAAGAGTTGAAGATGAAGTGTGAGCTGGGCTTTGGCTTAAGAAAAATCTCCAGGTTAAGTGATATGGAGGTCACACCTTACAGCAGTTCTTTTCCTGGAAGAAGCTGGATGAACTGTTCCAGCTCTAAATTAGCCAAATCACTGCTGCTTCCCATTTCTATCTGCATTCCTTAATGAAACATTCATTTAGGGTTGATATTGATGTGTTGCTGGATGCAACAAATGGAAAATCACCACTGAGAACGATGTGGCTGACTCCAGCTGACTCAGAGTAGCATTTTTCACTTGAAGTAAAAGAAAGAAGGAATTCTGAGGTTGTTTATCATCCTCTAAATCCTTTATCCTCCTAGAAGCAGAATTTATGACTGCAGGAAGGCATTTACTCTAAGTCATTAGTGTTCTTGCCCTTGGCTATTAGAAACTAAAGCAAATTTCAGTCTTACCTCCTTCAAGAGGAAAACTGACATTTTTGACTTGGGTTATCTATAAAGGATAATTTTTGCCTGTAACTGGATCTGGAACAGAAGGCTCCAACAAGGACGTCAGCCTTCAGTTCCCAATCCCTTTGCAAGCCGGAGGTGACAATGAGTCCCCCTCCCGCTGCCAGTCAATGCCCGTGCCTGGGCAACCTGAGCTAGTCGCTTAGATGTACGTTGGAAAACTGATGTAGGCTGGTACCAGGAACAACAGCCTGAAGCTTACTCAGTGACCATCTTTGCAACAGTCGTCAGCCAAAAATCACTCTCCAAAGATGGAGCTCAAGGAGAATATAGTGAAAGGAGATGTCAGGATCGTCTCCAAGACAAGCCCACCTTCGTTTTTTCCGCTTACCAGGAATGGTTTTGAATTGGCAGAGGAGGAAGAGAAGCATGGCAAGCAGAAAGAGGATCCTCCTCTCCTGTGGCTCTTCATGCCTTTGAGATACCAAGCCGAGAGCATGCATTGCAGCCTCAGAAGAAACTGAGCCTCAGCGCTTCATGTTCTTTCAGCATCACCAGGAAGGATGTACTCACTGGCGTCACTCAGAAATATCCCTTCAACGGCGCCTACCGCAGGCTCCCTTGCTTAACTACACACTGCAAGTTAGACAGCTAAGATGTGAAACTGGAATAAAGTGGTTAACTCACTCAAAATCCTTCCTTGCTCCAGTAAGAAAAAACCACTTCTGCATTTGGCTGTCTCTGTCTTCTCTTTCCTCCGTGGCGCGCAGAAATGCACGCGTTCACAGCATGTCGGAAAGGGCAGGGCTGGCAGATGCAACCGCTTGGGTCTGGATAAAGCAACAACGCAACTGCAGTGAAATGGAGAAGGGAAAACTGCTCTGGGTGCTTTAGCCAGGTTGCAGAGCAATTCCCATCATGTAGTAAGATGGGCTCCCCCACTCCACGCTCGACCAGGCCATCATTGCTGTATCTAACACAGTCATCGCAGCTCGCTCCAGCTTTATGTTTTCTTCACAGCGTGTCAGCTACCCTCCTCTCCAGCCTTCCGCAAGCCAACCAGTCCCAGCTGCAGAAGTTCAGCCAGAGCTGCAAACCAGAGCGGCCTCTGAGGCTCACAGTGGAAAATTGCACAAGAGAAGGAGGTGCTCCTCCCCCTCCGACTGCTGGTGGTCACCAGAGATTGCTGATGTGAGAAGATTCAGATGAGGCTTTTAACTAAATGGTTATCACCGTTTCTTTCCAGTGTCTATATTTAGATACAGATTTCATGACTATATATAGATTTTTAAAAAAAATGCACTTCCCCCTACTTTCTGGTATCGCAAGAGGACCAGGCAACCCCTAACTATCTTTTGGTCCATAACAGAGTGAATACACAGAAGGAGAGAGAACAAAAACCATTGTGGAACAAGAATTCAGGAAAAGCAAAGCCTTAAAGCTGTTTCTCTCTGAGCTCAGCGCTTCCATCAGGTCCTTGGGCAAAACATTTAAAACAGGAGAAAGTGCTAAGCTGTTACACTGTTCACCTCCTCCTCATTTCCCACCACCACGTCCCAAAACAACGGCAAAAGTCTAGCCATATGGGCCCTACACAACCTGCTCAGCCAGCGGGCAGGGGGACACCACAGCCTCATGCTCAAGCAAGTAAACCCACAAGGCCACCTCTGTGCTGCTCAGATGCAGTCAGGAGCATTGCTCTGGAACGGTGGCTGAGCACCAGACGCTTTATAAGGAAGCACAGAAAACCCAGGCAGGCAGTTCATCAACACCAATAAGATTTTTCCCTAAATCCTCCAGATCTGGGACTGCACCGCTTGTGAGCAACACCAGCCTCACTCTATCAAGGTCCCCTGGGGCTTTTTGTTTGCTTTTCATTTGATTGGCTTTTTAAACAAGCTTTAAGTATTTCAGTCCATTTTATAACAGCACTGCAAACCCAACAGGCTGCCAAAGGCCCACACCGACCCCTTGTGCTTCCGTCATTCAGACACACGACACAGCAATTTATGAACCTCCCAACACCATGATCAAATTCTCTCAGCCATCCCCCCTTTCTTACCCGTGGTACTTGAAACCAGTGCCAGGCAAGACTGCTTCCCAACAGAAAGTACTGAAAAACTTTAAAAATAGTTTTAACTTAAAAAAAGTTGATTGAGCAATAGAGCTAACCCCAGGGTAGCACTGTCACCTCCGAGCTGGCAGTGGCTGCCCTGCTGCAGTGAGCATCCTACAGCTGCAAGAAGGCTGGATGTGCCACGGTGATGGCGGCATCTGAGTGGCCTCAGGTACCACGGCTGATGCGGCTGGAGACAGGTGCTCCAGCTAACGCTCTGCCACAGAGAGCAGCAGAAACAGGACCACGCGGGTTCGGCGTCAGGGCAGAGATAAATCATAAAACCCATGAGTGCAAATGCCCGCGTGGCGCCTCAGACAAAGGACAGCAGAGTCTTGCTGGGGGGAGCGGGCCAGTATTGTGTGATGAGAACATAAACGCTAGGAAAGAGTCACGATATTTAAAAACAATAAGGAAGGGGGAGGGGTTTTCCCCCTTTTCTGTTTTTTCCATAGACTTTCAGAGACAGGGAAAAGTTCAGTGCTTACTTTAAAATGATTGTACCTCGCAGAACAGCAGCAAGAGCAAGGAGGGCATCAGATTATTCACCACGTTTTGGCAGCCAAGTCACTGCTTTTTGAAAATGCTTATGAAAGACGCCCGTGAGTAGCTACCACCCCGATCCAGCCCCACTGAATCGGAAAAAAGGCAGCTACTTGTATGCTTCAGGTCTGGTTTCAGAGAGCACCTGAACACACCTTCAGCTCATGTTTAAGTCCCATTAAAACATCTAGGACTTAAGCCTGTCTTTAAGCATTGCCCTCAGATGAGACGGACCAGACCCAGTAAGAGTTTGCCCCAACACACACCGCTGGCGGGAGCGGCAGGAACAAACACACCCTGGAAAAGCCACAGACTTGGTTTGCCGCTGGAAGCACCTCTACAATCCCGCTTAAGAAATTACCTGGGAAGTGCTGGGTCACTCCTTGCACACCTGCAGAAACAAGAGGTGCACGTACTGGTTTTGTACACGGAAAGATGGGATTTGTCTCCTGGAGACCCAGGACAATGCTGCGCCTGGCTTCGCAAAAGTGCTGGTTGGGAGGAAGCCCTACAGACAGCAGACCAGAGCTCATCCCACATGTGAGGAAGGGAGCAGGGAAGCTGCTCTTTTCAAGAATGGGCCCCAGGTGTAGCAATGTTTGTTATTTAACAGCTGCAGCCATTAACTCCAGGCCCTGTTAGAAACCCACCACCTCAGAAGATACCACCTTCCTCACTAACAAAGCATAAAAGACTCCGTTTCCTCTTCCCAGCATGAGGAGGTTTCCAGCAGAGCAAGAGTGCAGCACAACCTGAGTGTGCATGGGGGGGTCGTGCTCGCCGCCCATAAAAATCTAAATCCTCACATTTATTCTCCGAGTACAACAGCACAACGCAAAGAGGCTGATGCCTGTCTACACACGCAGAGCCAAAAGCCACTGGTGAAACCTCCTTCTGAAACCACCCAGCAGCCTGAGAAACCGTTTGATAATTAAGAGATCGCTGCAACATTGCAGCCAGTGCAAATCCAAGGGGCCCCTTCGCCCAAAGGATGTGGCAAATCAGGCCTTGATGCCGGCAGTGCAGGCAGCCATTTACACCAGTTTCAAATTTTCCCCTGAACTGGAAAATCACAACTTAATCCGTTTTAAGCTAACATTTACCTGTGAACGAATCTCTGTAATTAAAAAGCTTATTCTATTGCAAAACTCCTTTCATGTTGCAGTGATTTTATTTTTGCCGATTAACCCTGCCATCCTGACTGGTTTATGGGGCTGCTGGAAGGACCTTCAGAGCTGCTGCAGAGAAGGGGAACAGCAGAAGACTGGAACTCCTCTGGCCTCTTTCACAGCAGAGCCCAGAACGAAACCCCAAACCTATTTTTGTGTCGGCTAGCAAGGGTACAAAAAGTCTTTTATACCACAGCTGCAAGGCTACCCTTTCCTCCAGCCTCTGCAGGTAGGTTTTTAAAGCAGCAGTTGATGTGTGAGGAGAGAAGGAAAGCTGGGGAGGAGGAGGAAGAGCAGCAGCCTTCCCCACCAGCTGTGTCGGCACAAGTCTCTCCTCCGTCCTTCTCCACATCCCAGGTCCCAGCTGCATTGGGCTGTGCTGCGAATGACTGAAAGGCCTCACCGAAACAGGCAGAGGTTTGTGGTAGAGGAGCTGCCATAAAAATAACTCTGGAAAACAAGACTCAGCTCTTTGGTTTCAGGAATCAGGAGTTCCTAACGTGGCTGAAAACCAGCCGAAACCTTTATCTTCTCCATGGAGACAACAGCTGTTGCATCAAAGGTGCTTGTGTAGAGGTCATTCTCCCTGCCCTCTCTTGTACATCGTTCTCTCATTCGCTTTGGTTGCACCACTGGTGTCAGTCATCAGACAAGTTTGTGGCACTTCCCTGTGAAGAGCACATGTCCCACCAAGACCACATTTTGGCCAGGTGGTCTGTATGGAGGGCAACCAAACCAGTTCCTCACCCTTGTGGGTGCGCTAGGTTGGACATGGAGAGGGATCAACTCTCTCAAGTGATTTGGGCCAGGCAGAAAAGCACACTAGAGCTTCACAGGGGCTTGGAGGCTGGGCTGGGGTGTTTGCAGAGCCATGGGCTTGAGACCATGACAGGAAGGAAGTGAAAGAGTGTTGAGTGCAGCAGGTGAGGATGGGGCTCAGGAACAAGCTGAGCTAGAAAATACTGAAACATGAATGGCTCAGCACTACAGCTGGCAGGAGAAAAAGTCCTTCAACTACCTCCAGATCACAAATATTTTCATTTCAGATTTTCCTGTGAGCAGCTGGCCTGCCCAGAGAAGTTTTCATACCTCTCCAAGTGACAGCAGCACCTTTCCTGTTGGCGCTGTTGACTAAGAGGCAAAGTGTTCCTTTGTAAACTGGTGGTAGACCCTAACAGAAAGGCTGTGTTATACATGCTGGCAAGACAGAGAGCGGATCTGGGATGTTACTCTGGCTGATATATGTTCTTCCCCATTTTGTTCACTATTTTCTTTGCAGAACTTACCAAGCAAACATACTTTGGGAATGGGCAGGTTATTAGTTCCTCATTAAAAGTACTTTAATGCAGACAGATGCAAAGCAGCCTGAGAAGACAGTACAGTGAAGGCCTAGACCCCACAAAACCCATTCACTGGCCACATGGATGGGTCAATCAAGCAGGAATAATTACGATGGTGAACAGAGTGATCAACCTTTTAGGGCAAAGCACGATAAACCTCAGATTCGTGATCTTTGCATGTCTGGTGTATGTTATTTTAAGAACAAAGACAGGTGACACTGAGTCTGCCTAGGGTGCAGATAACTTGACATTAAAACTCATGGCATCTGTCTGAAATAATGCGTCCAGGAGCTACAGAAGGTAGCAAAAGCAGAAAAAGAACTGGAAATTACAAGACTGACATTTTGTTTGCAGTGCCCATGTCTGACAATATCGAATATTCACAAATCACTCTTCTTTTTCTCCTGTCCTGTGTAGCTGCTCTGTAAGAAGTGCTGTAAATAGGTCTTCAAAGAAGTCACAAAGGCAAAAAGGGCATCTTGCTTTCATCATGTTCAAACAACATTTCTATCTACGACTCTTGAAAATAAGCATCAAAACAACTTTTTTACTGAAAATTTGGCTTTCCATTTCAGATGGTTTTCTGAAAGACAGCTCTGCTTTATGAAGGAAATTCGGATTATTTTTTTTCTTTTTGATGAAGAGGAGTAAACAACTGAGAGCATCTGCCGTGGTTTGGTACAGGAGAGACGTCCCACCTCCTGGCTTGCAGAGGGAGTGGAGGGCTCTACTTTCAGCACTGCCTACATTCGGCAGCTCGCCCGTGGGCAGGGAGAGGATGGGATCTACGGAAGCCGGATCCCAGCTGGCATTTCCACACATGACAGGCTGATTTTCTGTCTGGCTTTTCACTGGAAAGTCAATGTATTTTGCATGGGAAAAATGCAAATTTTTGTTTTAGCTATGAACGCCAGGGCAGCAGCCCCTTGGGACGCTCAGAGGCACTGATTCAGGCACTTGTAATGGCCATAGTCATCCATATTCAATTTTACATCCCCAAACTCTCTTCCTTTCTTGGTAGCTGTGTACATCCCATCAGGCTTACAAGATGCCCGTCAATTTGGCCAAGTTTTGTTTTTTTCCCCCATATTATCGTAATTAACTCCTTCTGGCAGCACTGACATGCAGTAGGCTGGGGAAGGCACCTGCTTTAACGTTGCTCTTTACTTTGAGAAAGTCAAACAAACAAACAGCTCTATAATGAGACTTCAAGGGTCTTCCCTCTGCTCCATTTGGTTTTCTGTGCCATTGCACTACCTGACTTTCTGTCCTGGAGGGGAAGTCACATCCGCATTTCTCCCTCTCACATCTGTATTTCTCTCTCTCACATTTGCATTTCTCTCTCAGATCTGCATTTTTCTCCCTGGTGAGAGAGGTTACCTTTCAAATAAAACCAAATTTCCATATGTTTTGTAAGTGACACTCCTAATTAAATCTTTCTTCATTTGTATTCCCTGTTTCTCTACATTTTAGGAAGCAGAGAAACCCAAGACGATCTGCAATGGTATTTTAATTTTTCTGTTCTCAGAAACTCTCCTGATTTTCTTTATCCAGAAAGTAAACACTTTACAAAAAAACCCCTCATTTTGTCTAGTGGAAACTGTTTTGCTTAAAGAAAGCCAACCAACTACTAAAGCTAACCAAAACACATGGATGCATTTATGGGCAGGGCACTCAAGGCAAAAAACCAGGAAAATAATTTGAAGTAAAAACAGATGTAGGGATTAAGAGATAGACAGAGAAAGTCATTCTCCTTTAAATAGTTTCAGAAAAATATTTTTTTGACTGGCACATCCCTGTATTAACCCAATATACAACTTTTTCTTGCAGCCTTTTTACACCCTACTCCATGTCTGTGGATTAAAAAGTATAACTAAATAGTCTGTTTGGATAATGCAATTTCACAAGACCAATGAGACACAGTTTCTGGGGCCACTTCTCTTTTACTAACACATCTTTTGTTTCAATCTTCCATTACAAAATTCCGCAGAAGAAGGAGAAAAGTGTGCTCAAGGTCTCCCTTCCGTGTTGGTCATGAAAACAAAATGATTTCATATTAAATTGTTAGTGTGAATAAAATAAGTGTTGATAGTTTTGCCTGAAACCAGGGAAAATATATACAGAGGCTGTGGAAAGACTCTTTTCCATGGATATCTCAGCTCTGACTGAATCTGCTTCAGCCAGGTAAGTCTAGAGACAATCAATGCTGCTGTGCCATCAGCACTCACCCTAATGTTTCCAAAGCAGCTGGACAAATTCACAGAGCAAAAATCCACTGCCAGCATTAAAGGCAAAGGCACCAGCAGGTGCCACCAGCAGGCACCTGAGCCACAAGCTCTTGGCATCTGAAAAAGTGTTGCTTTGTTCTTGCTGGGGTTTTATGCTCCTACCTTGGCCAGCAGTGGATGTGACTGTCTGAGAACAGATGCCTTTGGTCCGATCCAGCATAGCCACCTGTGTATTTCACAGGATTTTCAGCTGCTGTGGCCACTGGTCGGTTCTAGATGAACTTTCTAGGGAAGCAGGACTTCACCCCTCACCTTGACCATGACTTTGCCCTTTAGACTTCCGCTTCCAGCAGGACTAGATTTTAATTTTTGCACAGGACACTGAACCATTACTATGCAGGGCTTCTTGCCCCCAAGAATTGCAATTGCCGCAGTCCTACCATGGACTGAGTCTCTGGGGTTTTGATGGAGTTGTGCTCCTCCAGCACAGAATGAAATCTCATGGCCAGCCTTCTGACACACTGGTCTTTGATCGCCCACAACATCTGCAACCCTAAAGAGATGAGCTGGCAGCATCAACGCGACCCCAGTCCACGGGGGTGATATTTCACGTCACTCATATCCTCATTGCTGGCCAGAACATTGCTGGTTGTGGCACATGCCTGGGGCTGGGGAGGAGCAAAACAGAGACGGGAACCGACCCACAGCATAAAACATCTATCAAAGTCCCATACACTTACCTGAATTACTGTTAGATAATTTGGACGCTTGCCTAAAATACCAGTGTTCTCCTCTCAAAAAAAAGAAGTCATGTTTTTTTTCACTCCTAAGTTTCTTAATTTTTTTTTTTGAGTGCAGGGATGCAGGAAGGGGAATTAAGACCAAGCAGCAACAAATTTCTCTGGATAGGAAGAGGAATAAATATTCAAAAACCAAATTATGTCGGATTAGGTGCGCTGGTTCTGGCCCAGGTAGAGTTAATTTTCTTCATAGTAGCTAGTGTAAGGCTATGTTTTGGATTTGTGCTGAATGCAGTGTTGATAATACAGGGATGTTTTCATTACTGCCGAGCAGTGCTTACACAGAGTCAGGGCCTTTTCTGCTTCTCACCCCGCCCCATCAGCGAGGAGGCTGGGGGTGCATGGGAAGCTGGGAGAGGACACAGCTGGGACAGCTGACCCCAGCTGACCAAAGGGATATTCCATGCCATGCTCAGCATATAAAGCCGGGGAAAGAAGAAGGAAGGGGGTACGTTCGGAGTGATGGCGTTTGTCTTCCCAAGTAACCATCACGTGTGATGGAGCCCTGCTTTCCTGGAAATGGCTGAACACCAGCCTGCCCACGGGAAGTAGTGACTGAATTCCTTGTTTTGCTCTGCTTGTGTGCGTGGCTTTTGCTTTGCCTGTTAAACGGCCTTTAT
>Ga0181612_148737_pt1 | contig 10979 bp, 5 predicted proteins | sample HoacroProtozoa21_FD_119630 | JGI IMG/M metagenome (GOLD analysis project Ga0181612, IMG submission 119630) | Hoatzin crop microbial communities from Cojedes, Venezuel. Combined Assembly of Gp0051906, Gp0051904, Gp0051908 | reverse complement strand
GCCATGATACCGCCCACATGGGCGGCAGCGAGCACCACTGCCTCTGGCTGCTCCTCGTCGAAGAAACGCTTCACTGCGATGGGGTCGAGGAGGTCGAGCTCCTTATGACTTCGTCCCACCAGATTCTCATAACCCCTCTGTTTGAGGTTGTTCCATATTGCCGAGCCCACCAGTCCATGATGGCCCGCCACATAAATCTTTGTGTTCTTGTCCATTGTCAATCCTTTCGAAAAGGTCTATTCAGGCAGCTGCGCCTTGATATACAGTTTCTTCACGAACTTCATGTCGTGAGCCACCATGAGCTTCACCAGTTCGGGGAACGAGGTCTTGGTGGGGTTCCATCCCAACACCTTCTTCGCTTTGGCGGGATTGCCGAGCAACTGGTCTACCTCGCAGGGACGGAAGTACTTGGGGTCGACCTCCACGAGCACTCTGCCGGTGGCCTCGTCGATACCCTTCTCGTCAACGCCGGCACCCTCCCAACGCAGGTTGATGCCGCACTCCTTGAAGGCAAGGGTGGCAAACTCCCTCACGGTGTGCATCTCGCCGGTGGCGATAACGAAATCGTCGGGCTCCGGCTGCTGCAGGATGAGCCACATGCACTCCACATAGTCTTTCGCATAACCCCAGTCGCGACGGGCGTCGAGGTTACCCAGATAGAGTTTGTCCTGGTATCCCTGTGCTATACGTGCGGCAGCGAGGGTAATCTTTCTCGTTACGAAGTTCTCGCCGCGACGCTCGCTCTCGTGATTGAAGAGGATACCGTTGCAGCAGTACATCTGATAGCTCTCCCTGTAGTTCTTCATAATCCAGAAACCATAGAGTTTGGCAACGGAATAGGGACTGCGGGGATAGAACGGCGTGGTCTCCGACTGCGGCACCTCCTGCACCTTTCCGTAGAGCTCGGAGGTACTGGCCTGATAGATGCGGCAGGTCTTGTCCAGACCGCAGATGCGTACTGCCTCCAACAGGCGGAGCACGCCAACGGCATCAGCCTCAGCGCTATACTCGGGCACGTCGAAACTCACTTTCACATGGCTCTGTGCGGCGAGGTTGTAAATCTCCGTCGGCTTGATCTCGTTGATAACCCTCACGAGCGACGAGGAGTCGGTCATATCGCCCCAGTGGAGGTTCACCAGTCGCTGCTTCTTCATATCCCTCACCCACTCGTCGAGGTAGAGATGTTCGATTCGACCGGTATTGAATGATGAAGAACGGCGGAGGATGCCATGCACCTCGTAGCCCTTCTCGATAAGGAACTCGGCCAGATAACTACCGTCCTGACCTGTGATACCTGTAATTAATGCAACTTTTTTTTCCATTGTATATACTTTTATATAATGAATATTCCAAATTTTCGCTTCTGTTCTTCAAAACAAGGACTCTCGCTTTTGGCAGTAAGCTTGAGGCTTTTCTTTAGATCAAACCCGACCCAGCCGGGACTGCTCCTTGCGGAGGACCACTTCGAGGGAAGCTAGCTAGTTTTTAAGATTTTTCGCTAGAAGGAAATCCTCCGCTACTCCTCCGAGAAGAGTTTTATGCGCTGCTCTTCCGAGAGTTTGCAGATGAGCAGGGTGTCGTCGTGCTCGGCAACGATATATCCGTCGAGGCCCTGCACCACCACCTTCTTCTCCTGCGAGGCATGGACGATGCAGTTGTTGGAGTCGTAGAGATGGATGTTATTGCCTATCACCGCATTGCCGTGCAGGTCGTGACGGCTCTGCTGCAGCAGCGAGCCCCACGTGCCCAGGTCGCTCCAGCCGAAGTCGGCAGGACGGGTGAAGATCTCGTCGGCCTTCTCCATAATGGCGTAGTCGACGCTGATATTCTCGCACTGGGGGAACTTCTCGTCGATCATCGCCTGCTCCTTGTCGGTGCCGTAGATGGGCAGCATATTCTCGAAGATCGACGACATCGCCGGCTGATACATCCTGAAGGCGTTGACGATGGTCGACACGCTCCATACGAAGATGCCGGCATTCCAGAAATAGTTGTTCTTCTTGATATACTCCTGCGCCGTCTCCAGGTCGGGCTTCTCGCGGAAAGAGAACACGCGGTAAATCTCTTTGATGCGGGGCGATGAACTGGAGAGGTCGGCCTGGATATAGCCGTAGCCGGTCTCCGGACGGTTGGGCTTGATACCGATGGTCACGATGGCATCGCTGGCGCTGGTGAAATCGAGACACTGGTTGATCACATTCCTAAACTCCTGCGGCTTCATCACGATATGGTCGGAAGGGGTAACCACCACATTGGCATTGGGGTTCTTAGCCTTTATCCGCCAACTCACATAGCAGATGCAGGGGGCGGTATTGCGACGGCAGGGCTCGCAGAGGATATTCCCTTCGGGAATCTCGGGCAACTGCTCCTTCACTATGTCGACATACTTTTTGTTGGTCACCACCCACACATTCTCGGGGTCGCACACTCCCTCAAAACGGTCGAAAGTGAGCTGCAGAAGGGTGCGGCCGCAACCCATCACGTCGATAAACTGCTTGGGGCGCTCGGGGGTGCTCATAGGCCAAAACCTACTGCCCACACCGCCTGCCATAATCACAACGTTGTTGTTTTTCTTATCCATCAATCTCTTTCTGATAAAGTTGATAACTTATTTACTGATACTTCAAAGTGCAAAGGTATGTATTTTTTTTCATTTTTCATAATAAATTGGTGAAATTATCAAAAAAAAAGATTTTTCTCTCTTCACAGCATCAGTATCAGAATTTTTTCGTATATTTGCACACGAAAGATTTTTATGTCATGAGCACACTCAACGTTTACAAAGCATCGGCAGGCAGTGGAAAGACTTTCACGCTGGTATCGGAATACATCAAGCGACTGGTGAGAAACCCTGAGGCATACCGACATATACTCGCCGTCACCTTCACCAACAAGGCGACGGAGGAGATGAAAACGCGTATCCTCTCACAACTCTATCGCGTCGGTTACGATATCGACGGCGACGAGAAAAGCGGAAAATGGAAGGGTGACAACTTCCTGCAAAAAGTGATGGAGACGGAAGACGATTCCGACGGGAAAGGAAGAGATGCTGGCGGAGCCTCTCCTGCTAGCGATGGCGGAATTTTTTCTGCGAGCGGAAGCGGCGAGAAAGCGAAAAGCGACGGCGCTTTCTCCTCAAGAGAGAGGCGCCAGCAGGTGAGGGCCAACTGCCGGACGGCGCTCAACCTGATGCTCAACGACTACACCAACTTCCGAATAACAACCATCGACAGCTTCTTCCAGTCGGTTTTGCGCAACCTCGCCTACGAGCTGCACCTCACGCCCAACCTGCGCATCGAACTCAACGATGATAAGGTGGTGAGCGAGGCGGTGGATGCCATCATCGACCAACTGGAGCCCAGCGACGAGAAACTGAAATGGCTGATGAACTACATCAGGCGCAACATCGAGGAGGACAAGGGATGGAACGTTATCAACAAAATCAAGGATTTCGGAAAGAACGTGCTGCACGATGACTACCGCACCCACTCCGCACGCATCGACCGGGCAATGAAGAATGCCGATGACTTTGAAAGTCAGATAAATGCGCTGTATAAACTGAGAGACGAGCTCATCGATGAGATGAGGGGTTTCGCGTTGGAATATCTGCGGTTGATGAGAGATGGGATCACTGACTTCAAGGGCATGGGCATCGATGAGGAGATGAAGGCTGATGCGGCGGAATATGATGGGGCATGGGGATTCTGGAAATATGGGAGTACTGGCGTTGGCTCCTATTTCAAGAGACTCTATAAAACATCGGTTGCCAGCAACAGAAATTCACAAAAGAACATCTTCGTTGATGCGAATATCCTTAAAGCAAGGGTAGTAAATGGACTGGATGATGTCGAGGCATGGACAGGTACGCTAGGAGGCAAAAAACCGAGTCCGATGGCTGTGCATGCGGGGTTTGTGGAGAGTGACTTGATACCTCTTTTGAATCGTGCCGAAGACAAACGGAAAGAGGCAAGAAAAGCTTACTATACCATCGAGGCTATTATACCCAATATCAACGAGATGCGACTGATGAAAAGCATCAGCGACAAGGTGAAGACACTAAATAGCGAGAGCGGACAGTTCCAACTAAGCGACACGCAATATATGCTGCGCGAGATGATGGATGAGAGCGACTCTCCATTCATCTACGAGAAAATCGGCACACGCATCGACGATATCATGATCGATGAGTTTCAGGATACCAGTCGACTGCAGTGGGAGAACTTCAAGGTGCTGCTGAAAGAATGCCTGAGCAGGAGTAGCGAGAACAGCAAAGAGACTGGTAATGTGAGCAGTAACGACAGTCTGATAGTGGGCGACGTGAAACAGAGCATCTATCGCTGGAGGAACGGCGACTGGCGAATACTCAACAATATGAACAGCGAGCAGCCAACCGACGGGATGACCACAGCCATAAAAACGCTTAAGGCAAATTTCCGCTCGGCTGCCAACATCATCCTTTTCAACAACTACTTCTTCCGCCGCGCCGCCAGTCTGGAAAGAGCCAGGATAGCAGAGAAAATCAGCGAGATTGATAGCGGCAGCGAGAAGGTAAGGCAGATAGAGATGGCCTACAGCGATGTGGAGCAGGAAGTGCCTGAAAAAAAATTACAAAACAAGGAGGGACTGGTGCGCATCTCGTTCGTAGTGAAAAACCAAGACAAAGAGGAGACAGACGACGAAAATGACAACGAGAATAGCAACGAGAAAGACAACAGCGAGGATGAGAAAGTGTATTTCAAAACCCTCGCCGACACCGTCGTGGAACTCCTCGACAAAGGGGTGGCACAGAAGGATATCGCCATACTTGTACGAAGCAATATCCCCATACCGAAAATCGCGAAATATTTCAATAACCCCGACAACTGCGGGGGCAAAAAAATAAATATCGTGAGCGGCGAGGCATTCCTGCTCAGTTCGTCGATAACGGTAAACCGAATCGTCGACGGACTGCGGTTTGTCGCCACACCCAAAGAGGTGATTGTCAGAGAGGTGGCACGACAAAGTCTGGGCGAGGAGTTTATCAACGACATCGAAAACTGCCGCTCACTCCCACTCTATTCGTTGGCGGAAACGATATTTGAGAAGATACAGGAGAGACCTCAATCAAACGCCTCCATAGCCGACGAGTCGGCTTATATCTGCTCCTTCTTCGACCTCCTCGCCGACTTCATCGTCAACGACAGCGCCGACCTGAACCGATTCCTCATGAAATGGGACGAGAAACTGAAAGACACCGCCATCGAGGGAGGGACTGCCGACGGCGTGAGGATAATGACGATTCACAAGAGTAAGGGACTGGAGTTCGACAATGTGATACTGCCAATGGACGGGTGGAACACAGAGAGATTCAGTCAGCTGTGGTGCGACTGCGGCAATACGCCGTTCAGTAAACTGGGAGTGGCAACGGTGAACTGCAGCGACAAACTGAAATACTCCTATTTCGACAAGGAATGGGCGGAGGAGATTCTGCAAAACTGCGTGGATAACCTCAATATGCTCTATGTGGCGTTCACCAGAGCGGGACATAACCTCTTCGTTATCTGCGAGGAAAACTACAAAGAATCGAAGAAAGATGGAATACAGCGCAACCCCGATAGCAGCAACCGCGGAAGTCTGGTAAAAGAGGTGGTCGGCATTGAATCGGATGAAATCGATTGGCAAATTGAAGGAAATCCCGAATCGAAAGAAACGGTGGTTTATTCCTTCGGAAAACTGAAAGTGCCGGAGAAATCGGCTCTCGAGGATATTTCTCACGAGAAGGAATCGCCTTCTGCTGCGAATGCCGCAAACGAGAAAGTGAACGACGCAGCCGAGAAAGTGAATGCTGCATCAGAAAAAGAATCGGCTCCTGCCGTCAACGTATTCACCGCCAAACCCTCTGCCCTCGAGGTGGAAGTTACAACCTACCCCAGTCAGGCACAGTTCATGCAAAGCAATGAGAGCCAGCGGTTTATCAACAACGAATACGTCACCGAGCAGTTCCTCTTCGGCAAACGCAACGGCTACGACCTGCTCTTCGGCGGGCATGAGGAAGAGGCAAGTCCGAACAGCCAATATTCGTATATCGACCGCGGAAAACTGCTCCACGAACTGATGAGCAGGATAAAGACAGCAGATGACCTCGACCGACAGTTGCTGCTCTTTGCCAACGAGGGAGGTGCGGGCGACAAGAAAGAGAAAGAGGAGGCTGCCCAACTCATACGCCAGCGCATAACGGAGGGCAAGGGCAAACAGTGGTTCTCGCCCAAAATGGCGGAGAATGGATGGCGGCTGTTTAACGAATGCTCAATACTCAGTTGGGAACAGGATGAAAGCACCGAGTCATCGAACAAATCGGCAGGACTTTCCGCATCGCAAAAATCGACAGCCTCATCGCAAGGTTCTGAAAGCATCAACCATCAGCAGGTGCGCCGCCCCGACCGCGTGATGACCTGCGGCAAGGAAGCCATCGTGGTTGACTATAAATTCGGAAAGGAAAATCAGAAATACCACACGCAGGTGAGCGAGTATATGGCGCTGCTCCTCTCGATGGGCTACGAGGAGGTGAAAGGCTTCCTCTGGTATGTGTTAACGGATAAAGTGGTGGAAGTAAAACAGCAAGAAGGATGAAGAATTTTTTAGATATAGTAGCAGAAGATCTCATAAAGCGCTTCGGCAACGACATGTCGAAGGTGGCGGTGGTGTTCCCAAACAAACGAGCATCGCTCTTCCTCAACGACGCACTGCTCCGGCAGGCAGGCGGCAAGGCAGTATGGGCACCGTCGTATTTCACTATCAGTCAACTGTTTAGACAGTGGAGCGACCTCTCCGTGTGCGACGATATCATGCTCGTGGTGAAACTCTACAAGAGTTATATAAAGGTGACAGGCGAAGAGGAGGAGACGCTCGACCAGTTTTTCCCCTGGGGACAGCTGATGCTCGCCGACTTCGACGATATCGACAAGAATATGGCGGAGGCGACGCAGATCTTCAAAAACCTCGCCAACTACCACGAATACGATAATATTGACTACCTCAGCGAGGAGCAGAAAGCACTGCTGCAGGCGTTCTTTAGGAGTTTCAACGCGGAAAACGGCAACAGCGCACTGCGCAAGCGGTTCCTGAATATATGGAGCAAGATGGGCGACATCTATACCGACTTCCACCAACGACTGCGGAAAGACCAGACGGCATACGAGGGTATGCTCTACCGCGACGTGGTGGAGACGGCCGACATCGAGGCGATGGCAGACTTCGACCACTATGCCTTCGTGGGATTCAACGTGCTGCAGAAGGTGGAGTTCAACCTCTTCAGACAGATGCGGGCTGCCGACAAGGCACTGTTCTACTGGGATATCGACAAGGAGTATATCGACCCGAAACGGAAGTCGCTGCCCACCTCGCCGGGATTCTTCATCAAGCAGTATCTCGAGGAGTTGCCCAGCGCAGTGGAGCTGAGCGACGAGAACTTCAGTAACCTGAAACGACCGAAAGACATCACCTTCCTCTCCTCTGCCACCGAGAACCTGCAGGCACGCTATGTGTCGGAATGGCTCAAGGAAAACAACCGCTATGCGGAGGGCAAGAAAACAGCCATCGTGATGTGCGACGAGGCACTGCTGCAGACCATCGTGCACAGCATCCCGCCAGAGACGGGCGAGCTGAACATCACCGCCGGTTACCCCCTACAGCAGTCGGCCATCGCCTCGTTTGTCAACGCCCTCCTCACCATGCAGACGGCAGGATGGAACCCCCGACACAATGACTTTATGCTCCACTGGAAAATGGCGGTGCAACAGCATCCTTGCTTCGAGGCGATAGAGAATTTTTTGAGGAAGGAAGGGGAGAAAAAGGAGTTGGAAGAGGGAGGTTTATCCGACGGAAAAGAGGCGAAAATCGGCGATAAAAAAGAGGCGAATGGCAACGGAAAAGTCGTTAGTCTCGGTGATGCTTTTGTTGCGAAATGGCGCGAAGAAGTCTTCTACCAGATAGTGAAAAGCAATAACTCCGGCACCCCACTCGTTGACCTGTCGAGATGGATAATCAGTATCGTGCAACTGGCAGGACAGACGCAGCAAGACGACCCCTTCAATATCGAGTCAACCTATCGTATATATAAGATTCTCAACCGGTTGGACGACCTCATCAACGTGAAGAACGACAATCTCAAAATCGAGTGCTCTTCTTATCAGCGACTGGTGAAATATCTCATCCAGCAGGCCAAAGTGCCGTTCCACGGCGAACCGGCAGTGGGCGTGCAGGTGATGGGTGTGTTGGAGACGAGAAACATCGATTTCGACCACCTCCTCCTGCTCTCGTGCAACGACGCGAAGATGCCGGGAGTGAGCGACAGCACCTCGTTCATACCTTATAACATCCGCAAGGCCTTCGGACTGACGACAGTGGAACATAAGGTTGCCGTTTTTAGCTATTATTTCTACCGACTCATGCAACGCGCAACGGATATCAGCATCGCTTACAACAGCGGCACGAGCAACGGACAGACGGGCGAGCGCAGCCGTTTTATGCTCCAGCTGATGACACAGCCGGGCATCAACGTAAAGTTCGCTGCCCTCAAAACGGGCAGCTCTCCCCTACCCGTCGGCACTCGGGAGGTGGAGAAAGACGAGGAGGTGATGAAGAAGATCAAGAAGATAATGAGTGGCTACCGAGTGGATAAGGACGGAACGGAAACATACGACCGCGCGGTATCGCCATCGTCGCTCAACAAATACCTGCAGTGCCCCTTGCAATACTATTTCCGCTATGTGAAAGGCATCGCCGAGCCCGATGACCTGGAGGACGAGAACGACTTCACCGCCAGGCATTTCGGAGATGTTTTTCATCACACTTTCGAGGAGCTTTATGGCAAGGAAAATCTCAAAGGCAATGTTGTTGATGCGAGATATATTAAAGCCCTGCTCGATGAACTGAAGAAGTCGAATGGCAGCAGCCCATCGATGGTGGAGCGCACCGTCAACAAGATGATTTCAAAGGAACTGGAAGAGGCATACGGCAGTGCGCCGAAAGCCCTCAGCGGACTGCAACTCATTAACAAAGAGGTGATTATCACATACGTTCGCAACACCCTCGAATACGACCTAAACTACTGCCCCATCACCATCAAGGGACTGGAGGCGAAGTTCTATCGACCCTTCAGCGTCAACATCGCAGGCAACGTCGTCGAAGGCAACATCGGAGGTATCATCGACCGTCTCGACAGCGTCGTCGACAAAGAGACAGGCGAGCATGTCATCAGGGTCGTCGACTACAAAACGGGAAAATTCGGAAAGGACCATCCCAATAATATCGACGAGGTTTTCGACCCCCAAAACGTGATCAAGAAACATGCCGGCTACTACCTGCAGACCTTCCTCTATTCCGACATCATTTCGGAGAAGGAAAACGCCAACGGCGGCGCGCACAAGAAGGTGCGACCGTGCCTGCTCTTCGCGCAACACCTGAAGGCGCAAAATTACGACATCACGCTGCAGATGAAAGAGGAACGGCTGAACGACAAAGGAAGGACGGTGATGAAAGACGTGAACATCGACGACATCGCCGACTACCACGAGCCGTTTAACGAGCACCTACAGATGCTGCTCAACGAGATCTGCGACCCCTCTGTGCCCTTCCGCCCCACTGCCGACGAAGCGCGATGCCAGTGGTGCCCGTATGTCCGACTATGCAAAAAGTGATAAGATGAAAAAGTTTTTTCTCTTAGCAATCATAATTTTCGCAGCCATCCTCTGCTTCGCACGGGTATGCACAAGGATGAACGAGAAACCATACGACAGCGGCGACGGCATCACCTTCGCCAAACTTGGCTTTCCCGTTTCCAACAAGGAGCACGAGACATCCATCATCATCGACTACAAAGGGTTTCGCGTGTCGTATAACCCCGACACGAAAATACCCAACTGGGTGGCATGGCATCTGACGAGAGAACGACTGCAAGAGAATTTCACCAAACCCAAGAACGCGCCATGGCATCAGGACTTCAACGGCGCCATACCGCAGGCCGACCGCGAAGACTATCGACACAGCGGGTGGAACAGGGGCCACCTCTGTCCCGTCGCCGACTGCAAATGGGACGCCACCGCCCTTTACGAATCATACTCCTTCACCAACTGCGTGCCACAGGCATCGAGCCTCAACCAAGGGGTGTGGAACCAGATTGAGCGCGACTGCCGACAGTGGGCGCAGAAATACGACGACGTCTTCATCGTATGCGGTCCCATCCTCTACAACCAGGAGCACCTCACCATCGGCGCCAACCAGGTGGTAGTGCCCGAAGCCTTCTTCAAAGTCATCCTCTGCCTCAACGGCACACCCAAAGGCATCGGCTACATCTGCAAAAACAACAACGGCACCCACAAAAAAGACAGCTACGTCAACTCCATCCGCCAAGTGGAAAGAATCTCCGGCTACACCTTCTTCCCCAACCTCTCCTCCCTCCCCTCCCTCGACTCCGCCCAAATCGCCTTGATTATGAACAACGATGACCGGAGCATTTGGTGAATTCCACAATTTGCCGAATGAAATCGCCACAATTTGCCGAATGAAATCGCCACAATTTGCCGAATGAAATCGCCACAATTTGCCGAACGACGTAAAAAAAGTCCCGAAAAATTTGTGAGTTTCAGCTTTTTACCTTATTTTTGCAGCGTGAACCAAGAATAAAGGATTATGGCAGAATACAAGAAACGCATAGCCGACCGCCTATTAGAGAAAAAACTATCGTATATCGGTGCCGTTCTAATACAAGGACCCAAGTGGTGTGGAAAGACCACTACAGCAGAGCAGCAGGCAAAGAGCGTTCTCTATATGAACGACCCTAGCGAAATGCAGCAAAATCTCCAATTGGCAAAGCTCAATCCCAAACGTCTATTGCAGGGCGACACCCCTCGTCTACTGGACGAATGGCAACTGGCACCCGAGCTATGGGATACCGTTCGCTTCGTCGTAGATCATAGCGAAGGCAGCGGCCAGTTTATTCT
>Ga0181612_117483_pt1 | contig 10979 bp, 3 predicted proteins | sample HoacroProtozoa21_FD_119630 | JGI IMG/M metagenome (GOLD analysis project Ga0181612, IMG submission 119630) | Hoatzin crop microbial communities from Cojedes, Venezuel. Combined Assembly of Gp0051906, Gp0051904, Gp0051908 | reverse complement strand
CTCCAATTAGACTCAGCGCCACTGATGACAACCCTCTGAGTTCTGCCATTCAGCCAGTTCTCAATCCACCTCACTGACCACTCATCCAACCCACACTTCCTGAGCTTCCCTAGGAGGATATTATGGGAGACCGTGTTAAAAGCCTTGCTGAAATCCAGGTAGATAACATCCACTGCTCTCCATCTGCCCGGCTGGTCATACCATCATAGAAAGTTATCAGATTGGTCAGGCATGATTTCCCCTTGGTGATTCACTATCACTGTGATATTGTTGGGCAGCAGCAATGGCAAACAAGAGCTAAGCTGAATAAATTATTCTCCTCCAAAATATTCAGTGATGAAGACCTTTGTCCCTCAAACCCAGCTGTGTTTAGTTTTTAAAGTTTTCTGATGTTACTGAAGAAATGTCTGGGAAATAAAAGGATGCATTTCAACTGACACTGATGCAGGTGAACTGTGAAGTTGACACTTGGAGGGAGGCACGTGTAATAACAGTAGGGGAATGCCCAGATGAACAGGTATTTTCAATAAAAGCTGTGGAAAATGCACACAAAAATGGGCTCAAACTGAACAGATCCGTGCAGCAGCACTGTGAAAGCAGAGAGCTCATCAGACACTGATACTCTGTTATTTAAGATTTGTGTAACCCTGTCTACTGGTTGGAAGAACTGGATTTCTGGTTGACTCAACATGACAAAGAGCTGGATTTGGAAATATTTTGACCTGTGGTGTCTCTAGCGCAGCATCGGCTCAGATGTTCTCTGTCAGTTTAGGACACCTCAGAAATCAGGTATGTGTTTTGTTTTGCTATTTCTTGATGACAGAGGAAGGCAGGGAAACAACAGGTGAACTGTACCTGAATTTTGAGGATATTTATCTACCTCAGTGAACATTTAAAAGGAGAATTTATTTTCCCCAATTCTTTATCTAGCCCTCCTCTCCTTGCCCAGATGGCTAAAATCTTTGGATTTCCTTGTTTTAGAGAAAGATGGCATTGAGGTTTGTAATGGAGTTGTGTAATAATACAACACTCTGCTGAGAGTGTTGTATTATTATTTACTAGAGATAACTATATGATTTCATGGATTGTATCTAAAGGAGACTTCTGCATAAATGTCATATACTCACCTTAACACGACAAAGAAGCATATATTTAGACACAGTATATACTTGGAAGATCATAGAGATGAGCTTGAATAGGGTAAGGAGAAACTCTTGCTGGTACTTTGTAATGAACATCTAATTTGGGGAAGAGACTTGAAAAAGCTAGTTGAGGCAGGAAAACTAGAGACACAGGCAACAAATGAAGGTTTATCTTGCAGCCTGAGGTGCTTGCCAGGTGCAACCTATTAAAGCAGAAAGCTAAAATAGTTGTTCTAGATCAATTTAGAGAACTGGATGTTTCTAACGGAGCATGAGGCTGTTCAACACATACTTGGTATTGGGGGATGACACTCACCTTATTGAAGTATAAAGTGAATAATGCTTTACTTCTCACCCTGTGTCTGTATTTATTCTGTTCTTAGGCAGCACTACTGACTGTACAGCACATAAAAGATTGCTAAGGTTTCAGATACGGTTATTCAACTTTATGAAACACTAACAGCCTTTGCTAAGTGAGGGAAAGTTCTAGCTTCTTACAAGAAGTGTTTTGTACTGTTGACCAACTCAAACAGTGGTTTTCAACCTTGTTCACAGATCATTAGTGTAGAGTAAATACAAATATTTTTACTTTGATGGCATACTGGGATTCTCTCAACATCATAGCTTCACTTACAACTGGTGTAAGACGTCCTTAGGTTGTGACACATTCACTCATACAGACACCAATAAAAAAATAGATTAAACTGGTTTCCTTTAGAAGTCTGATTATGGTTAGCTGTCTGTACAGTGATGAAATTTGTTATGGTAGGTCTTAATTTAAAGTTAAGGGAGAGAAATGTGAACTATTTCTGACTTTAAAAAAGATATGTAAAAACTAGTAATCAAAATTCTGCAAATGCTTGTAGTGATTTTTTTTTTTAAAAAGCAATATGACTCTTTTATAAGCATCTTAACGTAGCAGTTTCTACATTTCCTATGGAAATGAACATGTAATGTTTGAGTATCCATGTTCTTGGAGCATTTAAATGTATTTTGGTGATAAATAGGCTTTCTCTGCCTCCTTCCCCCTCATCCGCTGCTGTGTCAATATTGTGACTCATAGGATTATAGAATCATAGAAACATTTAGATTGGAAAGGACTCCTGTAGGTCATTTGGTGCAAGACCCCTCACTTAAATGATGGCTTACTTCAAACTGAGTTTTTAACAGGCTGCTCTTGAAGATACTGGCATTCCGTTTGCTGCATGAGAGAACCCTGCTGCGCAGGGGGTGACTGCACATCATAGCCAAAGTGGTCTTTGAAAAAAATTCTGATTCAGCAGGTTCTCTTTTAATAAGACTTAGTGATCAAGAAGTAATTTGCAGTGTAACAAGAAAAAAATTAATGCAAGCCATACAACATTTTTGGACTAGGACTTAGATCATGTCAAATCAGGTTTTGAAGAAAACTGTATTGGGAGTTATGAAGGATGTCAGGAAATGTAATGGTCCCTTTTTAAGTCCTTCTGGAAATTCTTGGAGAGAGTGTGCTCTAAATGCCTCTGTCTGTAGGTCAGCAAAGGCAATTATATAGACTTCAGGGGACTGGTGATATATGTGAACACTTTCTGCTGAAAACTCTGCTGCCCCAGGGGGCCACTCCAGCAAGCAGTCTACCTCTAAGAAAGAAGCTTGAAGCATAAATTGCTAACCTTGAGTGAACAGTACGACATTCCAGCAATAAAATCGAGCTATAAACACGGCGAAAGGCAACATCTTTGATAGCTTCCTGAAATGATCAGAAGTTTCTTTTTATGCCTTCCTCTCACTTAAGCATCTCAGAAGGTTAAGGTGTAGGTTACTGTGACTTTTACTTTTAAAAGGTTTACCCACGTGAATCTTGTTTCGCTAGGGCTATTTACTCTTTTTTTCCTTTCCCCTCTTTCTCTCTTCTCCTTATGCTTAGTTACATGAGCCCTACTATCCCCTCACAAATGGCAGCCACCATGAAGCCCATGTGATTTTTAATTCAATTTAAATTCTTCTTCATAGACTCAAGGGACTATTGCGTAAGATACTAGTCTTATTCACTGACGGGATGTTATTTTCTTATATTTATTTTACATTCCTTGCTTTCTTTCTTTCATTCACACATTGCATCCTTCCTAATTCTTTTTTTTTTTTTTTCTAAAAAGATGTGGCTAATGTAGGTCTTTTATGCCTTTTCTGTACGTGTGTCCATATCAGATCATTTGTTAAAGGAAAAATGTTTGGCTAAACAAGTATAATGTTGTAATAAAGGTGGAGTACATTTCTTGTTTTTAAAAGTTCCTTCCAAGATCTTCATCTTCATTTTGGCTCCAAATGTTTAGCCAAAGAAATAAAATAAACAGAAAATCCCAAAGGGTAAAATTGGTGTAAAACACTAGCAATATTTTTTTGTCTTTGCTAGATACAGACTGGTTCTTAACTCAATTTAAAAAACAGGTCTCTTCAGTGTCCACTATTTATAACCCTTTCTTGCTTTTTTCATGAAGTTTTAAGACCACAGTGACAGTGTGAAAAAATAAATCCAAAGCAGGCCAGATCATTCAGTGTGTAGTGTTGTCCTTGTACCACGTTCTCTCTGTCTACACCAGTAATTACACATGACCTTCAGGTCACCCTAAAGCCTGGTCTCACTAAAAATCTGTAGGGTGAATACTGTATAACTCTTCTTCAGCAGTTCATGCTGTATCTGTAGGCGTTGTGGCAACGAGGTGGCAGTAGATTTGCATTCAATTGCTTTGGAAAGCATGCACATGTACGGGCCTGGAGGACTGCACGTCTGTCAATAGTAAGCCCACCTCAAGTTTGCTGTTGCTTGTATTCCTGTAGCACAGATAAGCCTGGACAGACGGACCAGAAGTCCATATACAGTTTCCCAGGAGACCTGAGCGAGGGAATGTTGAAGATACCTTTACTGCCATTTTCTAAGAATGACAATCAGAATGTAGTTGCCCTTGGTGAAACTTTGGGATTTAATAGGGAAAGGCAGCCATGTGGTTGTGCTAATTACCCTGAGTTCAACCCTGTTTCTGGTTCTCCATGGCAAAAAGCATGGACCTTACTGTCTCTTTAGTGTTCAGAGAAGACTTATTCTGCTGCAGAGGTAAACTTGTAGTGGTCCACAGTCTGTGTGCCATTTCTTTTCCATCTGCAGTGTATCAACGAAAAGGAGAGGAATTAGTTCAACAGGGACACTGATAGAGTCATCTCTGGAATATGCTAGTCTGTGACTTTAAACATTAGCCTCATGTGGCCATTGCTAGTTGGGGAGCTTTTCTGAGGAATGTTTACTGAAAGCAAACATTTTAAGCTAATAGGGAGGAATACTTGCCAAGTGGAAGCATTCTTAGTCATATCTTGTGACTAATGGATCCAATCAAAGCAGTTCAGTTTTCATGTCTTGGATAATAAAACCAGATGCTCTTGAATAAACTACAGAATATTGCAAAACAATATTCCTGTTTAATTAAAATTATAAAAATTTTCTATTAATACAAAATTCACCAACAAGACAAGAGGTGGGATTTGGCTGCCGAATTATTTGTTGTGGAACATTTGCTGTGTTTCAGGCTGCAAGGTGGTCATTTGTGACACTGCCATATTATTTTAGAACCAGTGTAAAAGGTTTACTGAAGATAAAAGCTAAGCAAAAAAGGAACATCTGTTTTCCTACACTGCCTGGCAATTTGTCTGATAGACCTAGGTAACAGATTACATCCGCAATTTAAAAATTATTTTTCAAATGTCAAATGGTAAACCTGAAAGATTTTTGACTTCTAAACAGAAGACGAAGGAGAAATGTTGTGACACTTTCTGAGGGAAAAATAATGATTGTGTTTTTTATAGCAATTTCATAAACATACCTAAGAAGATCAAGTTTACCTGAATCTTCTTGATGTTGTAATCTCGTTCTAGCAGCATATATAGTGAACCGACATTCAAGCTGAGTTTCTTCTAAGTCCATTAATTTAGTTAAAAAAAAAATCTTTCTGACTTCAAGTCAGACTTGAAAAATTTACACAATTTTAGAGCCTGTCGCACAGAAGGGCTTGTGCAATTTGGGAAATTTGGTTGTTTTTGTGTAGTGTGTGGTATGTTCATAAAGAGAAATCATGTGATTTTATTTTGGAATGTCACATGGAGAGGGTTTAATTTCCTTTAAATATTATGCAATAGAAGAAGAGAAAAATGAGATATCCCATCCACTTCCAACTGGCCACAGCAGGTTTTCTGTTGATGACTATTGTGATCAGTGAAAAAAAAAATTAACTGGATGAATTAGTCTTTCTTGCTGCCTATTGTCAGACTGTAAATATTTTCAAATCACATATAAATTTATTTGCTGATGCTTTTACATGTTTTGCTTTCATTCAATAGGTTGATCTCTTGGAAAATAATAATGCTATGGTGTGGGGTTGTTAGATTTGATTTAATACCAAATTATATGCTGCTGTTTCTGTTTGGTGGTTGAATAACTGCACCTTCTAGCTAGGCAGTCTTGAGAAAAGATTCGATTCAAAAAAGAGTTAGATACGGCAGTACCTCACTTCTAGATGGCTACAACAGAATATGCAGCTGTCTGCTTGACATATCTTCTTGTACCACCAATTCTTAATCCTGCTAGGGTACTTTCTTCCACTTCTTATTCCCTCCTGCTGTATGAGCCCCATTCCCTGGCTGGCAATGCAGTTAATCCATATTGTTTAGGCACAGTTCTTTATTGCCATTCTTCCAAGTCCTTGGAAACTAAGCTTGAGCACTGTTCTCTCTCTCCCTGTTTTATGCCAAAGTTTTCCCAAATCTGCACAAATATATCTGCCCCACCTCATACCTTTCTAAGGATCTTTACCCTACTTCACTAACTGCTTTTCTGCCAGTCTGTTTGGAGCCCTCCTTCCTAAAAAGGAGCACTGCTCCTCCCCATGGTGTCTGTGCAGTTACCATGCCACATTCGTGTGACTCAGCTTGGCTTGACCTTGCACAAGAAAATGGAGGGATGAATTTGTAACACATCTAGCCTACAGGACTGAGATGCTTCTAGCTGGACAAAGAGGAGAGGTTTAAGTCCGAAAGCGAATCTAGAAGGTAGTGTGAAATTTTTGAGTCGTAGATTTTGACCTACATGTGGACATCCTGCAAAGTCCTGCTTTGGGACGGAGGACAGAAATGTGTTGATTAGTCAAGGCAGGTGATTAACAAGGATTGTCTAATCCATTTTTAGTATCTTCCTGATGCAATGCTGTCAATAAACATCAGAACTATAAGTGCCATTAGCCCACAGATATTCACGTAACATCACCGTCCTCCTAGTTGTGTAGAAATCTGAATAAAATATGTGATGGTAGAGAAATGTTTAAATAACTTTAGAGGTAATTGCCTCTGTTCCCGGGGGTGTTTGACCTTGAGAGGAAGTTAGAGTAGTGAAGAAGCAATAAAGTATTGTCAGCTGGTGACTGGTCCAATTTCCACACAACAGTGGGCAGCCATCTTCAAACACACACAAAGGTGGACATAAATTAATATTCCATTTTTTTACAATTTCCTGCAGATAGCTGCTTTGGTTTTGAGACACCTAAAAAATATCCCTGGTACAAATGACTGTGAAACAGAACTGCTGTGTGAACCCTTCTTATTTATTTAATTTTTGAAATCATACTGTTTATAGCATTCATAATCTATGGACAGATGGCTTAATCCAAATTAAGATGGAAGACTGCTGTGTAAGTTTGTTTGTTTTTCTTATAAATCAGTCATCTGCTTCACAAAGAGCCTCACTTTAGAATTCAGCAGGTGGAAGATAGGAAATCTGAAGTCTGATGTTCTTTTATGACATCTGTAGCATTTCTATGTATAAAGAAAAGTCACCCTAATGTATCTGAACTTCATTTCAAGAATAAAAACTATGCTTAAAAGCTCTAAGAAATGCAGATTATGGTGGCAAATTTAAAAGACAGGCAAACTCAAAGAGATGCTCTTCATTTAAGAAAACAAAACAAGCTTACAGTCAGCATGTGGCTACCCCAGAATGTAACACTCCATCCATCTCTTACTCTCTGTCATTAAGTGGTAGTGCTTTCCCCCCCACTCCCATTCTAGTCATGCCATAGTTAAGTTAGGCAGCCGTTTTCAGCTTGCAATGTTCTGGTAGAGAGTTAACAACACTGCTCACAAGGAACACTTGAAAATTGTTAAAGTTTATCACAAATTAAGGGAGTCAGTACAACCAGTGAATGTTATAATTTTATTTTAAGATGCAGCCACTGATTTCTTGTGACGGAGATGGTAGACAGGGGTAGCAAATTATTCCTTCGGAGTTATTTAACTGCAGAGTCTCTGTGCTCTTACAGTGTTTCTTACAGCCTCAGAACGAATAGCACCTTTTGAAGATCCACAAAACTCTTAACAGAAGGCTACATACCATTTATATGGAGCTATTTGAAAGTAATTCACATTTCAGACTTGTACCAAGATGCAAAGGTAATCTATAGTTGTGTATGCAACACAGCTTATATATTGCTTTTCTCGAAATGTCCTAAAGGATAGACTGTGGGACAGATTGTTTTGTATGGATAATGGCAGCTTTTAAATTTAATGCAGAAGTTAATTTAACATGGCCTAAAGTAATGGAAGTAGTATTAGCAATGGAAGCAGAGTGAGGAATATTTCAAAACTTGTGCTTAGGACAAAAGGGAAAACAAACTGGCTTAGTAAATAAAATGCAAAGCATGCTGGAAGAGTCTCAAACTCAGAAAGGATTTTTCTGCTCTGGAAGAGCTAGCTCGCTTTAGGTGAATATGTATATTTTAAGTGGCCTGATGTCAGAAACGCCTCAAAATTAGGCATTCAGCCAGAAAATGCAAAACAGTCCATCAATCATCTTCTCAAATCAGTGAGATAGAGTCCAAAAGACAGTAAGAAAAAGAAAGAATGAAGAACTTTCTTATCCTGGGCAAAGACACATATGCCTGAAAGGAAAGAAAGTAGAATCTTGCCAAGTAGTGACACATACAAATAATTAGACACCCAAGATGTGAAGACAAGACCTCAGTCACACATTTACGTATCAGTATACAGGGAGTACATGTATCAGCCATGCATAGCAGGGCTCACCCTGGTGACCACTGTAGTACTGACAAAAAAGCTAAAAAAAAGAAAAGCTAAAATATAAACCCTAGAACATATAGCAAAATAAAAACCTAAAGAACATAAAAACCAGAGTCTTATCTAGTCCTTGTGTCCATGGGACCAACGTAATTTTCTTGGGCAGAAGGTTGGCTGTAACAAATGAAATTGAAACTGTGGTAAACCTTCAAATGAGATTCTACCACACATTGAAGTTGCACATAACGCTGTTGTTGAAAAAGGTTAATGAATTGTAAAGATCAAGATCCATATCTAAGCCAAAAAATATGAATACAAAATAGGTCCTTAACATCCTCAGAGAGAAACCTGAGGATAAATTTGAGAGTCGAGATGATAGACAAACAACATTTCACAGTTGTCATATTCTGGATGAGCTTCCTCTATCATTAAACCATACAAAACTACCCACATCAGAAGAGGCTATATAAAAGATAGTGACTAATGTCTCCACATAAGATAATTACTTTCTATGTACAGACAGAGGACTTGCAAATGTAAGATGATTGTAAGAAAGATGTGTTTTAGACATTCACAAAGTCTTATTTATATTGACGTAGTAAGTTGCCAAGTGAACTGTAATCCTCTTGCAGAATTTTCTAGAGAGTTGATTTACAAGTGCTGTTTATATTCTCACCTCATGAAGAGGTAATACTGATACGCCAAGGAGGTTACTTCAAATGCATAAGCATTGAGGCCTCCTGTAAAACAAAACACATACTTAAACTACAAATATGGATCTGGATGGCAGCAGGAGAGTCAAAGAGAGTGTCCGTCTTGCAGAAGACATACGACGAACAGAGAAAGAATTCAGATTTCCCAAACATAATATCTAAAAATGTGTGTGCATTCATTTAACTTTTATAATCATTTTTTCTGCTTGTGCTTTAGAGGTTTCAAATTATTTACATTGCTTGCTAAAAATCAGAGACATGCCTGGTACTGAGAAAGAGAACCAACTGTTTTGGGGCTTCCCAGGCCCTCCATAAGTACTTATTTATTTTGAGCAACAATTTATCTGTAACGCAAGAGAAGGGATAGTTCTGATGCATAATGTGACAGCCATTGAGGAATAATCAACTGGAAGGACAGACTTACTGCCGGTTGGAGACAGAAAGTCTAACTGTTATCTTTGGGCTTAAAAGTGCCTCAATAATTGCAATGGAAGTCTCTTTACTATTTGGACAGATCACAAACCACTTGCGGGTTTTGCTAGCGAAAGTCGGTGCCAGCCATCGCAGCTGTCTGGCTGTAGCATTGGGCTTTGAACAAAGCCTTCAAAACATTTGTTAGAATGCCATCAACAACTGCTGTTACCACAACAATATGGGAACTTAGAGTGTCTAAGTTATTTCTGAAATACCTGAGGTAGATGCTGATGACTTTCTAAATAAGGAAGGTTTCCTGAAGCAACCTTGAAGATGGCCCCTGTTTCTGAGGGAAGATCATGTTATCTCCTTGGTTAGGGAAGATAATTTAAAGATATTCCAAGTGGAATGAATTTAGGAGATTTAGGAGCAAAGGAGCAGAAGAAATGCTGGGAGTGGACATATATTGTAACACAACCATCACTATATCTGGCAAGGAAGAAATAAAATCCCAGTACTATTATCAGAAGCATGGCCTGTTAATCCTTGCATAGGTCCTTGGCTTAGGTTTGTATTTGTGGCTGAACAGGGTTGGTACTGCATGGTCAGAAATGGACACTTGAGACTTCACCTTGGCTATTGGTGAAAAGCAGACAGATATCGACTATACACAAGTTTGCTCAAGAATACCAAATCTGAAGTTTAAATTTATTTGCTTTCACCCATATTGCTCAACATAAACTGACCACCTATTAAAGCCTGTGAAGAAGACATGAAGGAGGCAGTTAATGAGAGGTTAGGAGATCTGGCTGAGATTTTTCTGAAATGCAGAAGATGGGAAAAAACCCATTTGTACTTCGGCCAGCAGAGAGGAGAATTAGGGCACTGTGATTCCAGTAAGCACTGCAAAACCCTCAGCCGCAAGTATCTTGCCAAAGACAGAGAACTGAACTCAAAGCCCTTGTTTATACCAACATTTCCAGTTCCTAGCAGCAGATCTCAGCTATTATCCTAAATCAAATGCAAACTTAGATGTATACATCAGTGATGTAAATAAAAAGTGGCTAGATGAATTTAAGTGGTCAGAATGGTGTTATCTGGGCTACTCCGAGTACTTTGAGTACAGACATTTTCCCTCTCTTCCTTTTGTCTTGTTTATTGTGTAGGAATTCTTCTCCCCATCTATGTCTGAAATAAGGTGGCCAGATCCAATGTGAAGCATTGTGCATAGGGAGTCACCCCTACGTTTCCAGCCCTGGCTTTTTTTTGAAGTCGAGATATCTGGTTTGCTCAGATAAAGTCTGGACAAAGAGCAAGTCTGTGGTGGTCCGAAACAAACCTTTAAGCCACTTAAGATTTTGCACATCATTAAGTATACATCCTTTCCCATTTATAAAGTATTGCTTGATCTGCTCATCCATACTGCATGGGGGATTAGGAAGCACGCATGTTTGCATGTGTCCACGAACGTTACTTGCTTGTGTTCTCCTGCTTGTGTAAGAGCTAGATCAGAAATGCTTGAGGAACTTGGTGGTCACTGCATGCCTCACCTGAATTCCCAAGAGCCTGCTTAAATCCCATCTTCTCTGAGCTCTTGGATGGAAGCACAGAGGCAGCCACT
>Ga0181612_105554_pt1 | contig 10979 bp, 9 predicted proteins | sample HoacroProtozoa21_FD_119630 | JGI IMG/M metagenome (GOLD analysis project Ga0181612, IMG submission 119630) | Hoatzin crop microbial communities from Cojedes, Venezuel. Combined Assembly of Gp0051906, Gp0051904, Gp0051908 | reverse complement strand
CTCTGGGCATCGACACCGGTTTGACCTGGCAAACCTGGAGGCAGGAGGCTGCGATCCAGGCTTCTCCCAGGCAGCTTACAGATGGTCGTTACCGATTCACTTACACCAGCACAAACACAGCCTTCCAGCTAGGACCTTTGCAATGCTGCTTATTGTTGCTTTGCCCATCCAACCCACCGTCACACGACGTGTGGCACAAGCGTCTGGGACAGCAGCATCCACACTTGCAGCTTCCTTGCAGAAACACTGCCAGCTTAAGTAGGACACGCATGTTTTCACTTGGGAAGAAATAGCTCTTTAAAACGGCTTATCTGCAGATTGATACACGGAGCACAGAAATGTGGCCTCCAAGACTTGAGTATGCATCGACCAAGCGGTGTCTTGGTAAGCTGGCTCATTCTGCAAAGAGACAGGAACCAGATGCAACCCAACTGTGCCTCCAGCTCCGTTTCACAGGGGGTGGTCTCAGTGCTTGCATCTGGAAGTACCAAACAGCCTTGCACCTTGCTGGAATCGGTCCCACTGTATGTACTGCTAACCGCGGCACAAGCCAAAAATACTGAGAAAAAGCAACCCCGAAGGAACAAGTAGCACCTTCTACATCACTACTCTTGACTGGTACTTTCTCACCCTAAAATATCAACGCCTAAAATACCCAGAACATTAGCATTTTATAAGGTGTTTTAGTACAGTTACAGAAAGTACTTACTGACTTAAGATCTCTCTTTCACTGAAGTAGAAATGCTTTGTAAAAAGCAAATTCAGATAATTGGTCTTTGGCCACCCAGAGATACTGTGACTGAACACTTCCAGTCTTTGCTCCATCTGAAAAGCATCAGTATGACCACGTCCAAGCCTTCAAGAATGCTTTGTTATGATAAAATCTGTTATTTATCTTCCCCTCCCTCACCTAGTTTTGTTCTGCAAATGGCCTTTAGCCCCTTTCCCTTTTTCACTCGGCATCTGACTATTACCAAATTAAGGCTTTCTATCAGGTCTCACTGTGACTAGTATCTCTTGTCTAGCTTTTAATCTGGATCACAGAGGGAAGAACAAAACTTGAATTTAAATTGAAGTAAAAATTAAACATTTAAGTATGGAAATTATTCAAGGTGGGAAAAAGGGTGGGGCTTTCAAGAAAGTTTGAGACAGGATTAATTCCACTGCTGTTACAATCAGAAGGTTGATCAGCCACTCCAATGGCACCAATGTCAAACCAGTATGAAGCAATTTTGAAAACCCCATCTATGAAACTACATCGTTCTGTAGAATCTTATACAAAGGCAGTAATACACAGAAATATAGTTAATCTTTCAACAGAATCACAACAAATCAACCCAGGGATCTGATCTTTACAGTAATTTCTTTCTTTTAGTCCCATGTTTTCAGCACACTTCCCGACCACCCACAGCAGCAGACGACAGTGGTAAGCCAGCACAAACTTCAAGTTTTTCGAAAGTGCAGCAACAAATGGCTGGCTGAAGGGCAGTTTCTGTCACTGAAATAGTCCTCAATTCATTTTCTAAAAAGTAACATTAGTAACCTAAGACATGAATGAGCACCAACATAACCCACACATTAAAAAAAAAAAAGAAAATAATACGAATAGAAAAGCCTGTCCAATTTTTATTTAAAAAGCCATATTGTTGTAGCAAGTTCAATGCAGTTACAAGCTCAACTCTTTACATACCTGTTGATGAACTCTTCGAAAGAAGAAAACAAAAGGTAGTCAATGGCACTAAAATCTTGGTCTGTTCCATTCAAATGAAACTGCAAAAACACCAGTTCCTTCTTCTTCACATCACGAGGGCCTTGAACAACCAAAGCATACTTCTGTAAGCAAACAGAGAGATGGTGAGAGTAGCAGAGGAATCCTCATTTTCTGCTCATGAATTTGCCATCTGTCACTAATACTCTGTAGAAATCTAACACACGCCAATATTTTCTTGGCCGCTACTAAGTATACGTCTATTAAAATATCTAACAAGAATGCCAACTGCATCCCTCCTTTTAGTTTAAAAACTATCTTTACATCAAGACTTCGTGTCTTTCTAAAAAATCTGCTTTAGTTCTATCATAGTCCTTTGGGTTCATGTGGATTTACCAGTCAAGGCCCTGCAGAAGGTCAGTCAAAACTGGTTTGAGCATTAAAGCCTAGGAACTTTCAGCTCTTGAGATGAAACAAGTGAATTTGGAGTCTGATACAGAGGATATAAGGCTTCTCCTTGAGAAAGAGGAACAGCTTCACAGCGCCCAGCACCTCAAGTAAACTGCTGAAAGGGAAAAAGAGAAAAACCACAACAAAAAATGCCAGCAGGGAGAACACAACTTAAAGCAGTGCAGGCATTAGATCAAACAGCAAACTGCTGCTTGCAGAAGGACTCAGCCAGTTTGAATAGGGCTCTGCGTGGTTCAGAGGTCTCTGCTTCAGCGCCTCTCCATCCAGCTGTGGGATTACAGACTATTGGATCAGCAAGCTTCGAAATGAATCTACCACACAGCAGAAAATGCAGGCTCCTAGTTTGTTAACACATGCAAACGGAACATACTAGTGGCAGAAATTAAACTGGACTTGCACCTAGAACATTACTTTCAAATATACTAAGGAGCTGCTTCCCAGAAAGAAATGGTGACTAGACAAAAGGCAAAACACAAAGAGGAAAAAAGCTGACCAAACAGATACCTAGATAGTTTGTTTGTTCATGCTTAGTTTCCTTAAAAACTATCTGAGCAACCACTTTAGATACAAATTATCATATTTAATACTTTATTTTTTCAACACCTGTTTATGCAGAAGCTAGATTCCCTGCATTTTTAAGGGCAATTTAAGGCAGACTGTCACTCAATGTGCCCATCTTGCTGGCTCACAGCATTTCAGTGTAACGAAACACTCCATGCCCAGTTAAGATGTGTCCTAGCGTGACAAAAATAGTATGTAATTCCCAGCAAATATACAAAAAGAGCTAAGCTATCCTGCTTTAATGGAATAACTGCTACTGCTTTCAATCAAAGTTAGATTCACTATATCAAGGAGTACTCTTGCCAGTTCATTCAGGAGAGGAATGAAGCAAGAGTTTTATTGTGAAAAATGACTTTTTTTGTCCCATCCAGGTTTTCACGCTGCACACGCCCACATGACAGCTGATCATCCGTAACACATATACGCACTGACTGGGGTCTTTTACATTTCTGAAAACAAAAGGACAGATGGCTTGAAAAAAAACTAAAAGCAAGGATTTTTTGCAGCACTTTAACTATTTTTACTTTCGAATACTATTACGAGCAGAAAACCCCCACTGAATAAGCTTTGTTCTATTATATTATTATTACCATAGTTTGATTAGTAAAAGGATCTGTGTAGTTGATTCTCTGAGTGGTGCACTCAATGTCTCCTGGCTGACCTGGATTTATCAGAGGCGGAATGTGATCATAGTAATGATGCTTGCAGCTAAGCAGCCGAGCCTTGCCCGGGTAAAAGGCAATACCTGTTTCGGGAGAAAAAAAACATTGAAGAGAGCTGATTTCTTTTCCAAGTACATAGATTTTCATTCTGGGATTTAATCCCACAGGATACCGAGGTATCCTCAAGATCCAGGAAAAAAATAAAATTAAACCATTTGCTTCAGCATTTTTCTGGAGCAGGACAAGTGCCAGCTGCATCAGGACAGAACCTCCGCGACGTGTTGAAAAAAATCAGGGTTCATGTTCTGTTACAACAATTCAAGATTCACAAAAGCTACTAAGTTTCCCTAGTGTCCCCACAAGCCAGCTGCTAATACATCAGTCCCTCTTGCCCGAAATGAAATGAATATGTAGAAGTCAAATGGGACATGTAACACTTCAGCATTAACATGTTTTCAGATATTATCAAGTAACATGTCAAATTTTAACTAGAAATAACGTATTTACAATACACGACAGATCAAAGATCACTGGCTGATCTAACAAAAGTGAAAAGATGCTCTTCAGAACATCTTGCACCTTCTGTTCATCAAATACAATGTCACAATAAAAATCAAAGCCATCAAAAAGTACTGCTACCACCCCTTATTACTTATATCACTGGGTAGGCGAGCTACTACTTCACCTGCATGGGAATTCAGATATACCATAAGCCTACCATTTCAGAGCAGTGGCAGGCATTAGAAGAACCTCTGTCACTCAGCTGTAGAAGGCTAGCAAAATACAAGGCCCAAAACAAAAAAACCTGTCATGCCACACATGCCACATTTATTACTGCAAGCAAGCTTGCTTGAAGATGATCTAGACCAACTACCAAAAAGAAGCATGGTTTGAGTTATCAGATATGACTAACTCACACAACTGAGATGACGTGACCGCCAAAACGCGAGATGGTGAGCAGTCAGCATGTATCAGTCTAAAAATACTTCATCGCTTTCTTCAGTGCTCCACGCTTGCAACTTGCCATCTCACCACTTTCGTAGAGCAATGAAGTAAAGGGCTACATTAATTTAGGTTCTCTGATCTGGCAGGGATCCCCAACAATACTTCTGGATTTATATGTATGTTTCTTTACTTCTTAAATTACATTTTCCTCCTGTTCCTGTGTGAAAAGCCCACGTGAAGGGGGGGAAAGCCTGCTGTTACAGTCAGATCCATACAGTCCAAATGCAAGGACCTACTTACAGAGCTGAGCCTAACTGACCATGCAGAAAAACAACCACAGGAACATGGCAAGAACTCAAAACGCTCACCTTTCAGCCACAATTACCGGAGTGATTATTTGTCAAATGTGGTAACACTTCAAACAAAAGTGTTATTTTTAAATTAGAAACTGACATATTACTGTTTGAGCTGCATTTGCTACCACAGCTCTATGAATGGTTACTGGAAAATTAAAAAAATAATGATAGAACTCACTATTCAAAAATGCTTCTGTGGAGTAATCCCTCCTGCAAACTGCAACACAGTTCCCTGATGCCACACTGCATTTTTATGCCAACATTGTTTCCTGCAGTCACATCACATTTCCATTGCCTGCTGATGTAATACCAAGTTGTAAACAATGCAGAACAGAAGCAGAAGTGGCATTGTGGTTGTTTTGTGGTTAGTTTGAGAAATTCACCTTCTCTACTGTCAACAGCATCTCACTGTCCAGCGCAGCGCTGAGGTCCTAATACACATCCTATGTGCTACCCTCTCAAACGATACAGTTTTGGGAATATTTCCATAAGGAATTATCTTCTTTCCCTAAAAGAGGGCCCATTCTAGAGTCTGCAAACTCTGCTTTTCTATCGAACCTTGCACGATACTCCACAGCTTCTCTCATTCACGTTAGTGGCATGAAAGCTCCCAAAATCTCCCCCCAAATCTTGTGTACAACACTAACATTTCCATGCAAAGTCAACACAACGTAGATTAAAAAAGAGCAATTGAAAGACCAGGGTCAAAGCATTATAGGCACTCTGTGGTCCTGGAGAATCAACACAAAAAATGTAAACCAATCTAAGATAAATGTGAACAACGACGTCAGCCATTTTGTTCGTTACCACTCTTACCAGGTGCATCGTACAAGGACACTTCCTTGTATGAGACAGACATCACTGGGTGCTTGAGCTTCTGCCTGAAGTCACTGATGGTTTGGTAGACAAGGAACACAGCTACAGCCATGAGCAGCAGATAAATAAACAGGAGAATTACTGAAAAAACATTCTTTAGGCAGGTCTTGCTGAAACGCAAAGAAGGGGTAGTGGAACCCAGTTCACTATCTGGAACCAAACAGAATACAGATTAGGACTTTACAATACAGATATTTGGGCTGAATTTACGCAGTGTTCAGTTAAAGATCAATCACTTGAGAGGAAAGTAAACCTCAAACTCAGCTTGATTTAAAAAACCACAACTATTGCTGGTTTTGATGATCAGACAGCTGCTTCCTTCTCAAGCATGGGGCATAATTGTCCAAAGATTATGCCTCTCTCTCATGTGTTGAATTTGGCACTCTGCTTAAGGACACTGCAGGCAGGAAACAAGGTTGATTTTCAAGAAGAACAATTCAGAAACTAAGTTCAAATTTCACAAGAAAAAAGTCTGTTGGTGGTCAATCTTTCCTCCCGGAAAAAAAACAACTCTTTCCCCCCGCTCCCAGTCTCAAGTGACTCTTACACACTCAGCCTATGCGTCCGCAGACAGATTTAATGTCCTAATGCTCTTACACAGCTACCTCCATTGCATCTCCACCATGGCAGAAGTCACTAGATGTTTTTTACCCTCTCACTTTTGGACTCTAGTTCTTAACTCCTTGTGTATGCTACATAAAGTTTCACAAAAGGGTTCTTCCAGTCACAGCTAGAAAAAGTCTGACCCAATTCTCTCACAGTCTCCTTGCTTCAAAACTTATTCTCTGAAGATCTTCATACCTGCCTCACTTGTACACAGACACTGCCTTCCCACACTCCCTGCATTCGCCATTTCTTTTGGCAATACTTGTCAGGAAAAAGTTCATGTGCTCTTGAGTTACACGTCATGTTTTGATTGCGAGTGATATATTGCTGAGCACGCAAAAGGAGCATTAAAGCCCAAGACAGGAAAGGAGATAAGTAAGCATACTTTATGCTGACTTTTCTGTGGTCTGTAATCTAATGAGTCAGGCCTCTCAGGCCATGCCACACTCTGCCCGTCAACTGTAACAGCACGGTTTGGTGTTCATTCCTTGCCGTGGCAAACACTAGCCTTTTAGTAAACCCGATTGAACACACAACCTCTCACAAAAGTCCATGATCACAAACGTGTTCTGAAGTTCATTGCCAGGAGATGGCAGCCAAGGAAATTAGGACATTAATAAGCATAAAATTGCACTATAAAAACATGTCTTGAACACCTGCACAGCATTTAGGGGATATTAATTTTGGGTTAGCTTACCTTAATGCCTACATCCGAGCTGCAATAAGGCCGTTTAACACTGCCCCGCACCCTTCAAAAGCAGGTCCACACAGTCTAACTGAAATCTGTTTAAAAGCACCTCTGTTCAATATTGCACCTTGCCCACGTAACTCCGGCACAGACTTTGCTTGGAATCCACTGCCATCACAGACACTGCAGCTCAGGTCAGATACAACATAAGGGAAGATCACACACTGAGCTACCTCAGAACCAGATGTGCTGAATTTTCTTTGACTGAGCACAGTTCATGACAAAGAAATGTTCTCATGTCAGTCCTTGGAAAAACTCCTTGGCTTTCCATCAGCACTTATTCCCCAAAATAAGTAATTTAGTGTTTTGTCTGCTTTCAGAAGTGCAGTTAAAAAAAACCAAACAACCAAACCCACACACAGAAGCAGCTTATCAAGCACCTCAAATTGGTAATTTCTGGGTCAATAGTTCTCACCTGGTAAAATAACAGAGCTGGCATCTTCATGAACTTCCATCTCTTCTCCTCTCTCATCTGTTGGGTTTTCAGACACTTGCTCCACATCTTCACTCAGCTGTGTAGTTAAAACAGTGGTTCAATTTCCAAACATGCTCTCAACTTGCAATTGCTGGAATTTCTATGGTACAAATGAAAGAGGCTCCAACTAACCAAACACACAAAAACATGCCCCCAGTCCAAAAGCACCCAACATCTGTTCCACTTGTTCACAAGAGCCACATTCCTATAACCCTACAGCTAAAAATTAAGTGGCTTGCACACTGCAAAAAGACAAAGATGGCACATTAAGTTTAACCTACTTCTACCCTGCTCCTTCAGCAATAACATCACCTTTTCTTTCAAGATCAAAGCAATTGTTTTCCTGGCTGCTTCAGCTCACTTTAAACCTCCAGTTATGGCAATGCCCTCTGAAATAAGCAGGAACTTTGATCTGTCACTCAAGAACGTATTTTTAGGCATAAGCAAACCACAGCACAGAGCAGCAAACAGAGCATTAGCACTTCTTAATGAAGAGGTGCATAAAGCGTGAGCTACATTCCGACAGTAACGCAAATGCAGTCCCAGCCACAGAGGTAGGTGGGTCACTACAAGACAACAGCCAAACACTCCTAAATTTCTGGTACTCATTTGAGTTCACTGTGCAAATTATTATATATTAGTGCTTATGCAACAACTTAGTCTTCCACTGTTTCTAAACCAGCAACAGAGACCAGATGTTTTCTTGTTTTCCTGTTCAGAGCTCTGGGCCCAAACAGCCGAGACACTTCTGTCATAGTCAGAACCTTGTCACATCAGATAGACATCACAAGAGATCATGAAGCATTAGACTACATATATATACACACACACACATACATATATATATATATATATATATAGTTTCTCCTGTATGTTTTCCAAATTTCTTTTATGGCTGGCAACAACATACAAATGGCAGCCAGACGAACTGGGGCGTAAGCTCACAGCACATCACGTGTTGCACAGCAACTGTCCAAGCACAACACCCAGCGTCACCCACCGAATCAGGCAAGGGAGTTTAGCTTTGTTCCTATTTCAAGGAAAACGGGTGCGCAGTTAATGCAGCAGCCATACTGAATGCTATTCAACTTTACACCCCCAACTTACTCAACAGTAACATGCATGTATCCATAAGGAAGTGCTTTTATTTCACCCAACTTTAATTCAGTACTGAAACCATCATTATACCATTAACAGATCATTATTTGCACTTATGAGGAAAGAGTCCACTCATTTTACGTCTTCCAAGTCTGACATAAAGCCTCCATCACCTCCTGCTGTATTTCTGTATTCATTTCCACCATGCAAAGCAAGTTGAAAGCAGTTACCCAGTTGTTTTTAAATGCTTTGCACATAAATAAAGCATGATTTCCCATGGTGTGAGGTGTGGAGCGAACAGGTAACCAACAGGCTAAACTCATCTCATTTGCAGGAGACATACCAGGCTCCGACCGAAGACACCTTTTTCAATTCTCTTCACAAAACAAGGGAAAAGTAACACTCTGCTCCTTTCTGTAGGGACACCCCAGTTCTATTTGTTTACTTGACCTAAAGCTGTTCTGACACAAGAAGAGTGTTCACTGAACCTCTTGTACTGGTTAAGCTAAATCAGCTAAGAAGCCAGTTCAAATTATACTCTTGCAAATTCCTTACACCAGAAGTGATCCAAAAAGTTTAACATTAGTTACAAAGTCACTGCAGTTTCTCAGCTGACTCCCCACATCTCTCTGGTTCTGCCACGGTTCCCCAGGCACAGGCAGCTCTTCAGCCCAGGCTACGGAGAGGGTAAGAGAATTCTGTTCCTGATAGCAAGGAGATCCCAACATAAGTTTAAATAAGAACACAACATGCAACATTTCTTATCCTCCCGAGAGGACCTACTGCAACACTTCAACAAGTAGGAGATGAGAACTCAAAACATGTAACCTTTCAGCATTCCTTAGAAGTAAAACAAAAAAATAAACAATATGCAACTATGTTTTCTTATCTCTGCTCACAAGGCAGACATAGTTTATAAGCTTTTCACACCTAAAACCAGTGAAGGACAGCTAGCCAAAAGCAGGAGTGCTGACATTGCCTCGGGTGCAGGGAATAGGTTGAGCTGATGTGTACAACCCCCCTAAAACCAACTAAGTTCACTACAAACCCTGAACACCTGGCTTGACCAGAGATGAAGTTGCACAAACCCTCCGAGGCCACCAAGAGCCTGGCGCTGTTCACAGCTCAGCCGCCGCAGTCCGAGCGTGCAGCACGCTGACTCTGCAAGGCACGGCAGCACAGACCCGAAAACCCAACAACTCACAGACGTATCAAGCTATGGTCTGCCTGCGGCTGGGAAGCCAGCACAGCATTACTGCATGACAGCCCATTTGAGTTTCTCCACACTTGGCAGAGTCCCCACACCAAGGCAACTGGCAACGGTGAACCCGGCATATACCAACGGTGCTCGCCCTCGCAGGCCAGCTCTTTCTGCATGCTATTTTTGATGAAGCAGTAAAGCACGGTGCGAATGCAGAAGGAACACAAACCTGCAGGGCAGTTAAGCTTGCAATAGGATGCAGAGACAGGACAGATCATCAAGAGCAGGAAGGGCATGAAACAGACCTTTGTTCAGCATTCCTCTGGGCTTGGCATGTGCAGCTGACCAAGAAACAACTGCAGCAGCCTGCATGCCACCCAGCAGTTCCTCTCCAGTCCTGCACGCAGAAAGCCACCGGACAAACAGAAGCTCAGAAGAAGGCAATTCCAGATATTTCAGCATCCCTGCTAGGGCCAGGAGCATCACAGACTGCCCCAGGTGCCGGAGAAGGGACGGAAACGCAGCTGCTGCACTTACACACCACCCAGACTTGCACCACGGAGGTTGGGACAATCCCAAATGCAGGGAGCAGTGTCAGCGGTGGCCGACATGCATGGAGGAGATGTAACATCCACAGTCCAGACCATTCTTCAGGCACCAGTGGGGCCTCATTGACTCTCTCGGGTACCTCCCCTAAATACAAGCTCTTACACGAGTTAATTTCATCCTGATAATCACGGGATAAAACCTTCCTACTGGATGAAACCCTCAGATGTAAAAAGAGGAGGACTTGTCCACCCAGGCTTGCTGCTGGCTCACCGATTTGCCACCTTCCAATGCCTTCGGGCCTGCCACGAAAACCAGCAGCCGACACGAAGCAGGCAGCACCAAACCAAACCAGAGCCCCAAGCCACCCACCGCACGCAGAGCCAGGCAGACACCCGCACTCCTTTCACCTGCAGGACGCACACAGAAGCGGCCCGCTGCAGGCCTCCACCGCTGCCGGACCCGGCACGCACGGCCCCTGTCTCCGGGACGGGAGACGGGAACCAGCGAGAGACCGGAGCCCGCGGGCCGACGCGCAGACGCTCGGCGGGACGGCGGCGCGGCCTTCGGCTCCCCGTGCGAGAGCTCTGGCACCCGAGTGCCCCCGCCCCGGGAGCCCAGCCCCCGTCACCCAGCGGCACCGGGCAAGACGCGCAACCCAGACCCCCCGCCTCCCTCAGCCCAGCGCGGGACCGGACCGCCCACCCCGCGCACCGCCCCGCCCGG
>Ga0181612_177109_pt1 | contig 10981 bp, 4 predicted proteins | sample HoacroProtozoa21_FD_119630 | JGI IMG/M metagenome (GOLD analysis project Ga0181612, IMG submission 119630) | Hoatzin crop microbial communities from Cojedes, Venezuel. Combined Assembly of Gp0051906, Gp0051904, Gp0051908 | reverse complement strand
GTCTGTTTTCGTCTATGAAAACTCAGGCTGCCACCTATTTTTCTGTGACCCCAAAGCCTGTGTTACATTTATGCTATTTAAACTCCTGCCATTTTTTTAGACTACTGCATTTCACAACCACGTGGTACATTTGAATTAATTCTGTGTATGGGAAGCCAAGGCAGGCAGAAACCTGTGCCTTGCCCTGGGTCCTGTAGGTTTGAATGAAGACTACTTCCACTTGGATCCCAGACCTTTATACTTCACCCCCTCTCTTCCTTTCCGTTTTTTGAGTTGATAGAAGACCCTCCTGGCAAGGATAGCAGTTGTCCATGTGGAAAAGTGACGTTCTAATCTGTATTTTTTCTTGCTGCGATGCAGTGAGCATCTGGAAGAAGGAGTGCAGTGGAATAGGCTGCCCAGGGAGGTGGCGGAGTCCCCATCCCTGGAGGTGTTTAAAAAACTTATGGATGTGGCACTTCAGGATATGGTTTAGTAGGAATGGTGGTGTTGGGTGGATGGTTGGACTTGATGATCTTAGCGGTCTTTTCCAACCTATGGTTCTATGATAAAGTCTTATTTGGACTTTGGTCTGATATCAGCTATACAATCTTTAGGAATATATTTAGTTTCTGAACTTCAATTTATGCAAATGCATAATGGGAATATTTTTTGCCCACTCTTGTAAAGCCTTTTAAAATCTACAGATTAAGTACCATATACAAGCAAAATGTTGTTATCCCAAGGATCATTTGCAGTGGGAGATCACTAAATTGTTTATGGGTATATCCTGTGAGCTAAGTAAATGATTGCAGGATACCTAAACTACTTTTTTTTCATCAGAACACTGGAATTGTATCAAAGTTACCTTTTGTCTCTGCAACAAGGAACAATATTCTTCCAAGGTAAATCAGAACCTGTTGTGAGACTGAAGCCTCAGAGAGCTCCAAGGTCCAATGAGCACTAGTGTTTGGTGAGGCTTGGCAGAAAACGCAAGCATTTTTTCTTCTACCTTGTAAAAAGCCATCCCATTGCACTGAAGGATACTTCTGCATGAAGACGCAGCAGAGAACAACTGGTAGACTGCTGCTTGAAGCCTTGATGCCACTGCAGCGTTAGTGCCTGCGAGGGAACTCATGGTTCTCTTCTCGGGCACCTTGCTGGTGGGCTGGAGGCTGCATGACCTGGGGGACCAGGAAAGAGAGCTGGCCCTGGGAACTGGGTCGCAGCTCCTGCTCAAAAGTAAATGATCTGCAGAATAAGGACTGCCTCTTTCGTTTCTAGAATATATCAAATTCCTGCACTTAGGGCCCAAGAAGGACCAGAAGGGAGAGCAGAAAAAACAGTATGAGGTCTGCTGGGATATCTGATGCAAAATTAACTTTGTTGTTTTTCTTACTGGCTTTTTCCTGGGCTCTGTTGCAGCTGAAAAAACAACCCTTCTAATCTACAATAAGAAGGGAAGTTCTGGCATGAAGATTGTCCACCCAGACATTTGGCACAGTAAGGAGGAAGATTTGTTTAGCTTAGCACTGATTTTATTAGTCCGTGAGTCTAACTGAACCTTGAGAGATAGTCTTTTCCCTGTTGAATGACGCTGTTGATGGTGTAGGTTTCCTTCTTAGTTCTCAGCTATGCTAATGTGGTGTAACTGAAGAGTTCTCCTGAAATGCACCAACTATTGGCAACAATTGCTTACTGCAGTAGGACAACAGTATGAATTAGCAAAAAATCCCAGCAAGCCAGCGTTGTTTCAGTAAGGGCAGCACGCATAGTCAGAGACACACTCCTTTCACAGATGTCACGTATTTGGTAACTTGTCAGTAGATGTGAATTCCAAAATATGTATTGGCTCTAAATGTGGTTTTGTTGTTCATTCAGTCCTTAGTGCACGTATATGCATTTTTTCAGTGCAACAGATAAGGGAAATCTAGCAGGAAAGGAAATCTAAAGAAAAAATTCACACAGAACAAAGAGGGAAGAATCTGTTCACTGATAAGAAGCAGCTGACATACTTTAAAAGAGGCTTCGAATGGTTTCACTTGTGCTCCTCAGTCATTGCTAAGAACCAATTCCTTGTAATAGTCTCAGTAAAAAAATGGCGAGGAAACTGGATGTCTTTCCAGTCTAAACAGAAATGATGTGTTAAATGTTAATACAGCTGAATTTCTCTAATATTTCATTGAAATATCTTAGTCCATTACTTTTGTTAAAATAATTAGTTTTCCATTATGAAATCATGTATTTTTTTTTACCGCGTGAGAGGTCATTGCTCAGTCAAAATCTCCTTATTATTTCACTGTTTGGTAGTTTATCGTCCTAGCTTTTGATAACTAATTTGATATAAGATTCTCTCCCCATTATCTTCTTTACTTTTTTTTGGCAGGACGCTGGCTTGATTTCTGGTTATCTGACTACTTCTGAAAGTCCATCCAATACATTTTCCAATTCATCACTTCCCTTGCTACCAGGGGATGTTTTCCCAATAATTAGTATTTTCTGCTGGGCTTCTGCAATCAATTTCTGTGATTCATCTCTTCCATAAAGCTTATAAACAATAAACTGTATTAATAAAAATGCTTTCCCTAATTGAAAAACAAACTTTAATGTACAATTTTCCTGCTGTCATCATCAATTCTCTCTAAGCCTTTTGTTTCTCAGCTGCTCTGCCTGTCTCCCATTTATCTTCCTTTATCTAATCTAATGGCATCTATCCAGTTTCTATTCACTTTTCATCAAGGTGATATATTTCCTCTCCCATAGTACCTTTGTGTTCTTAACGTGCCTCATGGCAGAAATCATTTTTCAGTCATCTAATGTTTATTCTACATTGTTGTCAAATAAGTAATTATTATAAACCTCTTGATGGGGAAATGTGATGCCAGAAAGGAAAGAAAGAAAACTAAGATTTGACCATTTGGTCAAGTTAGGACTTTGCAAAGCTTCAAATAGCTTCGATTTTTACTTCTGTCATCCATCTCTATCATTTGCATTTTAGTAGGACAGCAGCGTAACAATAACTGCATCTGGATTTTATATTCTATTCCAGAAGCTCACGGATAGCTCATAGATAGCATTCCAGAAGCATCATGCATAGGATGAATTAGAAAGACTCAGTACTGTTTTGTTATTTTTCTAAGTCTATTTTCTATTCATTTCACCATTTAAAAAATCATTTTTGTAATCTAAATGCCTGTTAGCTTCTTTAGGTTACTATTTACCATTACTGTTTGCTCATCTCAAAACGTATACTCCTTTTGGTACAACTTTGACTTCACTGAAGTGTCAATAGAAAAAAATTTCTAGTGAGGCCTGGATTTTGTCTTTGACTGCTTGATTAAATACTGCTTATCATAAAAGGTGTATCTTTTGTTTATCTGGTTAGGAAACAAAGCAATAAATTTCTTCACATACGTCAACGTGGAGTTGTATTTTCCTTTCTTTCCCTGAAGCAAAAAAGGAACTGAGGATATCTTTTATGTTGGACTGAAAATTTAGGTTCTTAAGTTTGGCAAAGTAAGTTTGTGGAAAGAAGTTTCTGTTTCAGCTTGCTAATAAAGAATTCTGATTCAGATCTATGTTAAGATAATAAACCTTTCTGTACTCTCTCCGGTTTTTAGTCAGGACTGATTTAGAACTGGAAGAAGACAAATAATTAAATATATGTGAGTTTTACAAATGCCTGTTCTGCCTGAGCTGTCTGCTTCTGAGTTATCCTGGAAGACCCCTTGTGTTCTCCGCATCCTCAGGTGGCTGCTTGGAATCTTAGGGAGAAGAGCAGATACTCACTGGAAGACAGAGATGAGGAGAGTTTAAATTATAAATTCTGTATATGGAAACCAGCGACTTTTTCCTGGTTTATTGACCACAAAGATCCTTAGTTGCATACGCATCAAGGAACATTGTTAGTATGTATTATTCCAACTCTGTCAGTTCTATCAGCATAAAAGATGAGTTGGCAGAGCTTCAATGCTTCTCAGGATGCCCATACGACTTGAAGAGATTTCGTAGGTCAGGGAGTGCATCCCAGGCACTCCTTCATATCCCTTTTGTAAATATTTGAGTCTGAATCCTATAAGCAAAGATTTTTTTTTTTAACCTTGCCTCTTTGAGTTGAAGGCTCTTCCAGAATCTCATTTTACTGATGGTTATAAACTTCAAAATTTCCAGCCAAAATGTCTGCATGGCTGCACGTTTGTTCTTATGCCAGTGTTGTCAGTTTGAGAAGCTCTTCTCTTTCCTCATGCTCCATTCTCTCATTTCCCTGCTTCCCATTCACTTACACACATAGGCAGCAGTCAGTCTTCATGTTTGCTCGATTCATGGAGCTAATGTTTCCTAGTGGCCTCTCAGATGGGCACTCTATTCTCCTCACCAGCATACAGGCCGTCTCTTGCAGTTTGAGTTCATGAGTGACCTGTACTGTACGTGATATTCCAGATTAAAGCTTGCCAGTGGCTTGTACCAAAACACCAATGTATCCCTGGTTTTGCTGGGTGTATGGGGTGGTGTCCTGTACACCCTTGTCCTGGTTTGATCACCTTGTGGGTCAGTAACCTTGTGAGGTACTAATATATCCAGGGAGTGTTTTCTTTTCAGTAGCTGTTTCCCCTTTTGTCTTACAGCTTCTGAGCTTATCCTTGTTTTCTTCAGTCAGTTCCCTTTTAGCAGTGTTAAAAGCTTTACAGAGATCCAAATAGATGAGGTCCAATTTATTTCAGATTTCTAAAAAATTCAACGGACGGTGTGAGATATGTCTGGCATGACATCCGTGTTTCGTTTTATCCCATTTTCCAAGTCTTTAGTTATTCTTCCCTGCAAAATTTCTTCCAAAGCCCTGCATAATGCTGAAATCAGATTACAGGCCTCAACTCACCAATTCACATTTTTTTCTCTTCCCTTTGACAACTGTGTTTGCTGCTTCTCAGTTATGTTGCATCATCTTAAATTCCATAGATGTATGACAAATACTAGCTATCAGACCTAAATTCACATGCTGATTCTTGCAGTGTTTTTTCATTGGAGAGTATCTATTTTCTACTGAATGTGCTAAGCTCCTGGAGTTTTCTTTCCACTCAGTTGTTATTTCTTTATCTGTATGATATAGATAATTCCCATTATTTGCCTTTTCCTCTTTTTCAGCATCATCCTGCTTGTTGAAAACTGATTATTTCTTCACTGATATCTAGAATATTTTTAATCACTGTCCCAATGTCATTTCTTTATAACTCCGATTTTCATTTCCTTTTTGGTGTTGTTAATAATCCTTCCAGGGTCAACAGTACCTTGATTTTTGGTAATCCTTGATTTATACTTCTGCTTCTTGGCCTCCAAAACATCATTTTCTCTTTTTTATATGATTTCCTTCATTGTTTTTTAAGTTCCTTGTGTATACATAAGAACGTACTCTGTGTTGGCTATTCCAGCAGAGGATGGTTTGCAGTGAACTTTTACAGCTTTTTCTCTTTGGTTGAAACACAAATCTAAATACGTATTTACTTCTTTTTTGAAGTTATGTTACTGTAGAGTTTGGTGTTATAATAAAGAATTTATATACTCTATCTGGTTGTGAAATTTGCAATCATACTTTAAAGGTTATTTTTCTCAGTAAGCAAACATTTCAAATAAAGCAATACTTTTGAATATTGTGAGCTGTTCCCATTTCACTAAAAAGGACACTAAATCTGAGCCTCAGATGTAAGTGTGCAGCAGCAGCCTTCCAGAGGGGCCCTGTGATGTCCTGCTGAAAGGATGTGATTTATTATCTTTCTTCATTGCTATACTTAGTTATACGCATATTGTAACTGCATAAAAATGCCATAACAGAATGTACATAGGGTTATTTGAATGCCTATGCATTTGCACGTACAACTGTGCCTAGTGCATATGCATATATATTTATGTGCATAGTACTGCTCAGAATGCCAAAAATTTGACCTTGGACATCGTATTTGTAACTGTTTCACTTTGGGCCTTTCCGATTAAACATCCAGCTGTTGTGGGAGCCTCTGTAGTGGAGCATTTGCACCGTTTTTCCTCCCCATCCCCTCCCTGGTGCTCTCAGAGCTGCGGGGGGGAGGCGGGGGTGTGTGTGCAAGGCACCAGCAGGCACTCTGCTGTCCCCATCTCCCTCTTGCCCCATCGCTGGAAAGTGCTGGCTCGGCGCTGACAGCGGGCAAGGGAGTTCGGGTTTTGTCAAGGTGCCTCACGGACATGAGACGTGACATGCCCCTCCTTTCTCCAGAAGTTCATTCCACAGAGAACGGTAATTAACGTGGAAGAGGGGAAAGTGCTAGCACAGCAGTTTTCCTACTTGGAGTAGCTCACAAAGGTTGTATCGCATCCTGAGGTGGTTTTGCCAGCTTCATATGACTGAAAGGAAAACACTGACATTTGTACTGGTCTGATGTTCTCCGGCTGTGTTTGTGGTCTTTATGTGCCTGCCATTATTTTTTACTGTCTGAAGAAGAAGGGAGACTATGTTTGGTTTAAATTCTGAAAACTGTAAAAATGTTAGCTAGCTGTGGGTAATCATGGTTACATCTGAAGAACCAGATATGAGAATTTTGTTTCTTCAGCCTGTATCAGAATCGGATGAGAAAGGGTTTTAAGACATCTAAGCATGGTGCTGTCTGCAGACTACATACAAGTACAAATGAAACCTACCTACTATACAGACACCTATAGCATTTAAAGTGGTGCTACAGGAAAACCCCACGAGCCTTGACCCTGCAGCAGAATTTGCTGCCAAATCCTCTGGTTGCATAAGGACACTGCCGAGCTCAAACTTCTGGTTCTTGATATTGGTAATCTTACACTTAGGAGTAAGCGTCCTGGTTCTGTCTATCTATGAAGTGATTCAATGCTGTCGGACTTTTCAGTGAAACGAGAGCAGTTTTGGTGACCATGAACTTCCTTGGTTTTCTGTAGTGTCTCTTGACTCGTATAAAACCTGCTTGCTGTTTCCCTGCTGATGGTGAGGCACCACCAACCGAATTCGTATGCAGTGACCCTTACGAGTGCTTGAATGTTTGGCAGAATTAGAGTGTGACCTTTGGAAATAATGGGGTTTTTTTTACTTGATTTGAAATCAGCAGGATCTGTCGGTGCCCCACACCACTAAAAATAAGATTGTTACTGCCTGTAGTACTAAGAAATCTGTGTTTGGAGGTGTCTGACAGAGGGCTGCCTATCTTAGGCTGAGAGGGAGTAGTATCTGACAGGGTGTAGTATCTGCCCGGGCTTTGGAACTTCAGACGTGAAGGGGCACAGTGGTTCCACAGCACGCTGCCAGGCAGGCCTTGCCGGCGGGTTAGGTGAGATCAGTGCCTTGAAGGAGAGGCAGTCGGCGGGCATGCTCGGCGTCCTCGGCACCCACGGCTCGGGCTCTGCCACACTGCTCTGCTTGGGTCCCTGCCGGGGAGCAGCGCGGGCTAGGGGGGAACCGCCTGCCCAAAGCCTGTCCTCGGGGGTCGGCAGGGCGGGAAGGCTCTTCCAGGCACAGGGCTGCCGCCGGCAGGGCTGCTGCCAGCTCCTGGCCTGTTCCAGCTGTTGAAGAGGTGAGCGGAGAAACGTGTTTCGGCTTTGTTCGGCAGCTCTGTGCTGGGGGCAGAGCAGCAGCGTGCTCCTCTGCTTCAGCCGCTGCTGTCAGCGTCTTCTGCAGGGCCCGCATGGGGAGCGTTAGGTCAGTGTTTGTGCTGATCACACTCTGGGCAGAGCTTACTAAGTTTGTCATTACAATGTCACTTTCACATAGGTGACAGAATGGGTGTTGTTTTGAGGCAAGCTGTGAGGGAGCAGTCCCCCACAATGAGCAAAAATCAAACAGCCGAGCAATAAGGCCTGGCACATCTGTGTGAGTTCGCCACTGTGGGGTCCCACGTCCCCTACCCTGCCCATTTCTTTGTCTCCAGAGCTCTGCTGCAGCTCATCTTCCACAGAGAACGGTTGCTCCGTAGCGGAGCCAGAGAGCTGGGGATGTTTCTGGCCTGAGCGTGGAGGGCCAGCTCACTCGAATGCCGAGCTAAATTCAGTTGCACTATACTCCCCGAGGGAATTCTAGTTCCTATTTTGATATTCCAAGGTCAAGATCCTTGAGTAAAACTCAACTCAGTTATTACCCCTTCTGCAAAAGAGGACATCCAGGTACTTGCAGTGGCATGTTACTGTCCCCGGTGCAGTCACCCGTGGGTGGACTATGCTGCTCCCAGGGGCTGGAGGAAGACGGCAGGTGGAGTTCTTGGAGAGGTCGAGGGGCATGTCTGTGGAATGGCTAATGGCGATTAAAATTGCGTTACACAGTGGTAATTGCAGTTTTGCTCAAAATTATCCCCTATTTGAGTGCAGCTGCTTGCACCAGCAGCAATGATTAGGCTTAACAGGATGCTGATAAGACAAGCAAAACTCACCGCTTTCATGATGGTGGTTTTTTAGGACCTGTGAATCCTTTTAAAATTGCAGCACAATCTATACATGCATATGAGAGGACCTCAACTACTTAGAAATGACAGGGCTAGATCAGTAACTACATTATTATTTCTACAGTATGCTTTACTACTTCTGGAAGTTAAATCCTGTGAGATTATTCTATGGATTTGAGCTCTGGTCAGTATGTTATAAAGGTGTGTACTTATATATTACTTGTTTGTTTTGCAGCTTCTGGTTGCTAAATCCCCTGTTGCTCCATTCTGTGCTTTTTTCTACACCATTGAGAAATCAGGCTTGGTTCTTCAAGGTAAGACCGGAGCATGGATTGTTTTGCTTTTTCAAGTAGTATTTTAAGCAGCCTGAATGTAGATAACAGCAACTATTGTGGAAAATCGTGCTATTTATATGTAATTAAAACTCCACATATTTAAACAATCTCGTTGACAAGGACAGCGTTCTGCTGCGTTCACTGTTTTGTCTTGGATTATACTGAATTCGTTGTTGCATATTCCCATGGATCTAAGAATGGGCCCTGAGATTATTAATCAATGCTCCCTGTTTTCCTTCAAGGTAAAGTAGAAAGGTACTGGCAACATTGCTCCTATGGGATAGGTTTCTTCAGGAGAAACATACCCATCTATCATTAATAACCTGCTCTAATAAATGGTTCTTCTTTAGCAAATGGCTTGGCATCAGTAAAAATACAGGAAATTAATATCTGTCCTCTGTTTTTGTGATCATTTTAATGTTTATGCCCCATGGTCTTAGATAATCTTCAGATTCTCCAGAATATGAGATAGTGTACTGAAAAGCTGGATATTACTGCCATGATGGCAGGGAACTAGGATTTCTTGTGGCCGTGTCCTAAATCATGTACTTTCAGACCACAGCAAAAAGGGAAGTTCAGCTCTTCCCTTCTTTTCCCCATTTATCCAAATGAATCTTCCTTTAATGTACTTACTTTTTGACCGACATTCATAGATCAATTTTGTTGAGTTGCTGTCTGTTGATATGGAGCCTGGCTCCTGATGCTGCATCAGTTTAGCAGACTACGTAAAACTAGTCAGTGCCTGTGACTTTTTGTTCAGAGGATACACTCTGATATGCAGCCATGGCATTAAGAAAAGTAAGTATCGCTATTTCTCAGGTTCCAGTGATTGAGAATCACTGATCCCATAAAGCACTACAACATTTTAAGGTATGTGAACAGTTCTCTTCCTTCTGATCGCCCATTTCTCACCTTCAAACAGGCTGTACCAGACCAATGACATATTTACATTTACTAATGACTAAATACGCTTACATCTCTGGTGGTATGTGGTGTAGGAAAACAAAAGAAACAAAAGCATTTTTTGGTGCATTTTTGCTTCCATTTGGTATATCTACATAATGATAATGTGGGGGTCCATCTGGTGTTTCCTAAGCCTTTGGATACTATACCCACTGTATTTTTAGATGGCATTCAGGGAATTTGATCTGCTTTATTTGGTACCAGTAATTTAAACAGGCTACAGGAACTAGAAACAATTTTTATTAGTTTAAACTGAGATGGCTTGCAAGAGTTGGTCTAGACACGTTTTGATTCAGTATAGGGCAGAAGACAAGCTACTTTTCTGTCTCAAGTGTCTTGTGAGTTTCAGAGATGTTTCTGGTCATTATAAAAAAAAGGCAGACAGTTCCTGCTCTGTCCTCAGTCATGAATGTAGTGAAGCTTTGGGAAAGAAAGATTTCCCATTTCAGAAACGGGAAGCATTTGTTCAGAAAGGATCTTTATTTGTTTCAGTTCTTTTCTGTGAGCCAGGAATATAGCTTTCCAAGGACTGAACCTGACCTTTAGAGAACAAATGGGCCTGGTAACATGTAATGATGGTGAAGCAGGACTCTCTGACAGAAGGATAGCACTTCATTAGGAGTACGGCAATTGCTCTTTTTCCCTGTGGTGGTGCATGTTTTCTGGCGTGCACATTTAAAACATCATTCACCATTTTTCTAAAAAGAGGTGAGATACCAGTTTGCTGTCTCAATATGAGGCATTCTTTGTATATTTTGGAAGGTAGCCTGAAGCTTTTCTTTGCATGAGCTGTCTTTTTCAGACTACACCATTATGTCTAAGATATTTAGATGATTATATTCTAGATGTTTTTCTCCAAGATGGGTAGTAACCAAGGGCATGGTTCCCCAGATAATGTGCCCCAGACTATTTTACAGAGACTTGTAAGCGCTTACATGTGAGCTGTCTCACTGAGTTTTACATATTGCATGTTCTCATCCCACATTTCAATGATCATTATTTCTATGGAAGGAGGAGGTGAGCAAATCACCTGGAAATGACTGTTTCAGATAAGATGCAGAAAGTGGCACCAGGCTGCCTCATGCAAGAGAGCCTGGAGTTTTTATGAGAGTAGTAGCAGATGTTTCTTTCCAAAGGGAAGTTGGATGCAAGGTAAGATCACAGAATCACACAATGTTTAGGGTTGGAAGGAACCTCTGTGGGTCATCTAGTCCAACCCCCCTGCCGAAGCAGGGTCACCTACAGCAGGGTCCACAGGACCGCATCCAGGCGGTTCTTGAATAT
>Ga0181612_129723_pt1 | contig 10981 bp, 10 predicted proteins | sample HoacroProtozoa21_FD_119630 | JGI IMG/M metagenome (GOLD analysis project Ga0181612, IMG submission 119630) | Hoatzin crop microbial communities from Cojedes, Venezuel. Combined Assembly of Gp0051906, Gp0051904, Gp0051908 | reverse complement strand
GCCCCTGTTGTTTCAGATGTTTAAAACAAAGTTGGGCTAAGGACCAGAGGATGTCTAAGCTGTGTGGGGAACAGCTTCACAGTGGCTGCAGGGAGAAGAAACTACAATGACCTGGTCTTATCACTCTTATCACCTACCTGGTGGAGTTCAGCAATAGATCAGGAGAAGATAACTCTTCTTGCAAGTTTCTTTCAGACAAAACAATGTTTTTTAGTTATTTTCCTGTCACATACAACGAAATATTTCTCAGCAAGACTGAAGGTCTCTATATAAGGTACTGGAGTTAAATTAGCACAGGTATGGTTTTGTTTTCATAAGCTGGACCTTCAGAAAGCGTCAATGGACAGGTTAAAAGCTACTGATACAAAGACCAAAAGTGTTCTTATTTCCAAAAACCATTGGCATACGTGAATATCCCAAATGCATATTCCCAAAAGCAAAGCCTGACTTTCCAAAGTGCTTAGCACTGAAATTAAGGTCAGATTTTACAAACCGCTTTTGGGCCTACCAGCTCCCAGAGTAACACACAAGAACGAAATTTTCAAAAAAGGTTTTGGCACACTGACCTCCTTTACCAATACGGCCACCGCTCTTGCTGCCTAAAATGACATACTTCTGAAAATCTGTCCCACAGGCATTTTACAATCACAGAACAAAGTGCTGCAAACTTCAGACTCGCATGCTGTATTTATCTTGTGTGTTGAAGAGATCCTTTCAGTGGCAACAACAGCAAAGCTGTAACAGCTAGGCAATGCTCAACTCCACTTTCTTTACTTTCTTTGCAGCTTTGCTGAATTTTGCCTCTCCCTAATGCCCCACTTTCGTCCACCATCAGGCCTTGTGAAAGGAGACATCTGAAAAAGATTTGCAGGGAAGGTAGAGCAGAGAAGCTGCTGGGGGGGGAGAACTCCCAAGAGCATTGATCTGAGCTTACCTTTATCCCCACAAGCACAATATGCCTTGCAGAGGAGGACATGTTTATAAATAAATAAAAAGCAGAGAAGAGGGAGAAGAGTGGAAAAAAAGAAATGTCAAGATATGTTTGACAGAGTTTCTGCTGTTGGCATGAAAGCCAGGAGCTGGCTTAAAACCTCATGTTCGGAAAGAGAATGGGAGAAAGGTCCGACTCATTGAGAAAGGGAGTCAGGAATAATTCCCACAGCTAGATCTCCTTGCCATCCTGCTAATCATAATAATATGTTACAACGTCTTTCCTCTGAGACCCTTAAAGGACTTGGTCTTGCAAGGCAACTCAGCACATGCTGAACATCAAGCAGTATTATTGTCAAAGGGACTGAGCACTGTGGAACTGGAGCTCTTGTGCTTTGTGGAGGAGAAGTATTACAATACCTGTTTTACACACACCGAGACACTGGAGAAGGAAAGAAATTGATTGTGTGAAGTCATACAATGAAACAGTTTTACAGCCGGAAATGAAACCTGACCTCTTTCATATGAAACTTTGTTTGGCTCGTATTGGTTGGGTGGGGGACAGCGAGAGGGGGACACTGGTGGCTGCAAAACAGCCTTCACAAACCCAAGTGCCACCTCAGGGCACGCCTACCTTAGCACTACTCTGAGAGACCACACTTTTCAGTCTCTAATTGGCATCTGCCCAGGGACATGCAACCAGAGCAGAAAGGAGAGGCTGAAGCACAAGCTCCTCCTCCCCACGGTTTGAAGGCAACCAGCTTGGGTCACTTGGCTCCATGCTCTGGAGCCCCAACTCCAGCCCAGCTACCAACGGCACTGAAGGCGCAACCACGGAGGCTGCTCTGACTGCTTCTGCACCTTCTGACCGGCAGTCATCCGGCATCGGCAAGACCAGCCGCGCAAACTGGCGGCAACACAGAACATAAATCCTTTTCATTTCTTAGCAAAGACAATGTTGCTTAATCCTACTGGAAGCGTTTACTCAGGGATCTTATCTGGATCCACTGACAGCCCTGCCTCTTCTCGCAAGAGCCTGCTGTGAAACGAAACCTCTCCCCACGCACAGCTTCCTAACCGGTAGTCTAGTTTCTGACACGGCTGGCTCTAAGGCTGCTCACGTGGGCCATGGCGGGTCTGAAGCTGGATTCCTATTTCTGTTCTTCTGGCAGGTCGCTTGCTCTAAATAATTTCCAGAAGTCCAGTATTGTACGGAGAGATGCCAAACTGCGGCTTCAGCTGGCATAAATCAAGGGTCAACAAGGCACCACTAAAGTAAATGGGGAAGCCTAGATTTACACTAGATGAGGATCAGCCCCGCTTCCTTGCACCAGACTCTAAATGAATTCATTAAATACAGCACTTCAGTCTGCTCAGCTAAAAGCAGCTCCAGCTGGCAGGAGGTTTCAGATCCAGGGAATGTTTAAAAGATGAGGATTTGTAGCTTGCTCTGAGTTTACACTTGGCTAGAGGTGGGCTCTTATCTGCCGTGCAGGGGAGAAGACATCAGCCCACCTGACGGTGCCTAAAGCCCATCCCCAGCGCCTGTCCACGGCACGACATTCGCACAGGGCCGCACAGCCCTGAGGGGACAATCTAGGCCTTAATTCTCCTGTGAAGGTACTCGGTTTAGCGTACTCTAGGGCAGCAGAAGCGAGGTCCTGCTGTACCTCCACCAGCCTGAAGGGCTTATTTTTGTTTTTTCGTTCTATCAAATCCTCACCTGGGGAGGTGCGGTGGGGGTCTGCACTGAATTTGAATCTGCAGTAGGGTAAGCGCCAGCACTGGGGGCAGCGAGAGCAGTTTGCGACTTGTCAGACAGGAGCGAAACGTTAGTTAATTTTGACATTAAACCCTGAATGAGAGGATGTTAAAGTTATTCTTAGCTTATGAAAAAAGAAGCTGTGCTGTGATCATCTGGCCTGCTCTCGTGTATTGTATAGATCTTGTGATTCCTGCAGTTTAATCCCTTCTCTGCTCACTAAAACAGATGGTGTTGCAGGCTCTTTGCAGACGCTGACAAATATGACTGCACTGGGAACACTGTTCACACATCCACACTTGCCGTACAACCCTCAGGATGAGATAACACTGGCTTGAGACGAAAGTTCACATCCAAAGTACGATCTGCAGCAAGGAATAGATCCTATTCCCCTTCAGCATTGCTGCTGAGGTATCTAATATGCACAGTCACGCACAAAATATCTTCCTACAGACACATACAAAGGTAAAAACAACCAGACCCTCCAAAACCTTCATCCTGAGCTCCCAGTCAAGCCCACTCTTTGGCCAGGACCAGGGTGCATGTTGCTTTTCCTTAAGGAACAGACCTGCCCACGGAGCAAAAACGATACCTCCAATAAGCTGGAAGAGAGACCCCTAACTGAAATGGACCCAACACCAACCCCTCTCTGACTTTGCACGTACTGTTCCTTCCTTTGGCTGGGAAAAGAGGGTCAGTCCTGGCCGGCCACTGAGGGGTAGGGAAAGCACCCAACATTACTCATTCATGCTCGACTGTTACAGGTCTTCTCTCCATGATGCCACAGTGTGTATGTGTGTGATATCAGCCAGTACTCGGAAAGACAAGTGAGGTTAACCGAGCTACAGGCATCGCTCCCAGTAGAGCAGTATAAAATGGCGATAAACCACAACTGGAACCGCTCTGCAGTAAGTATCTGGCCAGAGGTGAAGCATGAGGTTACGGCAGCAGCTCCACTCCCCTGTCCCCCTCCGCCTGATGGATTCTTGGTAATAAACCACCCGTCAGCCTTTCTTGTCTTAAACCCAAACTGCTGGGATTCAGGGAAGATAAAGATTTCAACCACCTTTCAGAAGAGCCTTCGCAAGAACTAAAAGCCCCTGTTGGCATAAAAGCAGACATATAACGGGCTTTCTCTGTCCCTGAAAGTAGTTTCGCACCGCAGGAACGTGCAGTCCTTTTATCTCTCTTCTTTATTTAACCGGAGTCGTTAAAATAAACTGATTTCCCAGCCAATTAATTATCAAATATCTGTAACAGCTTTCAAGCCCTGCTATTACTCAGTCTCAGAGGCCCCCACAGGCGATGTTAAGCTACACTCTCCTCACCTGAGTAACCGCTGCTCCTGCAAGTCTGCTCCCTTGTGCTGAGCTGACAGCGGCAAAGCATCACAGGGGATGGCAAAACCCTGAAGGTGAGCTGCAAACGCCCCACGCACACATCTAAGTGGTGATGCTGGCGACGTGCAAGCCCTGAGCCGGGAAGCTTCATGGTCCCACTTGACCAGGACTCAGCCACCCACACACAGACCCTGGCCCCACTGTGGGGGCAGACAGACCCTTTCAAGACACCTGATGCCGCCCGCGGGGTCGGCTGGTACCCGACAGCAGATGCTGACAGCCAAGAGGAACTGCAGACACCAAGTGCCTCGAGCTCAGCGAGGTGCGAGGCACAGGCTTCAGATAAAAGCACATGCCAGGAACCAGCTGCTCGCCCAGAGGTGGACAGGGTCAGCTCCTGCCACAGCCATGTTACCTAGTGAAAAACCAGTCTCTACCTATCTGTTAACTGGAAGGTTGTACTTGCCATAGGTACATTAGCAATGCCCCTGCCATCTATTTTATAAGCAATAAATGGCACTCATATGTGGTTTCAATTAGGAGATTTCAAATGAGATTAAAGATAATGTATCCCATAATTACTCACCCTTCTCCTTTCTAGGAACTCAAGCAGAATCATTTCCAGGCCAAAATGCGGTCTCTCTTGATTGATGATGCTAATAAAATGGCTTTATTGTGATATAAATAGCCTTAAAAACGTCCTGGGAGTCAATATCAGTGCTTGATGGCCTTACACAAGCAAGGTCCTTATCTTACGGTGTACTAAAGCTTAATGAGTTATGCTTCTGAGAAGTTTGCCATTGGGTTTGGGCACTGGTTTGGGGAACTACAGAAGGGTAGCTCCCAAATTAAGACACGCAAAGCGGGAACTGTTTAAACACCATTCCTCTTCCTTGCGTTCCCTATTGGTAATCTCTTCACTTCCTAGCTTGCCTGGTGCCAGCCCAAACACAAGCAGCAGATGAGCCCAGCAGGAGCCACAGGAACACTGTGCTCCACCATCTCTTTGCTGGAAGGTTACCAGCCACTGCTACAGTAATTGGAAAACCTGAATTTTCTTCCACATTGTGCATGCTGTGAGCCAGTCATAGCCCTTACAGAGCTGCGCAGCCATTTCCCAGACAAAGGGCCTAAATGGGCTTGCTCTGAAGCACGTCCATGGCCTCCATCGTGATGGCTGGTATGTTTTTGTTAGCCCCATGTCAGGAGCAGCCATCATCCCTGCCATGCAGTTGGGAATGAAGCACTCAGCTTATCGGACTGCATGGGAAGCTTGGAGAGGCAGAAGATTTAAGTCCTCTTTGAAATTAGTGCCCTCCATACAGTAGCCTGCTCCAGGAGGCCAAATACAGAGCTTGCCTCAGAGGAAGAGGGAAAAGACTCTAATTCAATGAGAGAAATGCCCAGAGTGTTCTTCCCTTTTCTGAACAGCAGCGAACCTTGGTCTTCATAAAGACAAAACACCGTTTTGAAGGCCTTATTTGAAAGCGGGATATCTTGAAAACACGCAGCTGGACCTAGCAGAACCATACTCTTTTACCTTCGGAAACACAAGATATCGTCGAGCTTTGGTCATTGAACAGCGCTTTCCAGTAGCGCTACCATGGCTCAGATCTGGACACAGACTGGGTGCTAAAGAGCTTTGCTGGGAGTGACAGAAGCATATACACCTGTCAGAAAACGCTGGTATCATAGCATCCGTGACAGTGATGTGATCAGGACCTGACAGACAGGCAAAAAGGAGAGGGAAGGATGCGCCGAGGAAAGGCGACTGAGAAACTTTAAGGGAGAGCAGCAAGAGTCTGCACGTGAGGGGCTGCGGATGAGTGACGCTCGGTGCCTGTCCGTGCGTGGCAGAGGGGATGAGGGCTCAGGGTCCATGCTCTCCCCTGCAACTTAGCAGTGCTTTGTGTCTCCGAGGGGCAAAGAGACTACACAACTTCCCAGCCCTGTCTCGCTTCCCTCTCTCCCCATCACCGTCGTAGTTGTATCCAGCCCCAGCATATTTGAGAGCAATTTTCCTCTCAGTAACAAAGCTCTTGAAAGCGTGTAGGTGGCTGTGCATGTGTGCATGTGTCGTCAGCAAGAGTGCGCAGGAGCCGGGGTCTGCTGAGGGGAGAGGGTGGTTCTGTGCACAAGACAGAGCAGGGGCGAGGATGGGGCTATCGAACGTCCATGCGAGGACACGAGAGAGACACCCCTTTGCAGAGAATGAGACAGCGAGAGTGAAAATGAGAAGGTGCTCGAATGAGACAGCGTGTGCGTGTCAGAGAGGAAGAAAGAGAAAGGTCTTATTCACAGCCTTCCTGTATGTGTTTGATGAGTATCACAAGTTTTAACCAAGAAAAATATGTATGTATTCAAATCAAGCACAAAACACCCCTTTTGCCTGGAGCGCTCCTGCCTTGCTTGTTTGTTCTGTTGCAAGCTGCTTGTTAGAGGAACACAGGAAACAAGAAGAGGGGAAAAGAAGAACAGGTTGACATATTTAAACACAGCCAGCTATTGAGGCAGTAACAAACAGTGAGAAGGGGAAAAGCAAGTGGGATAGTTGGAGAGCTGCCGCGATGATGCTAGAATGAGAGATGCCCATGAGAGTTTCTGCAGACCATCCCTCAAGCGGATTATGATCACTTTTACTGTACACATACTGAGTTGATTCAGCAGCTACCTACACAGAAACGCGCTTAAAAGCCTATTCCTTACAGTCATTTTGCAGCAGAAAGTCCATAGACAACGCAAGGAGCACTGGTGTCCTGGCACGTCCTGGCACAGTCCCCTACACTGGGGACAAGCTTTCTACACTGGCTCTAGACAGCCCCAGCTGTCAACACGTGAATGGAAGGACAAAAGTACTTGAGCTGGATTTATCAACAGGAAAAAAAATAGTAACAACAGATGGAGGCCCCAAACCTCCTGGGGCTAAAGGCCTTTCTCGGACTGCAGGCCAGACAAACATGGGTATAGAGAGTGGGATGGCTTTGAAAGTATTTTCCCCTGTTCTGTTATGCTTTGTTCCTTCTAGTAAATTTAAACACCTTTACATGTTTATGGCTCTTCAACACTATCATAATCCACAGGTCTACGCTGCCCACAGGGAGAACACATCAATACCCATGTCCAGTCAGACTTGCTAAGTAGCTTAGGATGCCACAGGCAATGCATGGGAAGAGCAGGAGTGTGCCAAGAACTGACTGCAGGAATGGCGAAGCCACCAGACCACAGACATCATGCTCAGGAGACCCAGGAAAAGGGTCAGAAGTGCAGGTGAGGCTGTGCTCCATGGCAGCTCACCCAAGCTTCATCCAGAGGACTGCAGGTCATGAGAAGACTCTTCCAGGATAAAGGCAGCTATGGGCTTTCTGTCCTTCGCTCCCCCTTTTAAAATCAAACTAAATGGCTCTGATTTACAGATGGAAAGCCGAACTCTCGTGACACCAAGGGAGGTGAACAGCTATCTTGATATTGAGGTTATAGAGGTGGTGCAGGAGAAGGAAAATGAAAGTGCAATACAGAGGGCATAATCCTGGGTGCGGCTCTTTCACCATCACCCTTCCAGCACCTGACCAAACCATTGCCAGCTTTGTTTGGCTACTGAGACCATAGCAACCAGGGCCATCGCTGGCTCCTGCTCTGGGTAGGCACGGCACTACGCACAGTGGGTCCCTCCTGGCTGGCGTCTCCGGGTTGCTGCTGCATCCTCAGCAACAATAGTTATTATTGTTCAAAAAATTACCCAGAAACTTGACAAATCCTTCTGCAGCGTTTGACTCTCTGACCTCCGGAGGCAGTGTGGATTTCACAGACTGACTACCCGCTGTGTGAAAAAGTGTCTCCTTTCATGTGATCTAAATTAAGCCACCATTAGCATCTCCAAGTGACCTCTTGTTCTAGTGTTACAGGAGGACAGAGAAAGGAGGGACTGATCAGTTTTCACTGCACCCTTCATTAGTGTAAATAACTCAATTACAAGCCTTTAGCGTGTGTCTGCGGTTGGCCGGTGCTCGCCATCCCCGGTTGGCGTTGGCCGGCAGCGAGCGGAGGCAATGCGGGCTCAGGGACGGCAGAGGGCACGGCGGCGAGATGGGAGAGCGACGGGAGAGGAGAAATGGCGCTTGCACATTTTCGCGAGCTCGCTACAGTGGAAAAAAAAAAACCCACCCCGTTCAGTCCAACTGACTGCCTCCTTGTAGGTAAATCTCGCAAGATTACTGGCCATGCTTCATGGCTCTCTGGTAATTCCACACGCTGTCTTAAATGAGGGTGTAGCCACTGTTCAAAATAATGTCATTTTTTATAACATATTCCCTATTGTTTTCCTGTCCCTTAAAGGCAACCAAGCATCCTCTACGCTTTTGGAATTGACGCTACCCACTGAAGAAGCTTTTATCGAGTTACTCACCATGACTCCCAATCTCTTCCCTCCAAGGAGCCCAGGAGCTCAGCGCTCATCACCATATAGCTGAAGTGGAGACTATTTTTGCAGTCTGCATTACCATACGCTCATCCACGTTATAGCTCATCTGTCATCCTGCTGCCCTGTCCCCACGGTGCCTTTAAATCCTGCTGACTCACAGAGGCGGCAGCCTGTGCCCACCTTTGGTTGGCACAATGTGGGGGAAGTTCCCATGGCGGTGAGGGGTGCTGGGGCAGAGGAGGACCTGGCCCCGAGGAGAAGACCTTGGAGCAGCCAGACCAAGCCTCAGGACCAGGTCCCGCTGCCTCTCCACGGCCGATGCAGCGAACCTGCCAAGCACGCAACGGGGTGGGCCTGCTCTCAACATCTTCTACGGCTTTTGACAACCCCGCTGCACCTCTCACCAGCCAAATCAGGAGTCGTCGCTGAAGTACCAATATGCCAGCCACATAACGCAGGGCAGACTAATACCCTCCACAGTGTGTATTGACTCCCACTACTAACTTCCCTCCATGCGAAGGAGCAACTATTCTTTGCTTACTGATGCTTGACTGGGTTTTAATCCACGACAAGACCTGGCCCCTTCTCCCATGACTATTTATTTCCCTTCACAATTTTGTGTGAAAGGCCTTATCAAAGGCTTTAGAAAAATCAAAGTACATTATGTCTGCTGGGGATCACCTTTATCTTATTTTATTAAACTTTAAAAAAAAAAAAAAAAACCACTTGCAGCTTAAAAAGGCACAACTTTCTTTTCCAGAAGCCATACTGGATTGACCCTGTCATGTTATACTTACCCAAATGTTGTACTAGTCTGTCTTTAATTAGCTTCACAATCAGTCTGGCTGGAACTGAAAAGAGAGCTCATAGATCTGTAATTCCCAGGATGTCCTTCGATTATTAAAAAAATAATAACAGCACTTAGCATGCCTGGAGCGCTCCCTCTCTGAAGATCCCAAAGCACGCCGCACCAGGGTGAAGGCAGAGCAGGCTGGAGACAGCCCTTCACCACCTTCACCTTGCAAGTGAGGAAAGAGAAGGGCGAGCAACTTGCCCACGAATCCCATGTCACAGCTGCATATGGAGCTGCCACCCCTGTTCTTGACCCTCCCAACTGTCATCCTGCTTCTAAAATCACCTGCTGGTCCTTGGGGGCGAGGAAGGGCTGGCGTTTGCCCGCCTGCATCATCTTGCCTGGGTGCGGAGAGATTTCAGTATTTTTCTCCCCGAATCTGGCCCTGCTATTAGCAGCTCTGCGCTCGTTAGAGAGATGCTGTTTATAAGGATCCATCAGATGCTGCTGTCAGTATATTTCATGCATTATTTACTTCAGAGCCCTGAGACTAATGCTACTCCAGTCCCAGTGATTTACTGCATTTGAGTTTCTCAAGCTGATCCATAACTTTGGGTAATAATAACAATAACAAAATACTTTGCATGCATATATCATACCCGTCAGCAAAAACCCGCACACAGATGAGCACATGATGCCAGAAGATCTGCCGCTCCAAGGTACCAGAGCGTCAGCCATTTGCAGGTACAGCTGCCTCCTCACTTAGATGTCTCCCCACGCCCCAGTTTTAAGATAATTTGCCTTTAGATCAGTGCACTTGGACCCTTCAAAGCGAGGGTCTGTATCAGGGGGATTTCCCCCATGCCAGTGAACGCTCAGTGAGCCCCGCGGCACGTCCCCTGGCAAGGACAGCCCTGCTCAGGCAGAAGAGCTTCATGAGCCCACCCCAACCCACGGATGGAGTCCCTCTGCCTTGGTGAATTAAAATACCCGGAGGGGTGCTCGGCGCCTGGGCTGGGGACTCTGCACGCAAGCAGCTCGGCACGAGCCAAAGATGCAGCTCGTTGGCTTCAGCTCAGACAACAATCAGATGCAATGTCTTTGATTCTTCAGATGCAATGTCTTTAATTGAATCTCCCACCTGTGGCTCCCCTCATCCTGGTCCTGGCACTGCCTCGCCACAGCCCCCTCGCCATTGCCTCTCGCTTGACCCACCTTCCTTCTCATTTACACCTTGCTTACTCTTTCACCCGACCCCGGGCAGTTTGGCCTTTCATTACAAGGTGCTTGATGAGCCCTAATAAGAGCCCACACTCTGCTGTGTCGCTGGGGATTCTCCTTTCCCCCTTTCCACACTGTGCTCCTACATTCTCCATGCACGCCCAGGGAGGGATCACCTCCAAGCCAAGTCCAGTGCTTTCAAGGATCGTTTTTTCTGGTTTGTTTGCTTTAATTTATTTTGCCCTCCAGCCTAGCATTCACTGTCATCCTTCTCCTCTGGAGTTTCCCCACTGCCCTGCGTGACGCTTGCCCACCCAGGTGCCATGCGGGGGGCAGCACACAGCCCCCCCTTGCCCAGGCGCTGTGGCCAAGTCCTTGGTCTGTGCCCGGCTGCTCCCACCCGACCCGCTCCCCAACATGGCCGAGGCCTCAGGAAAGGGAGGGCTGCGTCCTGGCGGGCTCATAACATACCGCAGGCCCTATAATAACAATATTAATAAAACCCATTGAGAGACGTC
>Ga0181612_129673_pt1 | contig 10981 bp, 5 predicted proteins | sample HoacroProtozoa21_FD_119630 | JGI IMG/M metagenome (GOLD analysis project Ga0181612, IMG submission 119630) | Hoatzin crop microbial communities from Cojedes, Venezuel. Combined Assembly of Gp0051906, Gp0051904, Gp0051908 | reverse complement strand
TTATCTTTGCGTTCCTCTTAAGCACGACTGCTGAAATATTTAAATCACAAATCCTGCTGGAAAGGACACCATTTAAACAGTAGGGGGCTTTTTAAATATTAAAAAAACCTAACCTTTTCTCATTCAAAAATTACTTTTCATTCAAAAATCACTGATGTCAGTGGATTAGGCAAATAATGTGTAAAAGAAAGTTTTTCTCGCTTGCTCCCCCACCAACCTGAAAAAAATTATCAGGAGTCAATTTTTAAATTTAGTTTGAGGCTGATCCAGATCATGAATCCTCTGTAACAAAAAGATGGAATATGGTTTTTAATATGCAGCATCCTAGGTGACTGTTTTGCCAAATCATATAGGTTACGTCAGAATGTTTTCAACTTTTTTGTATGTATGTGCCTTGTTAACTTCAGTTCTCTGTATTAGCTGAGAAGCTGAAGGTTAATTACTTTTCCAAAGAGTAAAAACGCTTCTCTTTTGCAAAAATTAAGCGCTTTTTTCTCAGTTTCATTATATGTGTTTTGTCACTTACTGGTGGTAGTGGGCCATGTTGTGTTTAATAAAGATATTAAAGATAAAAGCATATTTTCTCAGCCTACTCTGCAGCTTATAAATATTTCCAAATTCTTAACAGGCATGGTGACAGTGTTAGTTTAGAGAGAGTACATAGAACATGACTGGCTACGTGGCAGGAAAGGTAAATACTAAGTTTGTAAAAAATAAGGATGCAATTGTACTAATTCAGCAAACTGTTCACATGTTCTTGATTACAAGTTTAATTTATAGCGCATCATTACTTACAGATTAGTACCAGTGTTTATACTGGTTTATTACAGGCCTCCTGAGTACCTTGCTGAGATGGTCCAGAGCTAGTGGGAATTTGCGGTAGGCAAGAGTTTGGAGGGGGGATGTGCAGAGGAATTACAGAGACTTTCCTTGGTACTTGCTCGGGAGACAGGGTTGTGCAAGAAGTGTGCATTAGTACAAGTAGTCCCCAGATTGTTTTGCTTGTTAGGTAGCTATTGATGTATTTTCACACTGTTTGGACAAATTGAATATAATACAAATGTGTACATTGTATATATAAAAACAATCAGATATGGTTTGCCTTTTTTGTCTGTCTCTTGGTTTCTGAGAGCATACTAACTTGCATTTCCTTTTTTCAGTGATGGTGACTAGAAGTGCAGCAGTGGATATACGTTGGAAAATCGAAGGATAACAAACTACAACTGAAAAAGCTTGGCTTTTGAGTGTGGTGTTACCCAGTGTTTATTTTGGAAGGTTGTGTTATGATTCAGAATTACCTTTGAAAGTAGCACTACTAATCTCTTGAATATAAAAAAAATTCTCAGGTGGAAGTCAGTTGCTGTCTGCCATAGCTAACATCTTCCAAGAGTCAAGAGTGAGCATTTTCTTAAGTTGGTGTACATGCATCAATAGATTCTGCAGCAGAAAAATGCTCCAGGATTGCCCTTTACATAGGGTGCTTTTCCATTATGCTGAAAAAAAGAGCAAGTTTTACAAAAGTTAGTTTTAATCCTCTAAAATACAGAAGACTAAGTTGTTACAAATTCTTCTTCACGAAGAAACCATGAAAAGTTTTACTTTATTCTTACATTAACAGTTTTATAATTGTCCAGGCCTTCTGGATGAGAGGGAGGGAAGTGTTGATGGACTGATGTGATATTAGCGATAAATCCCCATGTATGTACTAGCTTCTTGCAAAACTGCAGACAACACTGCATCTCTTGTGACAAGATGCTTTCTTCAAAACTTTGCCCTTGGTTTTGGTGCATTTTTATCTTAAATGTATGTTGATGTGCCAGCGTATGAGTGGGGAGTCCTCAGGCACCAGTATTCCATGTAGGAAACTAACTTCAGATTGAGCGAAATACTTCAAGCAGTCATGGCTAATAAAGTTTATATTGACTTCTTCTGTGGTAGACATAAACTGATCTTGTTTAGACAACTGAACACTCAGTTTATAATGAGTAGTTAAAGAAAGAAAAGTATGCGTACCTTGTCTAGGGATTTAAAACGTACTTGAGTTTTGGGATAAGAGTATCGCTTTAAGCTTCAGTTACGAACTTTCAGATTCTAGGAGTAAGTCTGCCTGTATGTAGCAGATGGGTAGAATTGCAGTGTTTCCCAGGGCTAATAAATATACTGTTGAACAAAAGTATTATGGGTTTTGTTTTGTTGGTTTTTTTTTTCAATTAAAAAAAATACCCGTTACGCAGCAACACTTGCATGGTAGAAAAGATGACTAGTGTTACATATTGGTGGAGGTTTGTCGTGCAAAGTGGTCTCAGAGTGTGTCTTCTGCAAAAAAGAATAATGTGCTGTAATATTAAGAGATTCAGCAGTAGCTTACAGTCTTGTAGTACTTTTTAGGCTAAAATAGATCATCCTAACTAGAATCTAATGCCAGCGTACAAGCTATCGTGCGAAAAAAATTAATACCTGCCTAAAATGCTAAATAATGAGAATGTGCCACCAATGTAAATCAGCTCATGCACTGACTCGGACTTCATCATTGAAAATCACTAGTGTAAATGTAAGGTATCAGTACATTCTGCAGCACAAAAATGCTCCAGCGTTGTTCTCTGTATTGGGTGTTTTCCCTCTGCTGAAAAAAAGAGCAAGTTACATAAACGTGAGTGGCTTTGAGAAGAATCTCTTCAGAATGTTTTCTGCACATCTGATTGCTGCTCTGAATTTGCTTCTGTTACTGTGCTGTTACTGATGTATATGCTATCAGAGTCCTTTGATAATTGGGACTAGGCCACCGCCACCCCCCTTCATTCTTTAAATAATCCTGTGCTATATAGTCGTTACTGCTGTACATCAGGCTGTAAATGTGTATTTGTAACTTGGGGTGGAGGTTGACTCTGCAAGAGATCATGGACAATTCATTTCATTTGTCCCTGTCAACAAGTAACCAAAGTCAAAGTCGTCTTTTCCAAAGGCCAGACCAGAAACTCTTCCTTGCTTGGTGGCTATTCCTTCATGCCCTGGGTTTGCCACAGAATTCATTTTAGTGTTAGTGTAGGGGTGGGTGAACAAGGTGGAACATTTTTAGATGGGTAATGTAAGGTTGGCCTTCGGGTGGCTCATCAGAAATGCCTTTCAAGCTGTTGGTAAGTGTTACAGATGAGGGAAGTGTTTCCATTTAATCGTAGTTGCAGCCATTAACATCTGCTTGGGTGCAACAGCTGCTTGTGAGCTTGAGCTAAACCTACTTATCTACACAAAAAAAGGTTTGCTTTAGAGGAGGGAGTGGGTGCTCTCTTGTGTTCGGGTTTGTAACAGTTTATATTAATAAAGCAGGTGTGTAATTTTACCTGTGTTGAAATATTTCTCTCATTCTTTACATCAGAAACTGGTGTATTCTGATGAGATGGCTGAAGTGGATGTCTTCCATATAGAAATGATTGTCCCCAGTAGATGAATGAGCATTACCAGTTGTCTTCCCTGCTACAGATTTGGGAAAAGAAAAAGCAAGCTACAAAAGCTGAGACTGCAAGTACTTGCTTCTACAAAGTAGCAGTGCTGATGAGAACTGGAAAAAGAAACACACTAAAGTTCTTGTAACTAGTCATAAATGTGAAGTGTTTGCACACACATGGATAGTTGTACTTCACCAGAGGGCAATGCGCGCATGATTTAGCTTCAGGCAGCTTTATCATTCACGCTAGCTGTGGCTATGTGATGATGTATTTCCACACAACAGAACTGGAACTCATCCCCACGCCCTCGTACAGGTCAAAATGTCTAACCCTAGAATGGCAATTCATGATTCTTGCTGGTGGCTGTTGAAAATGATCCTTCTGTAGGTCCTAATACCAATCAGAAGACTTGGAAAGTGGAGACAAACCCATGCATATTTATTGTATGGAATTTATCCTTTTGCTGTTCTATTTCTCCCGACCCTTTAAATTACTTGCCTCAGCAGTTTGAGAGCGCCGGTGTCTTAGGAAAAGTATCAGGGTTACAAATTGCCTCAGAATATTGTCACTGAGAAATTGTGGTCTCTAGAGTAATTTCTTCTTTTATTGCTTCAGTCCATGATGCTCTAGAAAATGGCTTTGTTTTCCATCTATTCTGGTGAAAGGCCAATTAGGATAAGAAAATTGCAAGATGGCTGGACTTCATAAATTAATATGACTAATAGCGATAGTTAGTGCTGTCCCAGAGCAGGGCAAACAACTCCTGGTTCTACTCTGTCTTCATACAGTGGATCCTGAAGAGCTGGTGGAAAGGGACATTTTAATAGGACAAGTAAAGTAGTTGGAAAGTTTCATTCTTAGCTTTGGATGACTTAAATTTACGGACTTTGCAAAGTTATCCAGGGTGTTTGTTTTCAGAGATCACCATCTTCCGAAAATCCATTTTGGATTAAATGTGCACTTCTTGTATAAAATAGTTGAAAAATTTTTTTCTGCATAAGGTGCACAATCAATTTATTTTCAAAAACCAGATCTTGAAAGTAGAAAACTACTATAAAAGGCACTTTTGATCACTCAGTTTGCCACATAGAGTTGAAAAATGTTTATTTAAAATAAAGTTAGTGTGACGTTCCTCCCAATCATCTTTAATGTGAAGTTCAATTTTAATACTGTAAATACCTTATTATTTACAGTACTGAAGACAAATTTACATTTGCATCTTTGGGCAATAGCCACCAGATGATAGAGTGGCAGCTGCCATGAGGAGGAAGTCGCTAGGTAAGATATTTTTGGTGGAATAAGTATCCCCATAAAATACTTGTATTTTCAATAATGTTGAAAATGCGTAGTTAAAGATCCGCTTTCACTGTTTCTCTTTAAAGTACCAGAGTGCTAGAAACTTTTATTTAAAAGTTCTTACATTAGAGTAACAGTACTTCTGGTTCTTAAGATTTGGGGAATTTCTGTGCTGAGCAAAAAAAAAAAAAAGTCGTCTCAGACTTGAGCTCTGCAAGCAGCAGCAGAGGCAGGAAGATGCAATCGCGGATGTGGGTTCCAGCAAGCTGCTGCACGGGAGAACTGCTCTGGCAGCAGAACTCTGCGCGATGAATCCAGAAGAGCAAATTGTAACGTGGCTTATTTCATTAGGAGTTTTAAATTCCCCTAAGAAAATAGTAGATGATCCGGAGGAGTTCCTGAAAACGTCTCTGAAAGATGGAACCGTGCTTTGTAAACTCGTTAATCGACTTCTTCCGGGAACTGCAGAAAAGGTAACTCTTTAAGATGTCTTTTGCCAGCCTGAAACAGAGCACTGCGCAGTAGAATACTGCCCTGGGCATTTTGAGGTATGATTTTCTTTGGTAAGATGAGCAAGGAGCGTCAGATACAAATGTTTTACATTTCAGTTACTAGTTGTATCTAAATGAGGGCAAAGTAGGATTGTAGCTGTAAGTCTTTGATTTGGTCTCTACATCCAGAAAAAAACTCCAAAAGGTTGCAGTTGGCCAATACACGTGTTCATTCAGTGGCAGGAAATACCGGGCCTGCCGGAGATCAAAATATCTTGGTTTCGAATACAAGGATATGCAGTTTGTATTTTTGTAAATATCATTTATTACAACTGTAAATATACTCACTCAGAACTCTTTCTGTAAAATACTTTGTTAGGAAATGCAGTAGAGAAGCAAATTAGGTTAGGAATAAACAGTAAACCTTGCATCCATGCCATTTTGAACTGTCCCAAGGGCAGCAAATCAATTGGTGCGGAAGCCGTTTAAGCCCTGCGAGTGCCTCCTGTTAGTTTTACAAGGCATAGATTCAGAGAGTCCAAAGTGTGGTAAGTAACTGCAGGAGAAAAAAAGGGAAGGAGTCTGATGAGAGATAGGAAATGGCAGCACAGAAGAGAAGCTGTTTAAATAATAAAAAAACCCGGGTTCTCCACTCTGTAAAACAGGAGCCTTTATTTCTTAGCAAAAATCAGGTTTGCTACCTTCTTCTCTTTTGCTTATGTGATGGCTGGGGGCAGTGTGTTCTTGAAGGTCATTGATTTCCCACTGTCACTTAGGGCCCTGTCATATGTTGACATTCAAAACAAGATGCCGACCATTTCGATGTGTGCATCACTTCCTCCAGTGGCTCTTTCTTCCTGCTTCGACAGCTTGCCTGCCACCCCCATCCGCCCCCTTAAGAAGCTTCCCTTATTCAGTATAAAACGCACATGTCAATATTCATGCAGGCCTTCTGAACAGAGGCTGTACGGATGGTAAAGCAGTGATCTCAGTGGATTTTCTTTCTTTAGTATTGCCTGGAGCCTAAAAATGAAGTCGATTGCATCAGTAATATTCAAGAGTTCTTGAAAGGCTGTGCACTCCTTAAGGTGGAGGTAAGTCAACTTGGATCCTTTTATTTTCGTAACATGCTTGTTTAATCAGCCTTCTGAAAGGAAGCCAGATACCAGAGGGACAAAATCTATAGTTATTTCTCGTCTTTTGTATTAATAACATAAATTAGAGCATGGGTAATTTAATAGTCTTGTTTGGAGAATGTGGAAACCGACTATTGACTGCGAGCTTAACAGATTCCTTCTTGGCTTTTGAGACAAACATAAACGGTCAGGTAGAAATAAGTGCAGCAATAACTGGAGGTCTGTCGAAACAGAGTTGAGCAGTGTGGACCTGTTTACATTTTTTTTTTTCATTATTAGAAGGGATTGCAGGTTTTAGCCTTGCTTTAATATGAAGGTGACATGTATTCATAATACTGCAGTATTTTTCATCCCTTCACAAGTGTTGCATGAGATTCTGTCAAACTCGTAATATTAAAGTGATCCTTATGCATAAACATAATCCTAATGAAGATGAAAGATACCTTTTCAGTGGCTATTCCTGACCCTATCTACATGCTGATTCTTATGCCTAAGTGTAGCTCGTATTTGCAAGATCAGAGTCTAAACAAATCACTTAAGAGTTCAGCTAATTTTGCCATTACCTTTTTTACTAAGTGCATATGGGTTTAAAATGTAAAGACTTTTGTATCACACTTAAATTCCTACAGTAAAAAAGAAACCTGTAAGTAAGAGCTGTCACTGTCTCATTTGAAATATGTTCAACATTGTGGAAAAAAATACATTCTGAAGAAAAACTCTGCCAGAAGCAAGGAGCAGCATCCTTGGGCATTACACACAATATTCATGCACCTCAGTGAGAAAAGTCCAACTCGTGGTAGCTCTGTTCCTGTGCTTTTCCTTTGCAGGTCTAAACAAGCGAAGAGCCTTTCTTCTCTTCAGAGCTTTTTAGCTAACCTGCATGAAAATTTGCTCGTTCCAGATCTGTTTCACTAGCCTGTTGTTTCCCAGTAATGCATTTCTAAAAGCTGCCTGCAGCAGCCCGGTTTCAAGAGCAGATAGATATATATAGAATCACCGAAGGCCTATCACATCAGAAATCAGTTGTTGCCAGTCTTCTGGTACTTGACCATGTGATTTCCTCCATTTTTCAGGGTTTATTTTTCTATTTAAGAACTAATCATAATGGTTGTGGTGGAAAATCTTAAAAAATACGCAACTTAAACAGCTAAAAGATAGGACAAGGGAGCAGTCCTCAACCGTTGTGCTTTAACATGTCATAGTTTTTAAAGCCAGTTTTGCAATATTGCAGTCACACTCCACAATTTTCAGATACTAGGAACTAGCAACATTTTGTATCCAGATCTGGGCATTGCTCTGATCCTCCCTGTTGCTTTTCCTCCTTGGTTTTAATTTAAGAAAAGGTTTCTGACTTCTTTTTTCTTTTTCTGATTTATAATTCACTTAATCCTTGATATATTCTGACCCTTCAGTAACTTCAATAGTGCTCATGTGGTTGCCCCTGTCTTGGTTGCTGTGAAAGGACACATCAAAAGCTGAATAAAAGCTCAAATCTCTCAAGCTCAAGTTTAAATTTTACAGGAAAATTAAACTGATTTCTTCTTATTTTTTTTCCAAAATATTATGTCGTACTAGAATGCCAAATGAAGACAGGAATTTTGCTTCTTCCTGTCTCCCCTCTGTAGCCTCAGGCAGAGGAACGCTCAAGGTAAGACAGCTGAGATGGTGCACGAGACACAGCGCAAATCAGAGTGCTTATGCTTCCCTCTGGCTCTTCTCCTCCCGTTAGCTTTTCCGAATGCTCTGAGGAGGCCTGACAACCCTCTGCCATCTGTTCCTTCTAAGTGCTGCCCTGTTTGGACCCTCTTGGCAAAGAGACTCTAAGATGCATCCCAATAGGTGGTCCTCCCTCCTGTTTGATGCTTTGTTTGCCTTGGGAAGGGGCACTGCCCTTCCGAGGGGGTTTCTCTGCAGCATCTTTACTCTGAAAGCATGTTGGGAGCATCAGAACAGGCAGGAAACCTGCTGGTTCCAAGATCCATTGGCACTGAAGTTGCAGTGATCTGGTGTTATGTCTAAGGAAGAGGAGAACAGGACAGAAAACCTGTTCTGCTCCAGCAACCTGGCATGAGAAAGGAGTAACGTGAGGAAAGCTCTTGCCTTAATAGGTTTGAATTCCCTGACTGCCATCCTGCTGCTTACCCACACTTTGGATTTGACAATAAAAGCCTAGTGGTTCTGTCAAATTCTGCCCTTCTCCAAGTGCCACAGAGAACTCTTGTTCCTTAGATATGAAGAAGTAGCCTGGGACTGGATCTGAGCCACTTCTCCTGCCTTGAGACTGACGAGTGCATGTTAAGGTCAGAGATTCTGTTCCCGTTGCAGATGTGAGCAAAAGAGGATGTTCTGAGCAAGTTCAGAGCTCCGAACTTCTACTCTGGATACTGACTCTTACAAAAGGCCTCACCCTGGGAAATTTCAAGCATGAGCAACTTCATACATGACATTAACATCCCATCCTAGCATCCCATGGCTTCATCATACTTTGCCAAAGCAGTGGCTACTCTCATACTATGCCTTAAATTTGGTTTTGTTTCTGTCGTAGATGTTTGTATAGCTGCCATTTGGAACTGAATACATCACTGAGCATTGCTAGCATGCAGGGAAGGTGATCAGGGTGGAAGGCAGGGTTTCCAGCAGCATTTGGTTGACACCGGAGTTCCACCTTCCACTGACTGGGTACTGCTTGCCAATCTCGGCCAGTGAGAGAGCATGCAAAGAGGTTACTCCTGCAGAGCTACACATACGCACTTCCTTCCCACCCTTCTTCTTTGTTGTCCTGGTAACTCAATCTTAGGAAGTGGAAGAAAGACACAGCAAGGCAAACAGCACCTTCTTCCGTTTTACAGAAACAGTGAAACATTAGGATATAGTGGAAGGGAGGGAGAAGGACACTCTGTGACCTTCCTGCTTTTAGGTGGCTCTGTTAAGTTGCAGCAGCTCTACAGGCTGGTGGTGCGAGTTGGAAGAGTCCATCTCATTGCAGGGCATAAATAACAAAACTCCTCGTTAGCTTCAGCCCAGGACTGAAGCCTGCAAATATTTGCTGCTTCAAATGTGTTAGTCCTAAAAAAGAAGGCAAACAGGGGAATCAACACCTCCTAACTAGAGAAGTGCTGTGATTAGGTGAAACAAAGAGACTAAAATTTTCCAACTGCTTTTCAGTGCTTGAATTTGATCCAAGTCATAAGAACGTCTGTCAGCCCAGCCCTGCTGAGACAGAGGACTGGGCAGAGGACATGGACACCTCCTTGGAGCTCAACTGTCCTTGGGGCATTCTTTAATGGTCTGGACTGAAGAACAGTGCAGATAACCTGACTGTGCTTCGTTTATGCTGTGGCTTCAGCCTCTGGGCTGTGTATGTGAGCCCAGATCTGGTCGAGTGAGTGAGTACGGCTAAGGCAGGGACAGCTGGATGCAAGCGGGTTGAGGTGGAAAGTGGAATACAAGAGGTATTGTCTTGATGGCCAGGTGGAGTCTAATTTAGAAGGTACAGGGAAAAGATAATGAGGAAAAAAAAAACCAACTAGAAAGCTCCTGGCCTACCTTGTTCTTGAGGGCACAAATGGGAACTGTTGGTCTTTGCTTTTGCTGTTGACACCGCTGTGCATACAATGACAGCAGCTCAATAGCTGAGCATCATTTACTGCTGAAGAAGCACAAGATCTTCATTCAGCAGCAGCATTTTATTGCTAATAGGACCACAAAACTTCTGGCAAGGGGCTGAATTTTGTGAACTAAGAATGGTATCCACAAGATAAATCAATAGCTGGATTAAACCTGACTGCCCAGAGTGATGCTAGAGCATGCAGCATGTCGCCGCCGTCGTGGGCAGAACAGAAGCTCTTGCTGCAGCTGGAGAGGCTTGCAGCCTTCACCAATCTGTTTGTACTTAGACTGAGGGCTTGGGAAGGCAGATGAAAAATCATCGCCCCCTTGGCTCCCCAGCCATGTGCTCCCAAAGCCTGCTCTGCTTTGGCATACCTCCTGGTTTCCTAGCTGGCAAAAGCTCCAGCCCAGCACCGACCAGTGCACGCACTGGCGAATGGGTATGTCTGAATTCCGAGTGATCCAGTGTCCCACAGACCTCCTGCTCGCAGGTGTGTGGGGTGTCTCTGACACCCCGGTGTCCCTGCACGGGGTTGGGACCTGCAGCCAGGCTGCACCCTGGATGTCAGTACAGTTCGTTCCCTTTCCACACCGCAGCCTGCTGTTACGCTCAAGTGCGCGGGGATTTTCACGCTCCCTGCAGGAGAGCGTTCCCCGCACAGATGGGCACACGCCGCAGAGGCAGCGTGCCCGCCGTGGCGAGGACGTGCTGTCCCTGAGGACTCGCTGCCGCCACGCAACTGTGCCTCATCCACAGGCCTGTCTGCTGCGTCTCCCTGCGCAGTGCTGCAAAAACGCTGTCATTACCATTTTAATAGCCTGGATTTTCCTTTCTTTTCCTATTCTTTCCCCTTTATTTTTCTTGTCTTTTTCCCCTTCCCCTTTCTTTTCTGCTTTCTTTTTCCCTCTCCTTTTTTCCTTTCCCTTTTTTGCTTTCCTCTTACCCCTCTTTCCTGATTTCCTTTTTCCCTTTCCCTCACTCATTTTTCCCTTCCCTTCCCTTCCC
>Ga0181612_105738_pt1 | contig 10981 bp, 7 predicted proteins | sample HoacroProtozoa21_FD_119630 | JGI IMG/M metagenome (GOLD analysis project Ga0181612, IMG submission 119630) | Hoatzin crop microbial communities from Cojedes, Venezuel. Combined Assembly of Gp0051906, Gp0051904, Gp0051908 | reverse complement strand
CTTCCAACCCCGACCATTCTGTGATTCTGTGATTCTGTTACTGTGCCTAGTGGCTGCCATTCATGGTGGTCAGAATCATGGTGGTCAGAAGAAGGTGCTGCTAGTGATTGCAGCTGCTGAAGGTTTCTGCTATACCTTGTCGTTCTCAAGGCATCCAAGGGTTTCTCTCGGCCTTTTTGTCAGACTTCAGTTTCACCATTTTCTGGATGCACTGTATTCTGTAATAAATCCATCAAGACATGTATCTCTCTGGTCACAGCTGGAGATGCTTAGTCTTTTTTACTGCTGAAGAGGCTTGATTTTTGTTGCTAATTTATTTTTACCAGCTGAAGTTTTGGAGTTTTGTTAGAAATTAGTACCCAGTGTGTACATTGCTGGTATGGGGTGGCATGTTCATCCCTTCAGCTATCAACAGAGGCCATCTGGTTGGACTTGAAGTGCGTTTAATCCATTTTGATTGCAACAAAGGACTCAGCATTGTTGTTGCCTTCATTTGAGCATGCCGAATTCCACATGCCTGTGAATCTCATGTTGTGGAATAGCTTCATTGTGGGAGTTATAAAGATGCGCTGTCTTTCAGATGGTGGTTGTCACAATAAAACAGAAAAGGCCACTCAGTGCCGCTGGGTACTTTAGTTTCCAATGCATGGGCTGTGCCTGTGTTCAAAGCACAGGAGTTAGGACTTTTGATCAGTATTGGAAATACACGGGAGGCAGCTCTGCGAGTTATACATTGATGTTGCATTTAAAAGAGGCATTTTGCTAATTTTTCCACTACTGCTGAAAAAGCCCTGCCCTAGTGATAGCTTTGGTTTTAAGCCTTTGGTTTTTTTTTTTGCCCTGTACTTACACACTTCTGTTAATATATATTTATTTTAACTTAAGTGGACATCTATGCCTACTTTTAGCTTATTTCTTCCTGAAAGTTCTTGGTTTAGAATGATAAAAGGGCATAATAAACAGAGATTATTCGTAACTAGTACAGAACGTCTCTCAGAATACCAGAAATATGGAGCTCTTGAAAACTGAGGAACTGTCTTTCTACCATGTCCTTATTAATGTCTTACCCCTGCCTCCCCTTCTAATGGGGAAGATCTGTTTTTAAAGTTCTAAAGATGTATTTGAAGTTGCTATTTCAGTATGCATTTTCATATTTTCCCTTCCCTTGAAGCAGCGGATGTCCCCCTGAATCCTGAACAGGGTATTTATCTGTGATATTCAAGAAGCCTTATAGCTTTGCTTGTGTAAACACAGTTCTAGTTGCTTCTGAATGCCCTAACGGTGTGTCAGAGTTAGGTAAATAAACTAACTACATTAATTGCTCATTCATCCCATGAGTGCTTCCACTTTGTGGGTTTTACAGTAATGTTAATGTATTGTAATCCATTATTATCTGCAAAATTAAAATTTCTTTCTTTGCCTGCATCTGCCACTGTTAATTCAGAAGCTCTAATAAATGAATGGAAAGAGGGAAGTAATAAGCAAAAGAAAGTCCCTCTGGGAATGTATAATTTCAGTTTTACTCATGACTCTTCATGTTAGGTTGGAAAAAAATAAACAGTGTAAACATGAAAAGTTAGCACGTTGCTAAAGTGAGACTACAAAGCAAAGTCATAAAACCCTTCTGTAGCTATTGCACTTGCATTTTTCATCTTCCATCAAAGCAGGTCTCAGACTCGCATCGAAGGACTGGCACTCCTGTAGAAGCTGTGAGCAGTGTTGTGCATTGGAATGGAAACTATCCAGTAGGGCGCACTGGGTCAGTCGTTTTTATCAGGGAAAATGATAAACCATCAGTAAGCTGAGATTCATCAAGGAAAGAAGGAAAATCCCAGAGGGACTTGTCTGTGGACATAGCATATCAGTAAAAAAAATGGTGGCTGAATGGGCAGATTAAGCTTTATCAGACCCAATAGTTTTGATGTGAACACAATTGCCTTGCCGCTCTTTGGGAACTGGCAAATACTAAACATGCATTTCTCCTACTAATTTTAAGTGCCAGAGAGCATTAGGAGACGTCAGACACAGATACTTAGTTTAGCCATTGTCTGACTTCAGAGGTTTAGGTGAGCATGAGGCAGCCCGTGACGTGTTAAACAACTAGGTGAAGTCAGAGATTCACAGAGATCCAGGCAGAGTAAAGGAAGAAATCAGGATGGGAGCAAGATGGTGAAAAAGAAGGCAAAAAAAGTGGACAGGGAGTGGATATTTTGGGAAGCCTTTATATTTAAAAGCTTTTTTGCAAGGCCGGGCTCAGGGAAAAATAGGAAAAGCTGAACTCCCTGGAGCAGAAGAAACGTTTGAAAGTGGTGTGGCCACCCAGGAGGAGCCAGGAAGATAGCTATATATAGGCAATGTACAGGGAAGCATGTGGCAGAAGCAGCGAATATGCTTCATTTCATTTGCCAGTGTTGTACTATAACCTGCTGGGGCTTCAGTGGGCCTTCTGTGGAGTTTCGGAGGAGATGCCAGTTCAACATCTCACTATGGATGACACATCTGACAATTGTGACCTGCTCAGCAGCCTGTCTCACAGCACCCTGGCCTCACAGGAGTTCGTCTGTCTTCTCTGCCGAGGAAGCAGCTGCAGGGACGCTTGCAGGCAGAAATGCCAGGGCACAAGCTCTGTAGGGCAGGTAAACAGCAGCCGGCAGGATGGGAAGCGGGCCTTTCACCATGGGTAGGATGTGACAAATGTCCTGTTGTTTCAATGAGATCATCTTCTGCCATGAGTCCAACCACTGTAGTTAGTCATGCTGTGCTTGCTGGTGATGTCCCCTGGGATGCGTTTCAAAAATTTCCTCCTGTTATGTGCCTGGAGGGTGCTGGATTTGGGAGTAAAGAACAGCAGCACCGTTACTGTTATCTACCATAGCAGAAGAGATCTGAGCAAAGGAGGCAGTTGCAGAGCATGACTTTCAGCAGTCACGACAGAGATATGCATGGGAGAGTGTGGGTGAAAGTCAGGAAAAGAGTAAGCTCGTTGTGCCGGATCGGATGTGTATTATTTATACAGGGGCAAGTTAGCCCTCAGGGGGTTTCTGCCTTTAGCATACATTCTAGAGGAAGAGTGTCAGTCTACAGCTGCTAGGGTACTTAGAAATCCAGGAACAGGCACATAAAGTTCAGTGATATGGCTTTTATGCAGACATAAAGCAATTGCAGTGAAATAAAGGAGGTTCTTTAATTTCCTGAGGCTTAAAAATGGGTATGGCCCACAAGGCCGTACAAATCCCTCTTGATTTTCTAATGTGCAGCAGTGTTGGGCTTTGCAGAATAAATAGAGCTAATCATTTTTAGGAGATGGTCTGATCTATTGCTTGAGAAGCTGAGAGCTAGGGCTTGTTCCCTTGAGTCAGTTGTAACTCCTTTATTCTGTCTTAAAATGTTAATAAACAGAGCTGTGGAACTTCGTGGGTGTTTGTAAAGCTTTGTGAATGGCTGCAATGAAAGATTGTTTTCTATAAAGTATACAGTGTTATTTCTAGACTTCCGTGGGGTAGAGTACCCTCCTTTTGTGTGTATTGGACTTAAGGGCTGAATAGTATCAGTATTACTGAATAGTAATAATTGAAGCCTTGAATGTTTACAATGAATTGTGGAAGAAGAATGGAAGAATAGATAAATTTTCCATTAATGTAGGTGAAGAAACAGATATGCATTTAGTGAATGTAAATGTGTATTTGCCAGCCTTTCAAGATAGTAAAAAATGCTATTAAAGTAGCACAAAGCAACTTTAACTAAGTAGAGCTTCTTGGTAGGAATAAGATAAATATCAGACAATAAGTAACCGCAAAGCCCCTCAGAAAAGCAATGCTGTAGAAATAGACACACACTTTGCCACTCATGTCCTGCATTCATTAAAAAGCATCAAATGCAGTGGATGTGCTATCAGCAGCATCTGTTTCCTGCGTTCTCATTAGGAGATCCTGATCTACATTTAGTTATGTTATTGTCTCACTTCCAGAAACCTCAGATTTCTGCTCCTTTGAAGAGAGTGACAGCAATGTTTTTGGTTTCAGAGCAGTACTTCATCATTCTGTAGTTTCTCTGCCCCTTCCACTGCCTTGTACATATGCAAAATGTTTCTTGCAAGTTCAACAACTACACTGATTTGTGTGCAGACTGAAGACTTTGGTAGGCGGTTTAAAAGTAGCTGCAAAAATGACAGCAAGATGGTCCATATTTATTGTCTCCCAAGGATTTCTTAGTTTAGCCAGGAAAAAAGAAATACATTCTCATTCATTTAGTGTGTTATAAAAGTTTTATGCTAACGTAATTTTAATGAAATCAGTAACAATGCAGTACTGTAAAATAAGTGTAACATAATGGAAGCAAGTATAGTGGTTCTACTTACCAACTCAGAGGTAAACTTTTAGTGTGAGCATTGTTCAGTATTTTTGGTCCTTCAGTGACAATATTTTGTATTTAAAGCTTTTAACATTAGAGTACTGTAAAACCGCTGTGACTTCTTTTCATATCCTTGGCATTGTAGAGATGTGATACTGGTGTCTACTTGATGAACTAGACACTTCTACATCATTGTTGCATATATATTATCACTGGTGCTGTATCTATAAGAGTAGTTCTGGCAGTAAGCATTAAGTGATATCATCACTCTTCCAGATAGTCTCAGGAGAACTCAAAGGATGATGTCATGTCTAAGCAGTCCTTTAATCACAGATGTATCCTTTAATATCCTGATATACATGTGTTTCTGCAATTGTGTGAAGAATCGCAACCTGCACTGAAGCTATAAGGGTTTTTTTTCCTTGAGCTGTCAATTTTTCAACTTCAACAGAAATGAATACTTTTCAAGAAAAACTATATATTTTTTAGATCGATCTCTGTATATCTGCATACATATATAGATCATACATATATATGTTTGGTTTAGCTTTTATAATTTGGCTGCTTTTTTCATACCCACATCCAAGTCCCAGAAAAAGTTTAGACGAGATTATGTCAGAAAGGTTTCTTGGATTGAATAAGTTTTGTTGTGATGTGTTTGTTAGCTTGTTTATTAGAACTTATCTATGTTAATAGCAGCCTTAATACAATAGCATTTCTATTGGCAGAACGCTTTTGCTGAAGGAATTGTTTGACTTTTTTTAAATTCTACACACTAATATAACAAAAGGCAATGTCATTGCTATAGGCTGTGCTGATGATAGAGTTAGCTGCTTCAGTTGTGCCAAGATGGGTTGTACATGAGTAATAATACCCACAAACCATTTCTAAAGTAGACCTTGCCTGAGGCACATGCTTAACTTTACATACTACAAATAATTTCACTGATTTCAGAAATTATTTGTAAGACAAAAACTTGGCCCCCACATTCCACAGACTTCAGTGGAGCTAGAAGCCACTTACGGGGTATAAAGTATTTTCAAACTGGACTAGAGCTGATAGAATCCCTGGGGCTACAACAGAGGTAGAAATTGATCTTTTGATATTGAAGAAGAGGTGAGAGAGACTTGTGGGTAAGCTTCAGAAAACTTAGCAATGATATGTAACTTATTATTATTGATGTGAAAGAGAGAAGGGAATGAGCAGAGGCTTGCATAGAAAGTAATAATATTGTCAAAGGGATAGTGGCCATTAAAGCAGCATTTTGGATAAATAGCTGTGCAATAAGATTACATTTGTCAATGAAGTTTTATCTCTGCAGATGAGAGGATGCTATAACACTATGTGGAAAATATCTGCCAGGCTGAGGTAGAGCTGAGATACAAGATACAAGAATCAAGAATCAAGAGCGAACTCCAAGGTGAAGATGATATTCAAGTTATGGGAAGATTCTGTTATTGTTCACATATCTTGAGGAAAGGAGATAATGGGCAGGAAAGTCTTGGGAAGAAAATTAAGATATTTGCTTTAGCCATGATCAGTTTGTGGTAATTGATAAACACACACATAAAAATATAAGAAAACAAGATGAGATTCCCATTTGTACAGAAGGTATGCCATTTTGCAAATCGTCAGGTTAGCTGCATTTGTGTTTGCAAATGAGCTGAAATGTGGAAGGGAAAAGAGAAGGACCAAAAAGGACAGAGGCCAATGGAACTACAGAAGAAAACTGAAAGGTGTGGAGCATGAGGAGACTTCAGTAGAGCACACACTGATGCAGCACTCAGAGACCTAGGAGAAGGATTCAGGAAATGGTATCTCGAAAACTGTGAAAAGAAACAGCAGAACAGCAGGAAAATGGCCAAAGCTACTTAAAGGTCTAACTAACAAGTTGTAAAAGTGTTGTTTGAAGTTGTTCCCATTGACTGTAAGAGCATATACAAGATGTTTCTAGGCTGGATTTGTTTGAAAGGAATGCTAGATAATTATTGTAGTGATCTGAGAATGGCTTATGGGTTTTGGCATGGATTTCTCAAGATGGGAGGGACTAAAACATAGTTGAAGCTTATTTATATTATGAAAGGAAGAGCTAGAAGTGAAGGATATTGGTTGCAGGGGGGGTCTAAGAACAAGAAGAGATAACCCTCATAAACAGAGCTGGTTAGAGGAGGAGGCCCTCTTCATGCAAATGTCAGTGAATGATCCCTTGAACAAGAACATTAATGACTTGAACTGAAATGACACAGTCGCATTGGACTAGTACATTTAATGAGAACTTGGCCCTGTAAGTTTGACTGCTTCTTGTGATCTGTTTAAGTGAATGTATGTCTTACTCTGGGTGCATTTAAAAGACATTCTGGCATTTGGAAGGCACGATGGACATGTATGTGAGATCCTGAGGGCTAAAGCAGGGTGAGAGCAGTGTCTTCCTGATGTCGTGCATCAAATATTGCATGGGACAGGCTGAGCTGCTGCAAATGCCACATGAAGCTCTTAACCATCCAGGAATTATTCCATGCCTTTCTGGTATCTTAGGCATGCGTTTGTGCCTTAGCTGAGCATGCTTGTCCTGTGTCCCAGGAGACACATGCTCCTGGTTCTTCTCAGCCCGTTTTGCACTCCCTTGTGCAGTATCACTGGCACAAGTGAGATTACTTATTTTGCTGCTGTTGTCTTTTTTTAAAGTACATTTTACGAGATTTAACAAAAACAGTTGTCATCTCTTAATACAGTCAGCTTGCTGTATTCAAATGGACCAACTGAGGCATTGCATTAATACTAATACAGACTGGGACTTGTTGAATGATGGTATAATGTAAACGGTTTCAGCTAATAAGCACCTGTGTTTCTGTTCCATTTTATTTTCTCCAAGCGAATGCAGTAATGGACTGTCCCTGAAGTTGTTGGAAGACAAGCAGATAGCAAGTATTTCCTGTTCATAAACACCACTGTGAAAATGTAGTGACTCTGTTCTGCTCTTGCTGAGATGCTCAGTGCCTGTTAGCATTAATGGGACTTACACATGTGCTCCAAGTGCAATGTACCCCATAGCCTCTGGGTAATAGAAACCCTTATCTTGTATTTCCATATTGCTGCATGGAACAAAAGCCATTGTAAAAACAAATCCACTCCATCCCTCCACGGGTAGTTTGTCTTGGTTCTGTCTTTGTGAGAGCTAATTTGCAATGAGGCAACCCAAGGCTGACAAAAAGAGAGCTTTGTTACTTTCTGCTAGCTTAAAGAGAGACAAGGGGAGATTGCTTGACACGCTGACATCACTGTCCAGATCTTTTCTAAGCTTTATCTTCTCTGGCTGCAGAGTTTGTGAGGTGAAAGTCACCTCTCCTGAAAATGCCGTACAGTTTCCATAGGATGAAATCGCTGTCTGCAGGTTAGACTATGGCTCCTGATTTACAAAAGCATCACTGTTGACTTCAGATAACTCTGAATGCTAAAAGCTGTGATGAATACTGGTATTGCCAAAGAAGCCAACCTGAGCACTTACCTGCCCTACCCTGATGTTTGCTGCCCTAGCAGTTGCATCAGTGTGACTGTAAATGGGGCTGTACCATGAAACTAGAACATTGAAGTGATGGAGAGTCAGAAACATGGCAGAAAGGGGAAGGGGTCTTTTGATCTTTAAGTGATCAGTTTATCACATGGCCCCACAGACATTTATATGTGCATAATTAAGGTGCTAAGTTGCATCACAGGGAAGTTAATGAAGGAGCAAGGACTTAGGACAGCCTCATAATACCTTTGGACAAATTGCAGAACAACTGGTGGATGAATTTCCTATAGTGCTATTTAATTCTTTTAGGAGGTTTCTGCCAGCATCCTAAGCCTTGTGAACCACCTAATTCAGGAGTCAATTTATTGCAAGTACTGAAACATGCATTTAAAACCTTAATCCCTGCACCTCTCTTGGGCTGTGGCTTGAAACCCAAACTATTTTTGTAGTGCTGTAAGGTGTAAGGATCAGTAAATGTCATCCACTAAAAAGAAAAAAACCCACCACCCCACAGAACCCCCTACAACAAAAATTCTGTACTTTGTGCGTGAGGCTGCAGAAGTTTCCGATGTCCCTATAAATTCTTGGAGGGAATTGCTTTGGAGAAAGTTTCTTTTCCTTTATACAGGGAAATCAATCCCCGAGGAATTATGCATTTGGTGTGACTCCTCTTTATTCTGTATGCTGACAATCTCGTAGGACTGAAACATACCACTTGTTCACCCTTGTAGTATCAAGATGTGCATCACACTGCTGGTTTTCAGAATGCGGGGAGAGACGGGGGGGCAATGGAAATATTTTCCTTCTAGGTGTCCCTTGTGGGAAAGAGCCGTTATGAATGTCTTTGGTATTCCCTGGTACTTTCCACAGGTATCTTGGTTACACACTGCTTCTCAAAACATTTCAATGTCAAACCAATCTTTTTTGTAACAGCTTTGACCTTGCTCTTATTTATATACGTGACCAGCTGTTCTCAAGAGAAGCTGATAGAAAAGAGGTAAAGAAAGGAGAGAAGGAGCAAAGGGAAGGAGCAACTACTTTTCTCTCTCTTCCACCAGTGAGAAAGGAGGAGAGAAAAAATGGGAGAGGAGGAGGACGTGGCTGGAGTTGCTTTCCCCCTCCCAGTACTCCCTCGTGGAGCAAATAACCTGAAGAACTGTGTGTACTTCCCCTACTAAGCAAGCGGCTACTGGAGATGATGATACTACAGAGGAATAGTCAATCATGACCGCAGCTAACAATATTTCTCTCCTTTCCATTGCGGGGAGTGGAATGGTCCATAGTGTGCAGCGTCCTGCAGATGCTGGGGGGTGGAAGGGAGGGGGCAGACAGGCAAGTGATAACTACCGTTGCCAGACGTTATATTCTTGCAGCTCGACAGGCATGGGATTATTTCGATGCTTTTCAAATGTTTCTCTTCTCATACTCTAATCAGGCACGTACATCATGCTTCCAGTTTAAGAAATGTGGCTGTAGTGCCTGGTCTCTTAATCCATATTACAGAATCATGTTCCTCCTCCTCTGTCGTGTATCCTTGGAGAATGTACCTTGGAAGAAAGGTCCACAATTTCCTCCTGCAGGAATATCATAGAAGTTTTAAGGATATTAATGTGGATACTGAATATTCTTAAGATTAGAGCCATCCATACATGACGGTCATCTTAGCGGGTGAGGAGTCCACAAAAGTGCAGGCAGCTTCAAAAAGATGTCAGGTACTCTTAGTGTATGGTGAAATTAGCTTCCAGAGAACTATGTGCTGCCCAAGATAATTTGTGGTATCCAAGTTATCCTACCCTTTTCCCAAAGGGTAAGAAAAGGAAATGGGATTATCCTGACTTTACAGATTAGATTGGAAGCAGAGTGTCAGTTAAATGATATACCCAAAGTTAGAGAAATGACTTGCATCAGAGCCAGGGTTTGAATCATAATCATCTGTATCTCAGACCGGTGCTTTAGCCTCCAAAGTAGACTGATGTTCTGGAGAAGAAAAGCCAGCAGTCAGTCACAGTTGCACCTTTGGGGAAGGGACTGGTCAGTAAAAGGAGTGTTAGCCAAATGTTTTTCATTTTTGTGTTTGTGTAAGAGAAGCTGTGTGTGTTCTAATTTGGTAAAAATTCAACCTCATCACTTAATTAGAAGTTGTTGTTATCTAAAAACTTCGCAGCACTCCCACATTCCTCCTGACAGCTTGGCTGTGTGGTACAGACAAGCTAGGATGGCTTTAAATGTCAAAATATGCTTTTCATTCTTGTGTGTGTATATATATCAACGTATTATCAAGTAAAATAAAACCCTGCAGTGTGACAGATTATGTTTCTTTAATTGTCATCACTCTTTAAATGAATTTATGACTGTCAAGAGAAATTTGCATTTCTAGAAACATTGGAAACCTTGAATCATTTAGGCTGAAAAGAAGGCCAGGCCTTGCTCTGTATACCTCTTGCTGGAACATTGCTGCAGGTGGCTGGGCTAATTTGAACACATTTGGTTTTGAATGCTTTCTCTTGCTTTGCTAATTACATATCAGGCTGTATTTCATGAAGAACTCTGACCATTTTCCTCAGCTTTATCAGAGACTTTTATTGTTTATGGGAATAAAGAAGAGGGAAGCTTGTCTCCTGAGAAAGCTGGTTCTTCACATTTTCCTGCTGGGTGGCCGCTGCTGCTGTGGGTTTGTGGAGCAAGAGGCCCGTGCACCCTGGCAAATTAGAGGTTTGTGTTCCCTGTTCTGAGGTGGACATGAGATAGGGTTAGGCTGGAGCTGGGAATCTATTAGCTAAATTGTGCTTAACCTGGACAACCTGGACCAGCTTAGTAGCTGAAGGTGCACCGGCTTCTGCTGGAGGCCACCCCCAGGTCCTTCTCCACCGGGCAGCTCTCCAGCCGCCCCTCCCCCAGCCTGCAGCGCCGCATGGGGTTGGTGTGACCCGAGGGCACTTGGCCTTGCTGAACCTCGGCCCATCGCTCCAGCCTGTCCAAACCCCTCTGCAGAGCCTTCCTCCCCTCGAGCAGATCGACACTCCCGCCAGTTTCTCCAGGAGGACGCTGTGGGTGACAGCACCGACGCCTTTTCTAAAGACCGGGCAGACAGGGATGGTTTCTCCACCGGACGGCAGCCGG
>Ga0181612_105535_pt1 | contig 10981 bp, 12 predicted proteins | sample HoacroProtozoa21_FD_119630 | JGI IMG/M metagenome (GOLD analysis project Ga0181612, IMG submission 119630) | Hoatzin crop microbial communities from Cojedes, Venezuel. Combined Assembly of Gp0051906, Gp0051904, Gp0051908 | reverse complement strand
GCCCCCTGCTCTGGGTGACCCTGCTTGGGCAGGGGGTTGGGCTGGGGGATCCCCAGGGGTCCCTGCCAACCCCCACAATTCTGTGATTCCATGACTACTGGGGAATATGCAAAACTGCACTAGGACAGCACATTGTGCAGGCCAGATGTTCCCCTCGGTGCTTTTGGCCTTCGACATAAACGTCTGACTTGAGTTATAGAATCATAGAATCATAGAAAGTTTTGGGTTGGAAGGGACCCCTAGAGATCATCTAGTCCAACCCCCCAGTTACCAGTAACGCAGTTACCAAGCGTGCAGCCTCCATCTTGTCATTTTTAGCAGTGAAAGTCACCAGAGATACGAAAACAGAAAAGCTCTTTCCCACGGCTGCCGCGCTCACCTGAAACTCTCCCGAGAGGACTCTGCGCGTGTAGATGTTACTGGTGTAGGGCTCAATGGATTCGTTATTGCCCAGGATCTGAGCAGTAGAAGCAGTTGGCATTGGAGAGAGGAGAAGGCTGTTTCTGACACCGTATCTGGTAACAGCAGTCGAGAGTTAGCAAGCTCCAACCAGGTGAGACAAGACAGAAAAGACCCAAGAACAGCACAGTTTTAATACCGTCTGCAAAGAGCTAAGAGGGCCAGCATAAGGAACTCTCAGCTTGTCAGGGTAACCTGCAAACCCTCAGATTACCTGCAGTAAAAAAATCCTAGGAACCTCCACTAAACTCGTAACATGGCTCAACATGGAAGCGTAACTAAAGCCTTTGCTATTTTCATCTTTAATCAGAGGCTTTCCCAAATTATTTAGTCGTGAGAAAGCGAGCACAGGAAAAAAAAAAAAAAAATCTGTCAGGCACTCGTCAGCTCGACAGCCCTCAGGCAAAACCAAACCGAGCAGCCCACGAGGAGCCTGAGACCTCTCCTACACGAGACAGTAAACAGAGTTACTGAATTTAAAAGCCAGACCCACACAAACTGAAAAAGCGACGGGCGCTTCACGCTTGCGTGGCTCCTCTCTTGAGGACGCCCAAGGCTCAGCTGCGTTTCCCTGCCGGTGCGGGAGGAGTTCCCAAGCCCAGCTGACTGCCTCGCTCGTCACTCTGCTCGTTTACTTGGAACACAAACCGTTCCGCTGCTGCATCCACGATGAAATGAGAGCTCAGAGTCCAGAGGGTGGGCTCTCTCTGGCTTGTAAGAACAAAAGAGAAAGCAAGCCATCCACAAAACAGTTTTGAAGAAAGATCTGCTGCGGCGCCTGGACAAGGCCCTGTGCAGCTTGCTGTAGGTGACCCTGCTTCGGCAGGGGGTTGGACTGGGTGACCCACAGAGGTCCCTTCCAACCCCTACCATTCTGTGATTCTGCACGGTTTTTATTTGCTCGGGGTAGGGGTGGGTGTATGTCAAGAGTTGGGCTTGTGGAGCCTCGGCTGGGCTGCCAAAAAGCCCCTGTTCTGGCTCTGCAGTCAGTGTGGCAAGGTGTCTTTGGAGCAGGGTCTGTCTCAAGGTGAATATTGCTGAATTTCAGAGGCAGGAAGGAAGAACCCCACGGGGAAAAAAAACAGGAGCCAAATCAAGTGCCCAGCCTCGCTTGCCGAGCGTACGGGGCTCTGCAGGCACCCAGGTTTTGGGAGGAAAGCAGCCCCTTCTCCACGGCAATGGGGATGGTCCCTGCGGGCAGGGGGGGGCAGGACGCCATGCCCTTCTTGCTGTCTAAGCTGCAGTGAGAAAAGCAAAGTAAGAGCCTGTCTGGGCTGAGCTCATGAATGCTTTGGCAGAGGAGTCTCCCAGGTGACCCCGTGGTGAGAGCTGATCCCCCCTGGCCTTCTGCTCCCCGGATTTTCTATTCTTTGTGGGCTTTCTTCAAACCCTGTGGTTACTCCTGGCCACAGAGGGCTTTGGGTCTGTCTGGAGGGTCTCTCACAGCTTTTGTGTTGAGCCAGCAGTGTCGGTCAGCTCTGCCACAGCTGGCTGGCTTGGCTGTGAACACCAACCTTCTTCTTTTGTGTTAATTGTCCTTTCATTTTTCCTGCTCCATCCAGGCGGCCTCATTCACTCCCATTAGCGCTGCAATTCCTCCCTCCCTTCAGCAGCTTCGAAGGGTAAGCTTCACAAATAAGCTAACTGCAAAAATAAAAAGGAAAAAAAAAATACCCACCCCATTGATATTTTAAACCATTTTGGTCTTGTTTTTCTCTAACGGCAGTTTCAGATCGTTGTAATAAACTGGAACACCTGCACGTAGGCTGGAATAGTTAGAAACTCTCTGTGTTAGCTTCCATTTGCATCTTCCCGTGCTAACAGCAGAGGAAGTGTTAGCATTGGTTTCTGGGGCAGCAGAGCCAAGTCCAGACTCTGAGCTTCTGATATTTGTAGCATTAAAACCCTCCTTGGGGCACACAGGTGGGATGTTAGCAGGCCGCCTTGCTGTAGTCGGCTCACTCAGCAGCTTAATGTCTATGTCTTGTGCAGCGAGAAGTACGCTATAATAAATAAGAATAATGTTGGCAGTATGGTTTCCTTTAGATCTTTCAAAACCTTGTATCATCAATAATCCTTTTTTCCTGCTTTTTGTGATCAGTCCTAAATTCAATAAGGCTTCTGTGGGAGCCAGTCTGACCAGCACGTGACTCTGTGTCGGACAAATCTCAGTCCTTGTCTGTGCATCCATTTCCCAAACAATTTCCTGAATTAACTGAAATTGTTTGGCTTGAGGTTTACAGAATGCAGCTTCGTATCTTTCCTAGAAATTCTTATCAATGTTTTCTTGATACTTTGTGAAAATATTTCATCGCTAGATTCCCAGCATGTGTTTCTAAGGACCATGTACAATGAGGGCTGTGGTGTAGCAACAACATATAGTTCTGAATGTATGTTCCAGACTCTGGGCTTATAGTGGAAAAAAGTGATGTTACTCATAAATGTTAAACACCAAGCACTTTCAGCTCTCACATTATAAACTCACACTGCAGCTAAGCGGATTGCAGTTGATAACGAAGGTGTGTTCAACCCGGTTTTGTTTCTGTCAGCCCACTTATCGCGCAACCGTAGGGCACAGATGAGCGTGTTCAGATGTGATGTGGGGGATGTCATTCTAGATCTGGAATTTGCGGTGGGAATCCTGCTGCCACCTGCTGTCAGCCAAGAAATCGGTTGTTTCTCTTTGCGGCACAAGCAAAATTGTGATTCTGACCTGTTTTTTAAAAGTTAAAACTTTTAATTTCTAAATTTTTACTTAGGCTAACCATCAAATTTCAAGCTCTCTGCATTTTCTCCCTTAAGAAGACATTAGTTTCATAACTTCCATTTCTAATTTGTTTTCTTATCATAACAGGTCTGTTGAACATCTGTTTGGCATTTCATTTTTAATATTTCCATAAAATGCAAGCGTGGGTAAATTGCAGGGTGTTATGTTGATGGCTTGCGTTTATTGTAGGCGGGATTCGGGGAAGTGGAGGGCTCATCAGCAAGTGAATTTCAGCACATGGTTTTGTATCCCAGAGCGTTTAAACACAGACTTTAAAACAGACAGATGTTGATGTAGATGGAGCACTTCAAACATGACTCAGAAATGTTTCCGTCCGCAGTTATGTTCTGGGCTGGAGCATCGGCAGAGCGAGCGTGGGAGCCTCTGGGGTTGAAGTATGAGCTGTTGTTGCAACGAGCTGTGTGTAGCACCAGGTTTTCAGGAGCACTTTATAGATATATGAGCCGAAGGGTAACTCTGGTGCCTTTTATTTCAGGCATCAAGCTAAAGTGTGAACAGGAATCTGTGCATATGCAGAGCATAGGAGAGCACCTGAATTGCCCAGCTACAGAGGGTGCTGATACAACTTTTAAGTTCCACTTAGAAACATGATCCCGACAACTTTGCCTGTTTCTGAAGCTCTTACTGAGTGAATTATACCAGTACAGACGGACTTTCAAAACTCTCCTACGCTTGGACGAGTTACGCTGCCATACAAGTTCGCCCAGGAGGTGCAGGTTCCCTGAAGAGACATAAGCCATAACAGGGAGGGTGTTCCTATGTCGTGAGTAGTTCGTACTAGAGCTCTGCTATAGCTTCATTTTTATGTGGCCACAAACCACAACTTTCTAATCCGAACTGCTAGACAGTAGTGGTGTTAAACCTAGACCAAGTCTAGCTACATCAAAACCAAGACTCCTGGGTCCTTCTTCAATTATTTTTGAAAATAGAAGTTACATTTGTTAGGCATCTAAGTTATTTTGAAATGATCACCTGAGGTCAGTAAATCTGCAGAAGAACATAGCCCTGGGTTTCCTTACAGTCCAGCACTGGCGGAACACAAAGTCAGCTGGGTCTGGTCAGAATTTCTCTCCCTGCCTGCCATTCTTCTGGAAAGGTAATGCTGTCCAAATCTCACTTTCCTGACAAAACAATGATAAATAGCACAAGAAAGCTCTGCAGCCTCTTAAGAGGGGGAAAATGTTTAGATAAACATCAGGTAATTTTTGGCGGTGGTCCAAATACCACAAAAAGCTCCTCAGCATCCCTGATGAAACCCACGCTCAGTTACCCAGCCGAAGAGGGGTGCTCGAAGCTTGACGGCTCTAGAGCCTTTTTCAGAAAGACACCAGAACTGGTGGGACTCTGACAGACTTCAGCCACATCTGTTCCACTGAAAGTTGCCTTCCTCATCTTCTTTTTGAAATATTCCCATGAATCCTGTGAGGCTTGTTGCTAGAGTTGAGGCGTATTTCGCTGCCCGCTGCCCAGCAAAGAGCTGCGCTGGTGGCTCCTCGTCCATCTCCAGTGCCCACGAGACAGCTCGTCTTGGTGAGCTTCTCAGCCAGCAGCTGCCTGCTGATGGGGATCTTTTTTTCATTGTTTGTTTTGCTATGATGCATGAGCAGTGTTTGGTGAAATTTCTTCTGTCTCATACTGTTGTTAATCATTGTTTTCAGGGTGACGTTGCAGCTGTCCTGCCGTGCTGTTGTGGGTGCTGTGCCTCTGCTAATGGCACTGCTGCCAGTGCCGCGTTTGCTAAGTAACGGCACCGAGGGGCTTTTTCTTACTTATGGAAAGGGGATCTTTATGGAGAGATACAAATGGAGCTGTGATTGCTGCAGCCTGCATCCTCAAAACTCCTCTCTTCAGTGTTTAGTCTCTGAAAAGTCTTGACCTGCCTGTGGGGCTGTCGTTCTTACACCCAGGAGCAAAACTGCAGCACCAGTGATCCAAGGAGTAGCAGAATCCAAGGCTATTAATTTCATGTGTGCAATAGTTACCTGCTGCTCAATACAGACGTCTCTTGCCCTCATTGCCTTCAGATTCGGGCTTTCCTGCCCTGTGTCGTGGAAGCACCTTGAGTGGCAGCAGGAATGCAGCTTTGGTACCAGCTCGTGTGCCTTCATGTGCTGCTGAGGAACAACTCGTTCACCATAAATGATACCTGCTACTGTTTGGGTACCACTGCTCTAGACGATAGTACTAATTACAATTCATCCACATATTTAGCCGTGCTCTTCCATGTGACAAGATATCTAAAGGTAGAAATGGCATATCTATAAAAAAACTGGAGCTCAGCTGAGCGTGGTGGCTCGCAGCAGGTATGTAATCTGCGCACATCCCCGCTGGGTAGGCAGCAGAAGTCTGAGTACAGGCGGTATTTAAGTTTAATACAGCGTTGCTGCTAATGAGCAGTTATCACTGTTAAATGGTCATCTGCTCCTGTTCAGGAATTGTGTGCTTGTAGTTAACTGGCACATGGAGTTTGCTTAAGCTGCTTCAGGTTTACACCTTGGTGAAAGCAGGACGTGGTTCCTGGTGTCTTCCTTGTTTTCCGTGATAACAGCAGATCCCTGCACCGAACACCTAGCCTTACGCTCTGCTGGTGTGAAACAGGTTGAGTTCATCAGTCACGTTCAGATATCTGTGTTGAGGCTGTAATGTATGTTTGAGCATTCATGTGTCTCTGGTCAGACAGCACTTAGGGCCTGTCATTTAAAGCTTGGCTTACTTTTATCTTTCAACACTAATGCTCCATATCAAGGAGTGCTTATTCTATCTTTTAAACAGAGGAATGGTACATAAATCCAGGCGATGAAAAGGGCATGTGATAGCAAGTGAGATTAAGCGCTGGCTTTATCCATGAGGCTGATGGATGGATGTATATATATGTATGTATGTCCCGTTCCGCTCATAGCATCAGTCACTGTCCTAAGCAGGACGTCTGCATTTACCTGTACTGGGGATTTTGAGCTAACGTGAACTGAGAAGTGCTGCAAATCTGTACTGAATTTGTCTGTGAGGCAGTGTGGGCCTGATCTAGAGCTCCTTGAAGCCATTGAAAAGACTGCCTTTGGCTGGAGCAGATTTGGATGAGACCCTGAAATCTGGAAGAGCTATGTTCTGTTGTGCAGTTATCCTAACAAGTAAAGCTGAAACGACAGAATACTGCCTGTGTTATAGGGAGAAGGTACTATTTAAACAGGAAAAGGATCTTCTTTCTCTTTGCCTTTTTTCCTCTGATTTCTGATGGTCACTATAGCAACAGGAACCAAAGAGATGAAGAACTGGAAAACATGCACTTCACTATGACAAGTTCAATTTACAGCCAGCTCAGCAATGTAACATATCTATGTCATACTTAATGAGAATCTACGCAGCAGGTAACGGATCAGCGTAAGATTACAATGTGCTGCGAAGTAGGGAAACCTGAGTCTGACTGTATATATTAATGAGTCTTCCTCATTACAGAGACCAGGATGAACTGAAACGTTGTAATTAAGGCTGGACTTTTGTCAAAGCGGCCCCAGTCTGTCACAGATAACGTGAATTTTACATTTTGTGTTTTTGAACTCGCCTGGTTTTGACGCGTTGGAGGTCCCCGGGGCTGACAGCCGCGGGGCTGCGGGGCACGGGGCTGCGGCAGGACCGCAGTGCAGCCCTGGCACGAACCCGAACTCACACTCAGACAAGGATCCGTCCGAGTGGATCGGCAGCCTGGATCCCAGAGGGATGCCGGGCATTTCAAAAAGCAATTCCTTTATACAAACAGCTAAACTGTAAGAACGTGGCTCAGAGGCATCGCTGGCTGCGAAGACAAAGGCAGTTGCCATGTGCACCCAGGAGTGCTGGGGCAGAACACGGCGGGACTCGCCGAACAGCCCGGCTAAGCTTGATGGCACCAGGAAAATCTGGCTTACTTTTTTTATTTTGCTTTTGTCGAACTTTGATTTATCTTGCAAACTTAAATGGAAAGCTCTTTAGCGCAGGAGCTGTGTCTCACTTCAGTAGACAAACTCTCGCTGTAGTACTGGACCATGGGTAACCGGTTGGCACGCGGATCCCAAGTAGTTCTGGACCATGTGGGTGCTTTCCCACGTGAGGAGCACACCGTGCGACTGGCAGAAGGGCTGTCATGGTACCAGGGCTGCTGATGTACAGCAAATATGGGATGATGTAAAGAAAAAGAAGTGCTCGTTTTGAGTGAGAACTGCTCAGATTTAGGCTTTCTGTGTAGTCACAGTCTGATTCTGTGTAATTTTTGTTTAATAGCTTGTTTCAGATGGTGTCTGTAAACTGTACGTTCTGTTTTGACACCTAGAATAGATAGCAGCAAAGTAATTTGGGTTTTACAGAAAGAGACTGCAGGCCAGTGAAAGGAGAACTAGCTCTTGCAGGGTGCCTGCTAAAGAATCACAGCTCAGGAGCTTTAATAAATGCTGTGAAATAATATGCTTACCTGGTTACTAAAACTATTTGTGTTGGAATTGCTATGAAAATATGGAGTTAAAATGTACATAAGATATTTTTCTTTTTTTTTTTATATACTAAGGAAGTTGAAGAGATAAAATCAGACTGTTTTTTGTTTCTATTTTGCTAACTGCTGAGGATATGGCATTCACAATGACAGGCTATTTATTGTATTATTGTGCACAGGGCAAAAAGACCTTGCTTCATGCTGTGCTGGGGACAGGCTGAAACAGTAGATTACATGTGACTTTTGGGGCTATCCATCTTACACCGTAGGGCTATTGAGGGCGTTGGAAGAGAATGGGTTTTTTCAAAGAAAATCAGGTGTATGGGTTGTAGGGGGGACACAGCCCTGGCCTGAGCCCCAGCTGCACGCAGGTACCTGCGCTACATCCTCGAGCGTGGGACCCCCTGGCTGTGCCGAGACCACTCGCCCTAGAGGGGACTCCATTACAGGAGGAGACCATTTCATTAATTATCTGTGATTCTGCACCTGGCCTCCCTGTCAAGTGCAACGTTTGGCTGTTTCAGCCAACCGCTGGGTGCACAGGAATACATTTTCCTGTGGCTTTGGGTGGGAGTGGGGTGTGAGACTGTGCCCGTTGCGCTTGGCCACCCAGGATCAGTCTCCACCGACAGTACTTAGAGGGGGCTTATGAGAGAGATGGGGACAAACTTATTAGCAGGGCCTGTTGCAATAGGACGAGGGGTAATGGTTTTAAACTAAAAGAGGGCAGTAATACACCTTCTCGCAGAGGTGTTTGGTAGTGCGGTCGCTGAGCCATAGGGTGCCGTTCTACACTGGAGGAACTGATGTTGATAGGTCAAGGGGTAATGGTTTTAAACGAAAAGAGGGGAGATTCAGACTGGGTATTGGGAAGAAACGTTTTACACTGAGGGTGGTGAAACCCTGGCACAGGTTGTGCAGAGAGGTGGTTGATGCCCCATCCCTGGAAACATTCACGGCCAGGTTGGACGGTGCTCTGAGCAGTCTGATCCAGTTGAAGATGTCCCTGCTCACTGCTGGGGGGTTGGACTAGATGGCCTTCAAAGGTCCCTTCCAACCCAAGCTATCCAATGACGGTACTTGGAAAGAAGTGCTGTGGACGTTCACGCTCCTGTTACGTCCTTTCCTTTTGCGGATGGGTGCGTGGCCGTGGGTGCTGAGCAGGGCAGCCACCCGTGGTTCTCGTGGCTGGGTGCACGGGGCTGTGGGAGGATGTCCGCCTGTGCTGGGCTTCGTGAAGCGACTCGGAGGCGGTACAAGGGATGGACTTCAGCATGAAAAGGTCAACAGAGTTGCTGGATTGTGGGAGGAAAAAAGCAGCCTCAGATAGCAAGATTGTCTGAGCTGTTTGTTCACATGATATAGAAGACTTAATTTCATACTGCTTATTGTGTAAAAAAGATCTCACTTAATAGCCTTTCATACTTTTTTTTCTTCTTTTTTCTTCCTTTTTTTTCCCTCCTGCAAACACCCGGTTTTTCACTATGCTGATTAGGCCGTTTTGTGCATTTTTGACTATTCTCTTCGGCAGATCTCTCCCGTCTGTCCAAGCCCTTTTCCTCTCTCTGTCTCTATGTGCTCCCCGTTGCGAACGCGAGCACTACAGATCAAGAGGACAATCAACTGGGAACAATATGACAGCAGGGGGGTATTATTCTCTCCCCTCAGCTGTGACTCAAATATGTGTCAGTCGCCAAACAAAAACCTGTTTCAGCTTAGAGGCGAAAATAGATTGGTACGTGGCTAAATTTGCAACAATAGATTTTTTGGTTTTTTTCCCCCTCCACATATCTGCATTTTTTTCTAATGCTGCTTTTATGCATCCGACTTCTAGCAGCTGTAACTTCTGTTCCTGGTGAACATACATAGATTTTGTTCAACTAGATGAAGCCTTATTGTTGCAGTAATTACTGTCACGGAGCAGTTCAATACTGTACTGGGTTATGCATGCTGTTAGTATTATGGCTTACTGGTAGGATTGTACTTGTGCAGAGTCCTTATGGGGGAAGGAGTATAATCAGAAGATAGAAGGGGATTCTGTCAGCAGAGGATTAGACTAACAAAACTTTAAAAGGTTTGCCAGGAAAGCCAGCTTGCCTTCAAACTATCAGTCTGTTGGACGTGAGGACCTGTGAGAACTGGATCAGCCTAATCCCACGTATAGCCTCTCTCTTGCTGTCTTAACACTGTCATAAAGTTAACATAACAAGCACTAAACTCTCTCCTCTGGAGCTGCTGCTGGTCAGAAGATACATGCTGGCGTCACAGTGCATTTTGGGTTTGTCGTTGGGTGTGGGAAGAGGCAAGAGCATCCCACGTCCCACTGCAGCGTCCGGTGCCGCTGTGTCCGTGAATGCTGCCCTCCTTTACCTCTGCTTGGTAACTTGGCTTCTTTCCACTTCCATGCCTGGTTTATCCATGCCAATGGTACCGTTTCTCCGAAACTCTGGTCTTTTCTTTCTGCCCATATCTGTGCAGCCTGCTTTTTGCCTTGTGTTTGGGTGACAGTGACCCCTTCTCTGAAACCCCCACTGTGTCAGCTCCCCTGTCCCGCTCAACGGAGCTGCCAAGATGCTTTTCACTCCGGCTGACCTTGTCACCTCATCTCTACTTACTCGCATTTTCCACTCCAACACACTCACACTCCTTGCTGTCCCTTTCGTATCTCTTCAAAACTCTTCTCTTTCCTATGTTAATTGTAGAATTTATCACATCTCCTGCCTTCCCTTTCTTCCTCTTCATCAGTGCTGCTGCTTTTCTCCCAGAGAAGACTTTATACCTTGCTCAGAAATGCTCCTCTTGGGCTTTGAATTGATAGTTTGATTTCCTTCCTCCTCTCTAGTCCATGCCCTGGTGAATATTTGTTGATTTCACCTTACCTAATGAGTGTTTGATGTACTTAAAAAAGCACTGGAGCACGGACTGGGACCCCATGCCTCCGCTTTCCTGGATGAATGCTCTGAAGAGGGGCCCGACCGTGATGATAAAAAAAAAATAAAATTAAAAAAAAAAAAATCACTCTGGCACAACACATCTTCAGCTATCCTGTACAAAGCAAAACAGCTTCAGCACAGCCTGCAGGCTGGCAGCTAGGGCTGTCTTTCGGGAAGCGGAAGGTATTTAGAGTCCAGCAGCAGAGAGGAGAGAACGGAGACTAAATTGCTGAGCTATTAGATGAAGGCAGCTCCACGGTCCTGTCTCACCTCTGCTGTAACACGCTGCTGATCCCTCTCCCTCTTCTCATGTTTTAAAGAAAGGTCTTTGCTCCGTGATGG
>Ga0181612_176847_pt1 | contig 10982 bp, 8 predicted proteins | sample HoacroProtozoa21_FD_119630 | JGI IMG/M metagenome (GOLD analysis project Ga0181612, IMG submission 119630) | Hoatzin crop microbial communities from Cojedes, Venezuel. Combined Assembly of Gp0051906, Gp0051904, Gp0051908 | reverse complement strand
CTGCTTGCCGCCGTCCGCGCTGCGGGGTCCGGCTGCCTTCCGGCCGGTGGAAGCGCGAGGTGATGTCGAAACTGAAGTCGTTGGTGTTTCTTGTCGCTTGACAGCAGAACTTTTTTTTTCCGAAGGGATTGTGCCTTTCCAGGTCTGTGTTTTTTCTTAAAAGCGAATCAGGACTATTATTTCATCACTGGTGGACAATTGCTTGGTGCTTAGACGAGACAATTATTCCCTAAAAGCAGCATGGGAAATCTTTATTATGGGTATATGGTTGCGTTGAGCCAGTCTGCAGTTTGTTGTTAGGTTTGCGGGTTTTGGGTTTTTTTTTAATTTTTATTGTAGGCTTTGTTTGATTTTTTGTTTTGTTGATCCTTGACACAAAGAAGTCCCAGAGGAGCCCAGCAATCTGGTACCCGGTTACTCTTATTTTAATACAGCGGATATAAGGGTGCTCTCGAGCAGCACGCTTCTCAGAAGAAGGTGTTTAAGGAAAAGCTACTCGTGTTAAATAGAGAAGCAAACTCTCGGCTTGCAAATTACTCATGTGATGATGTTGAAATAATGGCAGAACTGGGGAAAGAGTCTTGTGCTTTAGCAACTGACTGAAGTGCTTACATTTAGTTTCATTTTTCCACTGTAGGTAAAACCAGTTTTTTAACTGGGAACCTACGTAAAGCATACTTAGTGATGTAATTTCTTCATGTACCTGGATTGTAAAGAATGATTTAGAACATTACTTGAGTGCCCACCATGGATACTGATACAGTTTTTTAGGAATGAAAGAAATGAATGAATTCCCTGTTGGCAAATGAACACCTGTTTTTGTCAGAGATGGAAATATAATATAAATTTCTTCATAATTCAAAAAATCAGCTTTACATGGTTTAGACACTGCTTTCATTATGTAAACATTTAGTGTTTAGGATTTGCTAGCTACGGAGAAAAACAAAAGGTCTGCAGCTTTTCTCAAGCACTAAAAGCACAGCACTGAGAATATGCAGGTTATAGTCACTTCTTGTTATTCAGAGCTTTTTGGGTAGTAGTGAAACTGTCAAGATTATTAGTAGTATTGTACTGTAGTTTGGGAACATTTTGAGGAGCAGAACAGAGCTGGCACTTATGGGAAGCTGCATTTGGTCTAAACTGTACAGATGTCTTACGTGTGAAAACTTATCAGAGAGTGAATTAGTTTAATTGTGGTAGGTACTTGTCTTTATCCACAAAAGACTAGAGCAGCGAGAGGCTCATGTTTTTCTTCAGAAAGTCCCTCAGGACTAGTTTCTGACTTTACCTGACTTTACACATGCAGTCTCTCTGTTCCTTTTATGACTGGACTATTTCTTTTCTCTCCACCCCCACGAATTCAGCACCAAAAAAAGCACAAAGAATAGAAGTCCTGCTGTGGGGACAAATAGAGATTTCCTTTATAATACCGAGTAAACGCTTTCAGGCTTTGTTACCATCCTTTAGGTTGGATATAGAGCAGGAAGGTGGGATGCTAGGGGTTAGAAAACACCCCTAGCATCTTTTATTTCTTGTGTAGGTTGGAAAAACCTGACCTCTCTCATCACCCCAGGTACAAAGCGTGGGTGCTCCCTGCTCGAGTAGTGCTGGCAGCCACGAGATTTCCTACCCAGCTGCCCTCACGCTAGGGGTGCCATCAGGTTGCCTTGGGGCCGGGTGACCTGGTGCCCAGTCGCCGTGTTCGGGGGGCACGGTGCTGCTCTGCCACCATCACCCCGGCGGTTCCAAAAGGAGCGCGTTGCACCGCAGGCTCTCCCTCACCTCGCCTTCTCGCCGTGCTGTGTCTGCTGAGCTGGCCTGTCCTGCCTCTCGAACACGCCGCACGTGGTCCGAGCTCCTTTGCCAAGTCAGCCGCGTCATTTTACTCGGTTTTCTTCAACGTTAGAGCTGACGTAAATACCCTAACCCATGAGAAATATGTGCCGCAAAGCTTCCACATCCTTGCGGGGAGGGTAAGAAAGATAATGATCATAACCAGAAACTGTATCTGGGTAAACGGCGTTGCTTCGTGGCCTCAGGGGACCCAGTCTGCTGCTTGTCCTTCACATAAATAGGTTGTGCTTGCTGCCTGCCTTTTTTCTTTTTTTAAGTATCTTTTTGTCTGGTTGTTACCTTTTGCCCAAGATAAGTGGTTGCAGTGGATTATGAAAGAGGGAAATGAAAGCTCTCTAAATAGGGCACACTTCACTCGGTTCTGCTAGAGGAAAAGGAGATGCTTCTCTTCTTCGCTATTAGCAAGCATGAGGCAGGGAGAATAAAACTCAGGACCTAACCATGGAAAACTTATTTTTCACTACTACGTGGAAATCTGGATGATCGTACAGTAGCTTGATTCTTTTGTGAGCTGTCATCTTTTTTTTTCCTGCAAAAAAATCCCCTGTTATCTCAGCCTTGTGATTACTAGTTTTTCTTTCCGTGAAGCCGGCGAAGCAAGTGATCATATGAGCATAAACCAGTCCTTCTGCTTGAGCTGGTATGCCAACGCTTTATTTGTTTTGCTTTTTTAATAGACTGCTACAGAACGCTGTGAAATTATCATCAGTGGTAAATACAGGTTCAAGAAACATGACGACTTTACGGATTATATTGAGACGTTTTTGATGGTTTTGTGTGATGCAACCAGGATAAATACAAGGTAAGTGCGCCTAGACATTTACATGTTGAAAACTGTATAAGTATTTTAATGACTGACCATGCGTATATTTTTAACTTGAATGGAGTAACTCTCTCCGGCTTGAAGTAGGAACCTGGAGTGGCACGGGACTGCTTGGGATGTCAAATACAGTTTCTAGTAGTGAAAGTCCACTTCAGCAAAATGATCAAGATTAATCTTTAAAAAGTCATTGTTCGGAATAGTGAGATTAGAGCAAACTGCTGGAAACTGCTTTAAAAGCTCATTGGTTTTATGATAGCTCCATTTCTGACTTTCTTCTGAAACTGGTGAATATTTCAGTTCAAGTCCAGTTCTGGTCAGTCATTTGTGAAAAAGATGGGTTATATATCTCAGGTGGTGACTTGTGCTTTATGCAATGATAATAACAAATGTTTATTACTAGTGGAATGATGTTGCTCCATGACCTTCTCCTCTTTCTGGACACATTGCATAAATTGCTCATAAAAACTTGGGGACAAACTTAATTGAGTACATGTATATCTCTTTGTCATTCATTTCCAAACAATTAAATCCTTCATTTGTATTGAGGGTGTTCCTTCATTTTTCCATATCCAGCAAAATATAACTGCTTTGTGCTTCCTTACTGCACCAGTTCCTCTAACAAAAAGCTTCATCAAAGTAAATTCCAAGAATGAATGACAGGGGAGATTCACTAATAACTTCTAGATAAAATTGCACTAGCAAAGACTTTTTCTCAATTTCCTCTTCACCCAGTCTACTAACTATGATTTTCTTCATAATACAAATTAATAATTTTAAATCTAACTCTATAATGAGTTGTCTGTCACACTGATCACTTCTTTTCATTCTTAGTTTGCTAGAACAAATTTGGGTGAAAAGTGTTTTCAGGTTGGTTTGTTTGTTTTTTTTTCAGGAGTGGTTTTGCAAAGTGGACAGTAATGGAGTATATGAGCACGGGTAGCGATAGCAAAGAGGAGATTGACTTGTTGCTAACTAATTTAAATATGTCTGAGGTGATAGACATCATGGAAAACCTTTACCCAGCTGGAGACCTTGCAGTGTACGAAGACAGCTTGATTACAATGTGTGAAGAGGCAAACCAAAACGAAGAACGTGCTGAATCTTTACTGTTTTGTGAAGGGGAGGTTTCTTTGATGTCCTCCGTCAAATATGGGACTGTGGAAGACCTGCTTGCTTTTGCAAATCAGGTGTCTAACACTGCAAAACAGTTTAAAGGATGTAGACAGCAAGAATCCGGAATCCTCTTGAATATGGTATGTCCCTTTTATGTTTACATGAAAATTAGTAGGCCTTAGGAGTTGGAAGTTATTAATGAATCTAAATAAAGATCACCCCCAGTCCCGGGAGTAACAGGCTGTTGTTCCCTGTGCAAACCTGGGACTGGAGGGCATCTCTGAGGTTATCAAGTCTAGCCCCTGCAGGCTCAGGCAGCTATGGAGAAAGGTCTTTTGTTTGGAAAGATCCGCTCTGTATTGCTTCTTGGTATCCTTGGAGATTAGAAAACATTTCCCAACGTTGAGCAGAAACTTGAGACACACAGTAAAAAAGCAAAAGCCACAACTATGATGGCTTCCAGGTTTGGGAGACAGTAAGGGTTTTCCAGTGCATTGTGTTCATGCAGTAAAAAGAGTTCATTGTGCAAAACTCCCAAATAAAGGTCTGGAATCTATTTTGATACAGTTACTGAATTCACTCTATCTGCACAAAATGTGAAAACTAGTAATGTAAGGAGAAAAAACATGTAATATCAACTGTGACTTTCAGAATTACGATATTATCCAAAATTTACATATAGGTGCATTGTTTTGGGATGTGTTTTTTTTTTCCTCTGAAATGATTTTTGTTCTACAAGCATCTGTAGATATTAGTGTCACTGAACTTCTATTTAAAATCAGTTGCCCTGGAAACAATCAATTATAAAATGGAAGTTTATTCATATAAGTTTGTGCTGCTGTTTTAATTTTCTTAAGATGTTCTGTATCTATCATGTTAAATATCTTCCATGTAATATGTTTTATATGTGAACACTGGTTACTTGAGGCTTACTGGTTACTCAGGTGTGAAATAGCACCGGGTATTGCTTTATTCTGATTTGGACAGAGCATTGCAGTATTGCAGAACAGTCGCTTTTTAAACTCTGTAACATTGAAATGACACTTACTAATACTAAATGTGTCCTATACTTAGGATAGACACTGTTCTACATACTCGTGGTTGTTTTGCTTGCGTATTGTTTCTGCAGATGCATACAACTGGTATGAACCAAGTACTATTAGGTGCACGTGATCCCATTAAGCAACTGGGGACTGGAGGCAGGGCATTACCTGTGAATGCTTTTCAGCACGTGCATCTGCATACATTGTAAATATCTACAGCATTTTAGTTAGGAGCTGGAGCTTATTGCCTGGTGATCCCACTGACTGCACTGTGGCTCGCGTTATGAAGGGTCTTGGAGTGCACAAGCTGGATTTCTTTCAGCTGAAACTAAACTGGAGGATGTGTTACAGCCACAAATGAGCATTCAGTCCGCAGGACCAGGCTAAGGACTAGTCCTGAAAGCCTCCTGAAAACTTGAATAGTGTGGTAGTTGTTGCTCTCTTGCTCTGCAAATCTACTCCACTCAGTCTGTGTTACTCTCCAGGATAGGCATAACCCACGTGGATTAGCTAGTCTCAGCCCCTGGCAATGTAGAAGCAAGTAGGCGAGATGTACAGATTGCTAGAGTCTTTATCTTCGTTCTAACAAGTAGAGGGGAGGCTCATTCTGCATATCCTAAGCAAAATACTTTTAATAAAAAGACACCTACCCACCAATAGTTAAGAACTTCTCCCCAGAATTAAAGAACTTCTAAGAATTAACTTATTTCATGTAGCTACTAGTCACAAATGACAGTTTTAGCAGTCAGTAAGATACTTTCCTAATTGAAAAACATGAAGGTAGTTTAAGCACAGAAAGATTATGTGAGTTACATCTTAAAAAGAAATCTAAACCCAATAATCTTCCTCATATGCTGTTATCATAAAAGGGTAGCTGAAAGATCTGGGTACGTGAGACCATGTGATAGATATGAAGTGATAAATATCCGTGGTCTTCTTTTACATATCTTCAAGCATCTTGACAAAGTAGCAGTAAGCAGGTTAATGATATTCCAGATACTGACAATACTGTATATCCCTGAATTAACTGGAAGCATATCTCCTGGAAACACCGCTACTAATTCTTTAGCTGAGAGAATATGAAGAGACTGAAGAAAGAACACCAAATCTCAAGCAGTAGTCACACGGCTGTAGTTAGGAGTTTGGTCTCTGTCATGTGCAGAGGGAGGGAGCTGTTTTGGAGGAAGATTTAGAGCAAGATACTGACTTAGATGCTCTGAACCTCTTCCTGGAGGAGCCCTCCTGGCCTCGTTGACAGTACATAGAGAACCAAAGCTCCAGACGTGTTACCCAGCCAAAGCAGTCTCCCACTCTTGTTTTTTGAGCTGCAGCATAAAACTAGAAGGCGGTGGCTGGTAAAGTTGCAGCAGTCTTCTCTGACCGTTTACTAAGCAGCAGAAACTCTGATACAAGATGGAAAATTAAGATGTGTGCCCCTGGCAGTACATGTGATATTAGGAAACGCTGAAACTCTTGCTCACATCGTGTGAGATAGCCTGTGAGTAACAGGTATGTGGCATAACGAGTTAGCAGATTACAGGAAGGACAAACATGTGCAGGTAGATCTAATAACAAGAGGTGGTTAATTTCATTAACCCAGCTGCTGTTGTTGTTGTTTCAAGACAATTAATTGCAACTTACACTTTGCAAGTTAGTCACTGGAGAGAAACGTGGATGCCTGGGCTGTGAATGAATGCCACACCTCACATGCTGTTCCCATTTGGTGTTTCTAAATAAAGACTGCTGAACAGATCGCATGCATCATGCACATATATAAGTGATATTTTAATTTTTTTCTACTATGTGTAAAAAATTAATTAGGCTTGAAGTGGTTTTAACTTCATTGTGATTTTTTTTTTAATTATTATTATGTAACTCTACAGATCACACCCAAGAATGGGCGCTATCAAATCGACTCAGATGTGCTCCTGTTTCCGTGGAAGCTGACTTACAGGAACATTGGCTCTGATTTTATTCCTCGGGGAGCTTTTGGGAAGGTGTACTTAGCCCAAGATAGAGAAACCAAGAAACGAATGGCATGCAAACTGGTATGTTAGTTCAGTAGTTTTATCTCTGAGCAAATACTGTACGATGTAGTACATACAGTGCATTTTTAAATATGTCAGCATCAAGTTCCACTCTTAGGCTGATGACCATTTCGGTTGTGTTGGCCTATACAACGTAGGAAAAATGCACATTTTTGAACTGTTAACTGGTTTTAATTTTTTGGCTCTGAGACTGCAAAAGTTTCAGCATTTTGAGAGTATCTGGAAGTAACTGCCACGTGGGCAGGCCTGCTGCGGTGCAGGGGTGGAAGGATTTGTACTTGTCCTGCTGTACTCACGGTGGTAAAATACCAGCACAAGATCCCATACCTGCTGAAGGTGATAGCAAAACCCTGTTGCTGCAGATGGTTTTAGGTTCTCATCCTTTAACTGGGGTCTTCAGACATAAGTTTTCTTTACTTCAGTGCCGTTAATGTCCCTGAGAGCTCAGCTTATGTGCAACTCTCATGGTGTTTTGGGTACTGACTGAGCATAAGGTTGTGAGATGTCTCAAGAAAACTGCTGAGCACACCCCTATTTTTATGCAAGCCAATGTTTTCTTTCAACATAATATTCTGAACTGAGCAGTAAGTATGTGGGCCCAGTAAAAGATCAGCTGGGGCACTGCTCTATATCCCCCAGCTCATGAATAAGTACCCGTGTTATTTCTGCATACGAAAGAGTTGGGGAGTCAGTTTTATACCTTCCCTTGTAGCCAGTGTATCTAGATGGGGACAGATTTAGTTTGTTGCTTCTGCGTAACCCACTGCAGGATTAAAGCTTCCTAATGTTTCTGAAAACACAAACAGTACTTCTCATTGCAGTAAAAATATTAGCCTCTTATTTGGTTCACAGCCACAAGTCTGAGGGAAGGAGAATAAAAAGAGCAGTAGTAGCCTTTCTCTGTGTAAGCAAACACTGCCTTTTATTGTCTTAGCAATTTGCTGTCAGTACTTTCTAAAGAAATATAGCGCTGCCGGGTGCTCGCTTTGAAGCAGGTTTTATTTCTTTGTTTATTTTACAAGCCACACAACAGTGCTGGTAAGGACTGAATTGAGGTCAGCAGTGGTCCTGAGCATGGTTAGTCTGCAGACTGTGCTGAGCACTGCGAGCACTGTTCCACGTGTCAGATGGGTGTAGACTTCTGGTAGAGCAGATGAGACTGTACAAAGCTAGTGGAAAAAGCAGTGTGATTTTTATGTCCTTCACCAGGAAGTTTGCATAAAGCCTTTGCGTAAATACCAGATTTTGACGGGAATAACTCTTGCTACATTACTTTTTGTGGAAGATTGCCATTTTTGTTTGGGCATGATTCCAAAAACTCTCTCAACTTTAAACAGGATTTATCTCAACTAGAAAGGAAGGACAAGCTCTGTATTTTAACAAGTGGGTAGGAGTGCTTTGCTTCCTTCTTCCATCTTAATCTATAGGATAACTAGTGTTGGTATGGATAACTTGTTTTTTGAGCTGCTTTTCTGTGGTTTTGTTTCAATGTCCTAGGTCCCAGTGGAACAGTTCAAACCGTCAGATGTCGAAATACAGGCATGTTTCCGTCACGAAAACATTGCCGAATTATACGGTGCTATTTTGTGGGATGAGACGATCCATCTCTTTATGGAAGCTGGAGAGGGAGGATCTGTCATGGAGAAGCTGGAGAGTTGTGGTCCAATGAGAGAATTTGAAATCATTTGGGTGACAAAGCATATTTTGAAAGGACTTGACTTTCTCCACTCCAAGAGGATTATCCACCATGATATCAAACGTATGTGTGTGTGATTCCTTGGGGTGCTTTCTGGTCCAAGCTGGGCTGGGGCTCCAGTGCAGAGCCTGAGGATGAGCTGGGGTGGGTAGCCTGCGTCTCTGGGAAGGAGGGATGCATAATGCTCAACAAATTACAAGGTCAGGTTCTGGAGATAATTATTACTTACACTGTTTATTAATTCACTTCGGTGGAGAGGATGATTCGAAAGTCATAGTTCCTTTGCCTTTCTTGAGCAACTCGATTTGAAATAAAAACCTAAAGAAAATGAGCAGATTTATCAGTCTGTGTTAAGCCAGAAGTTTTCCTCTTCCCGTGTAAATCCATCCTCAGTTCTTCCATGCCCACCTTCCACTTGTCCACTTGCACCTTCTGTTAGGTTTTGTGTTTGTGCATGGCTGTTCCTCATTTTGAGCCACTTTGGTACTAAATACATAGATTGTACTGGGTTTTTTTTTTTCTTTCAACAATTACTGCTAATTTTAGTATATATTTGCTTTTAAAAAGCTCTGGGTATTAACATGTATAAATAATCAAAATGTATTGATATTAAACCTAAATTTAATAGATTAATGTTAAATTGCTTTAAAATTTAATTTTAATGCATTGCATTTAATTTAAATACTGCTTCCCCCTGCAGACAGATAAATTCTGCCTTTCTAGTAACAGTGCTTCTAATAAAGACGTATGTATTCTTCAAGTTAATTTTTGCTAAACTTGGGGGTGTAAAATCGAAATGTTCAGCTGAAGTGTGACAGTAAATAGTTGACAGAAGACGATTATCAGGAGTTGATAATTTTTGATCTCAGTTTTGCGGTTTTTTTTTTTAGTGAATGTGGGTCAGTACTTCAGATGTAAGCCTTTGGGAATCTGACAACTAGAAAACTGCTTAGTTTTCCCATTAGTTGTGCTCTCTTGCTCGTAGTAAGAGTCTTTCCTATGGGTTTACTGTAATTGGTAGTTACAATGACATTAATTAAAAGGTTTAAAAACCAGTCTGGCCAAAACCCAACACACTACATCCAGATAGTGGACAGGAGAACCGGCTCGTTGTGAGCGTGGCAGATGTGAGTGCGTTTTGCTTTTCCCGGCCTTTTTCCGCATTACTGGATGCAGGGCAGGAGCCGAGGGCCGATGGCGGCCAGGCCTGTGGGCGCCTGGGTGCAGACCCGGCCCCTGGGAGGGCAGGGAGCTGGTTTGTCCGAGGGGTTGAGCTGGGAACCCAGGCCCTTGATGGCAGCTGTGCCCGTGGCCATTTTTAATTTCTTCCTGACCATGTCCGCTCGTTCTGAGTCTCTGTCCTGCTGACGCAGGAGGAGATGGGGACTTTGGCGAGAGAAAGACTGCCCGGAGCTGGGAAGGGGAGGAGGACTTTCTGTTGGCTCTTCAGAGCGGTTCAGTGCTGCCGCTCATTTTAACTGTTTGTTGGAAAGCAGTTAAATCGTAAGGTTGTTTGCTGGGGGGAGCTTCAGTCCAGAGCCAGCCAAAGCTGGGGCTGGGTGCAGTCCCGAACAGGCAGCAGAGCTTGCTGTGCACTGGCAGGGCGGCCCCCCGCACCGTCCTGTCTGTGTTGTTTAAAGTCCGTCCCTTCAAAAGTATCGCTGAAGTTACACGTTTATGTGGGTGGCTTTGTAGCCCTGGTGAGGAGGCAGGTCTGTGAAGGGCTGCTTTGGGAGCCGGCACCGCTGGAATGAAGCCTGCGTCTTCCCTCGAGGTGGTCGCAGTGGGGCTGTTGAGGTGGGAGATGACCCACAGCTGGTCATCTCTGGCTCTGGGTCTGGCACTGGCTCTGGGAGCACGTGCAGGCCTGTCTGTTGTGTGGCTTCGGGACTTCGCTTGTCCACATCTTCTGAAGCAGCACACAAGAATGTCTCAAGGCTTGCACAGAGTGCTACCTTCATAAATATTTTATCAGAAGTCCAGCTGCGAAGAAAGCCTCTGAGTGCAAACTTGTGCTGTAGGCAGAGTTTTATGAAAGAAAGTGAATGGAGCTCCTAGATATTGCTGCAGTTCAATGGGATTTTGGAACTCTCCATGTATTACTTTGGCAGCCATAGTCTGTCCTCTGTCGTCACGCTGAGCTGCTCTCCCTGACCGGTGCAGGAGACTGGTGTGGCTGCTGTGGAGGGGCTTTGATTCCTCTCTACTTCTGCCTTCATTTAAATCCTTAGTGTAGAGAAACTTCTTATATTGTGTGTAGGCAGACCTGCGCAGCATGCTTTCCACCTTGGAGACCATTAAATATCTTCAGAGCAAGCCTTGCTATGCTGATGTGCCTGCCAGTCTTCCACCTTCCTCCTTACCTTCAGCTATTTTTTCTCTCTCTCTTTTTTTTTTTTTTTTTT
>Ga0181612_144915_pt1 | contig 10982 bp, 3 predicted proteins | sample HoacroProtozoa21_FD_119630 | JGI IMG/M metagenome (GOLD analysis project Ga0181612, IMG submission 119630) | Hoatzin crop microbial communities from Cojedes, Venezuel. Combined Assembly of Gp0051906, Gp0051904, Gp0051908 | reverse complement strand
TTGCTCACAAAGCTTTCTTACACTGCTGTCCATTTAGTGTCAGGTTTCACTCCCACCAGCCATTCAGTTTAGGGGCTCCCTTGCTGATTAAGAGACTTACAGTAATTCAGTAACAGTCCAGATGCTAGACACTGCCTCTCTAGGTAGCTATTTGAGGCCTGGTAATTTAAAACCTTTTATTTAAACCCTCGTCATCTTCTAAAATACAACTTTTTGAGACCTAACTTACTGTGTTTTCAAATTACTGAAAGCAGCAGGTGGGCTATAAGGAAGCAATTTGTTATAAACATGATGCTGCCTACATAATGGTAGCTCTTTAATCCCTGCAGTGGTTAATGGCCAGCATGCTGGAGAAGAGCACAGAACAATTTATGAATTCCAAATATGTTTTTTGTAAAAGAATTCTGGCATCCAAGAAAGGTAATGTGATATATAGAGCTGACTACTCTGATTATGCCTCAACCCTCCTTGTAGAGCCTGAAGGAAAGATTTTATTCTATTCATAACCTAGGGTTGTTTAGCAGCCTAATCTTCAGATTGGAAACACCTTGAATCCCTGGGGTCAATTTAACTTTTCATCCTTTCGGTGTACAATAGGGGCATTGAGAGTGGGAGGCATTTCTGAGATGAAAGCTCTGTGAGCAGTACAGGAAGCACATCTTGGATTAGACCACACAAATCAAGAGCCTCTGTGTTGCTTACAGATACCCACAGCTTGGTGGCACATATGGGTGCTGCCCAAAACCCTGACCCCGTCCAAAAAAAAAAACCTCTGAGAACTATTTTCTGTTAATGTACTTGAATCTTCAGCATCTTTCCCGCCAACAGTCTCCATATGAGCTGCTGGGTAGTGAAACATGCTCCTCTCCTCTTTGAGGAAAGATGATTTTTCAGACTTCCCTAGCAATTCTGAGAGTCCCTCTGAATGCTCTGATCCTAGCAAACATACCAGAGACTGACCATTGCTCACGAAAAGGAATAATTGTGAGGCACCTGAGAAGTTTCAGGCCACAATGAACATTCCTAACCGCCTTCCTACATTATTATAAAAATGATGATAAATGCTTGCAACATGCAGTGGCCAAAAACTCTAACACTTCCATCCCTAACACTCTGGACAGGTATGAAAAGAAAACAGATCATATCCTTGACAGTCTCTGTGCTGCAATTGAAAATGGAAATGTAACAAAACAAACAGCAATTGATGTTGGTTCACACAGCAAACCCAGCAGAAAAATAGCACTGGAAAGTCTGTTCTGTTTTGAGGGGTTTCAGTAAACGTCCAAGCAATAAGTCTGAGCCGTACTGATCATGCATCACTGAAGACCAACACAGCACAGAGGACAGCAAAGGTTCTACTTATAGATCCTGGGTCAAGGACTGAACCAGTACTTTCTAGTGTGTATAGCAAAAAATCCAAACATGCAGAAGAGGAAACAACCCCACAAAGAGAACAAGGGACAGCTTGAAAGTGATGCCCCTTCTAAATGAACTGGAAAGAAAATGCACTTACCGCTTTGACAGCAAATCACAAGGTAATTGTTTCTTCCCACAGACATTATTGTAACATAGACAAAAATTGGTCACCATTAAACAAAGTTTACTCAGTGGCATTTTTACTGTTCTGCTGATGGGCCAGTTAAGAAAACACTGAATAAATTATGAAACAATAGAAGAAAGACGGCTCTTTATAAGCAGCGTTCGATATAACAATTTTAAAAGGCTATAACACAAGCTTATTGAATTTGGCATAGCTTATAAATCCTAACTCCCATTACTACGCTACAACTTTAGAAGAAGTATTCTTTAATTTATCATTGGAAATTTCATGTTTAAGTGGTCCCAGTGCAAAATGATAATTACTCACATGCTCAAATGTTTCCATGCATGCACCACAGGTCAAACATCTGGCTAAATGCAGCACTCCATACTGCAGCCCATCCAGCATATGCAAGCGTGTGTGAGACATCGGTCCTTACATATTCAGCTGACCAAATATTTATCACATTTGAGATCTCATTGGCAGTGTTGTTTTGTTGAGGGGTTTTTGTTTAAGAATTCAGACCCTCTTGAACAGCTTTCTAGGATGATTTGGTGTTGTAAAATCTCAAAAGGAGGGCCACAGCATCTCAGTTAGGATGCCCAGCTGGTTTAATGGAAATCAGGTAAGTAAAGGGTGTTTTGCAGGAACTGAAGAGCTTGCCTACAGACTGTTTCTGGCATGCAGTGGTCTCCTTTTGTGGAGTAATGCTCCCCAGTAATTAACCTGGGCTTGCAAGACCTTCCTCCCCCTCCAAAGGTGGCAAGATCTTTAGAGCCCTGATTTGCAGCAGGGAACAGTGAGACAAAATGCATTTGGCCACAAGGCCAAATTGTAGACCTGAACGTGGAGGATTTCAAAGTGAAGGAGGTTCTTTTCCCCTTTCCCTATATAATAAGCATGCTAATACGAAGCTGCTTTAAACAGACAACTCTTTTCCAGAATATTCTCTTACAGGTAGGTCCAATTCATTAAGAGCAGCACAGGATTCGATCATTTAACATTTATTTTGAAAGCAGTAAAAATGAAAAAAAAATTAAGAGACTTAACCAGTGAGAGCTGCTAGAAATGCAGCTGCTCAAAGCCTGAAATGCCAAACTGTGACTAGAAGTAAATTATTCCAAAATTTGCCAAAAAAGCCTGAAGCTTTCTACTTTCCTTTCATTCTGCAGAGGATATACGGCTGTGCAGAGACTTCAGATGAAAAGATACAAATATTTTGTAGTAACAAATTCAAATCAGCCTGCTGTACTTTTCTATTAATTTCTGCTTTGAATCTGCAGTTGAAAAACTGAAATAAAAATCAGTGATTCAGTGTGAATAAGATCTTCCTATAGAACAACATTACCTTGAAAATTACCTAACCAGGGAAGGTGCGAACCAAAGACCAACAGGAGCTGATGAAAAAAACAATCTGCACATCTTAAACAGTTTCTGAATCAAGTCAACGAAAGCTTTAATTGAGATAGATATATATACACACATATATATAGCTTTATATATCTGCAGGAAAGATAAACCGTATTTTCACTGTTGCCGAATGACTGGTAAATGGGGACTTTTACAGGAATTAGGCTGTGACATCTATTTTTAAATCTAAAAAATGCTTTCCAGAGTTAGGTACTCTAGACCTACCTTAAATGAAATGCAGCACCATTTAAAAAGAGGGATGAGAATATCCATAAAACAGAGACAAGTCTGTTCCTCCAGAGATACAAATAGTTAAATTAGAAGCTTGAAGTTCATCATTTGTGTTTGTGTGAAAGCACACCAAGTCAACTGACAAGGTCCATGTTTCTAGAAGATCAGTGATGTTGTGATGACTCTTGGGTTGTACTGGCTTCTGAACACCAGCCTTCATTTAAGAGCTTTCTTTCAATACAAGCAATAATATTTGGACAGCTCCAATAGAGCAGGATTTACTGCTCTCCTGCTACAGCCTCCCCTCTCTAGAATGCGTGCTTTCAAAATACTAATGATTTTTTAAGCCTCCTTTTCTTCGTGAGGCACAGAGAGAGTAACAGCTTTGCCCAAAGTCAAGTGAAGTGAGAGAAAAGTGATATTCCTCCAGGTCACACTGAAATCCAAGGCAGAATAAGAGCTGCATTCAGATCATGATTCTCAGCTCTGATCCAGGAGCTGCTGAAGTCGATGCAAGTCTCTCTGCTGACTTTAACAGGCAACAAACCAGGGCTCTTTGGCCTTAACCCATGGGTTAATCCTTGGCACAAGCCTGAAGATAAGTAATTGCAGAGCAGCTACGCTTCTTACAAAGCAGCACATCACGACAACAGCCAAATTTCCTTCACGTGGACTGGGAACATGCAGTGCACTAAAAAACACAATTGCCATTGTTATCACATTGTTGAAACGCTTAGAAATTTGGAAGTGCAGTCTGCTCCTTTGAAAAACAACCTCCCTGTGCACTTTTCATGTCACATCCCCTTGTTATTATAGGGTCCATTTGTTTCCCAGGATCCATAAATTCTGTTGTTGTTTAGGTTTTCTAGACAAGACCAAATGAAGGGCACTGGGTCCCTGCTGTTTTCTCATCTAAAAGTACTGACACTTTCTGAAATTCACGTAGACTGACAAAGATTGCAAGTTTTTGTAGGAAAACAGATGAAATTATGGTATAAACTATAAAGAGGGAGATTTTGCTCTACGCTTTTGTTTGTTTCAAAACAAATATTCCCTATAAAAAGCACTGAACTCCTATACATCTAAGAGTCCAGCTGTATTTTGATTCAAGGTGATCATGTTAGCCCAGACACTGGCTATATGCTAACAAAACCTGTTTTTGAAATATGCTCTAAGTAACACATTCTGAGACATTGTTAGACTAAATGCAAACAGAACATAAGCCTTGATGCTTTCTACACATTTAAAAAAGGATTCCTAGAAGTTGCACTTTATGGGACATATCACACACTGCTGACATCCTTGGATGCTTTGCCAGAGCCAAGATTAATAGCCCATTTTAAAGGCAGAAAATGTTTAAGAACTGAAATGCTAGTGCTGATGGCTGAGCTCCCTCATGTTCCACTGAGATCAATGAGTTTGAAAGCATTTGGCATCTTACAGGACTGGGTGAGCTTTGCTCTAGCTACCAAATCTTGATCAGTCCAAAATAGAAGAACTTTGACCATAGTCTTGGAAGAACATAGAGGAAAATGTGAGCTGTCATAGAAGAGAAGTAAATCTCCTCCCTGCCAGCCACAGTAAATCTTTCTCTCTCTCTCTCTCTCTCTCCCTCTCATCAGCTTCCCCTTCCCTCTCGTAACCACAAAGGAAAAAAAAAAAAAAATTAATGGACAAGACTGGACCACCTGACAGTGTATTTCTGACCAGCTGTGTACAACCTCCTCAGAATTTCAACAAACATCAGAAACAAAACCAGGTGGGAAACTGGCTTCATTTACTTTCATTTTACAGAGAAGTTGAGACTGAAATTGAGTTGTTTACAAAACTACAGGACCTTGAGGGCCAGGAAAGAAATCTATGTCCATCTGAAATTCACAGTCCACATCTCACTAAAAGCAACAGGATATTTACGTTATGTGCCCAGAATAAGCAATAAATAAAGAAACTCTGTTAAGATGCAGAGGCAAAAATCCTAGTTTACACAGCTGCACCAATCCAAAGCATTTTATAAAATAATGCAGTACCTGAAAAAGTTGAATTGCAGACTCATATGAAAGGGAGTTTCACAGCAGTTTACAACAGGATGTCATGGTCATCAATACACAGTTGTAACTGCAATTTGATTTAAAAATAGGTAGAAGAAAGAAGCTGGAGTTTAGCCCAAATAGAGGGATAGCTTGCAACACGAGTTCTTTAAAGCTGACAAGTCATTTGAAATTAATGTCTCATCTCATTGAGAAGATGGAGAGTACCCATTTGCACAATGTGAAGAAAGGCTTAGATTGAAAACAGGAATGTCAGCTAAGTATTCCTCAGAAATCTCTCTCCAAAGCATCTCCTGAGGTACTGAAACTATGGGTAGAAACTATAGGATGAAAGCTTCCATCTCACAGGTTCGGTTAAGATCCATCTGTGGCCATACTTACACTGGAGATTAGCATCACCACAGCTGGCCAGCTACACGGCCAGATTATCAGCTATACGGTAATGCAGGCCTCGCTGTAAAGAGGGACACGTTAAGGCTGTGACGTGAACTCTTTCAACTGAGTTACCCTTTGCTTAGGGGTCAGCAGCTCTACAACAAGCATGAACCAACAGTTGAGTCAGGAGCATGCTCTTGCACAAGAAAAACTTCAGAAAGAAGCACATGAGGCTCCGCAGCCTCCCCAAGTTTCTTGCTTATGAATGAGTGAATCTTAACTGCGGAACGTGACAAGGAGCCTTAACTGCAGGGCAGAGACATCCGTGTTTTTCCACTCTTCTTGACATGACAGTACATACATGTCAAAGAGAAAACAGCAACATTTCCTTAATCAAAGCAAGGAGCAAGTTTTCACCAGCCAAAAACATAGATTAAGACTTCACTCTGATGAAGCTGCTCTCAGACCAGTATGATTGAAAAAAGACTCACACCCTTGCAGAAGTAGGCTAGAGAATGTCATTTAAAAGAAATAACAGTTTTCCAGCAAAAGCTGATCTGTGTGCGGCTCCTCTGCCATTTTTCATGCAGATTCAAAAAATGCAATTTCATGAGAAAAGAAAAAATTGCAACTTTGCAAGAACTGAAAATTCAAAACGCTGGATCCCTTTTTCTATAAAACAGCCCCTTCTCATTATTTAGCTGAGCAAAGGAGCTTAAAAATACATTAAATTAAAATTTACTTTAATATTCTGTTAAACTGCTGGGGTGGTACAGTCTTCCATGTAATTCAGAATCAAATCACACTGCAAGTTACAGAGTCCTAAATACCCTATTTTATTAGCACATAGAAAAGCAACTCTCAATACCAAATAGCTTTCCACTGAGTTCTTCACAAAGTGATGTGGTAGCACAGACCCCACCTATGCAGCTGCATGTATTCACCAATGTCCTTTGTGCTATTTCATTTTAAGAGCAGAGAAAATTGACAGACTGGGCAGAAAATGGACAGATTTCCACAGTCAAAAAGTGAGCCACTGTGTCAAAGACTACAGCTGTTGATGGATTAAGGTAATGCTGGGCTCCATGTTGCCCCAATACCAGGCAACACAGGGATGAAGGTGGCAAGATTAGAACAGCACTGCTGCCCCCCTCCCACTGCACCAATCTTTGCGCAACTCTATTATTATTTCTCCTTCCCTGGCAATAAATAAATCGCCAAGTTTCAGTCACAGGAAAGGTTCTTCAAAAGATGGTATGAGTGTTTTGCAGGTCACATAACAGAGATAAAAATAGAAAAGAAAGAGAGATTTGAGTAAGAGTCAAGAAGAAAGTCCAGAGAATTGATCAATATGTAACCACCATGCCTCAGAGCTCGAGGCCTGAGTTCTAGCTAGTTACTTCAGTGTCAACTCAACGGTCATGTAGCCACCTAGTACAGAGGAATTCACTCTTACATGTACCACATTAAGAAGTGACCTTGGCCTCGGCTTTACCAGAAGCTGCCTTCCTCAATCATGCAGCAGCTCCCAGCCAGCTTACGTACGGACGTCTCTGATTCCTCTCTTCCCTAAAGCTGAAAACAGATGTAAGACACAGGGAGCTGACAGGAAATAGGAATATAAAAAACCTAACCAACTTGCACCAATATTCAGGAGGAACATGTGGAGCTGAAAGCACCAGGTAAACCCTAGCATTTTGTTGGTTTTGAAAGATGAGAATGTACAAGGTGAAGATAGGGCCAAGAACAACAGATTGAGAGCTGTGCTGGAAGAAAGACAGATGGACTGTTCTGTCCTAATATGCAAAATATTTTTGGTTGATCTGTTTTGGTGTGAGTGTGCTGAAACGAGACATATAAGGTAAACTTCAAAAAGATTACCTAGTTTCGCTGTGCTTCAGTTCTCTGTTCCCTGCATTCCTATCCTACAGCAGGATCCATACAGGGGCTCCATAACCCTCGTACAAACTATACTTATCAAGTCCTCTCTCAGAGACTTTTGAATAGATGTGCAAAGGGTTCATGCAGTTCCCAGGGAGTACTGTGATAATTTTCAGCAATGAAGAACAGCCAGTTATTTATTGCAAAGTATTCATAGTGCTTGCTTAGATCATTAACTTGAAAAAGAACAGATTTTTCAGCTAAAATGTGATGGTACCACACTGACTTCTAACAATTTATACCAGCTGAAGTTGTGTCCCTGGACAGTGCCCTTTTTTTTTTGCTTATTCATTTTGGTATAAGGGTTATGCATCTACTGCTATTAAAAAAATAATAATAAATATTATATGAATTATATATACCATAAATTTGCAGAGGCATCTTTAACTCAGGCGCATGAGCTCTCCCTGTTAGTCTGATCATTAATGATTTTACCTTTACTAACAGGGACAGTATTATGAGGGACAGTAGTTAAGCTGTCAGGGTAAGAAGGAAATACCCACACATTCACTAACAGCACCATTTCTGTGTTCTTAGCACTTCTCACATCTGTTTGTCAACCCAGATGTTTTTGCTCGGAGACCTCCAAAGACCTTAATGCATGCATTCTAAGAAAACTTTGATCTGTTCCCCTGCCTGTCTCTCTCCCTTTCTTTGTGCTCACAAAGAGGACAGATTAGCTAGTTGTATTAAGGAGATACTTGGGGCCAATGATTCAAGCCACATCTGCTCAAGTGAGGCTTTAATCTATCTGATTTGTTGCTGTGCTCTGGTTGGAAAGAAATTTTTCAGCAGAGTCCAATGTGCATTTCTGACAATGAAACATTTGTTTCATTCGCAACATGCCTGCTTTTTTCATGTTTCATCTGCAACATGAATGCAGAGAAAGTAGTAAACCAAGACTGAAGACTACACAATAAACAGATACAAAATTTAAAGATTATAAGGTATACAAAGCAGATTTAACCTTTTAGCAGTCAGTAGCTATAGTTCCATACAACTGACATTTTGCAGTCCACATTCTCATGGTGGTCCAGTTATTAGACAAAGGTTAATTTACTGATACAGTTTTTCATCATAAAAAACCATCAAATTATTTAAATGAAGTAAAAATAAAAATAACAAAAGCCAATTATACCCCCTCTGTCATGGGTAAGGTGTGCTTTTGGAGGAATCCACTCTGAGTACTAACCACAAAACAAAAAAAGTTGCACACAGGGAGGACACTCTTGTGGGAAACTGAAAAAGGACAGTTCACAGAATAACACACAGAGGAATCGGTCTCACTACTGTGAACTCACTGCCATTATCAGGTGACAATAAGGTGCTTAGCTACGTGTTTTCTTCTAATTTGTCATTCCTAGTTTTCCAGAAATTTGTTGCCTTGGGACTCTGAACACTGATTTTCCTCATGCGCATTCTCAGTTTCATTAATTCAATGAAAAACTGTTGCGTTTGTAGTAGGCCATGGTCAGACAAGTACTACTGTGTTTCACAGAATCTCTTGACAACTAGAAACAAATTATGACAGGGTTCTGCACTCATCAGAATCCCCCAGAAGTGGTAATGGATAGAAACACTGCAGGTGTAAAATACAGTGGTTTGTCCCAAACTGGGAATTTTAATTTCAAATAGAATTTCCAACAACTCCATTAAAACACTCCAAATATATTGACTATTTTAGGTACAGGACATCTTCTCTTCTTGTCAAAGTCAGAAGACAGTGAAGGCTCTCACAGACAATTTTTCCTAAGGGTGTCTCCCTTCCTCCAAGTGATCCTTCTGCATTTCCTGGAGAACCAGTAAAAACTGTTAGAACATATACAGTCCTCCAGTTCCCACCTCCTCAGTCAGCTGCTGATACTTTCTAAGAAAATTTGGAAGTCTAGTTTCTACTAGCAAAAGCAGGAAGAAAAAGGCAAGTAGCCATGTAATCTACATTGGTCCCACAAAACAGTCCAAAAGACTGCAAACTACAATAGTGCTGGTGTGGTCTGGGGTTTGTTTTGTTTTAATATTCACTAGGTCTGCACATACATTAATTTGGTAAAGTTGTCAGAGTGATCTCAAAACAAATACTTATTCATGGTGTGGAGCCACACAGCTTGGAGGCAGAGCATGCAGTGAAGATTCATGCTTACTACAATGACAAACATCCCCAAAAAGCTTAATGAGTCACTCTTACAGAAAACTCTTCCTTCAAAGATCTTTATTCTTAATCCAGAAGTTGCATTCTCAGAAGTCAGTATAACCTTAAAAAAACTCACACGATAATTCTTTGTAGCGTCTCTGAAAGAATTAATCTTTCCTTTTGCACATACTGTCCTGAAAAAGTTACAATGAGAAAAAAGCAGTTATCTTCACTCTGATGCTGAATTTATGCATGAACTTGAAAAAGTTATGAGATATGCAATTTAATATGAAAAGCAACCTTTCCTGGTCAGTTCCATAAAATGTTATGTGTAATGCTTTCCATCTAGTGAAAAATTAATAACACAGAAAACCCGAACTAGCTTGAAGCCTGATTCTCGGCTGAGTTTAGGTTGCATTGATCTCTATAGAGAGCTATTCACATCACAGGTTCCCCAAAAGACATCATCTGTATCCAGGGTCTATTATGCTATGTTCTGACAGCCTCTGCCACAAATGAATCTGACAGCTGAAACACAGAACAGATTGCGAAGGGAAAGCATCATGGAGCGAGATTTTTGAAGTACTCAGAGCAACTCAGCAGCACAAGATAAAAACAGGAGAGTGCAGCAGCATTACTCCACTCAACGAAGCCCAAATGGACAGCTGTGCTGCTGGTATCTTCCCTCCCATTCCAGGTCAGAAGACCTCCTCGGCAGGACTCTCTCTGACACTCAAATGGGTTAGGGAAGAAGAAGAAAAAAAAAACAGAACACACAAAGTTTGATCTTGCCCCTTCTGCCAAAGATGCCACAAAAGACCTTTGACAAAGAGCTAACTGGGTGGATTTTGATACCATGAGAGCAGGATTTAGAGTTTTGTCCACTGTGGATTGGCCACAGTGCATTATCCTCCAGACACTTCCCCCCTTTGACTGTCTTTTTGTCTTGCCCACACTGTCTGAGCTGCACTCATCCTTCCCTCCTCTCCTCCATCATTGTTCTGCTTAGCTGCTCTCTTCCCAAGACATCACACAGTTATAAAACAAAATAGTACTGCTAAATCACGGTTTCCAACCCTTGCATCATTTACTGTGCTTGCATGCAATATCCTTTTCTCTTATCTGTTTAGGAGAGGTCAGCTCCTTAAGACTTACATTTCTACAGTGCTGACAGAGCTGTATCCTTCTCAGTTACAGAATCACAGAATCACAGAATGGTAGGGGTTGGAAGGGACCTCTGTGTGTCACCCAGTCTAACCCCCCTGCTGAAGCAGGGTCACCCAGAGCAGGCTGCACAGGACCTTGT
>Ga0181612_181504_pt1 | contig 10983 bp, 6 predicted proteins | sample HoacroProtozoa21_FD_119630 | JGI IMG/M metagenome (GOLD analysis project Ga0181612, IMG submission 119630) | Hoatzin crop microbial communities from Cojedes, Venezuel. Combined Assembly of Gp0051906, Gp0051904, Gp0051908 | reverse complement strand
GAATTTCTTCTGGAGATGATTAACCCAAACCCATGACAGATTTTTTCCAAGATATCCAACTCCTTATGTTTATTTTATCCTGGCTCTTTTTGGATGTACTGGACACAAGTAACCTACTCATTTTACATGTTAAAGGGCTGGTGGAGAGCCATTAATTCCTTAAAATGAGAAAATATTTCAATGCGAGAGTTCTGTTGTGTGAGCTCAAACTAAATAATAAGAAACAAAGCCACAGAATTTTGATTTTAAAAGATAGATCCCCTTCCACACTACACGCTTCTGCAATGCATTTTCATCACATTTCAGGACAGATCTTAAGATTCTCTGGAAATGCATTATTCTGTCATTTTTGTCAGTGCTGCATGGCTTAGAAACTGCTTCTCTAATGTGGCACACAAATTTAAAGCTTGGGAGATATGTAATAATTGCATTTTATTGTAAACATGGCAATTGAGCTAGCAGAATTGCAGCAAGGCCATATTTAGAACGTGTTTCTTAATCCTTTTCAGATCACAGATCAATAAATGATGACTTGATTTAGAAATGGATGTTTACAAACAATGTGCTTCCTAGGAGTTGACGCCATTTATATTTTTCCATTGAAAATACCTGATTTCTACAAGAGGAAAACAGCCAACACAAATTATTAGCTACAGTACAATGTCCTTTTAAATGCTCTTAAATAATAAACAAGAAAATATGTAAAGCACAGAAACAGACAAATATTAGCATTCCATTCTCAGTACCTTCTCTTAATTGTAAGGCAGATACTTAAAAGCATCAGTGATTCAATACAATACAAACTCTATTTAATTATCACATATACTTTTCCTTCAATGTATTCATATTTTGTAATACAAAAAAATCTAAGTTGATCATTATGTAACAATATTTTAATGAGCTCACATAATTAACTCAAAGGTAACCTTAAATTACCACTTTCCAAAGTCTTAAGTTCACATTTTTCATTAACACTAGTAATAATAATCTATAAGAATGTTTTGCAACATTTTTCACTTGAGACTACAAGGAGTTTCATAATTATGAACTATAGGAAAGCTGGAAAACAGACAGCTTTAATTGGGTCCTTGCTATTTATCTTCCAACCACCTGACCTAATCACGGGATCATTTTACCTCTTATTTTTTTTTCAATACAGAAAATAAATGTTATTTCTACTGAAAACTGAAAAAGAAATGAATAAATATTTCCACAATTAAATTTGTATTGGTGAAATCTGTCTTAACATTACTCCCATTATGTTTTCCTTAGTCACCAATGTGCATAAAATGACAGGAAATACACTACTGCCAATTAGAATGACAGGTTCCCAAACTACAGTAAACCTATCTGGACAACATAGTCCAGTGCATTTCCTGGCATTGGTCATTGTGTGCATTCCTGGGTGAAGTCAAGCTGTCTTGTTTCCACTTCTTTGAAGTTTGTAGTACAGATGTGCCACTGACAAATATGGATATGACTAAAAATAAATGTACTATATGTGCCAATAAATCACTTAATCTACATAATTAATTAGAAAACAGCCTATGAAATTCTGAGAAACTAAGTGAATCATATAGAAATTATACTTGGATAGTTTGACCGGACTCTGTTGATCTGCTGCATTCTTCCAACTTGCTCTGCAGATTGGAATCCAGCTTCCCATTCCACTGAACAGAAATTATTTGGATAACCCAACAAAATAGCTTAGGTAGATGGATTAAAGAGGACCCCAAAAGATATACACTGTTTCCAAAGCTTGTGGCAAAACAACAGGCTAGGCCTGATGGCTCCTTCTTTAGTTTTGAGCTGCTGTACTGGGACAAGGCACCCACACCGTTGGGTTTGAAAAGTAGGTATCCTTCCTCTGTGTAAATGAAATTACAGACCCTATAATTACAGACCCACAGCTGGCAGAGATGCACATTCAGCCAGGACTAATTGGAACTTCTCAAGAAAAGAGCAGGAGTCAAGGATAGTTTCTGCCTTCAGTTCCTGATCTACTTTATCCAAAACAGTCAAGATTATTTTACGATAAATCAGTGACTGAAATAGCCTCCAGGCAACAAGAGGAGAAGCAGTAATAAAGCTTTCTAAAAATATGCTTTGCTGCAAAATAGGAAATTATGCAAATTATCTGTGTTCCTCATAATGTTTCCAAATTTTGAGACTTTCGAAACATCACTGTCTACAAAACACACAAAAAACTCCAAGAACATTCAATAAAACTGTAAGTAGGCGTATTTTATTTATCAGCTAACTGGCACTAACTGAAACTCAACAACCATGCTGGAAGCATAATCCTATCACACCAAATATAGCAGTGTAATATATATATAATCCCAGGAAACATCCAACAAATCATCAGAAGTGGAAGTACATCAGGTCACCCTTTCATCTGTCTTCAGGTTTTTGATCAGGGTATAGTTTCTTAAGAGAAGCAGTAACTACATATTTACACTTGCATATTCTGTGGCTTACATTACAACCTACTGAAGATAATGTCACAATATATAATTATGATTCAAAACTATTATTTATTTCAATAATAGTTTTAATGAATCTATATTATACAATCACCACATGCACTAAATTCATTTTAAAGAAACTGAAACAGCATCTAGACAGAAATCATTAGGATTACAAAACTTACATTGATACTACTGCACGAGACCGTAGTTGTTCATAATTTATTTTCCGTTCAAAATATACAAATAAAAAAGCATAATTGCTATGCTTATTGAATTCATATACTGACTTATGATATATGCATATGCATTTGTGTGTATACATGCGTGTTGTATGTATATGTATTGACACATACACATATATAGACACACACATGCACACTAACACATATTTAATTACATTCTCATGGTTCTTGCCTTCACGTGTTGCTTGTATTTTCAAATGTTAAATTCTCATCCGTTGGGACAATGTTTCCTCATGCTGTTGATGAAGCGTGTAATACAATGGGGTTTGTCTCTGACTAATTTCTGTGTGCTATTGTGATACAAATGTGAAACAATGATCTCCTGTGGGGATTTTTATAACATCAGTGAGTAAAGCACAATGACTCTTCTAAAATTTAACAGAAATTTGTGATGTCACTCAAGTTTTGAAAATGTATTTTCCTACAATGTGTACATCAAATTAGACATACATGAATTCTCCCATGGGATTAAAGTTATGTACAGGTTTTCAAAACTGGATATCAACATTTTGCATATCAGCTCCTCAAAAGTGCTCTCACTATGATTAGATATTGCTTTACAGATGCTGTATGAAACAACACTGTCAGTGTGATGCAGAAGCTTAGGCGAGAAGGCAAATTATGACAGAATATAACCTTTATCTCAGAAACATACAAGCATCAGATATTAAGCTCGCTCCTTTTCACTATTATTATACCTCTAATTTTTTTATTCTTTTTTGTCTTATTTGTCTTTTTAAACACAAACTAAAGACACAATGAAGACGAAAGACATTCATTGTACATTTTAACTAGATTATCTCTTCAATATTCACTATCATGATGTGTTCCAGTTTGAAAATCTAAAACCATTCTAATTGTTTCACTTCCGAGGGCATCCCCTTTCAAAAGTAGCAATTCTGTTATTTAACAGATAACATATGTGTACTCGCTGGTGATGTTATGGTTTCTCCCCCCATTTCCCAAATTAAAGAAATAAAGCAGGAATATTTAGAATGTGCTCTTTTTTTTTTTTTTTTTAAAGATTTATTTCGTGGTTTATGAAGGAGATGGATTGGAGTTCAAATTTTCTACCAGAGCCCTGACTACCAGTCTGTGAATGTAAACGGGCTTCAATGGAGGAAGTTTATTTCCACCATGCAATGGACTGGTCTGTGTACAGTGTCCACAAGATTTATGGATACAGAGTGAAAGCATTCCACCTTCTTGTTACAGAAAGAACTCATCGCAGAACAGACCCAAAGAAATCTATTCCAGCCAAAAGAGGAAGAAACGGTCAAAAGGTGAGAGAGGGGAAATGGTAAACCAGCTTTTCTGTGAGTGAGGGAAGAAATGACTGATACCACAACTCCGTGAAATCACCATGCAGGTGCTTTGATTTGTAGTAGATAACATGCAAAATGTTACCAAATTCTAAATTTAGAAACTCTTTGTTCTGTCTGATGGTATCTCACATACACATAAATTAATGCTCTGTGCTGCACTCTGGGTTCTAATCCACAACCTAGTGTTTTCTGGCCATACCATATGAAGTAGGAATGCCTCAGGTAGAATGACAATTTTATATTCCGGTCAAGCAGAAGAGTATTGTTTGTCTTCTTGAAGGCTCAGTAGATTGCATGTAACCACCCAACGGAAGACTGCTGAAAAAAAATCTGTTTATTAGCTGGCCAAAGGAGTACAATGGTCCTTGATAAAAAAGATTAACGAGAGCGCCACTACAGTGCTTGCCTTTTGATAGCTAACCTGCTATGGTGCATTCTCTCCATGTATTCAAAAAGTAATTTCAGTAATATTTAGAATGCATATATTGGCTTTCCAGAATGAAGGGAAATGTCTCCAGGCAGGAACAGATAAACTGGTGGAAAGCAAGCTAGGCTAAACCTACACTGACTTTAGGATACTGAGCCTGGGATCAAGCTTATCTCTTTGACGTGGCTTTGAACATTCACACTACACTGCTTGTAGGCTTTGGGCATCCAGGGTTTTGCAGGCAGTCTGCATGTCCTATTTCTTCAGCATATGACGCATTCGGGCATATAAGCATACGCTACAGGAACAGACACTGGGAATGCTAAGCCCAGCACAGTATACTCAGACTCTCTGTATTCTAGGTAAATCCATGCTTGGATCCAAGGAACTAATAGTGCAAATATTTTTCCTCTTCATAATTCACCAAGAATTGTTTCCAACCTAATCTGAGTATGGTCTCATGAATGTGAGGCAAATTTGGACTTTCATATAGCTATGTTAACTGCCTGAATTGCAGTTCAGGTATACTCAAATTGATTGCACACGTGTCTCAGAAAGCTTCTAATTTCTACCCTCACTCAGTGAATGTTAATATAGTATTTTTATTTTTATTTTTTATTTTACTTTGTGGGATTGCGAGTAAATCAGATAGCATATGGCTATGTCTTTGAAAAAGATAAAAGGAAAGAGCTGACAATTTTCTGAGCAGACTATTGATTTGCAAAAGGAATCAAAACAGTCTAAAACCAATGTCCCTAGAGATGCTCAGCTTCTTACAACAAGAGTTATTTAAAATAGACTTGACCTTATTCTAGCTGTACTGAAACCAAGGAGAGTTTTAATATTAATTTTAACAGTAAAAATGCTACATCAGTATTTACATGCTTTTGGAAAGCCAATTTTATATTTACATGTTGGAGATTCTTTTCTTGTCTTCTGTCAAATGGTGAGTTTTTAGTGAACGTTTATGAAAGTAACTTCGTAAAAACATGATAATGTTAATCAGGAAATAATGGCTAGCTTGAGAAAAAGTGACAATGAGTGAAGAATTTGAAGTGACATTTCATTTACAAAATTTTATTATTTGTATTTTATACCTCTGTGACATGCTTTGATGTTTTTTATGATGAAGATGTAATAATAATAAATAAATTAGGCACTGTTTCATTATGAATTAATCTCTAGGAGCCCCCTCCCCAATTAACTGAAATTGAAATGTTTCACTTCTGTAACTTGAGATATTCATGAACAGATAAGAACCTTAAACTCCTGCCGCCTTCTATTTGTGCATAGTGTTTTAAATTTCAAGTAGGCTTGCTTAAAAGACATTAGAAGATATACATGCTTATATGCATGGAGATAAAGTGAAATACTTGTTCATACCTTCAAAGCAACCAGCATTTCTAGGCTGTGTCTTCCTTGGTGGTATCACATGGAGATGTTTATTTTCATTGTTTTTGAACAACGCCAGGCGCACAGCTGGGTCTAGACGACAAGAACAAGTTAAAATCAAAGGTCAGACCTAGCTCATTCATTCCTTCAAGCAGTTTTTCACCTTTTAGCCATTTAATAAATGAAAATACCTTTAAAAGTAGGTTTTATATTCACAAAGGATTACACTTTCTAAAATAAAACAACATAAACACATGCGCAACTAAGAACCAAAGCCACTACTTTGCAGGATTTTAATACTGTTGATGTTTTAGCTAGCTCATCTCCAAATAAAAATAAATTCTAAAGCACATACTTCAAGAAAATACTAAAAAATCTGATTTTAAAGCTTGAAATTAATGCAGAAATATTAACAGAATATATGTCAAGCACTGTTTCTGAAAGCTTTGGTTCTGATTTATTCAGAAGTCTAAATCAACTCATTTATACCTAAAAAATGTTAACAGGAGGCAGTTTATTTTTCAAGGCTAAACGTGCAGCTGATAAGCTAACCTTCTTCCATGGTCCATCCTTATTGAAATAAAAAATACTCCAAAAGTCTATAGTTGCCCAGAGAGGTGGTGGAGGCCCTATCCCTGGAAACATTCTATGGTTCTATATGCCTCAGTATGAAATCTTCATTAGTTTCATAACTGTGATTTTGAAAAATTTGCAAAAAAACAAAGAAGAGCACAGAACTGTCTACAAATCTAGACAACACATGTTCCTAGACCAGAAAAAAAAAAAAGTTTAATTAATAAAAGCTAAACTAATGCAAACCAAATGAGCCAGGAAAGGTGATTTTCATGCACTATTTCTTATGTGAAGGAATAATTGTTTGCTTGACATAGAAGAAAAGTAGGAGTTTAAGGGAAACAGTGGGTTAGAAAAAATGTGAAAATTCTATGCACAGTGCAGAATAAACCAGTCAGTTATTAAAAAAAAAAAAAGGATTGAGAAGAATGTAGAAACAAAAGCAACGATATAATGATGAGCAAAAGTGTACAGGGTTTTGCAGGCATGACACTGAGCACGACAACATGAATAATAAAAAGCCTAAGGAAAAGTCCAAGAAATATGTTTCACATGGTTAAAACAACAAGACAATAGCACAAGCACACAAATACATCCTCAGTAATAACTGAGAAACAATGAGGCAGAAGAGGGTTGTCTACAAAAGTGACTACAAACTGTGAGAAAAGAGTAGAAATTAACAAAAGTAAAGAGGGAGAACAGCAATAGAACTTAGCAAGAAAGTAGATATGGCAAGGAAAGGATCTAAATTTTCACAAAGAATGCAAGCGTAGCAAAAAATGAGTATGTGAGACCCTGCCAGAACAGATAGAGCAGGAAAACAGGAGATGGAAAGACTCAAAGAGCATTCAGACAGAATAAATTTACAGGACTAATTATGGCTGATGTTTCTTTTGAACTTGTTACATGACCTTGTTGGTGATTATTGAGAGCGTTCACAAAAGCATCTATAATACTGCAGCAAAATAAGGAGCTTTTTTGTTTGTTTGTTTGTTCCCTTATTTATGGAAAAAAAGGATTAGATTACCCCGTTAAGTTAGTGAGCAATTTCTTATTAAGTTTAATAGAAATTCATAAAGTTGGTTCTGACTAGACCTCTACATTTGCAGTAGACACTTCAGTCACAAACTAATGGAACATAAAGGGATCCTAAGAGCTCCACTTTTTCTCAGAGAATGCTCTTTTGACACAAGCGAGATGCCACAGACGTTGTGTATCTTAGCCTTATAAACCCAGAAAAAATCTCTAATGGGGTGTGGATTCTTTTAGAGATAACACATTGACAAAACACATCAAAATGTTACAGTATTCTTGGTCAGCCCATACTGCAGCAGCCTTTGGTTGACAGAATGTTCTTAACGGTGCTGACCACTCATAAAGCAGCAAACTTGACTAACGAAGGAATCATGGAAAATATGGATGGGAGTAATTCAGGCCATGCCTTCTTCCCAGGGCAGAATCAGCAATACCTTACACTTTGTTATCTCAAATTCTTCAGAAGAACCTCTCTCATCTTGTTCTATGATGATTATATCTTCCAGATTAATCCAGAGGATGTCCAATTTAAAGTAATTTTAACCCACTTTCACTAACTAAAGTATAAATTCAATGAAATAATCCAAGAAGCCCAGCAAATGATGACTAGGTCCATCAGTTTTCAAGGTAGATTATTAGAATGATTCTGATAATGGGATCACTTTTATTCACAAACTGGATTACCAGGTTTGTAGATATTTTCACTTTGCATAGACGGATAAAGTAGGCCTATTGTGGCATGCCTTCGAACTCAGAAATAAATTTGTAGCAACCTACTGCTCTTCAGGGTAGCAAAAGTTTGGGACAGTAGACCACAGTAAGAACTGTGATAAAAATATTTTTAAACAGTAAAACACTATATTTCAAAAGTTCTCTGAAATTTGAAGTAACAGAAGTTCTAAAAATATTTTAAGTATCTATACTATTGTGTTTTCTATACTTATAAGATACATAGTCATACGACTACTATACACCGATAAAAATGTACTGAATAAAATTTTTTGTAATTACAATTTTTCCAACATCCAGCATACATTGTTGATATGCTACAGGGTTGACAAAAAGACTTCTAACTTTTAGTTCTACACTAGTTACAAAAATAGTGTCTTTCTTCAACAGAAAACCAAAGACAAAGTGACAAAACTGATTAAAACCTCTTAAGACAAAATGCGATTGAGGATTTCCAAACTATTTTTGAAAAACTTCAAATAATTCCTGAAATAACACAGTTTTTTTCTATGTGGGTCTATTGAAATTGTTCCAAAATGTTTCATAAATATCTTTCCTTAATCCTACCCAATTCTGTGAAAACTCCAACCAGTCAAAAGTTAAACTATACCAAGGACTTTTGCGTGAAGTCACACAAAGTTATTAGTCCCAACCTAGATTTTTCAGACATTAATTTGTGCACAAGGATATCAGCAGTACAGAAGTCCATGAACTGCAAAGAGAGGGGAATAATGGAAATTGTTCTTCTAAGAGATTTCTATTGAGTCTTTGCAAAATAACTTAAATAATCTACAGGAATTTAACACCGTGCCAGACTACTTGAATTTGTACCTACCTGGATCACCCCAACCATTGCCTACAGCTCTTTTGTTATTAAAAATGAGTCCTTTTCTTTATCTAGTCCCAAATGTAGGCAATATTACACAGATTACTTTATAATACTAGTGCTTTTCAGTCTCTGAGTGAGCTAGGGAAATTAATTGTGTGTGTGCTTTGATGACAAGCAATCAAATGTTTAAGATTTCACACAGAGAACTGCGAAAGATTCCAATAGTTCAAAATCATACAAGTATCTTCCTGGATTCTAACATACTCATTTAAATGTGGCTTACTAGATGATGATCTGTGCTGGCAATCTAGGAACCAGGGAGGTAATTTAATGCACATTGCTTGGCTGACTCCAGATATAGAAGATAAGTTGGACGAACACAAGAAATGTTATAGAAACAATATGGAAGGAATAGTTACTGCCTGATCTGGCACCATGTTTGCTAAACAACTTCTTGATCATATGTGAAACTGAATAAATTAAATGTTTGTCATTCATTTCTGTTGTGCAATATCTGTAATTAGAAAAACATAAAACATTTCTGTGTTGACTTTAAAGAGTTGATAAATCAAAGTAGCACTGAGTGACAAATGCTTATCTAGATGATAATTCAATTTGTAAATTCATTTGGAAGAAAGACCACATTTTGTTCCATAATTGAACAGCACTTAGAACTCATCCATAGTTGGAGTTCTCAGATGATTCTGCTACAAGGAATGTGCAACAACAACAAAAGTAGTTTGCTTTCTGCTACTAAGAAAATATAGATTAGTGGTCATTTATGTAACGCATAACAAGCAATAACAATATCCCCCAGATTTTTATTCTGACTGTTGTTAATTCAACAAATCAATGTTGTACAGTCAGATCATCTGTTATGGGGTTGTGGGTTTTGAGGGGAGTGGGTTGGGTGTTCTGTGGTGGTTTTTTTTTTTTAATTAGTATTGCATTGCTGTCTTAAATTCTAAACTAGAACTAAATAATATTTGCTGATCTCTCTGAAATATCTTTGTCATTGAGCTCCAGTTCTAGGAGTCAATGCCCACTTCAGCTGCTTTTTACCTTTTTTTTTTTTTTTTTTTCTACCTATGTGGCAGAAAGAATTACCATCTTATCCTGTCAGTCACTGACAAGGGAGCTTTCCTTTGGAGAGGAAATGGTTAAATAAGAAGTAACACAGCAGTGTAACAGAGTCAAGCTGAATGCAAGATAAGTCTTCCAGCCATCTTAAAAGAAAGAGAAGTTGACTTTCAGAAGCTAATACAAAGTCCACAGAATCAAGGAAATTCAAAGTTAAGCAAGAAATTCTGTACTAGTATGCCAAGACATCTTTAGGAGGCTAGGATTGTTATGAGCCATGGACATTCAATTTTTAAGCACAGTGAGGTGCATTAATGTCTGCTGTTTTTGGATTTTTAATTATAATTTCTACAGAATTTTATGCACCCATGATAAACAGGAATATTTCTGACATCATGCCAGATGTATTTGGCTGCAAAATTTCTGGTTTCTTACCCATACTTTTTGTATTATCTTACTGTAGAGTAAAAATAGTTGAAGCAGACACAGCCTACATTTGGTATCGTTAAAATACAGGCCACAACTTTAACTACATGAACAAGCATACATAACTGTAGTGGATTAGGGCATAACAAGCCTTAAGGCCATCAGTTGGTGGGAGTGGTCTACTGCAATAGAAGCATTGCCTGAATCATTCCCCATTATAAGGTTATGCTACTTTAAGCTCTCCCTTGTAATACAAACCACAGGATTCAGTGCACTTGCTAGTATTTTCCATATTTTTTTCACTACTGAGAAGGTATGTGGCCAGACATAATGAGGTAAGATACTTCTCAGTTACTTCTACATATCTACAGTTTAACTCCGTACTTCAGCCAGTCACTCTAGGTTTTGTGTCTGGGCAGTGGAGTACTGTAAGCACTTTGAGAACATTCCAAAT
>Ga0181612_150683_pt1 | contig 10983 bp, 4 predicted proteins | sample HoacroProtozoa21_FD_119630 | JGI IMG/M metagenome (GOLD analysis project Ga0181612, IMG submission 119630) | Hoatzin crop microbial communities from Cojedes, Venezuel. Combined Assembly of Gp0051906, Gp0051904, Gp0051908 | reverse complement strand
CTGCCCCTCTCAGAAGATTCAAGTTAATTCACCTGATTTGTCACTAGCCCTTCTCAGAACAGACTTTTATACATTGCTGATGTTTTAAAAGTTGTTGCAGAAGGTTTCTGCAGTGATTTTTATCTCTTTAAAAGAAAACCTGCACTTGAGGAGGAGTACATACAACGCAGAGAGACCTACTATTAAGTACAGGCTTTTGGATAATCTTGATAATCTTCCATATACTTAAAGGGGTCGTGCATTTTACATTTTATTTTAGTGGAGGCTTCAAATCTCACAAGCTCATGGATTTTGCACTCATATGGATTAAAAGGAACAGACTTCCTTACGTTTCAAATCTAGAACAAGTCAAAGACCAAAGAGATCTCTAGTTCTTAACAAGCCTTGTACTGTTGAAACTCCTTGTTCAGTTTATGATGCAATGTTACAAGGTGCCCTTTTTTCTACAGGGCATACATTACGTTTCTATTTTCATAATACCTTGCTACTTCCAGTATGTATCATTTTGTATAATTTGGTCCATGAAAGTTACTAGGAGTTCTTCCCACTTTGGAAAAGATGTAGTGAAAACAAAACATTACCTACTTTTAAAATAAAAATGTACTGGCAAATATTTTATGTGCAGTTTAATAGGAAAATGAAAGAAGAGACTTGTTATTATAAAAGTCAGTGTGATATAGGAAAGTGTATGTACAAAGAAAAAAGAAAAAAACTTTGGGAAAGTAAAAACTGAATTATTGTTGTCACTTTGCAGAACAATCTGTATTACAGCCAGATCTGATGAGAGAAAAGAAGCCCTTTGCAAACAAAATGTTAATTTTTAAATGTTTTAGGGGGAAAACAAAAAAATACACAAATACCAGTTTCCCATGAAGTACATTCTCCAACAATCCCACCAGAAAAACCTGGGAATTAGTTGGGTCTGAGGCTCCCAGCCAGCTGTCTCACAATGTAGTACTGACAGAAACTATCTGCCTCTGTCCTTTCTGCAGTTGCTCATGTAGCAGGTCTCATATTGCTACAGCAGTTCACAGTGCATTTGGCTAAGGTACAAACATCTCAACAGCAACTTTAACATATACCCACAACACTCTACTCATCTCAGCTGCCCAGTCTAACAAATTAGTATTAAACAAAGGCTGGACGCATTCATACAATATGAAGTGGGTAAAAGATAATCATTCCAGTGTCAAAAATTGGAGTCAAAACTATCTTTCAGGTCACATCTTTGTGTTTACACAAAGCAAGCAAGTTTGCTAACATAAACCCAGCAGGCTGCAGAAGTAAAAATTATTTCAGAGAGTCGGTAAGATACAAAGAAACTACTACTTCAACAATAACATAATTACAGTGTCCTGCCCAAAAAGGTCTACACAAAGCAGCAGATCTGAGAGCCATTGTGACACCATGGAAATACTTTTAAAGTGAGATTTTTCTCATATCCTTCCATTGACATAACAGGAAACATTCCAATAGGTAATCTATCACTTCACAATAAAACTGTAACACCTTTGAAGCAGTGCATAGCTTAGTATCTTCTATTTTGGGGAATATAACAGAGTGCTGGACCTCTTAGAGAGTTAATTTAATACAACATTAAAACGATTACATTCACAACAACAAGAATCTATAGAGTTGAAATAATGAGGCATGATGCAGTGAATTACAGACATTATATTAATAGTGTTGACATTATTGGTGGTAATATTGTAACATGCAATTTGCAACATCATGCCCTAGTTTATTTCAACAGAGAAGTGAGTCTAATAAAAGCAAATCAGCTCTCATTGGACCTGAAAGTATTTTTCATTTCCCAAAGGAGCGCTTCAGTCCTTCAAATGTTCTCTTTCTGGGTGGATCAAAATTGTTCTTAGGAAAGCTGGCCAAAACAGTACTGACAGCTGAGGAAATGCTAAGGGACTGGGAGGCAGAGACATTTGGTGGTTTCTGGGTTTTTTCATATTTGGTTCCAGCCCAGTTTGAAGACAAACTTCTCCCTTCCGCTCAGAAAAATACGGTATCCACATCAGCTCCAGTTCCATGGGCACACAGGCTGGGATGAGAATTTGTACCTCAGCTGTGCCAACTCCACAGAGATCTGATGCCATCTTTCAAAGCTGCCTACCATTCACCCAGGGAACCCTGAAGTGCTGGATGCGGAACTAAACAGCCGAAAAGAAGCAGGTCCTCTTTGTCTTGTACATCTACTTTCAGCCTAAGCCATAAAACACCGAAAAGGCAACAAGGCCAGCAACAACAAACAAGAACATTTGTCTGCAGTCTTAGAGGGTTTTGAAGTGGCTTTGTAGAAAAAGCTCAGCCCCTAGTGATAATGGTTTCACATCCCTACTAACAGGGCCGTATATACGCGTTTGGTAATTTTTGTCCCAGAAGGACAGCAGAATCTCATGGAGACTAGTTTTCACTGCAGCTGGAGCTTTACAGTCCCTGGGATTGCTCAGCTGGACACACATCCTCTTTTATAAATCTCTTTCCTTTTGGGATATGGTCTCAAAAGCAGTGATATGAAAGATATGAAAGAAGTAGTTATGGAAACGTGTGGTTTATTGGTACTCTTTGTAGCAAGAGACAGAACAACAACAGAGAGGAGGACAACAACAGAGAGGAGGACAACAACTTGGCCAGGAGCAAATCTACTTTTAGGGAGAAGGCAGAGTATGGTACTCGCAGTTGCCCTGCTCCTCTGGAAAGCCAGTACAGGGGCAACAGAACACAGGGCAATGCATCTACTCTCCTTGCTGGAATGAAGGCGAGAAACACGATGCCTCATCCGACCACCTCAAGAGAACGAGAAAGGGAATTTTCTGATACATACACAAGCAATAAGCCTTATTGAGGAGTCAGGTAACACAAGGGACAGCCACAAGAGTCTTATATTACTGTACAGACTGAGGTGGTAACCATCTATTCCCCTTTCCAAAGAGGGGTTCCACGGATGATTCAGTGACTCTAAGCTAAGTGGTGAGTTTCTGACCCCCAGGCTCAGGAACTTTGATCTTCAGCTTTTAAGACACAGCTGCTCTGCACCTCACTGGCATCCTTCATCCTCCACACAAACTGTTTTCCTAAACAAAATGAGTTCTAGGAGTGTATCCCTGGCCATTCACATAAGGTCATGGATGCCTCTAAGCAAGCAGCCACAGGACCGTCAGCAGATGTTCCTTCAATAGTCCCCCTCACAAGTACGGTTCTACTCTTCCATGACACCAGAATAGTATCAATGTTAAGTCGTTAAGTTAACTTAGAAGGGCCAGACTTCTGACCACTATTCTCCTTAAAGATTATACTTTAAGTTCAAATAGTTGTCCCTCAGGGAACAATAAGAACTAGAATAATCCTCATTTAGAAAAAAAAAAAAGGTCACTTTTTTCACAGAAGTTGGCAGGTAGGAAAAATTTGCTGCACTGACTAGAACACAGATGGGAAAAAAAAGGAGGAAAAAAGTACATCTGGAAAAAGGAGAGAAAGTTAGAAGCAGATGCAGCATGGTCTGGTGGACTTCCTTTGTCAAGCACATTCTCTTGTCTTTCCTGACTAAAAGCATTTATTTTTATTCATTACAGAAAGAACAGAGAAGATTCCGTAATTATTCATTAGATACAAACATAGAATAAGTTGATCTTTGCACATCATATCACTTCAGACTTTAAATACACTGAGACACATGATTAAATCAATATTCTCAAAGGAGACTACACTCTGTAATAGCTGGCTTTAATAATCATAATTTTGCAACCCGCTGTGCTTTGAACACAGGAATGAATTAGCCATGGCAAAGCCAAGTCCTCGCAAGAAGGCGGCAGGCATTACTATATAATAGTCTTTTTTTTTTCCAGCTGTGGAAACTGAGGCCAAGGGATTACTGGTAGCATTTACAAAGGGAAGAGGCACTTAAATACCCTGATCCCCCTGGCATGCAGTCTACTCCTACAAGAATACATGCCTAAATCACTGCTGAAACAGCATTTTAGAAAACAAAATCACTTGATGGCATGATTTCTGTAAGGATGTTTTTGAAATGCCACAAGATACAGGTAGTCATCTGGAAGGTAACAGTTTCCTTAGCTGTCCAGTACTACCAGGAACGCTATTGGCTTCCCTATGCTTATCTTCAAATGCATACCTGACTTTTGAGACTGGGTTTGCCCATGCTTCTGGAGATAATAATTATTCTCCATCTCACCTACACTGCAAGACACTTTGCATGGCAGCCTTGGCCCCATAGAGCTCAGATATCTGCTAGAGATTGCTGTTGCTCCTGTTGGTCAGGCTCTTTATTGCCAATGCAAAGAGATATACACAGCCTAAGTGCTGAATTCCTTTCTCCTCCACAAGATCTTGTCCCTCCTTTTGACTCTAAAGATATCTTTGGTGAATAAACAGCTAAGAGAAACACATCCACTCCTAGCAACAGGAACAAATCACAGCTGTTTGCAGTATTCACGGTTTGAAAAAGCAGAAGAAAAGGAAGATGTCTTGCTCGAGGTTAAAGAGCAATTCAGTATACCAGTCAACACCACAACAGGGGATTGTAATTCTCGGGTGATGATCTCTACACCAGCACACCATGTCTCTCAAACACCTGTAGTAGCAGAGCAGGAATGACTGTATATTCCCCCCTTCTAGCAATGCCTTGCCCTGTAGGGATCAGCCCTTCTCAATATCCTAATAGCAATATCTACAGGACATATAAGCAATTCTTGCTCCCTAAATATTTTGTGAGCAGCAAGCAAATCCTGGAGGACTGTGGTTACCAAACAGGAACACGTTAGAGATATCTGTCCTCACTGACTGAGCTCTTCTCAGGGCAATCAAAAGGAGTACATGTCTAGGCAAGATATCCTATTACTAGGCTCAGAGCAGTCACTGAGAGGTCTTGCTATGCACCTCTCTTGATTAACCCACAAATTCCATCCTAGAGTCATCTGAAGTAGGAGCGCTGCCTCTGAACTAAAACTGAATTTATCTCCTTCTCATTTTTTGTCACTTATCTCCACTTTAATTATGCATTCCAGTCTGAAACTGCACTCACAGAGGCTAATCTCCTACTGGTTTCTTTGCTAGGCAGCTCACACCCTACCTCGAGTTTTAATAACTATCAGTGTGTGACATTTGTGGATCAGGCTGTAAATAGATTTAATGCTAATGACACCAGAGCATGTAGATACTAACAAAAGTTCCAGGATAGAAACAGTATTACCAGAAAATTTATCTGAAACTTTCTTTAAAGCCAACAAAAAGAAGAAAAATAAAAGTCAGAAAAGGCTGAAAAAATGCTAAAACTAAGCATCTTTACTACACACCACAGTGTAAAAAAAACCCGCACCATCTTCCACAGAGAAATGTATCAGCAACAGAACGTAAGCCAAGAAACAGTTACATCTAGGAAAATTTCTGCTATAACACAGGAAATCAAACTTGTTTTTTCTTGCTCTGTCCTTTAACCCTGAGCTCTGTCAGACACCAGAGCTGAATTTTTACAATTCAGTTTACTCAGGAGAATATCAGGTTAGGATACACAGGACCCCAGGTCTCTTCCCAGCTTCAGCCCCAGCATAACACTTGCATTGGGATTGCATGCTTTCTTTGCCTCTTGTTTCTCTAGTATGGCCCTCTATATTATCAAAAGATAAGCAGGGCCTTTCCAGGGGACACTATGATCAAGTACAGCAGCAGGTTACCACTGACAAAATTTTTTAAGCATCATGGACACAAAACACCAGAAAACATAATAGGAAGTCACTCGTAGATGCATCCACAGAGTAAGCACTTGGCTCTCTAGGGTTTGTTCCTGTGCTTGACAGGTTGTGCCCAGCCAGACAGCAGTGAAAGACACATACAAGCAAATGTCTACACTAAACTCCATTTTCTAAAAGTACCAGCACCACGACCAAGGTTTTAAGAGCAACTCCCTTTGTAAATGCTGACACTGGTATGATTCTGCCAAAATTACAACAAGGAGGACATGTCAGCCAGTTCAGAATTCAGGCACAAATACCAGTGACATTACTATGAGCTAATAATTTAGTTGTATTGCCCAGTAATTAACCCCAGCTTTCTGAGTTCACAGGTTCTTGGACAGAATGGCTTTCTCCCCAGATAGGAGCGTTTAGAGATTCAGAGGTGAGGCAGAGGTCAGCTGTGCCAAACAGTGGGGGAGCCATGAGGAGTATCTTAGGGGAATATCTGCCTGTGTAATTCAAGCCAAACAGTTCAGCGGCATGAGGAGAGGTTGATGATTGCAAGAAAGCAGTAAGAGACAAGAATAAGCAGTAGAATTACATTTTCAAGAGGACAGAATTATCAGCCATAAAACATAACCTCTAAAATATCTATTTTGTAAGTCCAGTTTGATCCTGCATATATTTGATTTTGTGATACTTAATAGTGCAGATAAGTTTCTAATACATCCTAAAATGATATATGTGTTCCCTGGCTTTACAGCTGAAATTGTTTGAGATGTTCTGCTGCCTGGTAGTAAATGAAAGCAGCAAATGTTCTGGAATCTCTGTAGCAGTAAAAGATCTCACTGAAGGAACCTGCTGCTATGTCATGGACATTTGCAATAATCACCTTTAGGAAGGGAACGCAACACCACTTGTTCGATGTGATTGAGCTATTGCAGAGGCTTGTGCTAGCTAATTAATCACCAGGATTGCTGAAGGGGAAGAATCCTTTCCAAACAGATTTATAGGCATTGCTGGAATAAACCTGAGAACTTTTTGTGCTTTCCCTGCGTGTGAGTGCAGAAAGAAGTCAATTGTGAAGCTTGCACTTGCAACGGTGATCAGCAGTGGGCTAACAGTGAAACACTATTCTGCTGGAGCTGGAAAGCCCACTCCAACTGCAAATAAAACCCTTCTGTGAATTTCTTCTGCGAAAGCCAAAATCAAGATGGAAAAGTCATAGCAAGTATCAAGCTCTGAAGTATAGTGACAGCTAGAATAATCTGTTCAGTATTTAAAATATTTTAAAATTCAGTGCTATTTTTAAAGATTCCGATTTTTTTGTTCTCCTTAATCAATATGAAAAGAAATATGCAGATTGTCAGCTTCCTATCATTAATGTAGATGAGATAATCTTTTTTTATCACTAACAACTATCTGTGATGAGTACCTTCCAAAAATCTTCCAAAGCACTTTTCAAGTCTTACGGTCCTGATCCTATAAAGCTGAATTCACATGCATAATGGTAAGCTTATAAACAGTGCTTCTTCATGCAACAGAAACATCAATAATCCAATTTCCATCACGTCCCTATAGGTTAAATATATCCCTCTGTCTCTCTCAGATTAATGGAATTCTGATAGGTATGGGTTTTGAACTGCAAAAGCTGAGTATACTTTCATCAATGCAATAATAACAAAGCAGGGAAAGCACTGTATCAAAGAGGAAAAGAGAAAGAACGCTTTATAGAAAAGTAAACGCCCAAACAACAAGACAAGAGTCTGACATAAGCCCATAGCTTTGCTCAGCAAGTTGTGTAGACTCCTACAGCCTTCAAGCAGGCTAGACTGGTTAGAACTTGTACCAGCATCTTACGAAGTCAGAAGGAAGTCCTCCTATTGAATTTAGTGGACAGCAGATTAGACTTAACAGTTAATTGACTAATTGTTCCATACTCAGGGAGATGTTTACTACAGTCGAGTCACTGGATCAAAACAATCCGCCAAAACTAGTAAGTGTTGATAGAGATGCAAAGAAGTAGATTGAATGCCAAAGCTTTCCGATCCGGGTTCTGACAGAAATGTCTTTATCATGATCCTTGGGAGACAATTCTGATTAATCCAGCTACACACACACGTTCTCAGCCTCTCAGTTCACCTCCTCCTTGGCTGTTTCTGCATTCGTGGACTTCCTCTGAACTTCCCTTCTGGCAGTTCTACTTTCACACTGGAGCATTTTCATTTATTCCTTAGACAAAAATTTGCCATGACATGCCAAACTGGAACATTTCTCTTTCCAGATGCCCACTACTGTTTTAAAACAGTCTGTACAGATTTTGATTAATGAAATGAGTGATTTTCAAGAAACATGACAGCATTTTCTCAAAGACACTGACCCTGCATTGACACACAACAATTGTAATTTCTTGATCAAACAGCAGAACAAGTATCTCAGGCTTTATATTCTTCTGTTGGGTTTTAAATACACTACGAAACCGGAAATGAGGAGAAGGGGGGCCCCTATTCTGTTGCTTTCTCCTCTTTCTTTCTCTTCCCTGACTCCTCACCTTCAATCCACAAGTATTTTGTACCATTTTTCAAGTGAAGACCATGAACACCAGTTTGCTCATGAAGGCTCCAGGTAGAAATCAACATGCCAAAAGGTATATTTACCCAAAGGCTAATTCCAAGAAGCATTCTGCCTCAGGGAAGCAGTCAAGAATGTACCTGTCCCAAAAGATATTAGGATATGACTCAGTGACTTTCTTACACTGAGGTTTGAAGGATAGAATCTAGAAAAATTCTCCTGCCCCTATCTAAGTCACTTTCCTAACTGGCAAAAGATATTTGTTATTTCTGTATGTATTCCAGTCCATAACAAGTTGTGATGGATTCTTTTTGAAGAATTCTTCTTTCTTTTCCTCCAAAAAACACAGACTTCTTATATCCAGGCACACTCACACACTGATACAGCCACTCAAGGGGAAAGACATTATTCAAGTTATTGATCTAACTAAGACGAAGCAGGATCTCCTAATCCCGCATGAATCAATCCCTTCTTCAGCTATCAGAAACTGGAGGGGGAGGGAAAGGAGGGTGCTCCTTGATTTCAGTCACAGACTGCTGTCTGGGTACAAGGGGATTGTTTTGCATCAGAGTTAGCTGCAATGAAAGGTACCACACAGGACTGAATCCTTGAACCATCTATATGCAGGAAATGAATACACCAGAAGAGTTTGTGCTCTAGCTCCTTAACCCTAGTCCAGCAAAAGGCAACTATTTTAAGGATGATTCACTTTTTGGGAAGAAGAGGAGGACTATCTGTGTTGCACAGACAAGGAGACCAATTTAATGGAGCATTCTATTTGGTTTCCATCTAAAAAAATGTAACCTAAGAAAGCGCATCTACCCAAGAACGATCTGTGAAATTTATTTAAAACGCATTTGAGAATGGTTACAGTCATATTTCTGAGCCTCCTACCAGTGGAAGCTATCAGGATGAAATAGTGTCAGTGACATGAACAGCATGACAGCATTATGTAAGAGATTATGAAGCAGTTTCAAACCTGCTTTGATACAGCATTAACAATCAGCAGGAAAAACTTTGTTTAATATTTCAACAACATGTTTAAAAGTTAAACACTTTCATTGGTGCAAAAGCCTGAGAAGTACAGAGACAGAAAAAGAAGAGGAAGACGTTTCAAGTCTTTTTCCTACAATGTAGGACTATTACAGAAACCTTGCCAAAAAACACTTCTGCATTCCAACAAGATGGACAGCATTAGCAGGATACCTGACTTGCAGCCATTTCCAATGCATTTCCTTACGGGTACACGTTGCTTTCCCTTTCCTTCTCATGACTTGAAAATAGAATTTTGGGTGTAGGCAAAATGAAGCAATTTTATAGAGTCCAAACAGTGACAGAGATTTCATCTCTAGGCTCTGACATCATCTCAGTCTTGGGCCCAATCATGGACAAACTTATTTCCTCTAGAATCTCCAGCTCTGGAATTAGAAGAATTTACTCTCCCACCTCAGGAAAAATCTCCTGTCATTAACAGGGTAAGGCCTTATACTAATTTTCATTACTCCTTGTGGAAGACGGGACAAGAAAATGTACCCCTTAAAACATGCTGGGGACAAATCAGCCAGGTCTCTGCTTAGAAACTGCGAAACCGTAAATCAACCTGGATGAAAGTAAAAGAACCATGATTCCTTTTAATGATGTTCTTTCTCCACAGACACACTGTCAATACAGGGCAAATATTTAATTCACTTCTGATGCTATAAACTCCTCCAAACATCCTCTGCATTTCTTTTAACTCAAGGCATGCTTCCCATTCCCAACTGTTCCTTCTGTTTTCCAGGTGTTCTGTATTTTCAAAATGAAAACACAGACATAACCTGAAAATGCAGACAGACTTCTAGAGGAACAATGAAGTTCAAATGGAAGCTATGAGTCATGGCAATGCCCCACATCGTTTCCGAGAAATGCCAGATAAAAATACAGTTCGTTCTAGCCTTAGTATCTGTGGCTTCCAACGTACGAATGATGGTGAACAGTATCCCCACGGTATCTTTCAATGAATGGATTTCTTTTCCCGTCATCTCTTTGGACTGACCCCCTCATTCTAGAGGGTAAGTACATATTCTCTCAGTGTTTCAGCCATATGAAAGACAGTATCTATATCAAAATGGTGTCAGACATTTTAAAGCACCCTGATAAATTGCATCACATCTTAAACCATTAGAGTTGTCTTCCTCTCCAGCATTTCATAACAAAATGAGAGTAACATACAGATTAACAATTAATTAATTTTTCCACTCTTGTGTGCAAGTAATAATCATGCAATGAACCTACACCATCAATAAAGGAAATCGTACCACTGTCAGGACATACATCATCGTCTTGGGATTCAAAGGATCTTTCAGGTCTGTTCAAAAACTTAACATATCTATAAAATTGTTTCTCTCTTTGGCATAAATCTGACAAAGTATATTATTGCTACTAGTGTGAAGTACACAGAATTGGTTTTATTGAAGTCGCCACTGGAATTGTGACAACTAGAATAGAGAACTATTTATTACAGAAAAGGTCACAAGTCTGAGAATCTAGACCCTGGTGGGGATTAGGGAACACCTCTGCAAATATTCCCCTGTCATTTGCTCATAGAAATCCAGCCCCTTCTTTTCAAATATATTTGTCCTACTTTATTCTTGCACTCTATTAATCAAAATCATCAGTCACGAAATCTTCCACATATTGTTGTGCAATTAACTAAGTTTAGATAATTTGG
>Ga0181612_136264_pt1 | contig 10983 bp, 9 predicted proteins | sample HoacroProtozoa21_FD_119630 | JGI IMG/M metagenome (GOLD analysis project Ga0181612, IMG submission 119630) | Hoatzin crop microbial communities from Cojedes, Venezuel. Combined Assembly of Gp0051906, Gp0051904, Gp0051908 | reverse complement strand
TTTTTTTTTTTTTTTTTTTTTTTTTATGGCTGTTTATGCAACTTGCTACCTCATATTGCCTGTGAGAACTTACCACACTGAAGAGGTTTTACTCTTACCTCTCACATCTTCCAGATGTTCCAAAACACGTTTTGGTAACAGGTAGAAAGAAAGCACCATGGAGTAACCAAATAAGGCCAGGACTACTCCGAAATCTAAACCACATCAGCATGTACTTCTCCCTCATGTCTGCAGCACAACCCCCACCCCAAACACGGCTGGATGTACTCCTCTGAGTACACGTTCCCTGCCCTAGGATCTGTTTAGACATGCAGTCTGCAAAGCATTCTAACCACCACAAATTTTAACAGCAAAGACTGCAGTGACCCCTTGGCAGGTCCTGAAAATCTCCTGCCTTTCCTTAAGAAAGCTGCATGTGAATGTGAGCTCAGCACAATGTTAAGCCTACAGCATCCTAGCCAAACCTCCGTGATGGCTGGTCAAATCTGCAAAGGACAAGTCATGCCACTGCACACGTTAATCAGCATGCGGGAAAAGACTAAAGAAAAGCTGTGCGCATATCCAGCCAGACTTTTCCATGTAAAACTGCAAAACAGTTTTAAGCGCCCTAACAACTCCACCATCTGCATTAAGCAATTATTAGATAAAGAAGGAGGTGTCAAAATCACACAAACTGTGGCATATTTCAACATTTTATTCCTCCTATTTTACCCTTCTAAGCCTCTACTCCAAATTTTTCTTCTTTAAAGCTGGTGGCAGAGTGGCAGAGTTCCCCAAACCCCCACATTTTAACAGGACTGCCTCACAAGCTTTCCCACGGCTGCAATCAGGTACACTGGACATTGCTTCTCCAGTGTGCATCACAAGCATCCTCTGGACAGACATGCTTATGCTGAAAAATACAAACGTCAAATGCATTTGGAGATGGTTTGCAACACAGCAGAGCCTTTGGGATTAAAAGGACAGCTGGCACAGACAGCCAGAAAGATACTAATGGCACATACTAATAGGCAAAGGAAAAACTCTGGAAAAGGCTGGTTCATCATTAAAAAATCATTCTACCTGTTTGCTATCAAGTGAAGAGTCTTTTCATGTATTTAGTAAGCAGTAGCTGACAGCTCTTCAACCTTGTTGAATTTCCTTAGGTAGTACACCAAAAACTTATATTACTACGTTGTTGTTGTTTTTTCCAGGAGTCTCACCTTGGCATTGGCTGTATCAAATATGGTTTCTACTAACAAGATATCAACTCCTCCATCCAAAAGCCCTTTGGCTTGTTCTTTATAGGCATCAACCAGTTCATCAAAAGCTGTAAAACAGGAATGATGTTGATTTCATCTGGAAGTATCTCTTTCAAGACCATCACCTAAGCTAAACAATTTGATGGTTACAAATACTTACTTATGTTCCTGTAATCTGGTCTCTCCACAGACGGTGACACAGAGAGCGTCCTGTTTGTTGGTCCCATGGCTCCAGCAACATATCTCCTAATTCCTAAAGCAAGACACAAGAGGGAAAAAAAACCCCAAACAACTAAAATAACCAAAAAAAACCCACAAAACAATTTACCTCTGGTTTTACAATGACAGCCATGTCAATGTAAAAAGCCTCCAAGGACACCAAGACATGCATATCATTTCCTGTCTCAAATCAAGAGTTTGGTCAGCACAGCTGACTTTTTTGTTTTAATCTTATCCAAAATATATTCAGTGTATACACACGAGACAGAATAACACGTACGAAAAAGGCAACTGGCTCAATTAATTTTTCATCTAAGGATCATTTGTCTCTGACACAGGAAGCTTCATTCAGTTCCTTTAAATGCACAGCACAGAACTGTCCTGGCATTTTTCACTAGATAACCCGATTCGAATATTCTGGCAACTTTTTTTTTACAGCGTATTTCAAATCTTACATTTTTATTGCATACTATGAATCACATCAGTAAGAGGTTATCTGGACAGCAGCAGCAGCACTGCTAGACTGAAACAGAGCTTGATGCCAGAATACAAGAGGAGATTACTTGTCTTTGAAAGACAGCATTGTCTACAGCAGCATAAATGAGCTATACCCCTCTCTCGTAAAGCCAGGAAGGTAAAAGACTGCACATTTACAGATGATGGTCACATACTAAGCACATTCCAGTAGTTGCTGAGTAAAGTCAAACCATGAGAATTACACTAGGAGTAACTGGTAATTCACATTTACCTACAATAAGCTATCCTAATTCTGTAGTACAGAGACTTGTGCCGTACAAACCTAAGTAACTTATAACAATCCCTGCTGAACTTGATTCCTCTAAAACACACCTTCCAGATGTGTATCACCTACAGTCTAAAACAGGCGGGCACAGGACAGGTATCATGCAGAACACGCTAAGGACCAGATCCTGCGAACATGCTGAAATCAGTGTGATATGAATAGAGATGTGAAATTGCTACTGTACCTAAAATGAAGAGTGTGCGTGTCTGCAAGTTATGTCCCTGTGATGTAAACCATAGAGCTATCCTCCAGTTAGCAACATTTCAAAGATTGTAGCAAGACAGTCAGAAGCACAAATGAATAAGAATTTAAAATAAATATTGCTTACCTGTCTGAGCAGCTATATCATCTGCTGCTTTTCTGGCCACCTGTGCAGATACTCTATTTAACCGATATGCCTAGAATAATTACAGAAAATTACCGAGTAGCCTTTAGTTCAGCACAGCATATCTCATCCTCAGAGAAACACACCACTTCCATTCAGTATACTCTGAAGGCTCCCTAAACCATACAAATACACATAAGCACTATTACAAAACTTCAGAAAGAACAGCTCTATACGTCTCAGCAAGAGTTACATGACAGGTGTCATCCCACATACAGCACAGCCTACAGCTGCTAATCATAAAATTCCATTCCTTAAGGTGCTAATTAAATCCCGCTGAAGTCAACAGAAGCTGAAGAACAGGACTTTGTCAAGAAAATTAACTTACTTTCAAATTAACTTTTTATTCAAGTAGCGTATTTCCAATTATTTTTGTTTCACATGCTTCTCAAATTCTCAAAACAACACATAACACGGAATAGGTATGACAAATGCACGCTTGAAAGGACTTCTACATACACCAGCACAAACAACGCACAAGTAAGATCCAGGAAAAAAACCACTTCCATTGTCGCATTTGGTCAGTTGAAACGACTGAAGCAAAATATCCCTGTTCACAGAACTGAGACATTCTGTGAACGCTCAAACAAAATCTAGGACAAATCATTACTGTCTGTGCCTTGTCAACAAGAGGCATGCTACGACTGTAACACACAGTAAGTACAATTGTCCACACCAGCGGAAATCACACGGCTCAAGAGGCAGCATAAAGTCAATAAACACAATACCCATGGACTCTGGGACTAAGCTAATCTTGGCAGCTAAAACAAAAATCTTGATTACTATTTTAATGTGTAAATAGTTTAGCATTCTTACCAAATGCTCAAGCCCATAGTCAGCTTGTGCAACCCGGGTGCTGCTGAAAGTGTTAGTTTCAATGATGTCAGCGCCTGACAGCAAGTATTCCTGCAAGACAGGAAACAAAAAAAAGTCCAAGACCTCCAGAACTGAGATGTGGAATGAAAACAACCCAACTGCTTTGTCTCATTCAGTTAACAAAAAGTCACATATCATCTCCTAATTCAAAGCAGATGAAACTGTTAAAGCCTTACTCAAAGGCACAGGGCCAAAGCAACAGAAGTGTTCTATGTAACCATTTTCAGAATTATAGTATCAGCCACACTTTCTATTAACAGGTGACATTTATAGAGTCACCTCCACCACTGCGACCAGCACCTGGAGCACACTCTAGATTTTTGCACAGGGACATGGTTGGATGTAGTCCAATTGCCATTAGCAAGTGAAGGCTGCTGTGGGCAGACTCACAAAATGTAAACCTTCTGAAGGCAGCTGTACAGTACAAGAGCATACTAGGCCAGAAAACAAGCTTAGGAGAACTACATTTTGTGCAGATCACATATAAAGTTTAACTAATGTCCCAGATTCACAAAACAATCAACCCTTCTGCTCCATTTTGGTTGTCTAATTCCCACCAAAGTAAACTGAAATCAATGCAAATTGAAACATTTTTGCAGATTCCGGGCAGATGCCCAGAGAAGTTTTGGCTGCCCCGTCCCTGCAAATGTACCAGACCAGGCTGGATGGGGCTTTGAGCAACCTAGTCTAATGGAAGGTGTCCCTGCCCATGGAAGGGGCGGTTGGAACGACATGATCTTTAAGGTCCCTTCCAACACAAACCATTATGTGATTCTGTGATTCTAGTCTGCATTTTTATAACCTCTAGCAGTTGCCTTCCTCCCTCCCTAACGCCTCTTTTTGATCAGGTTAACTCTTAGCTGACCCTGCATATTCAAGGAAATTAAAACATCTGAAGTGCTAGCAAGTTAAAAACACTGATGTGGCCACTAAACATAAACCACTCAGATTTTCCTATAAGAAGCAGATGAGCTCAGTGGGTTCAACAGGTCAAATAAAGTCTTGATCCAAATGACAGCAGAAAAGAACTAAATTTGCTGTAAAACACTTTTTGCTGCAAACTAATATGCTTTCTCTCAACTCCTTCTGGATACACACGGAAATACCTACATGAAAATCTACAAGTTCTTCCATGTACTCTAATAAACAAGTAACAAAGCTTCTGAAAATCATCTAAAGAAAGATGTTAAATGCGTACAGCTTTGTATTAGCCTTTGTTCAGTTCAGATCTGTCACTTTAACTTCAACTTTACTGTCTACCACCACAGAAGGAAATAATATACTCAAAGCAGGAAGATCATTTTTGCCTTTGAAAATAAATCACCTCTCTTACCACCGAATCTCACTTTGCCAGACAAGGTACAGCTAATTCACTTTTTAACTTACTGATATCTGAGAGATCTGACTCACTGGGCCATTAAAAGAAGAAAATAACAACCATACATATAGTGGGATTATAGTTACTTTGTAGAAATATTTTCATCTATTATTTCAAGTTCTGTCCAATTCTCAGAAGAAATTACCACTAGTAGCTATAAAATATGAAGTCACCACCCACTAGTCAGAAAGCACCTGATCCAAAAGTTGCTGCAGGCATAGGAACCTCCACAGACTTGTCCTTTCCTTACACTCTTCCTAAAGCACCTACAGCTGGGCATTGGAGGGATGATAGCAGGCTACTTGTTTTGACTCAACACATTCATTCTCAAGTCACATCACTATCGCTCTGCTAAACCTGCAAAATTCAACTTTTAAATCAGCTTACCCGATTAAAACCACAAGCTATTATAGATTCCAAGGTTCATGACCACTACAGCCCAGTTGACAGTCTAGAGACTGAACTCAATACACATATATTTCCTTCTGAAATTTTTATAGGTCAAAGACTCTGATTCTTTTCAACTCACCATTCTTAAAATCCAAAGAATGACAGTTAGAATGTAAATATAAAAATACAGATTACATACCAAGTTTAACAAACGTAAGCAAATTATGATTCTCATCAATCAATTACAGAACTTTTTAATAGTTGGAAAAACCCAGAACAGATGTGAGGCATCAACTAGCTGCAATGCTATTCAAATATTCCAGTTATTACAGTAAGACAAATACCTGCAACTCAAGAAATACAAGACTTTGGAAGTTGTGTTTTAAAGTCTAACTGAAGACAGGAAAATAATAAAATCTGTTTGCCAATTCTTAACAATCAGCTCTTGAATTTTATTCTCTGGGCCACACGTTAATATTCTAGGGAAAAACCAACAATATGGAAGCACATACACTCATTAGGAAGTCCATATACTCATTAACAACGGAAAGGCCTGCTTCAGGCCGCCACATTGAACAGCTCTTTAATACACAGTTACAGAAACACACATCTAGAATTCAGATGTGTCCTACTTAGATGCATTTCAACTACTAGTTAAGGAGCAGAAAAGGAAAGAAAAATGAAATAAATCAGAATTCTACAATTAATAGAAATACATCAGGGACACAAGTCAAAAAGGGACTTGAAAACAACACTGCCTGGGTGACATCAGGAACTGAGGCACAAATGCTGTGCTCACGCAACCAGAACAGTCAAATCTGCTCATTCTTTTTCGCATGGTTACCTAGCACTCTCTCCCCTATCCCCAAAAGACACAGGACAGCCAGCAGCCTGTGGCCTGGAAAATGGGAGCGCATAGGCCAAATTCACCTTCCTTCTCCTGTCAAGAGACAGAAATCAGAACCACCTACCTTGTGTATGTTGCAGATTATATCAGGCTGAGTTATACTGAGAAGGTCATTATTGCCTTTCAAAGGCCTGGAATGATCTTTAAATTCATGCCCTCGGAAATCTTCTTCTGACAGGGCATGTTGCTGGATCATGGTACCCATGCCTCCATCCAAAACCATTATCCGCTCCTGCAGAACTGATTCAATTTCATGTTCCATGCTTTTCTGGGGATCTGCTGTAAGAAAATAAATCAAATATTCACACAGCTTTGAAATTCTGTATCTATACACTTATGCAACCTGAGCTCTTCTCATTTAAGAAACAGAATACAATAACTAATCCTCTACTGAAGACAAACAGTAATTGGTTTACTTCACCTACAGATCCAATCACGTGGTACCAGGTAGCAGCTGCATCCACCTAAATAGAATCAGACTCAGTTGGCCTTTCACCTAAGTACAGTCACCTGCACACAGTCAGCTGCAGAAACAAGGTATCAAAAGTTCACAAGGGCTTACACCAAACTCTCTATAAAAATTGTCTCCGACACTAGAAAGTGTCATGATTTCCACTACAGCAATGTTTGAGCAGCAATGCAGAGCTGCCTCTTGGTACCAGACACTGTACTGTAAGTGGTACACAATTGCAAACCAGAAAGTAATAAACTCAGTTAAAAAAAAAAATCTACTTTAATTGCCTATACAATAAGGATAAGGAGAAATAAACTAAGCAATCAAGAACAATTCTTTGCCTGAGTCCTAAAATCACAAATAGCTACAGGACCTCTTTCTAGGATTAGAATAGAAAACTTCTGTTAGTGAGCAAACGCCAAGATGCACCGACAAGTAAGCGCCAGGTTTTACTTCCTTTTGCACAAACACAGCAAGATCTTCTCCTGCTCCGCAACAACGCCAGAAGAAAATAAATCTGGCAAATCACATGCTACCTATAAGATACTGGACAGGGTAAGTCTAACAATGACTTGAAATAAAACTGTAGAAATTTCAGAGCTATCATTAAGAATGAAGATGCAGTACTGTAATGCTTTAAGTTCCCAAACAAAGCCCATCCCAAGCATTAAACAAAAAGCCAAAACTATCATCTGAGACCTTAAAAAAAAAAAAAACCAAACAGCACAAAACCCCAAAAACCTCAACAAAAGTAATCCTTTCAGAATCATTTCAGAACGAAGGCACATTTACATGCAGATAGTAACATAATCAAACAGCGTCTTTACCAAAAACCCAATTTACAAGAGTGGGAACACAACTTCTCTTTCACTACCATGCAGATCAATTACGTGTTAATCTTCATCTCTTTCCTTCATTCAGTTTGGGTTTACTCACTTTGAGTAAACACCTGTTTTGCATTTTGGTCATGTACTATCATCAAAATACTTGAAAAAAATAATGATTTCTGAAGCACAAAAACGTCTTTACACCTCGTTACAACTTACACACAGTAGTTCTTAAAAATCATTGGCAACTGCTAACTGATTTGACTTTTTTCTTTCTGCAGTCTTGCAATGCAACTTCTGTTTTGACACCAGTACTATTAAAAAAAGAATATGCTGGAGGAATGAGGCTATGAGTAAAGTATTACAAGGTTACATTTATATTAACATTCTGGAAAAACAGCTCTAAATCAGACGTAGTCTCAGCAAGAAGAGAAGCCAAATAAAATTTGCTCTATAACAAGTATGAAGCATTTGAGGGGAGATTAAAATACAAAAAAAAAGCAAGCCACCCTCATTTCAAGTTGAAAGCTTTAACACCAGACAGGCAGGCTCAGCAGGTTCTTATACAAGAGCTTAAACCTACCCACGTTAAACCATCAAATTATTCACGAAAATATAATCAGTCCTTGAGCTAAAGGCTTTCAGAAGCAAGACCCAAAAAACTGTATCTGAAATCACGTCTGCAATGCAGACTCCCACGGAGCGTAACTCATGTACTTTGCAAGAGCTACAACCTAATGTGACATACACTTCAGAGCTTGCTTTTGCTTTAATGTAGCCTCCTAAATCCACTCCATGCGAGAGCACTGCAGCCCAGACAGCTGAGCCGGGCCGTCGGAGCCCTCCCAGAATCAGTCCTCCCTTCTATAGGCTTCTGTCCCTTTTATCTACGTGCTTCCAACCTATCTTCTCATACAGACTGGGAAACAAAGATTTACAGTCATCTGTTTGGTTTTAAATCCCGCACCTCACGCAGTCTGTTTTGCTTTCTCTACAGCTTGTCTTGCTGACCAGATGCTGCTTCAGTGTATGGTTTTCTGCTCATAGGAGCACAGACTTCTGCCTAGTCTCTGCTCCCAGCTCTGCAGAAAGCCTTCTTCTAAAGAAGCTTTCAAAATCTGTGCTTCTTCAGCAGCATTTCAAAAAGCTGCAGGGAATCATGAGGGTGGCTGTCAGTGCCAGAGGTACACAGACTCCATGATTTACAAATGGATGGCGTAGCTCCAAGCCCACCAAAAGCCGTTTACCTGTCCTTGCTATGGGTAACACTTGACTCTTCTTCTATTAGGAGCTTGTACTACTTAAAGCTGTGCTCTGGCACACTGATGCTGGAGTTTTCAAGTTGGAAACAAAGTCTGCAGACAGGTCCCAAAAGACCCCAGAAATCAGAGAGGAGCAATTCATAAAGCCATGCTACTGGTGTGGTTTAATTCAGCAGCCAGCAACTAGGACCACACAGCTGTTCACTCGCTTCCCCCTGCCCCAATGGGATGGGGAAGAGAACGGACAGAAAGTAAAACTTGTGGGTTGAGATAAAAACAGTTTAATAAGACAACAACAACTACAAAATAGTAATAATAATAATAATGAATATGCAAAACCAGCTATACACAATACAGTATTTTCTCGCCACCTGACGAGAAGCAGCCAATCCCTGATCACGGAGCCCATGGGTTTCCCGGAGCTCACAAATTTTGCGGAACTCCCAGAAAAAAAGTTTGAACTCACGGAACACTGTTGAACTCCTGGAAAAAAGGGTTCCTGCCCACAGCCAACCCCCACTAATAAACTGAGCATGATGTTGGCTGCCCGGCTGCGCTCCCTCCCACTTCCTGCACCCCTGCTCATTACCTGAATATCAGAAACTGAAAAAAGTCTGTGATTTCTTAGCAACAACTAAGAACATCAGTGTATGATCAATCTTCTTCTCATACTAAATCCAAAACACAGCAGCTACTGGGAAGAAAATTATCCAAGCCAAAACCAGGACAGTTAGGAAGTGGTGAAACTCTGCTCTTGGAAGAAAAGCAAGGAGGAGGTTGGGAGTCAGCTCTGCTGAGCAAGGACCATCATCTTAATTCAGCATTCAACTCACCCATTTCCCTTCTCCAGCACAGACAGGGTGCAAGAGTTTGTTACAGAATAAATGAAAAAATGTTTGGAGAAATTCCTAAGCAGGGAAAAAGTAGGTCAGCTTTTTTTTTTTGTTTGCTTACAAACCCTGCTCCTACCTCTGCTCAGCCAGAAGTTGATTAAAAATTAGTTTCATAAAAATCACTGGTGAGCTTTGGGAAATGGATTCCCTCTTCTATTCAGAAGTGCTGTCACAGTTTAACCAACCAGGACAAGTGTCCAGGAGAAAAACTGCCTCTACAGCTTTAACAGAAGTAGTAGCAAACCAGTAGTGGTAACAGGACCCAGGACCAACTACCTTGATTTCACACTCTATTGAAAGTTAAAATATAAATCACACTACCACAGAGTGTTCTAGGGCTGGAACTAGTTTAGCAGACCATATCGAGACACAACAAAAGTGACCCAACAGCATTGGCTTAAAAGCCAATGGGATACAGAATGCAGAAAAAAAAAAAAATCATTTCCCCAAGGTAAACACTCTGGCTTGAGATCCCATGAACAAGGGAATTACTAGTCTGGAAACGAACAATGAAATCAAGGTGTCCCCCTGGCACAGCTGTTCACCCCTGCAGTCGCTCTAACAGTTACAAACTTTGCCTAACTGTAACCTTCTGTTTTCACAATGTGGCAAGTAAATAGCTCAGAGGATAAGGCAAGATGATATTCCTTCACATCCTCATCCCAAACCACATACAGGCCATACGTGCAGAACTGAAGGGATAAATGTAGGTTCTCCGCAAGAAACAGAACCTCAAAGCTTGCAATTTGCTTAAAAACACACTTTTCTGATGCCTGTAATGATTTTCAAAATGTGGGGTTTTTTATTATTTATGGATTTCTATTAAAATTTTATTCTTAGTATAAAATAGTCTGGCATACTTGGAAAGGAATAAAGGATTACAAGTTGATTCCAAAGCTTTTAATGAAGGATCAATCCAGCTGTGACAGTATTACAGTATTTTTGTCACGTTCATGTGAAAGAACACAAATTGAAGCACTACAAGGAGTAGGTACTTACAGTACTCTCTCTTTCCTAGGCCGACCAGGTCCTGTCCTAACAGGCAGCGGGGCCACACCACATTCGCACATCCTAATTCAGCAAACCAGCATTGTCCCGCACCAGTTCCAAGCACATGTTTCTCCATCATTTGAAAAATTATTGTGCAGCACGCAGAACTTATGACAATAGTGATGTTAAACAGCTAAGAGGAGGATAGCAAAAGAACTCATTAGTAGCTAGAAAGGATGCTCCTGCTGTCAGTCTGCCACAGACAGCTCACAGCAACCTCAGTACTATTTGCTGTTTAATTAATTAAATCTTCTTCAACTGGATGCCCTCTGGCAACATTAAGAGTTTCAGGAACTGTA
>Ga0181612_117380_pt1 | contig 10983 bp, 4 predicted proteins | sample HoacroProtozoa21_FD_119630 | JGI IMG/M metagenome (GOLD analysis project Ga0181612, IMG submission 119630) | Hoatzin crop microbial communities from Cojedes, Venezuel. Combined Assembly of Gp0051906, Gp0051904, Gp0051908 | reverse complement strand
TAATAACCCCTTTCATTTCTAAATCTACTTAGCCACCAGCCACTAGTGAGGAAAATGCTGGCAGTGGTTTTTACAACTACACATTAGTTTTACATTTCATGACAAGGTAATTCTAGAGAGTTCGAAAGACAGACAAGCATGTGTTTTTAAGGTTTTCTTTCTTTTGCATGAAGGAAGCACACATCTAACTGAGAAATGAAAAATAAAGAGTGCAGACATATACTTTTCACTTCACACATATGGCAGTGACAATTTATCCCAGCTTCACCCCAGGAACCTCTGTGAATATGTAAATCAACAAGAAATAAAAGGTTGTGACAGATACCTCTCAGAAAAATTAATACGGTAAGACGGCAATCAAAGTGCCTATTTCTGGTAGATTTTACCTTTGGTAAATCTACCTTTGGTAGGTACGTGGATCAGAATGATCTTTGAGGAAAATTATGTTGCACTTATTGTCCCCCTTGACCGAATCTATCACAGGCGTTTAACCCTTCCTCTGAGTTGATCACATGGCTGGTTTAGTGCCCCTTCCTATCACATGTCCACCCTATGTTAACTAAGCAGATGTCATTATCTCCCGATCTGACAGAGAGATGCGTTTAACCAAACACATACCTCCACACCTGTGGCACGCTTCAGAAGCTGGCACAGGTAGCAGACTTCTAGACCAATTTACACAGCCTGCAGCCCAGATGCTGCTCATATTTGAGCAGCCGCGGGCAACCCAAAGGAAGCTGGAGGTCTGAGGAACTGCACTTGTGGCCACCTGACATACCTCCTTCACACGGTTACGACGCAACAGTATTTTCTTTACTGAACATGAAACCATCTGGTAATACAGGCTCAATACAGAAACTTTCAGACACAGTAAGAGATGGTGCAGGTGGCTGGCTCACAATTAAGCATATTCATGAATACAACAGACACCATTTGCCCATGCAACATGAACAGGTGTAATGGCATTAATGTAACATAGGCTTTTCTACTCAGTGGTCAAAAAATGGGAACTCAGGAGAAGAGCATAAACATTTAGAAGTTCTGGTGTGAGGAAAAAATCTTTTTTATGGTCCATTTTCCTGGAAATGGCTGGAATACATCTACGACATTGCAGTACGGCAAATCATTCCCTTCATACACTAATACAGTACATTTGTTTTTGTACAGTAAATGCCCCAATCACCTTCTAATTCTGACTAATATTAATGGCAAAGCACACACTGTTTGCTCTGTTGTGTGACACATTAGTGTTCTGAACTCACTAAGTTTTATGGTACAGCTTCCTGAGTTACCCGTGAAGTCAATTGGAGAAAAGATAAACCATTGTGTAAATTAGTGAAGGTTTCAGCTGCTCAGTACCCACCATGAAAGTAGAAGCCCAGAGACTGTTTATTATGTTGCGCAAAGGAATAAATGGGCAATGCTGTTTCATAGATCAGTCAGAATAAGATGTAGCAGCGAGTTCTGGTTATTACTGTGGCCTATTGCTACTGACAATTCACATTAATTCAGAGCTGTTATGTACAGCAGTGTTAGCTAAATTGGGGATTGAGAACAGGCCTTTATTGAACCCAGATGACAGGAAAACATGGTCATATAAATCTATGTAAAAGAGAAAATGCCACCAATCAATGTTACTCGTCTGAAAAGAATATTTACCATTCTTTCTAATCTGACATGTGCAATCAACCCTAACCAAACGATGCAGAGCGAGATCAGTTTTGACAAATAACTCACAAATGCATAAACCTGATAAATGAATCCGATTCTCTGTAACAACTGGTAAAAGAAATTTTGAACTTACATACTTGTCAAAAGCGAACAGTGTATTCTGTCTTCCTACTGCACTACTATGTGCTAACTACTACTAACACGCAAGTAAAATATTAAATGAGAAGTATTGCAAAGCTGAGAAGATCATGTTTAAATTTGTTCTTTCTCCCAAAAGAACCTACTGTGTAACTTCCAGTTGGCCTGGGTACAGCCTTTACCTTTCCTCAAGTTAGGCCCTTCCTCAGGAATCTTCCCGGAGCTTCACGCAAGCCTGAGGAACTACTAGCTACTGAGTAAATGAAGGCGCATTTTCACCCATCAGTCTAAACTACCCTCTTTGTCTACTGTCGGTAACTAATAAATTTGGCCTCAGTATCAGTTGCAACATTGAACTCTGATTCCTTTCTCAAGCTAGCGCAAACAAGAACAGTAGTTTACTTAGACTTTCTTAACAGAAGCAAATTACAAACTTCTCCTATGCTATCCACGTAACTCATCAAGTTTTGGATGTTTTAATGTACAGAGACATTAGAACTGACATAAATGTTACAGGTCAGGTAATTTTTGGTTTTTATGTGTATCAGGCCACCTTGCAGGAAAGGAATTTCTTGTTGATTATCTTTCCTGTTCAAAAACTACACATAATGTCTTTACATATTAAAGCACTTGAAAAGTACCTACATTAAGATTATACACCACTGACTTCGTTCGCTGAATACACTCAGCTTTTTTTTCTCTGCTCTGTCACAATATCTAGAAAATTTCTTAAAAAACACCCCCTAATTGCTCCCTCTCTGGCAAATGTCTTTGCATTTTCCTTTGACAGCTGAGTTATTTGCCACCAGCGTTCTCTGCTATACCATTCCCTGTAAAAGGCAAACATAAGAAAACATGCTTGCCGACGAAGGGAATTTGTACTGTTCTACCGTACTACGAAATACAGCGGAAACCAGCCCAACCTTGCTTCTGACACATTGGTAACACGGAAATACACTTCCAGTGGAGGAGGATGGAGAAGAGCTGGGAAAAAATGGGTAGAGTGGATAGTAGACTGCTTCAAAGTTTATTCACTTTTTCTTCTTCAGATTTAACAGAGTCCTCACACCCCCACAAAAATGTATATATCTAGGACTTTGATGTCTGCCTTGGATAGAGAAATCTATGATACTACTGATAAAAAGAGTAGACAAAGGAATACAAACACAGAATAAAGAAGAACGTATGAAAATAAACATGCTCTTGTGTAATGTGTATCACAGGTTAATTAAGCCTGTGTAGTTTATTTCCTTTAAGCCATGCTTTATTTCCACACATGGTCTTGAGCCTGTGTTGTTTATTTCCTTTCTCCAGCCATAAAGATTAATCATTTATCAGGACTACATTTCCCTACGTTGCCTGCAGCATCCCCTGCTTTAATTGCTACAGGTCACTTTGCATTCGGCTATGTCCTTCTGCTTCCTTCCTCTCTGCTAAATTTGATCCTGTCAAATGGATTAAAGAACGTGTGCATTTATGCCAGAACCATAACTGACATGGAAGAACACAAAGCAACCATCATATATTCAGGAAAGTAGAGGTTATGGGAGGCTGCTGAAGTACTTGTGATCCCGAGCGAAGGAGAGGGGCCAGGACCAGATTACAGTTTCACTGGTCAAAGACAGGCAGCTGCTTTACCGTTGAGACATAAGCCAGCTCTGCAGGTCACTCAGGAGCCCTGGATCACAGTTTTACCACACAGCTCAAGGAAAACACAGAAGAGGTGATTGGTAAAATTCCACCAGAACTAAGCTGGTGTGAAAAATTACAGAGCTGCGTATGACAGCAATTACATAAATCTGAAAACTGTCTAATTCTATCACCAGTGACCCACGACTCAAAGTCCATTAAGCATTGTTTTTTTCCAACTGAACTGAACTAATGGAAAATAATTGCTACTCTGAAAAAGGTCATACACAAAGCAATAAAAAAACAAGTGCTATACAGTCACTATTTATATGTTACTCTAATTTGAATTTATAAATTGCTGACATCTGTTATAAATCATGCAGTTTTCTTCCAAGAACAGAAGTTTCTCATCACAGGCTTTCCTCTGTCTCTATCACGATTATGAAAGTAAAAAATTCAGGATAATAATTTACATGGAGTTTGTGGATTGCTCAGGTTTTCATCTTTAAGGGTGCTTTTCACTACCAAAACTGGGAAGAAAGTAAAAAGGAAGCAAAAAAAACCCCAAAACCCAAAGGCATAAAAAGCAACAAGAGCATACAACAGCCCAAAATCAGCAGCTCCCATAGCTTCTGATCATTGAATAGCCACAGAGGTGTCCTTATTTAAAAGTTAAAATAAAGTTTTAAAATAGTTTAATTTTAGAAAATAGGAAATAACGAGAAAGATACAAACCACACATTTCAAGTATCAAAATCTGCATTTGTGAGATAGGAAATGTAAGCTCGTGTTTGCAACTAAGAATTGCGCCAAACAAGATGGTGACAGCAGACGAGCTGCTGCTTTTGCATTTGCAGAATGGTTTAGGGGTCATCTCTTATAATCTTGAATTATGATGATGCTTATTTTTTTTGTTAGTAATCTACATGCACATAAAAATGGTTTGCTGGATTTAGTACACACATGCACACAAAATCTAGAAATATTCATATAATGCATACCCAAGTTCAGCAAGAAGTTTCTCAACTACTGAGCATCTGCTTTGTAGTTATGTAAGCCTGCCAGTAGCACAACTCCATTTTAAACTACATTGTGTTTGTAGGAGGAAATAATTTCATTGACTTGTAAATGGGATTGTGACATTCAGAACTCAACTTCCAACAGTTACTCTGAAAATGTGCAAAGTAGCCATTAGTAAGATGTTATAAACATTAATTGCTTGTTGTACTAGAAGGTGCAAACACTCTCCCATGAGGCCTTCCTGACTGGATCTCAAAGGACAACTGAAGAGACAAATTGGAAAAAAAAACTGACAGAAAGATGATGACAGAGACTTCAAGTCAACAAAAGCTCATCTGGTCACTTGCCCGATCCAACCCGTCAGCTGAAGTCCATGTGGATCGGTATTACTCACACAGCTGATAGGGCTTGGTGGAAAGATCGCCGTACCAGGGCAATCAGAAACCTCAGCTCATTTTCTGGCTTAGGCACTTGGCACGGGAAGATTGTAAAAATCCCACTCATCACCTCAGATTTGAATAACTAAATCCTCTGTTTGTAAAGCACCTTGATATTTATGGTTCAGAGGTGTTATATCGGAAGAAGACATTACTACTTCTTCAGTATGCTCTGAAAGTTGAAAGGAAAGCAACATGAAAGTCAGGGCGTCTCGAGCTATCCCACTGCTGAGGACACTCACCAATTCACACAACTGCGCTGAAGCTAAATGTACGCGGTAGTCTGCTTCACTAACACATGACTTCAGAAACGCCGACAAACTGCTGTCAGGGAAGGCAAGCGCTTAATTCAAGACAAACAGGTGAGTTAGGACGATGCCCAGGCGCTGGCAGGGGGTCTGCGGGGTGGCCTCTGGAGGAGCAGCCAGGGCTGCCCCGTGCCACTAACTCACCACAGGGCATGGCTGTGAGGGGGGGGAATTCTGTTGTTTCGATTTGTCTTTGTTTCTCACTACCCAAACGTATTTCATCTGGAAATAAATAATTTTTCCCCAAGTTGAGCCTGTTTTGTCTGTGATGGTAACCAGTAAGTGATCTCCCTCTCTCTACCTTGACCCATGAGCTTTTCCATCTTATTTTGGCCCCCTGTCCTGTTGAGGAGGTGGAGTAAGAGAGCAACTGGGTAGGCGTCTGGCAGCCAGAGACAGCCAAGGCCAACTAACCACAGATGGCTTCAGTATTTCGAATATTTAGGTTGGATGCAGGTACAACTGAGTGTTCCCAGAATGAAGAATACAGTATCAAGATCTCAGTAAACAGCAGACTAAGAGAGACAAAAAATTCTGCACTAAACAAATTTTTTTTGGTTTAATTTTTGATAAATTCACAGTGTATTAAGTATTGGAGCAGAAAGCGATCGCTCTAAATCGTATCAGTGCTAGCAGCATGTAACCATGGTAATTAAAACAATATTTTTTTAGAAAATTACAAAAGACTATTCTTGACATATAAAAAGGAAATATGCAAGAAAGAACATCTTTCTTCTGATAACTACACTTCTGTAAGTCTGCAAAATTATTAAAGACACAGACATTTTTTACTCCTGCTAAATAGTTAGTTAGATTTGCTACAGAATAATTATTTTAATTAAGAATTAAATTAAACAGGGAGTTTGCATGGACAGAACTTTCAAGAAGCCTTAAAGCACATTACTGTTAGGCCTCTGAGAAAATATTTTGACCAGGGTTTTCCTACTCCTTAGTTATATGGGGATTTCACTACCTTAATGCTATTTACAAGTATTCCAATGCAGAAGCAGCTCCCAACTGGAAAAAAACGCACCACCAAACCCAGAAAAAATCAGGCCTTTTCAGAGTTAAAGCAGAAGGTGCTCACATGACAGCTCAGAAGCATTTAAGTCCACTTCAGCCCTTCCACTGAACATTGCATCTAATTTCTACTACTGTTAAGAATATAAGTGAATAGGGGTTGGACTGGTCCCTCATGATGCAGTCCTTGCTTATGACAGAAGAAAAAACTCAGTAGGCAACAGCATGGAACCACTTAAGCGGTAACTGATATAATGATGTTTAGCATGCTACAAAAGCGTTGTTGATGTAACTTCACTGATCTGAGGCTTCTTCTAACACCGGCTTGTGCAACCAACAAAAAAGGCACCATTCTTGGATGTGTTACAGATGTTCAATACGGCCACACAAAAAGCACTGGAGAAAATCAGGTTTAAATTACGAGCTAAAACGAGAGAAGAAAAATCCTTCTACAAGCCCAAGAGTAGCTGCTTTCTATGTGAATACACGAGTGAATTCAGCCACTGCGTAGCCGTATGTGTGGCTGTCACAGCCAATCTTCTGTAGCCCAGTACCCTGAGGAAAGATCTGCAAGTTCAGAAGACACGCATCCTTTGCCCTCTCCCGCACGCTGCAGCACAGCAATGCCCCACAGAGAGAGCCTTGTGGTGCACAGGGATCCCTGTAGTGGCTTTCTGCTACAGCAATGGGACCTTAAAAGCTCCCAGCCATACCTGAAGCCCATTAGGGAACACAGGCTAGGAAAGGCAAGTTTTGCCTTAACAGGACAGGACTGTGGATAAATACAACTGTAGGTGGAAGAGGTAAGACAGACAAGTCTCACGCGCTCTGAAGTTTCCCGTCAAATATGAAACTGTCACCCAAACTCAAAATACGACACTGTTACTAACACCAGGAGGTTGGAGCATATAAGGTTAACCTCCTATCATATTCAGGGAACTTGTCATCCCTCCCACTTAGGGTTGTGTTTGAACATGCGCATGCCCCAGCAGAGATGGTCACCACAGGATTACCCTGTACCCCTGGGCACGTGCCCTGTATCGTCATTGACACAAAGTCCTATGCTTTGGAGGCATCCCAAGAATTTCCATCCTTGCTGTCTTGCTTCCTAAGTATCAGGTGTAGTAAAAGCTGCTGGCTCACACAAACAGGAAAACACACTTTTGGTTTTCTTAATTTCTCTCCGTTGCCCTTGGCAAAATGCAGTAAGAAGTGGAGAGCGGAACAAAGACCCCAGCTATTCTCAGCTGCCTCTGGGAAGCGCAGAGTACCCACCACAGACAGACACGTAATGGGATAATGAGGGAGCTCAAGGATGCTGGAAACCTTTGGTTATTCCTGTGGCTGTGCAAAGATGCGTAGTGAAAGCTTCAAGTTAACCAGACTGCCTGATAAGAAGCAGAAGTGCCAAATGTCTCGTCAGAAAGCCTCTTCTCAGTACCAGTTGATAGTTTAATTTAGCAGATTCAGGGCACATGAAAAACTGTGGAATAAAGACAAAGGCTGTTTATTTAAATTAGGCTTTGGCTCAAAATGTCACCTGTCACTAGAAGGAAGCACTATATGTCAGTGTTATAGATGCAGGACCAAAACAGGTAGTGTTTATGTGTGCTGTGCAATGCCACACTACATATTTGTAAGAGGGCTTTAAAAAGACAAACAAAAAGCTTAAAAAGCTGAAATTCTTATTATGGAGTTTCTGCCTTCTGGCAGAGGGAAGTCTAAAGCATGGTTATGACATCTATTTTTACAGTTTATGCCAAGTCCCCACTCCAAACTTTATCTAGATAAATTTGCAGTAGCAAGTTTAAAAACATAGAAGTTAGTTACAAATGACAGAACAAAGCCTAGGAGGCTTCTGGCAGCTTCACAGCCATTAATCATGACCCATATATAAAAGTACTCCCCGTGAATTCACATAAAACAAGGCAATAATTCCATTTACCTTTTCCAATGACACGAACAAATGACTCAGGATTCAAACCCATTGTTTATGATGCTGCTTGAATCTCTCAGTATAAGTAAAGTCTAATGTTTATAACTACAGACACATTATTCCTTACAGTATGTTCAGCAGACCATAGGATTACCTACATAACTGTGTATTGTTGAAACAATTTTACCCTTGGTACAACCAAAAAGCTATTTAAAACTACAATAAATATACCCATTTGCTTCAGCAGAATTTGCAACTTCTTTCAGTATTTAAAAATGGAAACAGTTATCCTGATCTCCATGTAGAACTATCCCTTAAGATGGAAACATATGGACAACAAAACGAATATAGCAATAGCAAGGAGACAAAAGAAATAGGTGCGTGAAGGCTGTCCTACATATACATGAAATACTTTACTCTTGCCTAAGGCATTATCCGTAATGTCCTGGAATAAAACTCCTAAGAGCTGGTTTGAGCTTTCTACATTTCCTTTAATGAAGAAGAACGAAAAAGAGCATCTGCAACTTTCTGAAGGCAATCTACCAAAATCACTGACTAACACAGAGCTCTGTGTATAGCACCCAGTGACAATAATAAAGATCCCTGTACAAACAAAATACCATTATAAAAACATAATCATCAGAAAAATGCCAGACAGTATCACAGACATCACTGAAAATCTTGAATTCCTTTATTTAGTTACAAAATGTAAAGAACTTTATTGGGTCTCAAGAAAGCCACAGAAGTACATAAAGAATGTTGGTATCAATCTGAGTGCTCTTGTGGTTATCTTGTGTATGCCTTTAGCACTAAATTTAGAGGAAGGTATAGCTGTTTGTCTTACCACGACAGAAATTTAGTGGTGATCTGCAGATACTTCACTCCCATGTCAATATATTTTTATATGCAGTTAAGTCTAGCCATCCATATGGCAACACTAATGATTGCTGTTTCAATTTAAAATACATCTACATATCCACCATTTCAGTAAGGCAATGTCAATACATTAATTTTTATCTTGAACTCTATTGTTAAGTAATATAAAAAAGCCACATTAAAAAAATTAAAATCCTTGGCTGCTTTCTTGAAAATAGATGAAATAGTTCATAAACAGCTTGCTCTTTAGTCGAACTAGAACTCAACCATTACAGAAGGACAGAAAGTAAAGAAAAATCACACACTGCATGAAGATGCAAACTGGAGAGCAAAGAGGGAGTACTATCAGGACTCAGGTTAGCACAGCAAAACTCTCTTTTTATTAAAAGCACAATTTCACAAGATACAGGATTCGGGTTCTTGACTCTCATCAAGTTTATGGCTGCAATCCCCTCCTATATGAGATGTTTACTGATAGGCACGTGTGGCGAAAAACATTGGGCTATTCACGTGACAGCTGATCTGCAGAACTGTCCCAAGCCCCTGCCGACTGCAGATCAGAGCCAGCTCGGCGGTGTGGGCACAACTGCTCAGAGTAGATGCAAGGGCAGGAAGAGACATTCCCAAATGCCGGGGAGGAAACGGCGACTTACGCTACACTGTGCACTTCCAGGTGAGCATCCTTGCTGCCGAGCAGAGTTGGAATAGTAGCAAAGACAAGGCTGAAGTTTAAGCAATGGAAGCTGCCAGCCAGATTCCAGAGGAGAGAAAAAGAAATGTTTTCTTTACAGAAGGACCATTAAAAAAGAGAAGAAAAAGGAAAGAAAAAAATCTTTAATTACTAACTTTACTTAGCAATTATTCCAATAGGAGAAGTGTATGGGTAGCACAATGTGTATAGTTCTTATGCTGTGAATAGTCATTGCTTTTCACTTTGAGTTTGTTTCTGTAAACAAAGTATTTTTTCAGTAATGTGGAAATAGAAAACTTAGCTTTTATAATATAATATCTGAGGCTGAGGAAGAGCAGAAGTTCTTCATATAAATCAATCATTTATGGCTTGAGGCATATGGCAAAATAAAGCTGGTAATTTTCAAGGTTTCTTTTCCTTTTGCAACTGACTCTACTTTCTAAAATGTGTTTGTTTCACTTGCATCCAAAATACAAACAATTTCACCAGACGGCAAACGGCTCACCTTATGTCCACAGGCTAACATCTCAATCTTGTATTATAGTAAAACTCTGTCATTTTGGTTGAGGCAACCTGATACATAATGTACACATCCAGGGGCAGAATTCGGCCATGTGAGTGCAAAAGAAATAAATCTATCCTTTCGACAAAAGACAAATTTCAATGTTACAAAGCTAAGCTGAGCATACTGCCTAGGGTATCTGCAAACTGCTTGCAAACTGTTCACCTACTAGTTGTAAAGTAGGAAGACAAAGGACTAGAGGCCCTTGTATCTACAGTAGTACAGCAGACCTGAGGCCCTCGAATCTTAAAAAAACCAGTACATTTGAAATAGTTTTCAATTCATTTCTCTTTTTTGTTAAACACATATTTTCACTTAATGGTTTTCCCTTACTCTACATGATGGTTCTTTAATCTTTCATACCACTTTCTAGCAAGACAAAACACAGTCAGCCTCCACTTCCTCTGAATATTTGATGATTACTTAGCTCTCACAAGGTGAAAAGTTTTTATGATTTTTATCATAGGTTTTGGATGTTTCACAAAATCCTAAAAGTATATTAAGAAGTGTTTATGCCTTAAAACTTTGCTAAGTATACACTGTGAGACAGAACAGCTAGTCTGCATTATAGCTGAGAAATGCTTTAATCCAAAATAATATACGAACATTTAATATGTGTGACCAAAGACTTCAGCATCCAGCTTTTTTTTTATCCATTCATTTCAATGTCTTCAGAAGTAATACAACTCGTTTAT
>Ga0181612_145201_pt1 | contig 10984 bp, 2 predicted proteins | sample HoacroProtozoa21_FD_119630 | JGI IMG/M metagenome (GOLD analysis project Ga0181612, IMG submission 119630) | Hoatzin crop microbial communities from Cojedes, Venezuel. Combined Assembly of Gp0051906, Gp0051904, Gp0051908 | reverse complement strand
GTGCGTCTTCCTATTTCATTCTTATCCCATCCCAAACCGCAGAAATCGCTTAACGCCGAAAGTACGGTGCTTGCAAGGATGCTGCTTGTCCCGAGTCCGCTGCCAGCCGGTATGGCAGACAATAAAGTCACCTCGATTCCGCCTCCGAAATCTTCCAATTGTTGCGCTAAGCTTTTGTATTTGCTAGCAGAGTATTGAGGCAGGAATCCAGCCAACGCCAGTGCCGCTTTAGGAATGGCAAACGGACTGCCTACATTGTTGAAACCAGATATTTGTTCATAAGAATCCACTTTTTCGGTAGCCCCCAAGTCGATGCTTCTCAATATGATGTCATTTTGCTTACGTGATTTCACGTATGCTTGTATTGGCGGCTGCCCGTTCAATTCAATGGCCAGATTCACCACATTGCCGCCTTCGTTCAGACAGAATGGCGGAGTGTCGGTCCAACCGCCGGCGATGTCAATTCTGACAGGACTTCGTCCCCATACAATCTGGTCGTTGAATACCGACAGCCTTGGCCTTTGCGGTTCCGACATTATGCTTCCAATCAATCCATCCCTGAGCAGTTGGAAGGCCTTGGCTTCATGCTTATTGGCTTTAGCTGACATTTCATCTGCCTGGGCAGTCATGTGCTTTGCATTATATTCATTATAGTACAGTCTTGCCAACTCAGAACGGAACATGCTGTCGCTGATAGATGCACCAAGTTGTCCATCTTCATTGATGGTTTTCGGTTCGTCAATTCTGTCGTTGTGGAAAACCTTTGCGGTGTATTCAAGGTCCAACTGATAAAACACGCTATGTTCGTAATTGTCCGCAAGTTGCTTATAGTTGGTCTTTCTGATTTCATTACGTTGTTTAACGAGCCTGACCATATTGGCCTTGTCGGATATGCCGTTGGCACTGATTCTCTCAAGACCGTCCTCTTGTTGCATTATTGCGGCGATTTCTTCATACTCCTTGCCTGAATGCATCAAATCGAGGAACCGATTAAGGAGTCTCCCCATTTTTTCAATACTGTTGGAGATAGGGTAGAGTTCAGCGAATTGCAATTGTCCGTCGAAACGGTCGTTAAACCTGTATGGCCTTACTATGTAATCGTTTTTGTTGATAGGGACTATATCAACACAGTCGCCTTCTTGCAGCGTTATTTGCCAATTGTTTTCAGGCACACCCGTTATGATGTTCTCTTTGGTCAGTTGCCATCCGTCTCCGACGAAACTGTTTTCAATCCAGACATTGCTGTTTGTGGCATCGAGTCCGCAATTGTAGATGGCATTCTGCACAAAGACATCATGGAACGGTATTTTGGGTTTGTGCATTATACTTCTCTGGTCTCTGACGATGTTTTGCAAAGATGTTGTTGATGACAGAAGTTCTCGAGAAGTTCCATAATGATAGAACTCACCCCCGTTGAGAGGCACTATAGCTACCGACAGTTCGGCAATGTCCTTGTCTTTTCTGGTAGGTTTGCATCCAAGGCATTGCCCAAAGTCGGTGTACAAGTCGTAATTGGTGATATTACCGTTGTTTTCCGCCTTTTCAATCAGCACTTCCACTGCCTTGTCGCTTAAAATCCATACACCAATATCGGTGAGATAATAGTTGTCGGCAAGCAGTTGTCCCAAAGTCTCTGGTGAAGGTTTTTGCAACATGCATTTCAATACAGAAGGAGATTTTCTGTCGCTTATAAACACTCCGTGGTTCTTAGCTGTTTCGGGTCCGAGCCACAGTCCGTAGCACACTATGTCAACATCAGGAATGTTCTCTATCTTCTTTCCTGCTCGTATGAAAACATCTCCGCTGACAATCATGGTGTTGAGTCTGTTTGGCGCTTTATCCATGATTTTCTCATAAAGCGGCATTTGCATAGAGAGCAGGTCCTGGCTTAGCCGTTGTCCACGTTCCCATCTGAAAACAGGTATTGGAGTGAGAATCTTGCCTGATGGGGCGTATGCTGGCAGTCTTCTGCTTTGTCCTCCGGCATGCATGATGATACGTTTTTCTGTTCTAAGCCAATCTTTGAATGACAATGACGAATCATTGTTGATGTCGTTGTTGTATGCCTGTTTCAAGAGCCATACGGTCCCGCCCCCCGAACCAAGCCGTTGTCCAATGGGGTCGTTGGTGCAGAACCATTCATGTTTGCTATACCCAGTGATATTGTGGAAACATTCCACGAGATTGGGCGGAAGTGAAAGAAGTTTCTTCATGTCATAGTGTTTTTTACAAAAGTACGTGAATTTTTCGGATTAGCGTGTCTTTTTTGTCGATGAAAGTCATGATTTCCATTTGTCTCCCATGTAATGACGGCGCAACACAGCAATTTCTCCGTTAACAAAATGGCAAGGCTATGATAATGGAACCCATAAAAAAGAGTGCATCGAACAAAGCGACGCACTCTCAACTTCAAAACAATCCGAATTATCAATTAATGACTTTGATGGCGCATTGTTGCTGCTTGTGATGGTTTCAATCCAACTTCGTTGTCATCCATTGATATGGATTTTGCTCAGTATTTATTCAGTCATTGGTTGTCTAAATGAACTATTCATTCTTGGGATTGATGACAAAGCGGAAAGACAGGTCTCCGTAATGCACACGATAATTCCAAAGAGGCTGCCCTTGACGTGTCCAACTGTCGTTGCCACCCAAACCAGACTGTTTGTAGTCGATGAATAGATTGGTGAATTTGGATTTCTGCAGTTGTTCTGGATGCCGTTGATGCTTTTCAGTTCCCTCATCGAGTTCGTCCAGGTCGTAGTGCAATGCGCTTGCAGACATGAGCGAATCGGGGACAATAGTGAATCCCACGCCATTGTTGTTTGTAAGGCTTATCCATCGGATGCCTGTATGGGTGCCTGTTTCTTGGGGTCGGACGTAAGGATAGAACATCTCATCTGCATTTGTTTCGTAGATGCCAACGAGTTGACTTGAACAACGGTCTTCGTAGTTTTCGATGGGTCCACGACCGTAATAGCACACATTGTCAATTTCGTAAGGCAACTGCATCAACATTCCGAATCGCAAGAGATAGGGAACTTTTGTATCCTTGTTAGTTGAAAGTTGCTCAGTAACAGTTATCTGCCCGTCGGCAGAAATGTCATAAGTCATCTTCAATATGGATTCCACATCAGGCATATCGTATGCAGTCTCCACACGAATCGTCTTGTTATTATCAATCTTCTTAGCACTGATATTGTTCAGATTCATTGCTGGTTGACGCCAAACGGCATTGTCTATTTGCAATGATGCGCCCATGTCGTTGTCTGTTACGGCACGCCAGAAGTTAGGATAAAGTCTTCCTCCATCAGCAATCAGTTCGTGTCCATTCACTGAATATAGAGTCATCCAGCCAGTTGACTTGTCGAAAGCGATGACGATTTGCTTATTCTTTATAACGTAGTATCCTTTCTCTGCATTTTTAGAAGGAACGGAAAGGCTAAGCGAGCCATTTGGATTTGAACTCGACGAAAGCCATTTGCTTGCATTGTCTAAAGGTGTATCCGAAAGCGCTATTTGTTGATGTGCCACCACTTGACCTTTATTCATCAATGGGGCATCTTCCTTCAGTTTATACTCGATGTTGAGAAACAATTCTCCGCGAAGTGATGCCATATCAGGAAAATTAGACAGCGTGACAACTTCAGCCTGCTGTGGTTGGATGTTGAGGTCAGTCAATTCTCCCTGTGCAACAAGATTCCCGTCTTCTTGCAGTTGCCAAACCAAAGAAACATAGTTGAGCGGACGGAAGAAGTTTTCGTTGAAGATTTCTACAACACCATGACGCGCATCGATTGCCTCAGTCCAGATGTTCTGATACTGATATCCAACCTCGTAAATCTGTGGACTTGGCATACGGTCGGCGCTTATCAGTCCATTGCAGTTGAAATTGTTGTCGGATGGGTCGTAATCATTGAAGTCTCCGCCGTATTTAAAATGACGTATTCCGTCTTTCTCATTTTCGCTTTTCACCACGAGAGCCTGATCGACAAAGTCCCAAATGAATCCACCCTGGAACTTAGGATACCTTCTGACAAGGTCCCAATATTCTTTGAAGCCGCCAGAAGAATTGCCCATTGCGTGAGAATATTCACACAAAATCAGAGGTTTTAAATGTTCGGCATCGTTGCTTTTGGAATACCATTCGCAAGTGCCTTGACTAGCGTACATAGGGCTCCAAATCTCTGTGTTGTCGCCATATTTCGCTTGCTCGAATTGAATAGGACGACTTTTGTCCTGCGATTTAATCCACTGAAAAGCCTCAGTGAAGTTGGGACCATCTACAGTTTCATTTCCCAAAGACCAAATAATGATGCTTGGATGATTGAAGTTGAGCGACACATTGTGCTGATTCCGTTGCATTATTTGTTGATTGAACAACGGTTTTTTTGCCAATGATGTGTCGTTGTACCAAAAACCATGCGATTCCTGATTGGTTTCTGCACATACATAGAATCCAAGCGAGTCGCAAAGGTCGTAGAAACGAGGGTCGTCGGGATAATGGCTTGTGCGTATGGCGTTGATGTTAAAGCGTTTCATGATGGTGAGGTCTTGCAACATTCGCTGCATACTGACAACATATCCGCCATCGGGATTCATCTCATGCCGGTTCACACCTTTAATCAAGATAGGCTTTCCATTGACCAGCAGTTGCGAGTTTGCGATTTCCACTTTACGGAACCCTACCTTTTGCGTCAATGTTTCATCTCCGTATTTCACTTTAAGCGTGTAAAGGTATGGCGTTTCTGCTGTCCATTTATGGCACTGCGGTACGGTGAATGTCCATTTCCTGTCCTTGCCTTTCATTTGTTTCCCCACTTGCTTTCCCGCATCATCGCATAGCGTCAAATGAGCGGTTTTCTTTCCTTTCGTTTTCAATTCTACCGAAAGCACGCCATCATGATAGCCGTTTATGAGATCAGGTGTCAAACGAATGTCCTCGATATGGGAGTCCTTATTCCTTGCCATGAGCCAGTTATCTCGCGCTACACCGCTCAGATACCAGAAATCTTGATCCTCGCAATAAGTGCCATCTGACCAGCGAAACACCTGGAAAGCAAAAAGATTGACGCCAGGGTGGACGTAGGAAGTCACATCAAACTCAGCCGCTTGTTTGGAATCTTCGGCATAACCCACGAATTGACCATTTGCGTACAGATACACATTTGAAGTAACACTGCCCAAGTGGCAAATGATTTGGCGACCTTTCCAATTATCTGGGATGACGATTTCTCTGCGGTAGGATCCCACATGATTGTCCTTTATAGGCACCTGCGGCGGATTATTCTGAAAATGGCTGCGCCAAGGGAAACCAATATTCACATACACAGGGTCGCCATAGCCGTTGAGTTCCCAAATGCCAGGAACCGGCATTGTCCCCCAATCGCTATCGTCTAAATCAAGCCGGTAGAAATCCTTAGGACGCTCGTCAGCGTCAGCCACCCACTTGAATTTCCACAAGCCATCGAGAGATACAAAATCAGACTTGTCTCGTGTGGTGAAGAAATCAGTGTGCAACGGCAATCGGTTGAGTTCGTTCACCTGCATGTCGTGCCACTCCGTATATGTTTGCGCCTTTGCGAGATTAGCGATGAAGGCCATTGCCGCAATTGTTATGGCACGATTTATCCAACAGTTGAAATGTGAAAACATGGGACTTCGCATATACATTATATTTTTCGACTCAATTCTTTATTTCTTTGTACGTGCGTGATGAACCTCTGCCATTACTCGCTTTGACAATATATATGCCTTTTGGTATAGACAAGGTGTTGATGATGAATTCCTTGTCGGAGGTGGAATACACCAGTTTGCCGTCGCAAGTGAAGACAGTAGTGTCGTTCAATATTTCACTGTCGGCATTGATTTCAGGCAATGCAGTGGTTTCGTCATCAAAGATTTTCACGTGGTCGAACACCACTTCGTATGCTTCAGATGTTGAGCCCGACGCCACGACCATGCAAGCATATATCTTATTGCCCATAGTGACAGTGGCTGAACCCACCTTAGACCATTTGACGCCGTCGCGCGATTGATAAGTGGTGAATGTGTTATTGTCTCTTTCAATCTTGAACCATGTAGGAGCGTATGTGAAATCATCACCACTTATCCATGACACATTTCCACGAGTGGTTTTTCGGTAACTCATGTTACAGTATCTCCACCCAGAACCTCCGAGCAGAAGACCCACCTCGGGAGATGTGGCATACAAAGTGTTTCTCAGCATAATGCCAACAGTATGAAAACTTTCGGCAGTAGAGGTGAGCCTTACAATCAGGCTTGACTGCTTGCCATTAAGTTCATGATATAGAAGAGTTCCGCTGTCGCTATTCCCGTCAAATCCATTGCCGTATCCTTTGAGAGCGAATGTTGAGTCTTGTGCTGTGGTGAACAGTGTGCTAGAATTATTAGATGTGAGGTCTTTCACAGCCCATCCGTCGGGCAATTGGTCTCCACCATCGGGAATGCACTCCACCATTCCCGACATGCTTCCAAGCCCTGCTTTGTTGATAAATCTCACACGGTAGTAATAAGTAGTGCCAGGTTTCACATCATAATCTATATATCTGTTGTTTGTGTAGTAGTCCCATTCCTTAATCATATTCCATGATTTCTTGTCGGTGGACCGATAGATGCGGAATCCTCTGACGTCATCGTTTTCAGGATGATCCCATGAAAGTTCCGAATACAAATAACCAGGTTTGGCTTCGAAATTTGTTGCTTTCTCTGGAACCTCAGTGAAATACGGAGAATTATTGGCATCGATGGTGAAGAACAGCGTTCCGAATCCCAGATTTTCCATGTGCGTGTCAGGACGCGCGAGTTTGGTGTATCTCGTCAGATATGGATAATTGTCGTCGCTCAGATTCTTGATGTCATAGAAATGATGATATACTGCTTCAAATCCGCTGCCGTCAGGACGGAGCCTGAAAGCATTGTTGTGGGTGGATATAAAGTACCAATGCGCACCTCCGTTGGTGGTGTATTCCTCGTATGGTGTGTCGATATATCCCAGATTATATCTGCAGAAATAATCGAACCCTTTCAATAGCCTATTGTCGTCATCCGCAAACAGGTCGTCGCCTTGATTCCATGCAATGACAGCCATCTGCGCCAAATCGTTGAGGCCGAGTACTGCATGCACGTTGTCACGTCCCATTTCCGCCACCTGTCCGTTGCTGTTGCAGATAACTCCATAAAGCGACCCTGACGCTGTTTTGTCCCGATAGAGCGCCAATCCTCTTTCGTAGATGTCGGCATCATCAAGCAACACGCCTGCCGCAAGCACTCCCACAGCTGCACCTGCATACCAACTGGGAGTTGAAGTGCGGCTGACACAGAAGTTCTCAAGCGCCGGAAGATAGATGTTTCTTACTTTGTCGAGAAAAGTGTTGCGGTCAGTTTCCGCCCATCCTTCATAGAAAGTGCCGTCTTCATATCTCAGCATTTCCGCTGCAATGATTTGTGTGCGACACGGATATTGAAAAAGTTGTCCTTTTGCTGTTTCCACTGTTTTTCCCCAAGCATTGAGGCATCGTACAGCGCAATTGGCGTACTTTGTCTTGCCAGTGATATGCCATTCGATGGCATTGATGAGGGCTTGATACCCGTCGGCTGATGCCCTTTGGCGTGTTCCGTCGCTACCGCCGATATCACTTGCCGGATTACGTCCACTGCCTGTTGACAGGGCGTAAGTGTCGGCTTGCAGTTCTTTCCACAGCGAACCCCATGGCTCGTCACCATTGTCAACATGATTCTTGATTCGGTTCAGGTCTTCCATACTAAGGATTGAACCTGGATGATTGAAAACGCGCGCTTGTCCGTTGACAGTTATTGCTGTCATAATGAAAGCAAAAATGCTAAGTAATCTATTTATCATATTTGTTGAATTTTATTCGGATTAATTTTTGTCTTTTTTACGGTTGAACAAATGTTTTTACAACTTAAAATCTTCTTTTTTCGATATTTTTTAATTTTCTTTGTATCCACAGATGCAGACTTGACACTTATACTTATGAAAGTGAACCACCTTTTGCTGTTATTATGTTGGATGTCGTGCGTGTTGTGCAATGCATATACACGAACGATTCACAGGCAATACACTATATACGATGGTTTGTTTAACAACCAGACCCGTGACGTGATAGAGCTTCCCGATGGCCGTATGTTGGTTGAGACCGAAGGAATGCTCAACCTCTTTGACGGCAGCATGTTCCACCCTGTGGAGACCCCCAGAAACGCCCAATTGACAGTGAAGAGCCATCACAACACCAATCATTACTTTGACAACCAGAATCGTCTGTGGGTAAAGAATTTCCATACTTTATATGCTTTCGACATCAACACTCTGCGCTTGTTGACAGTGAAAGACTTGCTGGCACAGAGTGGGATAATTGACAGGGTATCAAATTTCTTTGTCGATGGTAACGGCATGGCATGGATCAGTACTGACGACGGGGAACTTTACATGTATGATTGGAAAAACAATGCAGAATTAAAATGCCACTTTCCCACACGCCGTGACCCCGATATAGAAATCAGTGTTGTTGACTTAATCAGTATGGGTGACGCTGTTTATGTGTTTCTTTCAAACGGCAGGATGAAAGTGATAGACCGTAAAATCGGAACAGAAAAATATTCGGAACAGATAGACGGCGCAGAGACAGGCTACCATTTGAAGGCAATGGCATGGGACGGTCATCAATTCCTGTTCCGTCGCGGCAATTCACTTAATGCATACAACACATCCGACCGAAGCATTCGGCAGATATCTTCAGAAGGGTATGATTTCTGGCGCGGTTATCATGGCGATTTGTGGATTTTCACAGGAGAAGACATAATAAGATATGGCAACGAACTAAGTAACCCAACCATTGTTTGCCAATCATTGGAAAAGGGCAAACGCTCGTTGCGAGGCCTTTGTGTTGACCGGCAAAACGGGTTGTGGATAAGCACATCGGGAGATGGAATGTTATACTATCCGCCCCAAAAAGCCATTGCCCGCAAATATGAAGGCGTCACATCATTTCCACCATTTCCTTTCAGAGTTCCGATAGGCGGCGGAGATGAACTGGCAAGTATGGGAGGAAATAAGCTCCATATCATAAATGAGAGTACAGGAAAAGATATTGACCTGACAAATCAAACAGACAACAAGTTCCGACAGCTTATTACAGCATTGGCAATAGATGGCGGATATATGATAGGAAGCCAAAACGGTTTCTTCTATTTCGACAACAGCACAAGGCAAATAGATCTGCATCGATATGACAAGCTGAACGACAATGGCTACAGCAATAAATGCAATTGCCTTTTGCAAGACAAAGAGAAAAGGATTTGGATAGGAACCCAGAACGGATTGTTCTGCATGAAAGACACATCACTTGTGCGTTATGACACTAGCGATGGTCTTCCGCATAACTGCATACAGAGCCTTGCCGAAGACAGATACGGACATCTATGGGTTGCCACTGTGAATGGCTTGACCCGCTTGACTTTGCAATCAGGGAAGATAGAAACCTTTACTATAGGTAGCGATGAAGGATTGGAAAACAGCAATTTCATTGAGAACCGTTCGATGAAATTGCCTAACGGGCATCTGGTGTTTGCAACAGAAAGAGGCAATTACGAGATAGACCCTTCAGCCGTAGGCGTTCCCGATATCAAACTCACCCCCAAACTAGCCACATCAGATAATTTCGACAGAAAATACGATGATAATCATGTGAGTTTCGCCATTTCAGCATTCAACTACGCTTATCCTTACCATACAGTTTACCGTTACCAACTAAAGGGAGTTGACAGGGACTGGATAGAAGAACGTCCAGGAACAGGCAAGCTTGGCATCAGTTATAACAGCCTTCCTATAGGCAAATACCATTTTGTGGCGCAAGCAAAGATGGAAGGAAAATCGTGGGGCGAACCATTGGAATTCGACATATATATCCGTCCGCCATTCTGGCGCACATGGTGGGCTTATACCTTTTATGCGATAATGGCTCTGACACTGCTGTATTACTTAATCAGAAAATATATAAGACTGGAGAACAAACGCCTCGATTTGGAACGCAAAGAGAAAGCGCGTATTGAAAGAGAAAAAGTGGACGAAATGAAATATCGTTTCTTCACCAATATGTCACATGAATTACGCACGCCTCTCACATTGATAGTCACACCTCTTCAAGATTTATTCAAACGGACGGATTTGCCTAAAGACGTGCGTTCAATCCTCGACATCATCAACCGCAATGCCCTTAACCTGAACAATCTGGTTACACAACTGCTAGACTTCAGAAGCCTAGACAGCCAGGACAACAAACTTCAGCCATCATCGGTAGATTTAGTTTCTTTCTTTGAGTCGATAAGAGACAATTTCAGCATGTTGGCAACTGAACGCCATATAGACTTCATTTCAGATACGTCAATGCTTGAAGGAAAAAGGTTTACGATGGATATGGGCAAAGTCAGAAAAATCGTTGTCAACTTATTGTCAAACGCATTCAAGTTCACTCCAGATGGCGGCAAGGTGACGCTTGCCTGTTCAACAGACTTGGACGGATTGAGAATAGCGGTGTCGGATTCCGGTGTAGGCATAAAACAAAGTGATTTGCCTCATATCTTCGAACGTTTCTACCAAGCCGAGAATCAGCAACAGGGACAGCAAATAAACACTGGCAGCGGCGTGGGGTTGAACATAGTAAAGAACTATGTTGATTTGCATAATGGCGTGATAGACGTTGACAGCCAAGAGGGCAGGGGAACGGTGTTCAGAATATATCTGCCCGCCCAATCAGAGACAGCAGAACTCACTGCAGAAGAAAAAACGGATACCAACAGACAGCACGAACAACTGCCATTGTTGTTGCTCGTAGAGGACAATCCCGACTTCCGCAAATACCTCACATTGTCGCTAAGTAACCAATATGAGGTCCTGACCGCCACTAATGGTAAGGAAGGCTTGCAAATGATAAATAAGACAGAG
>Ga0181612_134436_pt1 | contig 10984 bp, 7 predicted proteins | sample HoacroProtozoa21_FD_119630 | JGI IMG/M metagenome (GOLD analysis project Ga0181612, IMG submission 119630) | Hoatzin crop microbial communities from Cojedes, Venezuel. Combined Assembly of Gp0051906, Gp0051904, Gp0051908 | reverse complement strand
CCTCCCCTCAGCCCGCGGCTTCTCCTCACGCACCGGCGGCCGCTCCAGGGAGAGCGTCTGGGCACAGAGCCGCGCGGTACGCGTTGTCTCCGGGACGCAGGGTTAAGTTAGCCCGTGAAAGAGCGGCGCTGCGCAACCCGGGGCTGAGCGGTGCGGAACGGCGGCGGAGAGCCCCCGAGGCCCGGTGTGGGGATCCCTTCCCCTCAGGGGCCCGCCGAGTGTCCTGCCCGCCTCGGTCCCTCCCTCCGCTCGGCCGGTGAGGTGAGCTGTTAGCTGTCTGCGTCCGCTCTTCACTCACGGGGCGTTTGATCAAATAATATGAAAGCTGGGACAAGCTTTTGTCATCTATAATTATCTATGAAGTGGGCCAGAGAAGCAGGGGAGAGGTGCAGCTCAAAAGAATCCCCCTTTATCTGTTGTTTCCACTCAAAAGTCTGTCGTAAGGAAAGTACCACCAACTTCATTTTCAGACAATGTTTAACCTAAACAATTTTCAAGCATTCTGTATTACAAAACAGAAAATGATACAATTAATGGAAGAAGTCAAAATGCTGACATCACTTTGTTTCCACATTAATACATAAAAATGAACAACACATTAAATAAACATTCTGTTATTAACAATTAGAAATATTAACACCAAAAAATCATGTATAAATTAGGAAATAAATGTACAAACTATTTCCAAAGTGCTCTTTCAAATACATTATATACACAACATTCAAGAAATTCTTAATGTAAGACATTTCAGATTGATGTAATGTTGCTGTTTCATTTTAAGTGTTGTTCATATGCTGTCAAAAGTATTTCAGCACTTTCAAAAACCACATAAAAGGCATATTTCCAAGCTGACAAAGAGCAATATTGCATTCTTCTGGCTCCCTGTAATATGTATATATTTTAAAGAAAACAATCTTACTTCCTTTTCATTCCTTGCTATTTGAGAGTACTTATTTGTATGAAAACATCAGCAGGAAAGATGAGAGAAACGAGGACTGACTAAAAAAATGTCTTCTATTTTATCAGTAATTAAAATTATTAATGTAGCAAGGGCAGTGCTTGGACAACATTTAATACTAAACTCTTTAGCTGTCCAGTTAAAGACTTTACAGGGAAAAAAGTAATGAATTGAGAGATCTTTTATTTTCCTTGTGGTCTCGGTTTTTGAAAATATCAAGTACTAGAACTGAAAATCCCATAAATACACCAGTTCAGACAAAGAAAAGGACAAAATCTGACACGGTGTATTTACTCTATATTGCAAATGTGCAATTAATCTTGTATTAAAAAATGCTCATGGAGTATAGTCATCCTAGGCTTTTGCCTCAGAGAAGTTTGGACACGGTATTTTGTTCAGCACTTTTATAAGCACTTTATAAGTGCTTTTTTCAACACTTTGTAAGAACATGTAAAACTGAATAGAAATGACTTACATTGTTCATACTGGTTTTTACGTACCACTAGTTTTTATTTCTAAATTCTCCCTCTATAGATATTCTCTCACTGATTGACCCCATTAATAGTTCCCCTCTCTATATGCATAATATTGTTTCACAGTTAAAGCTGAATTTAGTTGCTTATCTGCAATAAAGATGGATTTTTTTCTTATACTTTTGAACTATTTCTGTCAAGCTAAAAGAAAAACAAAAGTGATGATGAGCTGTGAGAACAACAGACCAAAAAATTTTACAATATTTATTATGCTTGCTGAAAAATCTGAGCAAGAGCAATGAAAGAATCAGAAATAAAGAAGGATGCCAGCCACATGCTTGTGAAATTTGGCATGAAAATGTATATGTGAATTATAAATATGCAGTAGCTTATTTAAGACTGGAGTTTTGCCAGATGTTTTTCTCAGCTAAGCATAATATGAAGTAATATTGACGTCTAGTAGGCTGACACTGCAGATCTCAGAGCTCCCTTCTATTTTTCTTTCCATGATAGAAATACCCTAGTTTACACGGATACATAAAAGGTGCCTCTAGTGATTTAACATTTCCTTGAATATAGGTTTTCATCCTCTTTCTGTACCTTTTACAACAGGAACGTGGATTTATGCAGATTATTGAATTGTAAGACTTGGGTAGTTAGCCCTAGTAGGTATTGCAGCAGTTGCAGTTAATTTTATTCTTAACTTATAGCATAGAACTGTCTTCACACAAGGAATTTATCCATCCCCATGTTCTTAAGAAGTAAAGTTAAGAGCCATGGATTCCAGAGGCTGGCAGGTAATCTTCAATGCATTCAGTTAAAAAAAAAGATCAATAACCTACCACAGGATACCTCCCTGGACTGCGATACGACTGGATGGCTTTGTACTGAGCCAGACTGCAGAATAACCTGGCTGCTTTCCAGGACGGGGCACAACTGTGATCAAATGATCCTAAAGCTATTTAGAAACATCAAGAATGGGGCGGGGAGGGGGGTAAATTAAAAACTTCTGCATTGTATCAACATACAGTACTATACACAGCACCAAATATCAAACCATTAAAGCATTGTCTTGTTACCAGTAGTGCACTGCTTCATATCCAGCATGAAATGAACACTGTTCACATACAGACGCTGCTTTGTGCTAAGGGGTAACCAACATATTACAATTAATCAAAACTGCCAGTACATCCAGTTCAAAAGACGGATATACTATTGAAATGAATCTGACACAGGATCATATTCTTTTATTGCTGGTAATTTCCATATTGTCCCTATAAAAAAGAGAAATAAAAATGTTGGAGAATAATATATCAGAGGTTCACAAACAGTGAGTTAGACAATTTCTTTTGGTCTATGAATTTTGAAAGAGACACTGAAGTATCACCAATACGCTTGCACCAAATTATCTGATAGATTTATATGCGAAGCTAACAACTACATCTGCTTTTTCATAGCAGAGAGTCAGACAATTTACCTGCTCATAGCCGTAAGGCCTCTGTTGCTGAGCGGATGGGCCTGTCTGAGAAGCTCTGTAACTTCCATATTGCTGCCCCTGCCCCTGTTGGTAGCTGGAATACTGTGAAGAGGCTCCTTGTGCAGGACCTGAGAGGACAGTGAAATCCATTACTACGGCTTGATTTGCTAGGGGGAGTTCTGATGGTTAACGTAATGTAAAACGTGATGGTAACAAAGTAAGCTCTGCAACTAAGAACCGTGAGTAAATTTTGCCTAGACCTCCCCTCTAGCTTTCCACTGGAAAGTGTTAATCCTAATAATGATCTAGTTGCAGCAGTGTAAACCTCAGTTCACGTTTTAAAATTTGCTCAGAAAATTTGATACAGTTTTAAGTGATCTGCCTCTCTGAAATCTCAGCTCAGTTATTGCCTACATGCAAACTTCCTGGCCTTTACTTTAGTAACAATTGCACATTTAACTGCCTATTTAACATGGCTGTGCCACCATAAGCACTGCTGACCAGGCAGAACCTCAGAAATCTCTTGCATATCAAGATACTTTAAAAAAACGAGTAAATCAGACACACAACTGCACAGGGATATTGATTTCCTTTTATTTGGGACTGTATATTCTGTGTATAGAATACTATGTGCACTTTTTAGCATTATTGGTGGATTTTTATGAAGAAGAACCTTTAAAGAGAGGAGGCCAGATTTTTACATCATAGACTGAATTTTGGGTCTAGTTTCATAGAATATGTCTGCTTTGAGTAGTCCAAGCTACGCGCTAGTACTGCAGAGTCAGGTGTTAATAATTTAATTAAATTTTGGGCATGTAGGTTCTATTTCATGAGATCTTACATTTCTAAAATGGATTTACTATTTATATTAACATCAATTTATCAAGTTTGCTTGACATTGCCAGTTCAAGATCAAGTACCATCACCTTTGGGAGATGCACCAGAAATCCCCTGCCTTGAAGCCAGTATTTAGATTATTACAAGCTCTCCGGCCCCTGTTTTTGTACTAAATAACCTGAAATGGTTTCTTTCTCCCAAAGGCTGAGGATGCATACAAGATGCCTCCAGTCGGTCAGAAAACTCAAAGACAGCCATGAAACTCAGATTCTTTTGATGGCAGCAGGGAGATCTGCCACTGGTGGCCTGAAGGGTTTGATAGCCCTGGGCCCATGTTAGCTGCATGTTCAAACCGCTTCCACTTTTCTCCTTTTGTCTCAGTCCCTCACCAAGGAATATAACCTGTAGGATGTTGCAAGAAATCTGAGCGAGGGAGCAGTGATTCCCCGGACTGTTGATGTTATTTTTTCATGTCAGTTGTGGAACTGTTAGCTGTGTACGAAGCCTGAGAATCCAGGCAGTGACCTCCTGCTGACACTGACCAGGAAGTCAACACGAGGTGAAAGTGTACTTTCTAACTTTCTAATTGTCTTTCAAAAGAGACTGAGATTCAGGATGCGAATGTGACAGTATGGAATGCAGCACTACACTAATGTATGTTACTGCCCAGAACCCCTTTTCATGCTATGCTCTTTGGATAGTTTGGGTATGTGGATGCCTGAGGTTAATCAAGGAAATAGTTTACAGCATATTTTAGCCTAGGAATGGAGGCGTCAGGATGAAGTACTGCAAACACTTGACCGGTCAGTGACAGTTCTCTTACCGTATCCTTGCTGTTGTCCTGGGTAACTTTGTTGATTTGGGTATTGCTGCTGGGAATAGGTTTGCTGTTGTGCAGCTCCCTGTTGGTATCCTGCCTGCTGCTGGCTGTACTGGGAATTTCCTGAAGAGGGAAAAATTGAAGTAGTTAGGTTATAGGTGAGGCAAGTATTTCACTGTACATGTGGATCATAAGGAATACAAAGGTGTAAGGAGCCTTGGTCTGGATCTCCAGAGGCAAGTACTCTTCAGAAACAGATGACTGCATTTTGCCAATCAGGATGTTTATTTCTTCAGTGATTTTTAGCTCTTTTGAACAGAAGAAAGTTGTTTATTTTTACACATCACTAAATGAACAAAGAAACAAACAAGCAACCTGTTCCCCAAAGGATTTTTTTTTACCCCAGAAGTGTTTCAGAAGAAAAAAAAGAGTCACAAAGATAAGAATGCCAAGCTAAATAGCAAGTTTCTCAAGAAGCCCTCCCACTGTATTTTCTTCTAGGTAATTATGTTTATTTATATACCCTAGAAAGACCACTTATCTAGTTGTTACTGGTATTTTTTGAAATTCCATTTGCAGTATCCTGAAACAACCAAATGAATGGAGTCTATACAGATGACATTGCTTTTCCTAAATGCCACCTTGCTGTATCATAATTAAGGTAATATTTTGCAGCTAATTTAGAGTTCATATATCTTAATAGTATCACTGAATTTACTGACGTACTATTGTTGAGAGAGTTTTTTAGTGGTAGAGTTGTAAATTCGTAGTAATGATGATTTTCAAAGATTAGTTTCATTTAACCCATTGTTTTTCACAATTTGTAAAGTGAATTAAGTAAGATTAAAAAAAGTTGGTCCTGGAATTAACCAGTAGGCTTTCTTACTTTAGAGAAATTTCCATTTATGGCTGCCAATTTTTTTCTGACTCTGAACCCCATTTGTAACTGCAGCACGTTAGTTTACCTTTGTCAGCATAACCTTTTACTTTAATACAGCCATTTTAATTTGCATTATATAAATGTTTGTTAAACAGTTTTGTAAGAGTGGAGAATACTGATATCCTGAAAGTCTCTTCTCTTACTGCAAAAAAAGTACAGCAATAATTCCACCTGGTTCAGCTATAACTGAGGATCATTTTTCTAATAAATATGAGGCTACGCACAAGTTGTTAGTGATCCCACAAGGCTGCACAGCATGACTGCCTCACAATACAGTTACTGACGTGATACTACGTATATAGTCTGATACAGTCTTGGGATAAAAAATGCCATACATAGGTAAATTCTATTTCCTGGACACTCCTTAAGTAATGGCTAAGTAGCAGTTTACTGATGCAGAAATTGCAACTCATAGCTTACATTTTCATAAGCATTTCATTAGTGCTTTAGGGGATTAGAGCTTTGGTTTATAAAGACCGCCACGATATTTTCCTACCTCCTTCGTAATAGTGTTGTGTAGAGTCGTCAAATGACCTGTCGTAGCTCTGCTCAGTATAGGATGACTGTTGATAGGCATAATCACCATGTCCTACAAGGAATCGTAAAGATTTATCAGATACATTCTTAATAACTCAAGTTACATTGTTGAATACATATATTATGAAGCTGCTTGTGCACAAAGAAGAGGCTAAGAGGAAATACAGACCCCTCAGATAGGGGGTCTAATACACCTCAAGAAAAAGTCACACCTATGGAAACATTTCTTGCATTTGCTAATCCAAACTTGGCTTTGTGCTCCTTTTGAAGCAGTTTGGATAGCAGGGTGCACTGTGTACCAGGCTTCCATGCCCTGGGATTAGAATTTTCTAGCATTTAAATTGGAAATGAATCGGAATGGGTTTGCCATGTCCTTGGATGTGGCAGTCATGCTGATCTACACGTTAGCAGTATTACAGTGACTACAGCTCAGAGGAATTACCATCTGGATAGTATTGCTGATTCATAGGTTCTGATGAGCCTTGTCCATGACTGTACTGTTCACTGTAATATTCTTCCTGACCCATGTACTGCTGTGAGGAGCCTGCAAGGCAAAGACAAGAGAGAGCAAACTGAGCCCATGGACTCCTAAGGGATGTTTTTTCTTATCTATTTTTTTAAAAAAAGAAAACAGTGTTTACATCTGGATAAGTAAAGAAGCTGTGTATGTTGAGAGTGGTTTCAAAGATGTTTGCTATTAGGAAAAGAAAATAAATTTGTATTCTCAGAAAAAGCTGGTTGAAATTGAAATTAATGCAACTGTCAGTAACATGTCCTAAACCCACTCGCTTCTGTGGCAATACCAAAAGTAATGGCTACATTCAATCTACTAATCTGAGTTATTGGAAAGCAGGGGAATGTATTCCATGCTCAAGAACACAGTCAGAATTAAATGTATTTTAATTAATGTATCAACTTGTTTTTTAGCAAAATTCAGTTTAAGTTAGAATCAGTCTAGCAGCTTGATTACCTCTTAGAACTGTTTCCAGAGAGGTCTTAGAGCATGGTAGTTATCCTCTGGTGTCTTCCTTCCTTTGGCCTAATTTTTCGTACTAACTGCTGGCAAACTATATCTTCTTTGCAGAAATGTGTTCCTTGTTAACTGTGCCATGTTACGGCTGATCCAATACCATTTGAAAGAACTGAAAAGATTCCCAGTGTCTTGAGTGAGCTGTATACCAAATTGTTCATCTTTTCTTTAGAGGTATATGACCACTTTTAGACAGAATCATTTTTCTAAACACCTGAAATAATTAAATGGATAAATCTTGAAAATAGATTAAAGTTCATCTGATTGTGATGATACTTCCACCATTCGAGACTTCCTGTGTTCCCAGATAGGACTTGGGAGATTTGTTGACTTGCCTACCCTACAGGACGGACTGAATATCATCAATCTAGTAATAATTATATCAATAATCTAATAATAGATTTTACCTTGCTGTGAAGCTCTGTAAGGGCCCATTGGTCGCTGACCCATCATGCTGTTGCCTTGGTTGCTCTGACTCATCATGGCAATGGAGGACTGTCCCTGGTAATGCTGGCTCCCTCCTTGCGCCGAGTTGTAATGCGACGTTGCTGCTTGCTGGTGCATCATGGAGACTACAACGTACATGGAAAATACTGTTTTCTAAAAGGGTGTGATAGTTCTTTTCCCTAGTCTGTTTGGAAGCAAGTTAAAACCTTCAACTAACATGCATCCTGATAATTCTGTGAATTTTCCACAGGGGGAGATGTTTTCCTACTGCATGTATTTTAGTCTTCTGCACTGTAATCCAGAAAGGATGTTATTACACGGTCAGTTCTTGCCATTTGCTTCAGTCAGACATTTAAAAATACATCTAGCCTTGATTATTGTTAGTTTATTTACAAGAATGTAATCATTATCACAGTAGGATTAAAGAAAGAAATAAGAACTGATACTTGTTCCTCTCTACCTCCTGACCAATTCATTGCTTCATTTCTTTTCTAATCAACTCTTTCTTCTAATTCCATCTTATTATATACCTGATGATTATACAGTTTAAATAAACAGACATTCTAGGATTTATTTGATCCCTAAACTTCATATCATCGGAAAGAATTCATAAGCACTGGACATCCCATTAAATACTCAGTAGCAAACATCTTTACACATTAAGAGATTAATTCTGAGTTGTCTGCTAGTCTCTCTCTGCCCTGCAAGCAGTGTGAAGTATCAATAAAATAACAAAAATGGGGTAGTAATGTACAAACAGTAAATGTGTAACACACTTTGGCAGGCTCTTTCAGCAAGGATAAAGGTGCTTCTCAGATCCCTCCCACGGTTGTGGGACTTGCTGCCAGGGGCTGTCAGCTAGCGCTGCTGCACTTTTAGCTAAGCCTGCTTTCCCCAACTCATTGCTAACCACAGCAAGTCGGTGTAAGTTAAAGCAAGTGTGAAACTGTTCTAACTTACACTGCTGCCTGACACCTTGAAATTCAGAGATGTCTTAAAGCTGTCTTTTCCTCTTGGATGTTTGTTGCTGTCTACAGAAAATATTTACAGAACAAATTCATGTGTGGTAAACCTCTGAGGTCACTGAAAAGTCAAGTTGGCCCAGAAGGAGGAAGAGGGAGTTTACCTGGATTAGACTGCATGTTGATGTTTGTTCGAGAGACATAATTGCCTATTGACCCCTGGCCTTGCATTGGCACATTCTGAGATGCAGGCACTGTATGGCTATAACCAGGCCCAGTTCCATGACTGCTGACAGTCATACTCAGAGAGGTCGTGGGCATAGTGTTCTGGCCTGACTGCTGCATAGACACGTGATTAGGACCTAGAAAAATTAAAGAGAGCAACAAGAAAATCTGTGCTATTATTGGCAACGTACAGTGAGCATTAAAGCCCTTGCGGCCTTTCTAAAATACCTTATGATAAGGCAAAACAAAACAAAAAAAATCCTCATTATTAAAATTCCCTGTTATCTACAGACAAATTAAAACTGCCTACTGCACAGTCACAGTGATCCTCCTCTTCCCGGCAGCCAAATCCAGGCTGTACAGAACTGCAGATGGGAAGAACAAAACCAGCAGCAATGCCCTACAAGCAGTTTCTCACAGGCTGTGGGCAGCAGAATTAACAAATGCCAGTAATTTCAGATACTTCATAAAATACATGGACTCTGGAAACATCCCAGCCTTCTGAAATTTGTCCTTGCCTTCCTCCTGTCCTGCTGTTGACTCCTCCTCCCGCTTCGCACAGATGGTGACAATGGGAAGGCACAGTAGTAGCTGAGAAACACTTTGCACATTGCTGCATCCATTTGATTCCTCTATATCCAACTGACCTTCTTGGCTGGGGCTTACGAAGTACCAAGGGACCCTCTCCTCAGCGGACAAGCTCATCTCTCCCTTTCCTGAAGATTGTCTGCAAGTACCTCAGACCTTCGGAAATTAAATTTTCCCGGTCACGATAACAATCCCTGTTGTTACGGTACTCCCTTTCCAGCATCACTGTATGTAATCATCAGACTGCTCCAGTTATATCCCGGGTTTGTACTGTCCTGCTTACCTGGCAGTATGCTTATTTTTAAAAATTCTGTTGCTGTTGGGTAACTAAAACTGGGGGGAATCTGGTCCTTATTTTTTATTGTTTGTTGCTTAAATACTGTTATGAATGAGTTTTGGAAAGCTGTTTTCATTGTTTATTGTTAATACCTAAATTGTGATAGTGTGTATTGTTGTCTGTCTAAATTCAGCTGTATTGTTGTCAATATAAATTAATTTAGGTAGAATAGAAGACACGCAGAATCCCTAGAAGAGACAGAATTACGTTGTAATGTTTAGATAATGCTATTTTAATCATAGTTATTAAGTGTATCTACAGCCTCTGAAAAATGTGTCTAATTCTCGTAGTACAAACCTCATTAATTACTTTTAATGGTATTTATAGACATCAAATTGAGAAAATTTGCTGTAGATTATTCTGTTTTCCTCTGATGGAGAGATGCGAGCAGCATTTTCAACATGAGATAGAGAGAGCCATCTCTGCTGAAATCAGCGGAGCCAGGTCAGTGTACCTCTACAGAGATCTAGCCCTATGTTTTGCTCCCTTTTTCGTATGTCTTGTAAAGCTGATACTTCTTCTGGGGCAACACAAGACCACACGGTGTTTGAATGGAGCTGGCAGTCGCTTTGAGCGAGGGACAGAGTGAAGCAAGCGTTGGTAAACTTTGCCCTATTTGCAGGGGAAAACTTAGAGAATCTTGGCCTTCTCCAAAGCATTTGTGACTGCAAGGGAAAACATGAAAGCATGACCAAAAGTGTTTAAATGAAAACACTAAAACACTAAGATAAATACAAAGCATTGAACCTCTTTCATACTTTCATGAATCTAAGGCAGTTGGGTTTTTCTTTGAAAGGTCTCATTCATGATTTCTGAACAGTCACGAGTCTCAGGTGGGCCCAGTTCTGTCTGGGGGCAGCTGAGTTTCCCTGGTTGGTTTACTGAATCTAATGGGTTTGCCTGCAGGGCTGTGGCATGAAGAATCACTGACTTGCGGATGGCGGACTACTGGAAATCTCAGTGGGTTGTTTTTCAGCTTGTCTCCATCAAGAGAATTATCGTTACAATTGACCTAGCTGCCACTACACAGAGTTACCATGGATGCAGGGAATTACCTAGTTACTGTCCTGCAGAGGTGATTCCTGTGAAGTCCTGACTGAGGACAAGAAAGAATAAAATGTAGTAGCTTCTGTGACTTCTTCCCTTTTCTTCCCTCTCTTACAATGCTGTACCTGTTCATTACAGACTTCCATCTCTATTGCCACCAGATGAGAAATTTTCACAAGTACTAGAGCCCATATATTTAAATTGTTTGTGCATATTTGTTCCTAATTTCCAAAAAACGCTGCCCAACAACTGTTGACCGATGTGAAATAACTTCTCAGTCTCAAAGCCTATCCACACATCAAGAAT